>Ga0247727_10005719_pt1 | contig 24945 bp, 24 predicted proteins | sample WisWelCaveWW1625_FD_202498 | JGI IMG/M metagenome (GOLD analysis project Ga0247727, IMG submission 202498) | Biofilm microbial communities from Wishing Well Cave, Virginia, United States - WW16-25 | ecosystem: Environmental > Aquatic > Deep subsurface > Groundwater > Cave microbial mat | place...
GGCGCTCGGGATCGTCGAGCAGCGCGACCAGCTCGCGCGTGAAGTCGGCCTGTGAGAGGTTGCGCGAGTCGAGCACGCGCGCGGCGCCCGCGTTCGCGAGCTCGCGCGCGTTGGCGAACTGCTCGCCCCCGCCCACGTGCGCGAGGGGCAGCAGCAAGGCCGGCCGGCCCGCAAGGGCCAGCTCGGCCACCGAGATCGCGCCGGCGCGGCACACCACCAGGTCGGCCCAGCGGTAGCGCGAGGGCATGTCGCGCTCGAAGGCGGTGACGAGGGCGTCGAAGCCCGCTCTGCGCCAGCCGGCTTCGACGCGTGCCCGGTCGCTCTCGCCGGTCTGGTGCACCACCGCGATGCGTACGGGGTCGAGCGCGGGCAGCGCCGCGAGCAGCGCGTCGTTGATCTGGCGCGCGCCCTGGCTGCCGCCGAAGGCGAACAAGTGGAGGCGCTCGTCGTCACGGGGCTTCTCGTCAGCGCTCGCCGCGAAGGCCTGGCGCAGCGACTCGCGCAGCGGCACGCCGCTCACCTGCACGTGCGCAGCGCCGCCGAAAGCCGCTGCCGCGCCCGGCCAGCCCACGAAGACGCGCTTCGCCACACGCGCGAGCACACGGTTGGCGAGGCCCGGCACGGCGTCGGTATTGACCAGCGCGACCGGGATGCGCGAGAGCACCGCGGCGAGCGCCGCCGGTACCGAGGCATAGCCACCCACCGCGATCACCAGTGCGGTGCCGCGCTCGCGCAGCACGCGGCGCGCTCGCAGCGTCGCGCGCGCGAGCGCGAACAGCGCCGCCGTGCGCGCCAGGGGGCCGCGGCCGATCACCGGGCGCGCGTCGAGCGTCACCAGCTCGAAGCCGGCTTCCGGCACGAGGCGCTTCTCGATGCCGCGCTCGGTGCCGACGAAGAGCGTGCGCTGGCCCAGCTGGCGCAGCGCCTCGCCGAGCGCGAGCGCGGGCGTGACATGTCCGCCGGTGCCGCCGCCCGAGATCACGAAGAGTCGTGCTTCGTGCGTGTGCGGCGCGTTCATGTCGCGGCCCTGCGTGGCGCGCGGTTCGCACGCGCTACCGAGAGCAGAATCCCGACCGCGAGGCACGAGACCACCAGCGAGCTGCGTCCGTAGGACAGGAAGGGAAGGGTGAGGCCCTTGGTCGGCAGGCAGCCCATCACGACGGCCGCGTTCAGCAGCGCGGGCAGCGTGAGCAGGATGGTCATGCCGAAGCCGAGCAGCATCCCGAAGCGCTGCTTCGCAGCCAACGCGACGCGCAGTCCCGCCACCAGCAGTGCCGCGAAGGCGCCCAGCACGATCAGCACGCCGATCAAGCCGGATTCCTCGGCGACCACGGAGAGGATGAAGTCGGTGTGGGCCTCCGGCAGGTAGAAGAGCTTCTGCCGGCCGTCGCCGATCCCGACGCCGTGCAATCCGCCGCGCCCGAACGCGACGAAGGACTGCACGAGCTGGAAGCCCTCTGCCGACGAGCGCGACCAGGGGTCCAGGAAGCCGAGCACGCGGCGCAGCGCGTAGGGACGGAGAGCGGTGTAGATGCCGACGAAGACCGCGCCGGCCGAGGCGACGGCCAGCAGCGGGCGCGGGTCGGCGCCGGCCACGAACAGCAGCAGCACGGCGAGGCCGAGCAGCAGCACTGCGCTCCCGAGGTCCGGCTGGAACACTGCGATCCCGGCCGGCACGGCACCGAGGGCCAGCGCGACGACGAGGCGCTCGCGCCCGACGCCCGCGCTGCGGCCGTCGCGGCGCCCGAGCAGCGCGGCGACGGCGAGCACGGTGGCGAGCTTGCTCAGCTCGACCGGCTGGAATGCGAAGCCGAGGCCCGGAACCGCCAGCCAGCGCGTGGCGCCTCCACCGGCGAGGCCGATCGCGAGCGTGGCGCCGAGCAGCAGCACGGAAAGTCCCCAGAGCGGCAGCGCCATCCGACGCCACGCCGCGAGCGGGATGCGCGCCGCCACGATCACGACGCCCCCGCCGACCAGCAGAGCCAGCGCCTGGCGCAAGAAGTGCGGCGGCAGCGGCTGCTCGAGCGCCAGCGGTGCGCTGGCGCTGAACACCGCCACTGCGCCGATGCTGACCAGCAGCAGCACGGCGACGTTGAGCGCCGCCGGGCTGGTCTCCTCGCTCGGCAGCGTGCCGCTGCTGCGCGCCCGCGCCTTCGGCGCCGACTTGCGGCTCTGCTTCTGCGCGGCCGAGCGCTGGCGCTTCACCGCGCGGCTCCTGCGGGAAGCGCGTGCACCAGCTCGCGGAAGCGCTCACCCCGGTGCTCGAAATTCCGGAACTGGTCGAAGCTCGCGCAGGCGGGTGAGAGCAGCACCACGTCGCCCGCGCGCGCGAGCTCGGCCGCGCGCACCACGGCCGCCTCGAGCGTGCCCACGCTCTCGATCGCGACGCGCCCCGCGAGCGCCTCGGCGATGCGCGGCGCGGCCGCACCGATCAGCAGCGCGCGTCGCACACGGGCGAGGTGGTCGCCCGCCAGCGCGCCGTAGTCGAGCCCCTTGTCCTTGCCGCCGGCGATCCACAGCACGGGCCGGGTCTCGAGCGCCAGCGCAGGCAGCGTCGCACCCGGGTTCGTGGCCTTCGAGTCGTTGACGAAGCGCACGCCCGCGCGCTCGGCGACGAGCTCGCAGCGATGCGGCAGGCTCTGGAAGCCGGCCAGCGCCCCGAGCGCCTTCGTCGGCTCGGCACCGAGCGCGACGGCGGCCAGCAGCGCGGCCAGCACGTTCTCGCGCAACGGCCCACACGGGCGCGGCAGCCCCTCGAGCGCGATGCGCGAGAGCGTGGCGCCGGTGCGCAGCACGATGGCGTCTCCGTCCCAGCACGCGCCACGCACCACCGGTCCGCGCGCACTGAAGCGGAAGACCTGCGCAGCGAGGCCGGCCGCGAGCGCGTCGAGCGTGGGCTCGGCGTTCACGATCGCGACGTCCTCGCTGCGCTGGTTGGCGAAGATGCGGGCCTTGGCGGCGAGGTAGCCGGCGAGATCGCCGTGCCGGTCCAGGTGGTCGGGCGTGAGGTTCAGCAGCACCGCGACGCGTGGTCTGAAGCCGTCGACCGTCTCGAGCTGAAACGAGGACACTTCGAGCACCGCGACGTCGAGCGGCTCTCCTACCAGCCCGAGGGCCGCGTCGCCGACGTTGCCGCCGGCACGCGCGCGCAGCCCGGCCGCACGCAGCATGGCCTCGAGCAGCCGCACCGTGGTGGACTTGCCGTTGGTGCCCGTGACCGCGGCGATCGGGACGGCGAGCGCGCGCCAGGCCAGCTCGATGTCGCCCCACACACGCCGCGCGCGCGCGCGGTAGCGGGCCGGCGGGATGCCCGGGCTCGGTACCACCAGATCGAAGCCGGCCGGGTCCGGGAAGGGCTGGCCCAGCCGTAGCTCGATCCCGCGCGGCAGCTCGCGCGGGTCGAGCTCGGCCCGCTCGTCGGCCAGCGTCACATCTGCGCCCTGCGCGCGGCAGAACGCTGCGGCGCTGCGACCGGAGACGCCGGCGCCGAGCACGAGCACGTTCTGTCCGTCCAGTTCCTGCATCAGCGCAGCTTCAACGACGAGAGCGCGACCAGCGCGAGGATGATCGAAACGATCCAGAAGCGGACCACGATCTTCTGCTCCGCCCAGCCGAGCTTCTCGAAGTGGTGGTGGATCGGCGCCATCAGGAACACGCGCCGGCCCGTCAGCTTGAACCAGAGCACCTGGATCGCGACCGAGAGCGTCTCGACCGCGAAGATGCCGCCCACCACGCCGAGCAGGATCTCCTGCCGGATCACCACCGCGATGGCACCGAGCGCGCCGCCGAGAGCGAGCGCGCCCACGTCGCCCATGAACAGCTGCGCGGGCGAGCTGTTGAACCACAGGAAGCCGAGGCTGCCACCCACCAGCGCGCCGCAGAAGATCGCGAGCTGGCCGGCGCCGGGCACCGCCTTGATGGCGAGGTAGTCGGCGATCTCGACGTGCCCCGCCGCATAGGCGAGCACCAGGAAGACGCCCGACGAGATCATGACCGGGCCGATCGCGAGACCGTCGAGGCCGTCGGTCAGATTGACGCCGTTGCCCATCGCCACGATCACGAAGGCGGCGAGCGGCACGTAGAGCCAGCCGATCTGCGGTGTGAACTCCTTGAAGAACGGCACCTGCAGCTCGCCGTCGAAGCTCGGGTCGGTGAAGATCAGCGCCGCCACGCCGAAGGCCAGCAGCCACTGCCAGAACAGCTTCGTGCGCGCCGAGATGCCGCGATGGTTGCGGTAGCGGACCTTCTGGTAGTCGTCGACGAAGCCCAGCACGCCGTAGCCGAGCGTGAGACCGAGCACGGTCCAGATCGCGCGGTTCGTGAGGTCGGCCCAGAGCAGCACCGAGACGACCAGCGAGAGCAGGATCAAGAGGCCGCCCATGGTCGGCGTGCCGGCCTTGGCCTGGTGGTCGGGGCCGATCTCGCGGATCGGCTGGCCCACGCGCAGGGCCGCGAGCCGCCGGATCACGACTGGCCCGGCGACCAGCGCGACGAACAGCGCGGTCAGCGTCGCGGCCGCCGTGCGGAACGTGATGTAACGGAACACGTTGAGCGCGCCGTAGCTCTCCGCGAGCGGCACCAGCAGGTGATAGAGCATCAGCGACCCTCCACCGTGGCGGCGAGGGCTTCGACCACCCGCTCCATCTTCATCGAGCGGGAGCCCTTCACGAGCACCCAATCGTTGCCTTGCAGCAGCTCGTGCACGGCGGCGGCTACCTCCTCGTGCGAAGCGCCTACGTGCACGCGCTCCGTCGCCATGCCGGCGCGCACGGCGGCGTCGGCCAGCGACTGCCCGAAGCGCCCCAGCGTGAACAGGTGATCGAGCCCGAGCTCCGCCACCAGTGCGCCCGTTCTGCGGTGGGCGTCGAGCGACGCCTCGCCGAGCTCGCCCATGTCGCCGAGCACGGCGATCGCGCGCGAGCTTCCTTTGAGCTTCGCGAGGCTCTCGAGCGCCACCTGCATCGACTGCGGGTTCGCGTTGTAGGTGTCGTTGATCAGGATAATGTTGCGCGGCAGCGCGACGCGCTCCATGCGGCCGCCGACCGGCCGATAGCGCGAGAGGCCCTCGGCCACCTGCGCGGTTGTCGCGCCGGCCGCGAGCGCGGCCGCGGCGGCCGCGAGGGCGTTCGGCACGGTGGAGTCGGCCAGGCCTGCCACTTGCACCGCGCAGCGCTCGCTTCCAGTCACCAGGTCGAAGGCGAAGCCGCGCTCGCCGAGCGCCGTGACGTGCTCGGCGCGTACGTCCGCGCTGGCGCAGCGGCCGAAGCTCGACACGCGCGCCGCGGTGCGCGTGCGCTGGGCCAGGGCGCGCGGGTCGTCGGCGTTCAGCACCGCGGTCGCCTCGGCCGCGAGCGCCGCCACCAGGTCGCCCTTCTCGAGCGCGATCGCCTCGCGCGAGCCGAGGTGCTCGATGTGCGCGGTGCCGACGTTGGTGATCACCGCCACCGTGGGCCTCGCGATCGCCGCGAGCGGCGCGATCTCGCCGCGGTGGTTCATGCCGATCTCGACCACGAGGGTGCGGTGCGCGGCATCGCGCTCGAGCAGCGTGAGCGGCAGCCCGATGTTGTTGTTCAGATTGCCGCGGTTCTTGAGGCACGGCCCGAGGCACGAGAGGATCGCCGCGCACATCTCCTTGGTCGTGGTCTTGCCGTTGCTGCCGGTGATGGCGACGAGCGGGCCGCTGAAGCCGGCGCGATGCCCGGCCGCCAGCGCGCCGAGTGCGAGCGTCGTGTCGGCGACGCGCACCACAGCGCAACGCGCTGCGGCGGGCACGGCCTCGGAACGCTGCACCAAGAGGCCCGCCGCGCCGCCGGCGAGCGCGGCGTCGAGGAAGGCGTGCGCGTCGTGGTTCGCGCCGATCAGCGCCACGAACAGCTTCCCGTCGAGGTCGGCGCGCGTGTCGGTGGACACGCCGCCGAGGCTCGTGTCGGCCGCGCCGCGCAGCAGGCGCCCGCCCGTCCACTTCACCACGTCCTTGGCACGGATCGGAATCAAGAAGCGAGCCTCCGGAGGGCGCGGCGCGCCTCCTCCCGGTCGTCGAAGGGCAGCCGCTCGCGGCCGATGATCTGGTAGTCCTCGTGGCCCTTGCCGGCGATCACCACGGTGTCGCCCGGGCGCGCGCTCTGGATCGCGAGCGCGATCGCCTCCCGGCGGTCGATCAAGGCGACGTAGCCGCGCTCGGACTCGCCGAGTCGCTCGGCCTCGACGCGTTTCATGGCGCCGAGCCCCTGCTCGACCTCACGCAGGATCGCGAGCGGATCCTCGCTGCGCGGGTTGTCGCTGGTCAGCACCGCGCGGTCGGCGAAGCGCGCCACCGCCTCGGCCATGCGCGGGCGCTTGCTGCGATCACGGTCGCCGCCGCAGCCGAACACCGCGTAGAGCCGTCCCGACGTGAGCGTGCGCACCGTGCGCAGCACTTTCTCCACCGCGTCCGGCGTGTGCGCGTAGTCGACCAGCACGACCGGAGCGCTCGCCTCGCTCGCCACGACCCGCTCCATGCGTCCCGGCACCTGCGGGCAGTCTGCCACGCCGCGCGCGATGACGTCGGGGGCGATGCCGAGGCCCAGCGCGATGCCGACTGCGACGCTCAGGTTCTCCACGTTGAAGTCGCCGACCAGCGGCAGCGAGACGTCGAGCGGGCCCGACGGCAGGGCGAGCCGTGCGCGCACGCCCGAGAGCGTGACCTCGGCGGACAGGACGCGTAGCTCGGCCGCGACTCCGCTGCGCCGCGTGACGCCCAGCGTGCGCGCGCCGCCCGCTCGCGCCGCCGCGAGGAACAGCTCCGCACGCGCGTCGTCGAGGTTGATCACGGCGACACCGCCCGGCTTCAGGTGGGAGCGGAACAGCTGTGCCTTCGCCTCGGCGTAGGCGTCCATGTCGCCATGGAAGTCGAGGTGGTCCTGCGTGAGGTTCGTGAGCGCGGCGGCATCGAAACGGCAGCCCGCCACGCGACCCAGCGCGAGCCCGTGCGAGGAGACCTCCATCACCGCCGCGGCCACGCCGCGCGTGCGCATGTCGCGCAGCAGACGCTGCAGCTCGAGGCTCTCGGGCGTGGTATTGACGGCACGCAAGCGCTCGCCGGCATAACGGACCTCGACGGTGCCGATCAGCCCGGTCGAGTGGCCGGCCGCGGAGAGGATGGACTCGGTGAGGAAGGTGGTGCTGGTCTTGCCGTTCGTGCCGGTGACACCGATCAGGGTCAGCTCGCTGGCCGGATCGCCGAAGAAGCGCTGCGCGATCGGGGCCAACGCGCGCCGGGTGTCGGGCACGATCGCGACGGGCGGCAGCGCGCCAGCCGGCGGCGGCGCATCGACGAGCAGCGCGACGGCGCCGAGCGCGGCTGCCTGACGCAGGTAGTGGTGGCCGTCCGCGTTCGCTCCCCGCAGCGCCACGAACAGGTCGCCCGGCGCAACGGCGCGGGAGTCGGTGCTGATGCCGCGGATGCCGGGGTCCTCGGCCGGGAGCTGCCGGGGCGCGAGCTCCGCCGGCAGCGCAGCGAGCAGCGCAGAGAGGCGGATCATCGCGCGCCTCCCGCGGCCCCGAAGCGCACGCGCACCGAGCCACCGTCGAGGATGGTGCCGGGCGACGGCTCCTGGGCGAGCGCGCGGCCATTGCCCGACACCTGCAGCGCGATACCGAATCCGGAGAGCTGCGCGCGCACCTGCTCCGGCGTGAGACCGCGGAAGTCGGGCAGCAGCACGCGGCCGTCGGGCCTTTGCACTCCGTTCGCCTGCGGCTCACTGCGCGCGGTGCTGCGCACCGCTTGCGGCGCGGCCGGGAGGCGAGGGGCGGAAGTTGCACGCGGCGGCGCGGCGGCGACGGCCGGTGTCGGCTTCTTCGGCGCGGGCGCCGCGCTCGACTTCTGCGTCTTCCACGGCGGCACCCAGTCGGCGCGCGCCCACTCGGGCAGCGGCAGCTCGGGCTCGGTGAGGATGCCGTCGCGTGCGAGCGCAGCCGCCGCGACGCGCGCGAACAAGGGCGCCGCCGTCGCGCCGCCGGTGTGCACGAAGCCGCGCGGCTCGTCCACCATCGCGACGATCACGAAGCGCGGCGCATCGGCCGGCGCGGCGCCCGCGAACCACGCCTGGTAGCGCTGCTGCGAGTAGCTGCCGTCGGCCTCGATCTTCTGGGCCGTGCCGGTCTTGCCGGCGACGCGGATGCCGCGCAGTCCGGCACGTCGCCCGGTGCCGTCGGGGCCGACCACCGTTTCGAGCATGCCGAGCACGCTCTTCGCCACGTCGTTCCGCAGCGCACGTCGCGGCGGGGCCGGCGGCAGATGCTCCCAGGCGCCGTCGGGCTCGCGGCGCGCGGCCACGAGACGCGGCGCACGCCACTCACCGCCGCTCGCGAGCACCGCGAAGGCATTCGCCAGCTGGATCGGCGTGACCGCCATGCCCTGGCCGAACGAGATCGTCGCGTGATCGACCGGGCGCCAGTCCTGCCAGGGCCGCAGCAGCCCCGCCGACTCGTCGGGGAAGCGGCTGCGGGTCGAACGGCCGAAGCCGAAGGCGCGCAGCAGGGCGTAGTGGCGTTCGGGGCCGACGCGGAAGGCGATCTTGGTCGCGCCGACGTTGGAGGAGACGCGCAGAATCCCCGAGGCATCGAGCAGCTTGTTCGGATGCGTGTCGCGCACCGTCTTGCCCGGGACGCGGAAGCGGCCGTCTTCGCAGTCGATGACCTCGTCCTTGCGCAGCACCCCTCGCTCGAGCGCGGCGGCGACCACGAAGGGCTTCGCGGTGGAGCCGGGATCGGCGGCGTCGAGGAAGGCGCGCGAGCGCGAGGCTGCGTAGGGCGTGCTGCGGAACGCGCCCGGGTCGAAGCCGGGGCGCTCGGCCAGGGCCAACAGGTCACCGCTGGCCGGATCCAGGACGATCACCAGGCCGCCCCGGCTTCCGGTGGCCTTCACCACGTCCGCGAGCGCGGCCTCGGCCTCGGCCTGCAGCGCGGCGTCGAGCGTCAGCGCGACGTCTCCGCCGGCGGAGCTGCGCGGGTCGTAGTCGGCGAAGGCGAGCAGACGGCGTCGCGCGTCGCGCTCGATCGCGATCTTCTGGGACGTGCCCGACAGCCAGTCGTTCTCCATCTGCTCGATGCCCCGAGCGCCCACGCCGTCGATGTTCGAGAAGCCGACCAGCTGACCGGCGAGCGCTCCTTGCGGGTAGGCGCGGCGCGGCTCCTCGACCAGGCCGACGCCGTCCAGCTCCAGCTTGGACACCGCCTCGACCTCGGCGGGTGTGAGCCAGCGCTTCACGAACACGAACGAGGCCTTGCGCTCCAGCTGCGCCGTGAGCTTGCCGAGCGGCACGCCGAGCGCGCGCGAGAGGGCGGCAGCGGCTCGCCGGGGCTCGCGCACCTCGCGCGGTACGGCGTAGACGGAGGGAGCCGGAACCGTCACGGCCAGCTCCGCACCCCTCTTGTCGAGGATCGTGCCGCGCGCAGGTGCGAGCAGCAGCAGCGTGCCGGTCTGTGCGAGCCCACGCTCGTAGCCGCGCCGGTCGATGACCGTTAGGTGCGCGGCCCTCGCGGCCAGGGCGAGGAAGACGAGCAACAGCGCCGCACCGGTGATGCGAGCCCGCAGACTCACGCCACGCAGGTCGGCGGCCCTCACCGTGCGCGCGCCCCGTCGGAGAGGTCGATCACGCGTTCGGGGCGGGCGAAGCCCTGCCGCGCCGCCAGCTCGCTCAGCTTGCGCGGGTCTCGCTCCACGCGCGCCGCGACGGCGGCGGAGCGCTCGCGCGAGCGCAGCTCCGTTTCGTGCTGGAGCGTGGCGGCGAGCGCGTAGCGCATTCGGAGGATCGAGATGCGCAGCGCGGCGAGCGAGAGCAGGGCGATCACGGCCACGGCGAAGAGGGGCAGGCGAGCGGTGCGCTGCCGCGCCGACTTGCGCGGCGCCGACCAATCGCGGCGCAGCTGGGCGCGCCCCGTCGCGGCGGCGAAGAGCTGGGCGCGACGATCCCTCCAGCGCAGGCTCATGCGGCCTCCGCGAGGCGCCGCGCCGCGCGGAGTCGCGCAGAACGCGCGCGCGGGTTCTGCGCCAGCTCCGCCGGGTCGGCCGTCACGGCGCGGCGCGTGATGCGTTCGAGCCGCGGGCGGCGCCCGCAGCGACACTCCGGCAGCCGGGGCGGACAGACGCAGCCGCGCCGCTCCTGCTCGAAGGTGCGCTTCACCAGCCGATCCTCGAGCGAGTGATAGGCGATCACGCACACGCGCCCGCCCGGCGCGAGCGCCGTGATCGCGGCCTCGAGGCCTTCCGCCAGCGCGCCCAGCTCGTCGTTGACGGCGATGCGCAGCGCCTGGAACACCAGCGTGGCGGGATGGTGGCGGCGTCCGCCGCCGACGCGCGCCTCTGCGATCGCCGCCAGCAGGTCGGCCGTGGTGCAGAGCGGCTGGCTGCGGCGTCGCTGCACCAGCGACCGTGCGAGTCGGTGGGCTCCCGGTAGCTCGCCGTACTCGCGCAGCCAGGTGGCGAGCTGCTCCTCGCTGGCGCGCGCGAGCAGCTCCGCGGCCGTCGGCCCAGCGCTCGGATCCATGCGCATGTCGAGCGGCGTCTCGGCGGCGCTCGTCTCGCCGAAGCGGAAGCCGCGCGCGGGCGTGTCGAGCTGGCGCGACGAGACACCGAGGTCGAACAGCACGCCATGGACTTCGTTAATCGCGAGGCGCGCCAGCACGGAGCCGAGCTCGCGGAACGAGGCGTGCTCGAGGCGCACGCGCGCGCCGAAGCGGAGCAGGCGATCACCCGCGATGCGCAGTGCGTCGGGATCGCGGTCGAGGCCGATCAGTCGGCCATCCGGCGCGATGCGCTCGAGGATGGCTTCGGCGTGTCCACCGTCGCCGAGCGTCGCATCGACGACGAGATGACCGGGTGCCGCGTCCAGCAGCTCGAGGCACTGGGCGATCAAGACCGGCCGGTGAAAGACAGCAGCGCTCACGGCGGGACGGGCTCGGCTTCCGCTCGGAGCCCGCATCTCCTCAGGGATTCCCATTCACCGCGTTGGCGACCCCTCCTCGCCAACGCCGCCGCCGACAGCATCCGCTGCCTTCGGTCTGGAATCGGGTCGGCGCGGGGCCGACCTCGGGCCGGGGCCTACCCGGCGCCCGGCGCATGCAGAGTTCGGGGTGCCTCCGGAGAGCTTGACCGTCCGCGGTTCACGCCCCCCAACGATTCCCCGCGAGCGGCTCGGCTGCCCCGGAGAACACCCCGATCTCCCTCACCTGTCCGAAGGACTCGAGCCCCCCGGTCTCCCCCCCATCATCAAATCGTTCACAGCCCCAGATCTCCGACTTCGTTGGCGAGGTCCTGGCTGGAGACCTGAATCGACTGCAGCTCGTGCTGGTAACGCCCGTGATCCCAGATCTCGAAGCGTGCGCCTGTGTCGAGAATGCTCACTTCCTTCTCGAGACCGGCGTACTCGCGCAGGTGTAGCGGGATCAGGATGCGGCCCTGCGCATCGAGCGGGGCTTCCTTGGCGCCCGCCACCACCATGCGTCGCAGCTTCTGGACTGCGGGCTTCAGCTGCGACATCGTCGCGATCCGACGCTTGAACTCGATCCAGCGTTCGGCCGGGTAGAGGCCGAGAGCCGGCACATCGAGGAGCCGCGTCACCACCGGAGGCCGACTGTCCTGTCCCAGAAGCTCCATCCGCATCCCCGGTGGAATCGCGAGGCGGCCCTTGGCATCGAGCCGATTCGTCGATTCGCCCTGCCCCTCGCGCATCGCTGGGTCCCCACCGCCTTGCCTGACGGTGGGAGGGGTCACCACTGATCCCCACGATTCCCCACCGAACAGCCTTATAGCATAGGGCCCACCCGCAGCTTCAAGGGCAATCTGGCGATCTCAGAAGAAAAAATTCATCCACAACATCTTGGGTGCTGGCTCTCGATGAACCCCAAGATGGTGTGCTTCGGGGCGGTTTCGGGGCCGATCGGGTCCGGCGGCGGGCAGCTCAGGCCGCGCCAAGTCCCGGGACGCGCTCGCCGTGAATCCCCACGAGTCGGGCCAGCGTGCGTCCGAGCAGGCTTTCGGGCGGGGCGGGGACCGCGGCGGGGAGGGAGACGCGCGCTGCGAGGCAGGCAGAGAGCAGGCCGCTGACCCCTTGCTCGAGGCCGCTTGCGGCGTAGCCGCCCTCGAGCACGAAGGCGACGCGTCCGCCGCACAGCTCGTCGGCCAGCGCGCGCACGATCGCGCTCATTGCAGCGAAGCCCGCGCCACTCACGTTCATCGCGGCGAGCGGATCGTCGCGATGCGCATCGAAGCCCGCGGACACCAGGATCAACTCGGGCCGGAAGCCGCGCGCAACCGGCGCGAACGCACGCTGCATCGAGCCGACGTACTCGGCGTCGCCCGCACCAGCAGGCAGGGGCACGTTGACCGTCGTTCCTTCACCGCGGCCGACTCCGATTTCGCCGAAGCTGCCGCTTCCCGGATAGAGTGGAAACTGATGCAGCGAGAAGTACAGCACCGACGGATCCGCCTCGAAGCTGCGCTGGGTGCCGTTGCCGTGATGCACGTCCCAATCCAGGATCAACAGCTTGCCGACGCCGTGCTCGGCCTGAAGCGCGCGCGCCGCTATGGCCACGTTGTTGAACAGGCAGAAGCCCATCGCGCGATCCGACTCGGCGTGGTGGCCGGGCGGGCGGACAGCGGCGAGGCCGCTCTGGACGCTGCCGCGCGCCACCGCAGCAGCGAGATCGATCGCGGCGCCCGCGGCCAGGCGCGCGGTGGAAAGGCTCTTCGGCGAGACGAAGGTGTCGGCGTCCAGCTTTGCGGGTGCGTTCAGCACCGCCGCCGTGACGTGCTCGAGCAGGGCGCGCTCGTGGACCCGGAGCAGCTCGGCATCGTCCGCCGCGCGCGCCGGGAGCGCCACCAACGCGGGACGCACCGCATCGAGTGCGCGCGCCACGGCGGCAAGCCGATCCGGCCGCTCCGGGTGACCGGGCGGTCCGCGATGCTCGCGGTAGCGGGGGTCCTCGATCACGGCGAAGGCAGGAGTGACGGACATCCGGTCTCTGGACTCCTCGCGCGTGTCGCACTCGGCGCCGGGCGGCGCCCGACGCGGGGCGATGTTAGAACACGCGCGTGAGCACCATCGCGATCACCGGGCTGCGCACCTTCATGGGGCGCCGGCTCGCGGAACGGCTTGCCGCCGAGCCGGGGCTGCGGCTGGTCGGCCTCGATCGTCTGCGTCCGCACGGCCTCGCCGCCGGCGTCCACTTCCGCGAGGTCGACCTCACGCGTCCCGACGCCGGCAGCGAGCTCGCCGACGTGTTCCACAAGGAGGAGGTGGACGTCGTGGTCCACCTGGCCTTCCGCCGCGAGCCGACGCCCGATCTCGATGGCGACCACGAGCTCGAGACGATCGGCAGCTTGCACGTGCTTCACGCCAGCGCCGGCGCCGCAGTGCCGCGCCTCGTGATCGGCTCGAGCACGATGGTGTACGGACCGCACCTCGACAACCCGAACTTCTTGAGCGAGGCGCATCCGCTGCGCGGGCATCCGCACGCGCATTGCGTCCAGAACCGCGTCGAAACGGAGCGCCTCGTGGCCGATTGGGCGGCGCGCCATCCGGCCTGCGCCGTGACCGTGCTGCGGCCCTGCTGGATCGTGGGTCCGACCTATCGAGACGCCGTCACGCGCTACTTCGGCCGTCAGGTGGTGCCGACCTTGATGGGCTACGACCCGCTGTTGCAGTTCGTGCACGAGGAGGACTGCCTCGACGCTTTCGCGCGCGCGGCGACCTCGCACCATCCGGGCGTCTACAACGTGGTGGCGCCCGGCGTGCTGCCGCTCTCGACGGTGTTGCGCACGGCCGGCAAGCGCCTGCTGCCGGTGCCGCCTCCCATCCTCTATCGGCTGCGCGCCTACCCGTCGCAGGCCCAGACCGGGGATCGACCCGAGGGCTTCTACGACTATCTCCGCTACCTCTGGGTGGCGGACGGCAGGCGAGGCTGGGAGGCCTTCGGCCGCCCGGTCTACTCGACGCGCGAGGCCTGGATGGCGGCGATCTCCTCCAAGCGAATGCGGAGCTACCGGTGAGCGACCCGAAGGCCGCCCCGAGCCGCGACCGCGGGGAGCTCTGGTCGGGTGCGCTCGCCGGACTGCGCGATGAGCTGCTGCGGCGCGTTGCGGCCGAGCGCGGCGGCGACTCTCTCGGCGAGGCCGGGCGCTTCGACTTGTTCACGCTGTTCGAAGACCTCCGGCATCGCGTCGGACAGCTCGGCATGCGCGAGCGCAGCGGCGAGGTGGACGACTTCGGGCTCGATCCCGAGACGATCCGCAGCGCGCGCCCGTTGTTCCAGCTCCTGCGCCGCCGTTGGTGGCGTATCGAGCTGGTCGGCCTCGAGCACGTGCCGGACGATCGCCCCGTGCTGTTCGTGGCGAACCACTCCGGCCTGCTGCCGTGGGACGGCATGGCCCTCGCCGAGACGATCGAAGAGGCGCACGGCCCCGCGCGACGACCGCGCTTCCTGATCGCCGACTGGCTGATCACGCTGCCGTTCGTGCAGCCGGCGCTCGCCCGGCTCGGCGGCGTGCGCGCGTGCCGCGAGAACGCGGAGCGGCTGCTCGCCACGGGCCATTCCGTGATCGCCTTTCCGGAAGGCGTGAAGGGAGCTGCCAAGACCTTCCGCGATCGCTACCGGCTCCAGCGCTTCGGCCGCGGCGGCGCCGTGCGTCTCGCACTGGAAGCGGGCGTGCCGATCGTGCCCGTGGCGGTCGTCGGCGCCGAGGAGACGCACCCCATCTTGTTCAAGTTGGCGACGCCGGCCCGCGCCTTCGGTCTGCCATTCCTGCCGGTCACACCCACGTTCCCGTGGCTCGGTCCCCTGGGCGCGCTGCCGCTGCCTTCGAAGTGGGTGATCTCGTTCGGCGAGCCGCTGGCAACGCCCGGCCCGGACGCGGCGCAGGCCGGCGACGATCTCCTGGTCGCCCGTCTCACCGAAGAGCTGCGCAGCGAGGTGCAGCGGCTCGTGAAGGCCGCGCTTGCCATCCGCCAGGGCGTATTCAGCTAGGCATCCTGCGGTCGAGCTAGCGCTTGCTCTCCGCGGTGGCGGCTGTCGGAGCGGCGGGGCGCGCGGCGCCGCCGCCGTTCGTCGCTTCCGGTGCGACCGCCTCGAGCGCGCGCGCCAAGCGGTCGAGCCGCGCCGAAAGCTGCTCGAGATCCGTGCGGCGCGGCAGGTCGAGCATCTCCGCCACACGCTCGAAGGCCTGCTGCACGATGGACTCGAGGTCCGGGGCGGTGAATGCGACCCAGTCGCGGCCGCGCGGTCGCAGCAGGCGACGGACGTTGCCCTTCAGCTCCTCGATGCCCTCGCTGGCATCGTCCACGCGCTTGCGGACGGCGCCGTACAGGACGTCGCCGCCGCGCTGGAAAAGCTCGGACAGCAGGTTGCCCGAGGCGGTGCGCCCGTCGCGTTCGGTGTCGACCAGGATCTGCGAGAGCGTCACCGAGGTGATGTCCTCGCCGCTCTCGTTGTCGATCACCTTCACCTCCTGGTCAGCGTCCAGGAGGTCCGCGATGCCCTTCAGGGTGATGTAACGGCTGGTCTCGGTGTTGTAGAGCTTGCGATTGGCGTATCGCTTGATCAGGATGGCCATCGGCCCCTCTACGCATCCGAGAAGGCGCGGACGGTAGCAACTGGCCCTTGCGTGTCAGCCCTCGACGGCGACGCGCTCCACGCGGCGACGGGCGCGCCGCACGCGCTGCGGCCGAGGGGAACGCTCCTCGGTGTCGACGGCTCCCGACGGAGCGGGCGCTTCTTCGCGAGGCGTCGCGAAGCGGGTGCTCATCTCGAACAGGACCTCGCGCACGGCGAGGAAGGCGCGCAGGACGGAGCGCGCCTCGGGGTCTTCGCGGCTCTTGGCCTCCCAGCGGGCGATCTCGGCGTCGAGGCCGTCGGCCAGGGCGCGCAGCACGGCGTCGCCGCCCTCGTCGCCGTCGGGGTGCAGCCAGCTGGCAAGCTGGTCCAGCGCTTCGGCGAGGGGGGCGAGCCGGCCGGCCATGGCGAGCTCGCCCTGGGCCGCGAGGGTCGCAGCGTCGAGCAGTGCGCGCAGGGCGGCGGCACTCTCCGAAGCGGCGCGCTGCGCGTGCGCGCGCGCCTCTGCGAGCGCCTCGGACGCGCTGCTCGGGGGGGTGCGCTCCGTCACGTCTTCTCCTGCTCGTCGTCGAAGAGCCGGCGCTCGATGTCTGCCAGCCCGTCGAGATCGTGTATGTCACGCGCCAGCTCGGGAATGCACCGCACGAAGCAGCCGCGCCGTTCGGCCTCGGCCATGAGCGGCGCCGTCGCCTGTCTGTCCCGCGCAACCGCGGCAGCGTAGCCATCCAGTACGCGGAGCGCCGCCACCGCGGCCGCTTCCGAGGGAAAGTCCCCGGCGTTCGCGAGTGCAAATGCCCGCGCGAGCTCGTTGCGCCAGGCCCCGTGCTCCTCAGCCGTCGGAAGCGGTGGGGTCGCTCCGGGCCAGCTGCGCACGCGATTCGCGACGACGCCCACCACGTTCGCGCCATGGCCCTCGAGGCGCGCGAGCAGATCGCGCGCGTGCGAGACCGACTCGCCGCTCGGCGTCGCCGCGAGCACGAAGGCCGTGTCCGGCCCGAACAGCAGCGCACGCACGCCCTGCGCGCGCTTGCGGAAGCCCTCCGACATGCCTTCGAAGGCGAGCAGGAACTCGGAGATGTCCTCGAGAAAGCCGAAGCCCGTGATGCGTTCGATCAGTGCGAAGGCCTGATGTGCACCGCGCTGGAACCAGCGCAGGCCGAGCCGGCCGACACTCGAGGCCGGGTGCAGCAGCAGCTGCACGAGGCGGCTGTCGAGCATCCCGATCAGGCGCTCGGGCGCCTCCAGGAAATCGAGCGCATGCGCGGAGGGCGGCGTGTCGAGCACGACCAGATCGAACTCGGGACGCGCGCTCATCTCGAACACCTTCTCCATCGCCGAGTACTCGGCGCTCCCGGCCAGGGCGTCGGAGACGTGCTGGTAGATGCGGTTGGCCAGGATGCGCTCGCGCGCCGCGCGGTCGGGAGCGAAGCGCATCACCAGCTCGTCGAAGGTGCGCTTCATGTCGAGCATCATGGCCGACAGCTCGCCCGCGGGCGGCACGCCGAGGCGGTTCAGCAGCTCGCGCGAGATCGGGCTCGGCTCGGGCCCGAGCGTCCCGACGCCGAGCGCGTCGGCCAGGCGCCGGGCGGGGTCGATCGTGAGCACGAGCACGCGGCGGCCGCGCCGCGCTGCTCCGAGCCCCAGCGCGGCGGCGAGCGTCGTCTTCCCCACGCCTCCCGCGCCCACGCAGGCGATCACGCGCCGCGCCAGCAGCGTCGCGACGGAGGCCGGGCGGGTGCTCATGCGGCTTCTCCCGCGAACAGCGAGCGCGCGAGCACGGCGAGATCCTCGGGCGTGCGCACCCCGCTCGCGAGCAAGGGCAGCTCCACCACGGGCAGTGCGGTGTGCTCGCCGATCTCGTCCGAGAAGTGTCGGTTCAGCTCGTGACGAGCCGCGAGGTGAGCCGCGCACGCGGACCAGACGCCGGGCGAGGGGCCGGGCGTCGCTGGCAGTGCGGCGAGACGCCGATCGAGGTCCGGTAGCTCGGCCGGGAAGGGCGCGGGTTCGACCGCGTTGACGATCACCCGATCGAGCGCGACGCCGACCTGGCCGCGCAGCCGCGTCACCAGCTCCACGGTCTCGCGCGCGGGCAGCTCCTCGCCGAGCGCGACGGGCAGGAGCAACGTGCGAGCGGGATCGCGCACGAGCTCTTCGACCCAGCCTGCGTGTCGTCGCAGCGGTCCGGAGCGAATCGCGGACCCCACCACCCGCGGCACGTCGAGGAGGGTGAGGCCGTGGCCGGTGGCGGGCGCATCGACGACGATCCAGTCGAAGCGTGGCCGCCCGCCTTCGCGTGCCTGCTCGAGGTGCCAGACTTTTCCCAGCGTCACCAGCTCGCGCCAGCCGGGGGCCGCATCCAGCAGGCCGCGGAAGCCTGGCTGCTCGAGCACGCGCGTCACGAGCCCCGGCACGCCGAGCTGGAGCCTCAGGTACTCGGACAGTGCGGCATAGGGCTCCATGCGCATGGCCCACGCTCCGCACGGGGTGAGGGCGCCGGCGTAGCCGACTGGGCCGGGGCCGTGCCCCAACAGGCGGGGCACGTTCTCGTCGCGGCCCGTCTCGACGACCAGCACGCGCCGGCCCCGTGCGGCGGCTGCCAGCGCCAGTGCAGCAGCCACCGTGGTCTTGCCGGTTCCGCCCTTGCCGGTCACCACCACGAGGCGCCGGTCGAGCAGCGGGCGCAAGCCGTCAGGCACGTCTGCTGTCCGCCTCAAGCACGGGCGTCGCGCGTCCGAAACGACCGGGCAGGGCTCACGAAGCCCGACACTAGCCACCGACAGTGCCGACTGGCGAGAGCGCCGGCGGCCGCCACGAGGAGGGTGCGTGGTCGTCGTCTGCGAAAGCTGCTCGACGCGCTTCCGCATCGACGATGCGCGGATTCCGGCCAAGGGGCGCCTGGTGCGCTGCTCGCAGTGCAAGGCGACCTTCATCGCTACGCCCGCGAGCGCGAGCTTCGACGAGGTGGTCGACGAGGTGGTGGCGGAGGTCACCGGCGCCGGTGGAGCTCCGCTGCCCGAGGCAGCGGCCGATCTGTTCGAGGCGGGCGGTGGCGATCTCGACGACCCCACGACCCGGCCCGAGCCGGCCTTCGACGAAGAGGGCTGGGAGTTCGACGACGGGCCGCGCGCGCCCGCTCTCCAGTCCGAGCACGAGGAGCCCTTCGAGCGACGCGATAGCTCTGCCCCGGAGCCTCCGGCACTCGAGGAGGTCGGCGATCCGGCCGAGTGGGACCTCTTGCGCGAAGCCGTCGAGCCTGCCAGCGAAGCGCGCTTCGTCGAGCCGGACGCACCGCGGCCGGTGCCTCTCACGGACACCGCCGCGGAGCCCTTCCTGGATCCGATCGGCGCCCAGCCCGAATCGCCCCGCCCGGCGCAGCGCTCGGGCACAGGCTCGCTGCTGGAGGTTGCGCGCGCTGCGGTCAGCGCGGCCGCTTGGCTCGTGCTCCTCGGCACCGCGGTCGTCAGCATTGCGCCGCTGCTCGCGAGCGATGCGGGGTTGCGCAGCCCGGCGTCGACACCGCGTACGTACTCGCTCGCCGACGGCGAGGCGCGCGCCGTGCGGGCCGGCTTCGTCGAGAATGCATTCGGACGCTCGCTCTTCGTGGTGCAGGGTGAGCTCGCGCGGCCGAGTGCGGATGCGCGGCTCGGTCTCCGCGCCCACCTGCTCGACGCTGCGGGCGCGCGCATCGGCATGTCCAGCTGGGCGGGTGTCGGGCGGCCGGCGCGAGAGCTACGCGAGCTGGCGCCGGAGGCGCTGCGCATCGAGATCGACGCCTCCGCCGGGAGGGCGGCGCTCGGCGGGCCGTTCGTCGCCTTCTTCGAGGAGCTTCCGCCCGACGCTGCGCAGTTCGAGCTGGCGCTCGAGCCGCTACCGGAGCCAGCTGCCTCGAGCGCGAGTGGTCCGGAGCCTGCGGCTCCGGCTGCCGTTCCCGCGCCTGCCGAGCCTGCGGCTCCGGCTGCCGCTCCCGCGCCTGCCGAGCCTACGGCTCCTTCCGCTCGTCCTTCTTCGGGGTGACGTCGATCGCGTCCTTGCCGGACACGCCTTCCTTGAAGCCCCGGATCGCGCGCCCGAGCCCGCTGCCGATCTCCGGCAGACGCCGCGCACCGAACAGCAGCACCACGATCGCCAGAATGATGACGAGCTCGGTTGCTCCAAGTCCGAACATACTCGTCAGCTTGACCTCCGAGCCGGAGCCGGTCAAGCCGACCGGGCTCCGAGCGCGCGGGTGCGCGGGGTAGAATCGCGGCAATGTCGATCTTCAAGGCCTACGACGTGCGTGGAGTGGTGCCGGACCAGCTGGGCGCAGCCGATGCGCATCGGCTCGGCCGTGCGGTCGCGCGCCACTTCCGCGCGCGCCAGCTCGTGGTCGGACGCGATGCGCGGCGCAGCTCACCCGAGCTCACGGAAGCGTTGATCCGCGGCATTCGCGAGGAAGGCGTCGGCGTCGTCGAGATCGGGCTGGTCGCAACGCCCATGCTCTACTTCGCGGTCGAGGCGCTCGCCGCCGACGGCGGTGTCATGGTCACCGCCTCGCACAACCCGGCGCAGTACAACGGCTTCAAGATCTGCCGCGAGCACGCCATCCCGGTGGGTGAGGCCAGCGGCCTGCGCGAGATCGAAGCGCTCGCGGCGGGCATCGCGAACGAGCCGCCGGCGCCGAGCCTCGGAGGCCGCAGCAGCGCAGACGTCACGCAGGGTTACGTCGGGCACGTGTTGGCCGTGGGCGAGCGCTGCCCGGCGCTGCGGGTGGCAATCGATTGCGGCAACGGCATGGCTGCGGTCGGTCTCGAGCCGCTCCTGGCCCGTTTGCCGCTGCGCGTGGAGCGGCTCTACTTCGAACCGGACTGCACCTTTCCGAACCATCCCGCCGACCCGCTGCACACCGAAAACCTCGCCGACCTGCGGCAGGCCGTGCGCCGCTCTGGGGCCGACTTCGGCGTGGCCTTCGACGGCGACGCCGATCGCGCCATCTTCGTGGACGAGCGCGCTGAGCCCGTCTCCTCGGACCTCGTCACCGGTCTGCTGGCGCGCTCACAACTGCGCCGCGCGCCCGGCTCGCGCGTGCTGTACGACCTGCGCTCGAGCTGGTCGACGGCGGAGGAGATCGAGGCGGCGGGCGGCGTCGCCGAGATGTGTCGCGTCGGCCACTCCTTCGTGAAGGCGGCGATGCGCGAGAGGAATGCGTTGTTCGCCGGCGAGCTCTCGGGCCACTTCTACTTCCGCTTCACGCCGACGCTGGTGGCGGACGATGGCATCGCCGCGCTGGTCGCCATGCTCGACCTGCTCGGGCGCGAGATGAAGCCGCTCTCGGCACTGGTCGCGCCGCTGCGCCGCTACTTCGCGAGCGGCGAGGTGAACCGACGCGTGGTCGACCCGCAGGCGATCCTGCTGGCGCTCGCCCGCGAGCACGCAGGCGCGCCCGAGGTCTCGCACCTGGACGGGCTGCTGGTCCGCTACGACGACTGGTGGTTCAACATGCGGCCGTCGAACACCGAGCCCCTGTTGCGCCTCAACGTGGAGGCGAAGAGCGAACAGCGCATGGCCAGCGAGCGCGACCGGCTGCTGGCGAGGATGATCTAGCGACGAGCCGCCCCCCGCCTTGCCCTCAGCCTTTCGCCTTCTCGGCGAGCTCCGCGTCGATCACCTTCTGAAACTCTTCGATCGGCAGCGCGCCGCGCAGCGGAATGCCGTTGATGAAGAAGGCCGGTGTGCCGGTGACACCCGCTGCCTCGCCCGCCTTCAGGTCGGCCTCGACCAGGGCCTGCGTCTTGCGGTCGGTGACGCAGGTCTCGAAGGCGGCCGAGTCGAGACCGGCCTTCGTCGCGGCGGCCTCGAGGCCCGCGCCGTCGAGCTGAGCGCCCTCGTCGAACAGAGCGGCGTGGTATTCCCAGAACTTGCCCTGCTCGGCGGCGCAGGCCGCGGCCTCGGAAGCGCCGCGTGCCTGCGGATGGATGCGATCGAGCGGAAAGTGCCGGAACACGAAGCGCACCTTCCCCTCGTACTGGGCCAGCATCTGCTCGACCGTGGGCTCGGCGCGCCGACAGAACGGGCACTGGTAGTCGGAGAACTCGATGATCGTGATCGGCGCGTCGGCCGGACCGCGCGCCGGCCCGGTCGCCTCGACCTGCGTGCGCGGCCTCTCGATGAAGATCTCGACCTTGGCCTGCTGGCGTAGCTCCTGCACGTACTTGCGCGCGGCCTCCGGGCCGGCCCGGCGTTCGAGGTGCTCGCGGACCTGCGCCTTCATGTCGTCCATCGATCGCTCGCCGAAGCTCTTCTTGTTTTCGTCGTAGAAGCGCTGCACGTCCGCGTCGGCGACGGCGATCCGCTTCTTCGCCTCGGCCTCGACCAGCGCGTCGGCGCTGGTGCCGAGGCGCTTTGCCTCCGCATCGAGCAGACGCTGCGCGACCATGTTCTCCGCGGCGCCCGCGCGCACTTCGTACAGCTTCGATGCCTTGCCGTCCTCGGTCTCCTGCTCGAAGAGCTGGTTCTTGATCCACGCGTCCAGCTCACTGGTCGTTACGACCTCGTCGCCGATGCGAAGGGCCGGCGTCGCGTCCTCGCTCGCCTGCGCGTTCTCGCTGTCAGTTGCCGCTGGTTGAGAGCAGGCGGCGGCAAACAAGAGCGTTTGGAGCAAGCCGATCGCGAGCAGGCGCATGCGAGGATCCTCCGAAAATGAGGCTGGATGCATAGCGATTGGTCAGGACAGCTGCTCGCGCAGTGAGGCCGCAACTGTTCGGGGGTCGGCCGTGGCCGCCAGCGGTGGACACGGGCGCAGATCGGGCGCATTCGCCGCCCACGCGAGGGCGGCCGCAGCGCCGGGCTCGAAGGCCGCGCAGCCGACGGCCCCGGGGCGGACGCCGCCGCCGTGCGCGAGCGCCGCTCGGGTCGCGTCGAGGTCGCACGCCACCTGGCGTAGGTACTCGCGCCAGAGGAGCTGGTCGGCGGCCCCGAGAGCGCGGCCGGAGGCGCAGTGTGCGATGCGGGCCGAGAGCTTCGCGCTGGCCCGTTCGCCCTGGAGTGGGAGATCGATGGCTGCCGCCGAGAGGCCCGCGGCGACCAGCGTCCGGCACAACGCCTCGACCTCGGGCGCGTTCTTGCCGGTGCCGACGGCCGGCGCGATCAGCACCAGCGGACAGCGCCCTCTCGCGGAGCCGCGCCAGAGGAGGCCGGGCACCCAATCGCCGCGCGAGACGACTTCGAAGCGTTCGCAAGCCGGCCTTCGAAAGGAGTAGGGCCCCGGCACGGGCGCAGTCTACCGTGCCGGAGCCCTCGTCTCGCGCGCCAGGCTCGATCTAGCGCGCGAGTAACACCTTGCGGGCGCGGTACAGGTGCGACTTGACCGCGTCCTCGCTCTTGGCGAGCTGCTGGGCGATCTCCTCGATCGAACGGTTCTCGAGGTGGCGCAACCGGAACAGCTCCCACTGATCCGCCGACAGGTCGTCGACGCCCCGCTGCAGTCGCTCGAGGCGTTCGCTGAACTCGTACGCCAGGTGCGGGTCGGCATCGCGTGTCGCGCCCTGCGCGTTCTCGGCGCCGAACTCCGAGTCGTCAGCCTCGAGCGGCACCGTTGCCGCACGCTTGCGCTTGAAGCGATTCGCGAGCGTGCGCCGGGTCAACCCGAACACCCACGCCGCGAAAGGCGCCTCGCCGCGAAAGCCATCGAGCGACGAGAACAGGCTGATGAAGACTTCCTGGACGGTCTCTTCGACATCAGCGCGATTGTTGAGGCGCCGGTCCAGGAATCGATAGATGCGCGCGAAATACCGCCGGTAGAGCGTGTCGAAGGCCGCGCAGTCTCCGCTCCGCACACGATCGACCAAGGCCTCGTCCGTTTGCCCGGTCACCGGCACCAACTCTTCTGCTGCCATTGGCTAGGTCCCCTTCCCTGGGTCCAAACCCCCGTGACGGGAAGTGGCCGGGAGCAGGGCAGAGGTGTCAGAAAATGTCACCTGGGGTGACGGGATTCGGCAGCACGCCCCCGCGGGGCCAAACGGGCGATGCTCGCTAGTCGCGGAGCCCCGTTCGGAATCCCGAGTCGCGACGGGGCTCTGGAACAGGTGCTTGCGTGGGAACGCCGGCCTGCTCGAGCACTCGCAGCTCGACGTCCAGATCGCCGCGCGGCAGGCGTTCCACCAGCAGAACTCCGCCCTGTCCGACGGCCGCGGCTGCCGCACGCGTGCGTTCGTCGAAACGGGACGCGATGAGCAGCAGGCCGACCGCACGCTCCGTGGCGAGCGCAAGGTGCGGCGCGAGCTGATTCCAATCGGCGAGGCGGGGCGCCAGCCAGGCGCGCTGCGCGAAGCCTTCGGTCAGCCGCGCGAGATCCTCGCCGGCATTCGCGACCAGGATCAGCGTGACGGCGCCATCGGGGTCGCGCGCCACGAGATCGATACGCGAGACCAGGCCGAGCACGTCCTCCGCGATCGTCTCGAGCGGCGGGGCCAGACGCAGCAGTGCTCCGCGCAGCGCCAGCCGCTCGCGCTGCTTGCGCCTCTCAGGCATCGTTCGCGAAGTCGGCGCGCAGCATGCTCGCGACGTCTGCCAGCGCGCGCGCTGCGCGCGTCTCCGGACGCACCAACGCCAACGGCCGGCGCGCCAGCAACGAGCGATACACCTCGGCATCGTCGAGCAGCAGCCCGTAGCTCGTGAGTGTCGCCCGGCTCTGCTCCGCCCATTCGCGCGCGCAGGCGCCGAAGGCTGCCTCCGCTTCGTCGACGCTGCGCACCTCGTGCAAGGCGATGCCGACGCGGGCGTCACGCCGTGCCTCGAGCACGCGCGCAGCCACGCGCAGCGCTCGCCGGCGCTGCTCCACGTCCGGACCGGTGAGTTGCAGCGTCCAGCCCAGCAGTCGCTCGGCTGCAGCCCCGGCGCTGATCCAGGCCGGCGGCACGCGCACCAACACCACGCCGGGCATGCGCGAGGCGGCCAGCTTGGCGGACGCTTCTCCGGCCGCTCGAGCCAATCCAGCCAGCTCCTGGCTGGGGGCGAGCAGGCGCGTGAGTCCCGGCGTGGCATCGGGCGGGAGCAGCTCCTCGTCGGCCAGGGAGGTCACCCAGGCGACCGACAGGCCGAAGCGCGCCAGCTCGTGCGCGAGATTCCAGGCCACGCCGACTGCGAAGGCGTCGTCCGCCTCACTCAGCAGCGCGAGGTTGGCCGGGCCCAGCCGCTCGCCGAGCGGGGCCTCGCCGAGGAAGTGGTGCAGGACGTCCGCAAGCTCGCGTGCCATCGGCTAGTGTCCCGTCTCAGAAGTTCGTAGTCTGCTTGCCGGTGATACCGCGCCCTCCGTACAAAGGAGGGGACGGTGTCCGAGCAAGCGAAGACTCAGTTGGTGCTCTCGCCGAGCGAGCGTGCGGC
>Ga0247727_10005720_pt1 | contig 24943 bp, 22 predicted proteins | sample WisWelCaveWW1625_FD_202498 | JGI IMG/M metagenome (GOLD analysis project Ga0247727, IMG submission 202498) | Biofilm microbial communities from Wishing Well Cave, Virginia, United States - WW16-25 | ecosystem: Environmental > Aquatic > Deep subsurface > Groundwater > Cave microbial mat | place...
TGACAGGCGTAGCAAAGCGCCCTGTCTGTGCTAAGTTAACCTAAAACGAATACAGTGAGTATAAGGTAATAATTTTTTGGCCGAATGTAAAGCGATTTTTATTCGACCAGGCTATTAAGTTAGACGCTGCAGCGGTGGGATTGGTTCTGTAAAATTTGCGTTGTACGAGATCTGGCGAGGTGAACGGAAAGTATGCCTGGATTGGGTAAGCGCCGATCGCCCCAACTCGGAATAAAATTCCTCGGGAATCGAATTATCCGTTCGTGTTTTTAATATCGCCTTTGAGCATGAATCCACATACTTTCAAGCCGGCCGTAAGTAACGTAGTTCCTGAAGCCCTATTCTGAATATTGCAGCGGGCGGCCGGCACTCTACCTGCAAGGTAACATGCCTTCTTCAATTCCTGTATGAGCAAACTTCCCAATCCTTTTCTTCGGAAATTCTCTTTCACTTCCATATACAAATCTGCAAACGGCATATTGTAGTGAAGCATATAACCCCCGGTTGCGACAACTTCTCCTTCCAGTTCCAGAACGTATTCGCCGACAGGCTCGACTTTATGCTCAAATATAGAGTCGTCTTCCTTTCTGGCGCGAAAAACAACGTTAGGAATAAAGTGTTTAGTCACCGCATGGTCTTCAAACAGCACCACCTCGGCGTTTATATTTTGTGAAAATTCATACAGCATGGCTGAGAGCAGCAAGTCATTGCTCTGGCATTCGATGAAATGTGCTCCCGAAGCCATAATTATCTCCGGGAAAATAAGGCTGGAAAATTTCCTGAACGAAGGAATTAAATAAAATTCAAAAATGGTGTCGCGGTCTGCGATCTCCTGTCCTTTTATCGAACCGTAACCAGCCTCGACATCATCGATCGTCAGGACATAGGAGTCCGTCCAGCCGCGTTCATGGCAGGAATTATACCTGATCTGAAAATTGGTCTCCTGAAGAAATAAATGACGCAGCGGCTGAATCGCTTCCAGTTTCGTCCTGTGAGCTTTTAATTTCATTTTCCGTGCTCCGTTTGAAAATCACCATCGACCTTTTCGCTTCCCTGATCACAATCGTTTCCGCAATCCGATCATGCACGGTTTGTTTGTTGGGGTGGATAAAATATTGCAAAAATCCAAAAAGAAATCAAGCACCAAAGCGACCGCGCGTGCTTCTCCGGCTGTGGGGCGAGACCGAAGTTTAAATTACCAATACATAAAATTCATGCCTCTGCCCCGCAGTCCGGTGGAAGCACGGTCAGGCGTCAAGCCTCGCCTGATCACGGCGGCGAATCGTGCCGCCTCGCACGACAGCCGCATACACTCCATCACCTTGTCTTCGTTCGGCACCCTGGGGTAGTCGTTCTTGTGCCAGGGCAACGCCATGTGGATGACGGAACTCACCACGAAGACGATCACGGACGACAGCAAGATTGGGAGCCAGAGCGTGGACAGTTCTGTCATTACAATCTCCTGCGATTATTTGTGAATGATTGGCCGATGCCTTAGTTGCTAACGCACTCAAACTCAGAATAAAATTCTGCAAGTTCTTAGACCAACAAACAATTTTTAACCACTAAACCGCTAATCAACACGAATGACGTCTCGTTTTACTTTTTCTTCGTCTCGTCAGCTTTCAGCGCATAACTCACAAACGCAACCTGCCGGCTATCCGGCGACCACGACGGCACGTTGATCGTGCCCTGGCCGCCGAAGAGTTTGGCCAGCACTTGAATCTCGCCGCCGGCTGCCGGCATGAGCCGGAGCATCACGTCTTTGTTCGCTGGATGGCCGGCCACGTCTTTTTCATAAGAAAGAATGACGAGCCATTTGCCGTCGGGTGAGAAACCGTGATCGTTGTTGCAGCGCGTGGCAAATCCGGGGTCGAGACTTTGGCGGATGATCAAACACGCTTAGCTCATGGCGCGCCAGCCATCCAGCGCGCCATGAATCCATCAATCCAGTTTTCCATACCAGCGAAGCTACAAACTCCACCCCTGCCGATATTCGCGCTTCACGTATTTGTTCGCTTCGGGGATGTTCGTCACTTCCATCTTCTCGCCGTCCCAGAGCAGGCGCTGGCCGCGCAGGCCTTTGTCCTGAAAAGCGGCGTTCGCGCGCACGGCGAGGTTGCCCATCAGCACGATTTCACTGAGCGGGCCGGCGACGTCGAAATTCGAGCACGCCGGTTCGCCGGTTTTGATCGCGTTGATGAAATCCGCATAAATGCCGGCCAGACCGTTCGGCACGCGTTTGAGACGCGGCGGCGGTTTTTTGTACGCCTTCATTTTCGCTTCCGGAATAATGCGCGGCTGTTCCGCATACGTGTTGCACATGATCGCGCCTTTGGTGCCGATGAACAACGTGCCGCTGCCATCGCCGACGCGACGACCGGCCTCAAGCTCCACCGGCCGCGGCGGCGTCAATCCGCCTTCGTACCACATCAGTTTCACCGGCGGCATTTTGCCGCGCGCCGGAAATTCGAACGTCACCACCGCAGCGATCGGGCCGCTGTCTTCGGTAAACGGCGAGGAGCTTGCCTGCACGGCAAGCGGATGGCCGAGCTTCAGCGCCCACACCGGCGTGTCTAAAATGTGGCAGCCCATATCGCCCAGCGCGCCCGTGCCGAAATCCCACCAGCCGCGCCAGGTAAACGGCATATACATCGGATGATACGGACGCATCGGCGCCGGCCCGATCCAGCGATCCCAGTCAATCGTGTCCGGTGTGGTCGACGGAACGTAATCGGGTCGTGTAACGCCTTGCGCCCAGTAGCCCGCGGGCCGATCCGTCCACGAATGCACTTCGGTGATTTCGCCGATCGCGCCGTCTGCGATCCATTCCACCATCAGGCGATTGCCCTCGCCGGCGCGGCCCTGATTGCCCATCTGTGTCATGACTTTGTGCTCGCGCGCCGCGAGTGTGAGCTGGCGCGCTTCCCACACATCATGCGTCAACGGCTTCTGGCAATACACGTGTTTCTTTTTGCGAATCGCCGCCATCGCCGCTATCGCGTGCAAATTATCCGTCGTCGCCACGCAGACGGCATTGAGGTCGGTTTCTTTTTCAAGCATCTCGTAGAAATCGACATAAGCATTGCAGCCCTTGTCGGAGCCGTTGCCGGTTTGCTTCGCGTAGGTGTCATTCACCAATTGCTTCGCCGGCTCGCGTCCCTTCGGAGTGCCAGACCAGAATTTGCTGTAGTCTATTTCTTTGACCACGTCGCAAACCGCTACGACCTGGACCTCCGGCAGTTCCATGAACCTGGTCATGTCATGCATGCCCTGGCCGCCGACGCCGATCACGGCGAGATTGATTTTGTCGCTCGGCGGAATGTAGCCCGTGCCGCCGAGCACGCGCCGCGGCACAATCGTAAACGCCGCGGCCGCGCCGGCCGTGCCCAAAAATTGACGGCGGGACATGCCCGTGCGTTTGGGTTCGTCCTGGTCTTTCATCGTGATTTCCTTTCCTGTTAAGGGATGAGTATGATGAAACGAATTTAAAAATTTGACAGGGGAAACGTTTTCCGCCGCCTAATATAATCTAATTTTCAACGCGTGTCAAATGCTTTTTATTTTCAGGAAATCGGCGAGAACCTCGCCCATCGCGCTGGAGAATTTAAAGCCGTGGCCGGAGCAAATGCTGGCGAGCAGAACCTGAGGATGATCGGGATGGAAAGCAATGAGAAAATTTTCAACAAAACCTGCCGCGTGACCGTCAACGGCAAATTGAGTTCGGCAATGAATTGACCGAGCCACGCGCCGGCGTGAACAGCAGTTGTCCGGGTTTGATCTCGGCGGAATCGCGCGCGAGGGAATGGACCTGCCATTGATGATTCACCGCCTCGACGCCGTTTTTATTGATGACCACCTGACACGCAAAATCTGCCCGCCACTGATTTTCCGCGTGAGCAAAACGCAGCACCGCACACGGCACGGCGATATAAACTTCCACCTGCGCCGTGGTCTCATTGACGCTGAAGCGCGCGAAATCCAGATCGAAGCGCAGCGTGGAGTCGGCGCGACTTGAGGGATTAGCTAGAGCCGAGGCGGCGAGGCCGAGACTCATCGCCAAAATCGCCAGCCGGTTCATGATGATTGAGGGTGAGGCCATGTTATTGGGGAGGTGGATCGTGAAGTTTTTGTCAAGCCGCAGCATTCACCGAAATGTCTTGTGGCAGATGGGCGTAATATTTTTCCCACACCCATTGCACGATTTCCGCCAGCGTGGCGTTTTTCACGCGCGGGTCGCAAACGGGCGTGACTTTGTCGCCCTCGTCGACAGATTCCACGGAAAATCGGCCGGGGATGGGCTTGTCTTTGAGCCCTTGGAGAATTCGACGGTAAAGTTGGGGAAAATTGTAACTCATGAAAGCCACCACTTTGTCGCTTTTTTCATCATAGCCAATTTCAAGACCGGGTTGTCCCTCGTCATCGAATATAAGATGCTTCGAGGGGCCAAAAATGAACTCCGCGACAGCCCCAAATAATCTTACTTCCATTTTTTTTTCCATTTGAATCCACCTCGTGCATAAAGAGAATCATGATGGGAACTCATCTTTTCTCGCAGGCCTTTAACCGTGCGAGTTTTGTGCATGGTCGCCACAAAACGAATGTCGCCTTTTTGATGAACCGCAACAACTAAAAATTTGTCTTCGACTACTTTATAATACAGATGCGTTGTTCGAAACTCCCAACTCGGCAAGATAAAATCCGGATTATTTAGCAGGTGCGGCAAATCAGCTTGATATCGTGCCGGAAGCGAGTGTTTTTCAAAGTGCTGAAATGCTTGCTTCGAGACAAAGACTTGATAATCCAAAGGCGTCAAAATCGAATACAGAATCTCATTCAATTGACCTTTGTAATCAATGAACGTCTCTCCGACCCTTGAGAGATCCCGCGCTGCCAAAGCCTGCTCGCGATTGAGCGGCTGCCATTTTTCCATCCCGTGTTGTTCGATGGCTCCTTCCTCCTTCGATGGCTCTTGCTCATTTTTATCACTTCACGAGCATTGCGCTCACTGGCGTTATTCTCAACCTGCAACTTCCATCGCAGCTTCTTGTGTAAGATGGGCGTAATATTTTTCCCACACCCATTGCACGATTTCCGCCAGCGTGGCGTTTTTCACGCGCGAATCGCAAATGGGCGTGACTTTGTCGCCTTCGTCGACGGATTCCACGGAAAATCTGCCGGGGATGGGCTTGTCTTTGAGCCCTTGGAGAATTCGTTTGTAGAGATGAGGAAGGTGCAAACACATGAAAGCAGCCACTTTCTTGCTTCTCTTGTCGCGGCTAATTTCAAGACCGGGTTGGCTTTCATCATTAAACACGATGCGCCTGGAAGAGTCAACTATAAATTCAACCACAGCGCCTACTAATCTTATTTCCATTTTTTCCATTTAAATCCACCTCGAACATAAAGAAAGTCTTCGGGCGAAATCAAATTTTGTTTGAGACCTTTGATATAGTCGGTGTTGTACATCGTCGCGACGAATCTAAGGTCACTTTTGGCTTGGACCGGTATGACTAAAAACAATTTTCCGTGAAAAAATTTATAATAAATATGTGTATCCGGCTCCTCGTGATTTATCGTCACCAAATCCGGGTTGTTTAGGGTGTGAGAAATATCTGTTTTGTGCTTTGAAGCAATTGAATGTTTCTCAATGTGTCGGAGCTTTTGAGCTGAGACAAAGACTCGATAACCCAAAGGCGTTAAAATCGAATACAAAATCTCATTCGCCTGGCCTTGGTGGTCAATAAAAATTTCTCCGGCTCTTGAGAAATCTCTCGCCGCCAAAGCCTGCTCGCGATTGAGCGGCTGCCATCTTTCCATCCCAATTTTCCTCCTCCTATTGCCGTTGCTCATAGCTACGTTTTAAAATATGTTAGCACGATTTGCTCTGAAAAGCAAGCAAAAATTCTTACGAAGGCCTCAATCGTTCCAACCGAAACAGACTCAAATCAAAGCGCGAGCGGCCCTCCAGCAGCAGATCGGCGAGAATTTCGCCAAACGCGCTGGAGAATTTAAAGCCGTGGCCGGAGCAAAGACTCGCGAGCAGGACGTGCGGATGATCCGGATGGAAGTCCAGCAGAAAATGCGCGTCGGGTGTGGTCGTATACAGGCAAACCGCGGTCGCGCGCGGCGTGGTGTCAATCGTCGGCATGATGCGCCGAAGAATGACGCGCATCGCTTCAATATCGTCCGCGCCAACTTCGCGGCGAACCTGATCGGGATTCGTGTGTTCGCCTTCATGATGGATGCCGACTTTGACGCCTTCATCAAGATTCGGGAAACCGTAAATGATGCGATCGGGTTCGTGTTCCCAGATATAAATCGGGCAATGTTGCGGCGCAAAATGTTCCGCATGAGTTTTGGGCGTGAACCACAGAAGCACCTGCCGTTCAACCACGAGCGGCAAATTCAATTCGGCAACCAATTGATTAAACCACGCGCCGGCGGAGAGCAGAAGGCGCGACGCATAATATTCGTCTTTTGCGGTTGATACTCGCACGCCCTCGCCGTCGCGTTCCCATTTGAGGGCCGGCTCATCGTATTGCAAGGTCGCGCCATGTTGCAACGCCATTTGCAAGTGCGCCGAAATGCTGCGCTCGGGAAAAACGATTCCAGCGCGCGGCTCCCAGATGGCGGCCATTTCTTCGGTGGGATGGAATGCGGGAAAGCGCCGGCGAATCTCGTCGGCCGTAAGAACTTCATAAGGCAATTGATGAATCATCGCGCTACGTTGTGCGCCGGCAAACAAAATACCTTCCGGCCGGCCGAGCATCAAACCACCGGTTTGTTGGAAGAGTTGTTGCTCCGTCTCGCGCTCTAATTCGTCCCAGTTTTCATAAGCGCGCTGCACAATCGGCACATATAAAGGATGCTCGAAATAAGCCTCGCGGATGATGCGTGTTTGTCCATGCGACGAGCCGAAGGTATGCGGCGGCGTGAAACGGTCGAGTCCCAGCACGCGTTGTTGGCGGCGGGCGAGATGATACGCCGCGGCGCTGCCCATCGCGCCGAGGCCGAGAATGATGACGTCGAAGGATTTTTGCATTTTGTTTGATTGGCCGGCTGAATTGGCGTACTCGAGGCGTTCGCTGGTATGGCATTTGACAAGGGTGACACAGATTGGCAGTTTCGGTTATAAAGAATGCACAGAGCTTTCGAAGCAAAAATCCATTTGCCCTACCAGCACTGTGCATTTTGGGTGCTGTTTGTCGCTTTTTACGGCGAACGGGACAACAATCTGTTCAGCGGCAGTCGTCCGACTTTACCTATGAGCTACGGGACGAACACGAGGCGGAAGCCAATGTTGTCGTTGCGGTTGTCGGGGCTGTTGTGGTTGCGATTCGCGGAACGGCAGTTCTGCGCATCGTTGTTCCAGCTCCCGTCCCGCCTTCGCGGGATTCGAACCCACGATTGCTGCCCTTGCTTTTTATTTGCGGTATCCGGATTTTCCGAATTACCCGGATAAGCTAATCCGGGCGATTCGACAAATCCGGATACCAAAAGCTTTTTTCTTTTTGGTTCCGGCTTGCCCGGGTTGTACTAAACATGGGCGATTACTTTTTTCCGAAATTCCTTCGCCTCCGCATGCTCCGTAAAAGCAATTAACGGCAAAACATGATCTTGATACTCTTTTTGCGTCCACACGCCCGAGATTAAATTATCGGCATAAAGGCGCAACTTTTTGATAAACCGCTTGCGGCTGCGCTGCGCCAGACGCGTACGATCGGGATACAACAAATAGCCCAGAAACGGCAGTCCGTGCGAATTTTGATTTAAACAAAACGGTTTCAGGGTTAATTTTAGTTCGGCGGCGGAATACTGTTTAAAACTTAATCCGGCGTTCATGAGAATTTCCTTGTTGTCGTGCCACAAGACGCTATCATCCATATAACGAATATAAGCCTTTATTTGCAAGACTTCTTTTACATAATGATCGGCTTGCGCCAAATAATGATTGGCAAAATACTGGCTGGTCAGGTTGCCGATGGGTACGCCCCGGTTTTTGTTTGCCGCGTAGCTGTCGATGATGCGTTCGAATATGTTCAATAAGCGCCGGTCTTTAAACAGTGCGCGCAGTTGTTCTTTTAATACCGTAAGATCTAAACTGTCGAAATATTTGCGAAAATCCAGCTTGAGAAACCACTGGTGCCGCTGATTAAAGTGTTTGGCTCGTTCCAATGCCGCATACGTTCCCTTCTCGAGGCGGCTGGCATAGCTGTCGAAGATTTGAACCTTCTCGAAAAACGGATGGCAAACGTTCATCAACGCATGATGCAAAACCCGCTGGCCAAACGGCGCGGCGCAAATCAGCCGTTTTTTCGGATCGTAAATCGTGAAGTAGCGGTAATGGCCGGTTTCCACTTTGCCCGCCAATATTTGCGTTTGCAGATTTTGCAAATTTTCCTGCAGCCGTTTCCCATAATCCAACACTTCTCTTTTGTCCGCTTTCCCCTTTTGCGCTTTATAATAGGCCAATTGTAGATTGTCGAAATCGGCGATTTTTTCAATCACGTGCCCAGCTCTTTTCATCGGGTTGCTCTCGGAGTGACAAACTTTAGTTTGTCGCGCCGCTCCGTTTTAAACAACGGTTTGGTTTTCTAAAACCGCATCGCTCGATTTGGGTTCCATGATAAAATGTTTGGCAAAGCGCTCGACTTTTTTGTCGCCGATGCCTTTGATCGTCAACATGCTTTGGGGAGTGATAGTTTCCAGTTTTGCCAAACCCGCCAGCTCTTCGTCCGTAAAGACGGCGAACGCCGGCAGTCCTTCCTCTGCCGCCACCTTTTTGCGAATTTCACGCAGCTTCGAAAATTTTTGGAATGTCGCTTCGTCGAGGATTTGCTTGTAATCCACTTTCGCTTTTGACTCGTCAGCCGGAATAAAAGCTTTCTCAATGTAGCGGACACAAAAACACCAGTACGCGCCATTCTCGTTGCTGATCAATTGATTTTGCACTTCCAAAATTTTATTCCCTTTGAGGAAACGGTTCATTTCCTCGAGCGCGGTTCCGCTATCGCCGATGGGGATGGTAAATAGTTTGATTTGCATGAGTATGATTTTTTCAAAAAAATTTTTGGGGCTATGCCCCAAACCCCGACTCGTTGTTTTCGCTCCATTCGCTTGGCGCTCGTCCCTCGCGCCGCGCTCATTCCGCTTAAACAACTCGTTTGCTCATAGGTAAAGCCGGAACGAGCTACCAACTGACTACGGGACGAACACGAGGCGGAAGCCAATGTCGTCGTAGCGGTTGTCGGGGCTGTTGTGGTAGCGATTCGCGGAACGGCAGTACTGCGCATCGTCGTACCAGCTCCCGCCGCGCAACACGCGGCGCGAACCGTTTTCCGGCCCCGCAGGATTTTCTACTGTTCCGTTCTTTTTGCATTCATCATAGTATTTCTCGCCATACCAATCCTGGCACCATTCCCAAACATTGCCGCTCATGTCATATAGACCCAATTCATTCGGCTTTTGGGTGGCCACCGGATGGGTTTTCCTCTGTGAATTTTTATCATACCAGCCCACTTCCTCTAAATCGTTGCTGCCGGCATATAAGTTTAAAGCCGTAGCTTTATTTCCGCCGCGGCCGGCGTATTCCCATTCGGCTTCGGTGGGCAAACGAAATTTCCTGCCGGTTTTTGCATTCAATTTTTCAATGAAGGCCTGTGCCTCGTTCCAGCTTACATTTTCAACCGGGCAATCATTACAATCTTTAAAACGGGATGGATTGCCGCCCATGATATCGCGCCAATGTTTCTGGGTGACGGGTGTTTTGCCGATATAAAAATCGGCGACCGCGACTTGATGCACCGGCCGGCAGGCGCCGTGTAAATCGCCTTTTTCATCGCCCATTTGAAACGTGCCGCCTTCGACTTTCACAAAATTTAACGCGTTAAACTCGGGCGCCATTTCCAGATAGAAATGTTTTGCCATATCCATGCCGGCAAAATTAAAACTTGCCGCAAACGGCCAATCCTCGACACACGCTTTGGCCAGAAAATATTCGAGAATGGATTTATGGGCGAATTTCCAGTTCAATAACGGATCGCAGGTCAGCAGGGATTTGCCCTTGACTTCTTCGGGTTTCAACTCAAAGTTATGCGTTTGCGCAATTTGCACGGCGTCATCCTTCGAAAGATACAACACCCCGGTCGAACGCCAGTTCTGATAAATTTGCAAGGCGGTTTCACGTGCCAGTTTGCGCAGATTCAGGCGAAACGCTTCCTGCGCCTCGCTTTTTTTCCATTTCTCGCTTTCACGGATCAGCCATTTTTCAATCAACGTCTCATAAATTTGATGGCTGAAACGGTAACTTTTCTCTTCGAGCACCAGATCGTCCAAATACGACAGCAGCATCGGCCTGGACATGAGCTTGTGCGAATTTTTAACCAGCTTTTGGGCTTTTTCTTTTTTCGGCCAATTCCAGAATTTGAGCCGGCCATATTTCTTGTTTAAATATTTTCCGACTTCTTTATCGGAAAAGGGAAATAAATAATATTTGTTCAATTTATAAAAACCCCCATTGGGCTTGCGAATATTCAGCTCGTAATCCTGCAATTCCTCCTCGGGAAAATATTGGGTGCGGCAGGTGATGACCACGTCGCAAAAACGAATGGTATTGCTGGCAATCTTGTTCAGCCGCGCTAGAAAGGCTTTCTCGTCGGAAATGCTGGGATCCTTCGATAAAATATACGGGTCTTCGTCCAGGCCGTCGAGCAATAAAATCGTGTTTTTCGCCTCTTCATCCTTGAGCGCTTTGATGCGGTCGATAATATCAACCGGGTTTTCAAGATCCGGCGGCTGGAACCGAAATAATTTCATTTGATGATTTTGCCGCTGCCGCAGATTGAAAAAGGAATGCCAGGTCATGTACAAATTCACCATGAAGGCCGTTTTCCCCATGCCGGAGTCGGCCAGGATCAGGTAAAACTTTTCATTTTCCACTCTCTCGTTAAACGATTTTTTGATCATGAACGGAATGAGCTTTTGCGGGTCGTTGTGTTTATAGGCTTCGTGCGGATTGTCATACCGGTTGGGGGTGATCCGCGCAAAGCGGGTTGGAATAAAAATATCGCGCAACCCTTTGATGGTCAAATAATCAAATTCGGGTTTTAAATCTCTCGCGGTTTTGTTGTTTTTCAGCCGTTGCTGCAGCCTCTTCAACCAGAGGCCGGCCAGCCAAACGAGCAGGGCAACGAGCAGGGCCATGACTGCGGCTGAAAATGCTTCGCTCCATTTGGCATTGAATCCGAGCCACTGAAAAAAGTCCGTCAGCGAATTGTTTATTAGCTTGACGAGGGGTTCAAAAATTTTGTCCATGGCAGGAGGCGAGAAGTTACTGGAAGCGTGCGACGATGCGATCGACGATGGCGCCGATCAAATCTTCGCTGTGCGGATCGTATTTATTTTCATAATTCAAACACGCCGCGCCGATGCAATCGTCCTCGCAAGTCGAGCAGCCGGGATTGAGTCCGGTCTGGCCGTATTTGGCGCGGAGGCTCAACAATTCCTGCACCTCGTCTCGCGGGAGAATTTTCTCGCCGCCAAGCTGGCGCGAAATTAAAATAATGTGAGCATAATGTTCGAGCCGTTCCATTTTATAGTAGGCCTCCCACAAATCCTTGCCCACCGTCACTGCGCCGTGATTGGCGAGCAGAAATGCATCGTGATGATGAATGTAAGGCCGCAGGGTATCGGGAAGTTTTGGCGTGGAGGGCGTGCCGTACGGCGCGAGTGGAATGGAGCCGAGCGTCACAATAATCTCCGCGGTGACGCAACCTTCGAGCGACAATCCGGCGGCGGCGAAACCGGTGGCGTGCAGCGGATGCGCATGAACCACCGTCTGCACGTCGGGCCGCTCGCGATAAATGAAGAGATGCAGCAAGATTTCGCTCGACGGTTTGGCGCCTGCGGCGCCATCGGAAAGCGGGCGGCCTTCAAGATCGACAATGACCATGCTCTCCGGCGTCATGAAGCCTTTGCTCACACCGGTCGGCGTCGTGAGCACGCGATTCGCCTCGAGCCGGACGCTGATGTTGCCATCATTCGCCGCGACAAAATTTTTTTCATACATCCGCCGGCCGATTTCGCAGATTTGTTGGCGGAGGGAGAGCGAGGTATCGACAGACATAGGCTATTTTAGTCGTGCTACTTTAAGAAACCTTTCAGGTTTTAGAATACGAGCGCCCTCAAAGGTTTTTAAATCCAAAAGAACTTTATCACGAGATACGAGATAATCGGCTTCCACAGCTTTCGCACATTCTAAAAATTTAATATCCGACTTGTCTGACAAATCAACATGCAGGCGTGGAGGCCTTCCAATGAGGATGGCGCGTGAGGCAACTTCTTCAAGCGCTCTTTCCTCGTCATGAAAGTTGACATCGAATTTTTCACGTCTTAAAACATCTTGATACTCCAAAAAGATGGATGGCGTTATGGCGATATCAAATGCTCCCTTCCGCCATAGACGAAGAATCTCTTTTGGCGCACCTTGTCGAAAGGCATGAGCGGAAACCCAGATGTTCGTATTTAAGACAACAATCATCGCCGAGTTTTTGTTTGACGTACTCTTCGAATCTCAGCCTCGATATCCCGAGTTGTAATGCCACGCGCTGTCATCTTGGCTTCAATACCCTTTGTGGCCTGCTCAAAATCTTTTGATGTTCGCGCTCGGCCAGCGGTTCGATATCGCAAAACCGCAATGTATTCCACGGTATCCTTGAGATCTTGATCGGCAAGCGAGAAAAGGCCGATCACGCCTTTCTGTAGAAGTTTTTCACGAACTTTTGTAGCCATACAATTAACCTCGCAATAATGAGCTTTCTAATCCATTATAAGTTTGCAACATTATTATATTCTCCATGGAACTTGAAATCCCCGATCAATTGGCCATGGCAAAATAAAACTCTTCGGCTTCGATCTCTCGATCGAGAACATAAATATAATCCGGTGAAGGCAGTTTGGCATCGGCAAGCTCATAACGCTGGAATAAATAATCTTTCAATCTATGTACGCGCGGGCTTGGTGCAGTGACGAGTATGGAGGAATTGAGCACATTAACCGTTTCATTTTTTTTGTTCACTTCAGCCAGCGCGTGGCCGAGAAACAGCAGCCTGTTGCGTTTCTGCGAGATCGTCAAATCTTCCATTCCATCTTTTAGAATTTCTAACGCCCCCGCAAATTCCCGCTTTCGCATTTTTGCCACGACTAAAGCATGAGCAAAAGATTTTTTATTCCATGGTTTGCTTTTCAGGCCATATGTTAAACGCCTGATCGCTTCGTCTGCATGTCCAGATTTTAAATAAGACATGGCCAAAATATGATAGCCGATCCAATCTTCTTTTGAAATTGGATTTTCTATTGATAAAATGGAGCGGGCTTTTTGAAAGTGATCGGTTAACACCAAAAGATTGGCATAGCCATTGCGTGCCACCAGATTATTGGGAAATCGTTCGATAGTTTTCTCATAAGCGATGCGCGCTTCATCCAGCCGGTTTAAATCTTTTAAGAGCTCGGCTCGGCCAGTTTGTGCCACCACATCATAAGGAAATTGCCCAATATTTTTCTCATAGATGATAAGCGCATCATCCAATCGGTTTAACTCTTTTAAAACTTCTGCGCGTCCTCTTTGTGCAACCGCATCATTGGGAAATTGTTCGATGGTTGCTTCATAGGCATCAAGCGCTTCTTGCAACCGGTTTAATTCTTTCAAGACTTCGGCGCGGCCATTTTGCGCCACGACATTATTAGGAAACCGGTCGATGGTTGCTTCATAGGCCTCAAGCGCTTCTTCCCGTCGGTTTAATTCTTTCAAGACTTCGGCACGGCCAGTTTGCGCCACCGCGTTATCGGGAAATCGTTCGATGGTTGCTTCATAGGCCTCAAGCGCTTCTTCCCGTCGGTTTAATTCTTTCAAGACTTCGGCACGGCCAGTTTGCGCCACCGCGTTATCGGGAAATCGTTCGATGGAGGCGTCATAAGCGGCGAGCGCTTCATTTAGCCGATTCAATTCTTTCAAAACTTCGGCGCGGCCAGTTTGCGCCACCGCATTATTAGGAAATCGCTCAATGGTGGCGTCATAAGCGGCGAGCGCTTCATTCAGCCGATTCAATTCCTTCAAAATTTCGGCGCGGCCAGTTTGCGCCACCGCATTATTAGGAAATCGCTCAATGGTGGCGTCATAAGCGGCGAGCGCTTCATTCAGCCGATTCAATTCTTTCAAAACTTCGGCGCGGCCACATTGCGCCACCGCATTATTAGGAAATCGTTCGATGGTGACTTCATAAGCGGCGAGCGCTTCATTCAGCCGATTCAATTCCTTCAAGACTTCGGCGCGGCCATTTTGTGCTACCGCATCATTAGGAAATCGTTCGATGATGGCATCATAAGCGGCGAGCGCTTCATTCAGCCGATTCAATTTTTTCAAAACTTCGGCGCGGCCACTTTGCGCCACCGCATCATTAGGAAATCGTTCGCTGGTAGCGTCATAAGCGGCGAGCGCTTCGTCAAGCAATCCTTTTCTTTTCAACAATTCGGCTTGAGTGGTCCAGATAACGGCATCTTCGACGTTAAGCTCAAAAGCATATTCTACCAGTTTCTCTGATATTCCAAACTCATAAACCTCCATCGCCGTATTTGCCAGATTGCAGAGGGTCATGGCTAAATACTTTTTCTTGCCCTGCTCCAATTGGAATTCAACAAGATCATATATAAAGTCACCGGCGCGGTTCACATTGACCTGATGGATTTGTTGAACAATCGCCTCGATCTGCTTATCAACTTTATTTTTCGCCTCGTCGGCGCTTAAGTGCTTTCTTCTGTCTTTTTGCGTGCCAATTTTTTTCTCAAAATTTATGATTAATTGCTTGATCGAATCAGTCTCGAGTTCAAGAGCGGAAGAATAAATGGTTTCATCTCTTTGTTCATCAACCGGCTTGGCGTATGAAGAAGCGATTTTATTGGCAAGTTGTTTTTTGATCGCAGCAAAAAACATGGCGCCCCATGTTCCATGCCGGAGATATTGGTTGAACGCCACATTCGAGCCGTGTTTGACAACGAGCAAATTCAGCTTGTTGATATCTTTTGATGCGATAGCGCTGACCGTCTCGGCGAATCCGCCGTTTTTTATGAACAAGTTTTCCGCTTCGATCTTAGCTTCAAGATCATCAAAATACTCGCGCGCCGCATTTGCCCAAACCTCTAATAGAATTTTAATAGCATCCTGAGATTTTAAAACTTCCCGGTAGAGACGAGCAACTGCAGGTGTTGCAAGTTTTTCAGTTAACCGCAAAGCTCCACCAATATCCGCTGGATCAGGCAAAGGCCGCGCCAGAAGCCGGTTTTTGACGAAGCCATCAACGGACTGATCTTGCAGCAATTCTTCTGCGGCTGCAATGGACAGCGAACGGGTTCGATCACGGAGCTTTCCGTCAAAACCACTAATGGTCAATTTAAGCGCGCGATGGGCCTTTCTCTCAACGTCGAGCAAATCTCTGATTCGCTGCTGGTTGAGATTTTGATCTCCTATAAAAGAGAAATCGGGACGGCAATCGAGAAAAAGAGAAAGATCGCCCGGGCGGCATTCCCGCGGCCCGTCGGATTCCTCCACTCCGACGGAGAAATATCGGCTCACTTCTTTATAAATCGCTTTGCCGATTTTTCCTGATATATAAACTTCTTCGATCATTCTTCAATCCACCTTTTGCCCGCATTGGCAAGAGTATCTTTGATGCTTTCGAGCAGGGCTTCTTCCGATTTATTTCTTGCGGAAGATTTGCCCTTCACGGACTCGACAGCTTTGTTGTCAAATGCGCCGTAAATATGAACTTCAATGAAACGGTCGGTTTCGCGGTTTCCGTCGCTAAATAATAAAATTCCGGGATATTCATCCGGCAACGTCTTGGATGAAATTTCTCCAGCCAGTTTTGCGACGGCCAGCTTATGTCGTTCCTGCCAAACCGCTCGATAACCCAAAGGAACGGCCTGACCGAATTGTAAATTGTGTTGTGTAATGAAATGAAAAGAGTTTTTCTCCAAAAGCACGGCCCTTTTGGCGATGGCGATTTCTTTAAGCATCATGGCGTACGGGCCGTATGATTCGAGTCCGGTTCCATCCAAAGATAAAGCCGCATATCTAATCTCTTCGCCGTAATGGCCAAACAGCAGAGCCTCCGCCATGCGGCGATTCCGGTCGTCCTGCGACTCCGCCGGCTTTCTAATTTGCCCCGTAACCTGCAGCGCATAGGTTGAGTAAAGCAGATTGTCTTGCGTTAAAAAATCATGGAGATGATCAAGATTCAAATTGATGACGGCGCAAGTCTTTTCAGCCGCTTCGGCAAAACTCTTTAGCGCGGAATCCCTGCCATTTGCTTTAGCCGCATTTACGGCATCAAGATACCTTTTTTCAAGCGCGTCACGTTCTTCCTGCCGACCCACCTGCCTGACGTTGGGGAATCCGATATCTTCGCCGCAGGTAGAGCAGACTCGTTCCAGGCTCTTTGAAATATCTGCACCACAGTTGTTGCAATGCATAAAAAGGATCGTCCTCAACTCGAATTCAATGCCAAGATCATCTCAAACCTTTGAGGAAGAAAAGGAATTTGTCGTCAGCCCGTGTATATATAAATATAAAGCTTTTCCATCACCTGTCAAGAATTTTTTGGTAAGCTTAAATAAGCGCCAGTTCAATCAGTTTACTTCAAAATCTCACACCCGACGTACTTCCGCAACACCTCCGGCACGATCACGGTGCCTTCATCGGTTTGATAATTTTCCATAATCGCGATGATCGTGCGCGGCAGCGCGAGTCCCGACGCGTTGAGCGTGTGCACATATTCCAATTTGCCGCCGCCTTCGGGACGATAACGGATGTTGGCGCGGCGCGCCTGAAAGGCCTCGAAGTTCGAGCACGACGAAACTTCCAGCCATTTTTTAACGCCGGGCGCCCACACTTCGAGATCGTAGCACTTCGCGGCCATGAAGCTCATATCGCCGCTGCACAGGAGCAGAACGCGATACGGCAGGCCGAGCAATTGCAAAACTTCTTCGGCGTTTTGCCGCAGCTTTTCGTGCTCCTCGTAACTCGTCTCGGGTTTGGTGAATTTCACCATTTCGACTTTGTCGAATTGATGAAGGCGCATCAAGCCCTTCGTGTCTTTGCCGTACGCGCCGGCTTCGCGGCGAAAACACAGCGTGTACGCGGTGTAATAAATCGGCAAATCTTCGCCGCGCAGCGTTTCATTCGCGAGCAGATTGGTGACCGGCACTTCCGCGGTTGGAATCAAAAACAGATCGTCGGGATCGATGCGATACATGTCGTCTTCGAGATTCGGCAACTGGCCGGTGCCAAACATCGCCTGCCGGTTCACCACCACCGGCGGCATGACTTCGGTGTAGCCGTGTTTCTCGACGTGCAGATCGAGCATGAAGTTGATCAACGCGCGCGCCAGCTTGGCGCCTTTGCCTTTGAAATTCACAAAGAACGAGCCGGAGACTTTTGCGCCGCCTTCAAAATCGATGAGCTTCAACTTCTCATTAAGCTCGATATGGTTTTTAGGCGCAAACTCGAACACCGGAATCTCGCCGTGCGTGGCGACGACGACGTTGTCTTCCGAGCTTTTTCCCGCCGGCACGCTGTCATGCGGCAAATTGGGAATGCGAATTTGCAACTGGTAGAGTTGTTCTTCCACCGTTTTCAATTCGTCATCCAGCGCTTTGATGCGCTCGCCGACTTCTTTCATCTCGGCGATTTGGGCCGCAGCGTCGCCGCCCTTTTTCTTCGCCTGCGAAATCTCTTCGCTCACGCGGTTGCGCAGCGCCTTCAAATCTTCGGTTTGCTTGAGCAGGCCGCGGCGTTTCTCGTCGAGAATGGAAAATTGCGACAGATCGATTTTCGCATTTTTTTTTCGCACGCCTTCTTCGACCTGCGCGAAATTCTCACGGATGAATTTGAGGTCCAACATGGTGGTTCGTCCTTTTAAACTTATGGTAATTTATCGACAGGGGTGACTGGATTATTGGATTGATGGATTTTTGGATTGCTGGTTTGCATAAATGCATCGATCCGCCAATCCAAAACTCCAATGATCCATCGATCCAATAATCCAAATTTAGCGCAACAGCAGCAGCGTCGACAGCGGCATCTCCACGATGCGCGGATCGTCGTTTTGCTTTTCATCCGTCAGCGTGATGAGCAAACCGAACGGCGCGTTGTAGGCGGCTTTTTCAATGAAACTGCGCAGCCCAAACGTGTCTTCGAAACGAATGCGGCGGCGATATTTGACTTCAACCGGAATGCGCCGCACGCCGATGGTCAAAATAAAATCGACTTCCGGCTCGATGTCGCGGTCGGGAAAATGGGCGATGTCAAGATTCAGGATCGAGCCGAAAAAGTAGCCGGCGATGCTCTCGGCAATATGGCCGGCCAAAACCGGATAATCCGGATGCGTGATCAGCTCGGGCGCGGTGAGTGGAATCGCCTCCTGCAGCCAGCTCGCGCGCAGGGCGTGGTCGCTCAAACAGATTCTCGCGTGGCCGCGCCGCCGTTTCAGGCGCAATTCCACCGGCTCGACCAGGCGCAACAGGAGCGATTCATCGAGCAAATCCAGATAATCCAAAATCTTTTTCTGGTTGACGTCGAGTTGTAAAGCGCGTTTGATTTCATCGATAAACAAATACGGCCGCGGCGACTGGCCGGCATAACGGCATGCCGCCCGAAAAACTTCCTCAAAGATCAGCGCATCGCGCCGGCGGCCTCTTTTGCCGGCGATGACGTCGTACTGAATGACCCGCTTGATGACGGTTTCATTGAGTTGATCGGCCAATTGCTCCCACGGCATGTCAGGGTCGAGGTGCGCAATTGGATAAGCGCCACGGGCTGAAAATAGAGCAAACGCGGCGTCACGGACGTCGCGGTGCTGTTCGCCATACGCGCGCAAATCCTGCCAAAAGCTTTTTTCCAATATCGGCGCCAAACCATTCGGCGGCAACCTCGGTTCGAGTTCACCAAGCCCGCGCAGCGCGGCAATTTCGCGCAGAAACAGCGGCCCCATTTCAATCGTGGTGATGCGTCCCGCCAGGCTATCCTGACCGGCGGCGATGCGCAAAGACGAGCTGCCGGTGATCATCACCTTCACTTTGTGAATATCGACGAGATGTTTGAGCTGCGGCGCCCAGTACGGCAGAATTTGCAGCTCATCAAAAAAGAGATAAACCTCGTGCCCGGCGTTTTGCGCGCCGGCGAAGCTTTCGCCTAAAATGTTTTCTTCAAACCACCATGCCAGCTCCAAAATGGGTTCATCCAAATTTAATCGCTTCGGTAATTGATCGAATTGTATCCGCAGAATACGATGTCCGGCGACGCCTTCAGCGAGTAATGTTTGAATAACCTGTTCCTGTACCGTGCTTTTGCCGACCTGGCGCGGGCCGCGTAATGACACGATAAATACCGGCCAATTTTTCAAACGTTGCAAAACCGTCGCATAAGCCCATCGCCGAAAACTTGGAATAGGTGATACGGGCGCATTTCGCCACCACGGATTCATTTTGCGCAATCCCGCTTCCACTTTGCGGCTGATCTCCTGCCGTAATTCGCGTTGAGCGGTTGAGATATTGGGTTCCATTTCACCTTGTCGGTTTATTTCAGTCTCGAATTTAAAGTATCAAAGAATCGCCTGAAAATCAAGGTTATATTTGCGAATTTAGCATGTGCTTGACATTATGAGATCGTTGCCATATATTAACCCAAAACGAATATGAGCGAGGAATACGAGACCATGAAACCTCTCGAAAATCAGGTCGCCATCGTCACCGGCGCTTCGAGCGGCATCGGCGAAGCGACGGCATTGGCCTTGGCCGAAGCCGGCGCGAAAGTCGTGCTGGCGGCGCGGCGCAAAGATCGCCTCGGCAACGTGAAAAAGAAAATTGCCGATCTGGGAGGCGAAGCGCTGCTCATTCAAACCGACGTGAGTGTGCGGCTGCAGGTTGAAGCGACGGTCGCACAAACAAAAAAGAAATGGGGCCGCGTCGATATTCTCGTCAACAACGCCGGGGTGATGTTGCTCTCGTTTATGGATAAAGTAAAAGTCGAGGAATGGGAGAAGATGGTCGACCTCAATCTCAAAGGCGTGCTTTACGGGATCGCGGCGGTGTTGCCGATCATGCGCGAACAACGCCGCGGGCACATCATCAATATTTCTTCCGACGCCGACCGCAAAGTTTTTCCTGGCGGCGCCGTTTACAGCGCCACGAAAGCCGCAGTGACGCTGCTCTCCGAAGGCTTGCGCTTCGAGCTGGCGCGGGAGAATATGCCGATTCGCGTCACCTCGATTTCTTCCGGCGCGGTCGCGACGGAACTCGCGAAACACATCACCGACAAAGATATTTTTGAAGTGTTCCGATCGCATCCCCCGATCGAGTTCATGAAGGCCGCAGACGTGGCGGCCGTAGTTTTATTTGCGTTAACGCAGCCGCCGCATCTTGATATCAATAATATTCTCGTGCGCCCGACGCAGCAGGCGACGTGATCGTGGCGTGCAAAGTTCTTACTTCCCCAATCTCACTCCAAACGCGAAGCCCACACCCTTGCTCTGCGCCGGCAGAAATCCGCTCCAGGTGCCGGCGGCGAGATCGAGCTGAAAACTTCCCGTCGTGAAACCGAGGCCAAGGGTTGAGTTGAGCTTGCGCTTGCCGCCGAAACCGATGCCCACGCGCGGCTTCACGTATTTGAAATAATGCCCTTCCGCGCCAAAGCGCAATTCCGGCGTCGTCGTGGCGTGCAAACGATTTTCGAGGCCCTGCACCAGCTCGCCGGTGATAATCAAATAGCCCCGATAATACGCCGCGCCGATGTGCATCACCGCCGGCAACCGGTTGGAGAAACCGGCAATATTTCTTTTCGCAGAATTATTTTGAATCACGGAATCTTCGCGGCTCGAAGCCCAATCCGAGGCGGTGAGAGAATCGGCCGTGGCGCCGTAATCGTATTCTTTCGCTTTGGTGCTCCATCTGAGCCGGCTCGGAAAATTTCGCAGCGACAGGCCGAGGACGAGTTGTTTGCTCATAATCGCGGCCGCGCCCAAATCCACCGCGAAGCCGTTGCCGCCCCTTGCCTGGCGCACCGTCGCCGCCGCGTCGCCGAAAATGCCTTCACGCTTCGTCGTCATGCTGCCCCGGGCCTTCGTTATTTCCGCGGCAGCGATGCCGCGCAGATATTTCACCGTGCCGCCAAGCGCAAATTTCTTCACAGCAGGCTGGAGAAACGGCAGCGCGAGCGTTGTGCCGCAGGAAAAACCGGCGTTCACAAACGCCAAACCGGCGCCGGTGGTGCCGTCAAAATTATAGCTGTTATTCAGTTTATTGCCATTCAGCAGCAGATCGACAAAATCGCGCGCGAGCCTGGCAGCTGAAACAAAATCGAGGCCGACGGTCACGGCGCAATTGCGATACGCCACGCCGAGCAAATCCATTTCGCCGGAAACATTGAAGCGCCAGCCTTCGGCGGGAATGGCTGAAATAATCCCGGCCTTTTTGCTCGCGTTCAAATAGGCGCCGTTATACAAAGCATAATCGCTTTGGGAAAACGCGTTGTTATAAGCGCCCGCGCCAAACGACATAAAATGGATGGAAAACTTCGGCGGCTGCTTCAAGCCAAGATTGGCGGGATTCCAGCGCCCGGCGTCAACGCCGGTGGCGAGCGCCGTGTACGCGCCGCCCAGGCCGAAACTGCGCGCGCTGGTGAGGCCGCTTTGGGAAAATACGGCTGCGTTCATTAAAAAAAGAATGCTGTAAATTCCAAATATCTTTTGAGGCTGATTCATGATGTCAGGTCAGGTTTGAAAAAAATAATATCAGTTGGCAGCTTTTAATCCGTTGGGAATTTACTGCTCAGAAGTTTTCCAACTTTTGCTGCGCACAGGCCTATTTCGATTTGCCGTCACTCACGGCAAAGCTGACTTCCGCGACGGCGTTGATTTCGACATAATCCTCGGCGACGAGGCGAACGAGCTGGCCGCGCGTGTCCGGGAAATCGATCAACACGCCCGTGTACAGCGGCGCCTGTTGAAAAATTTCCAATTGCTTTCCGGTCAGGCGGACTTCGGCGGTGTTGGCTTTCGCCTGCACGACGCGACCGGTGGCCGGATCGATATCCGGCGCGAGAATGCCGAAGGGGCCGATGCGCAAATCCGGCGCCGTAAAAACATTTGCTCTTTTCTGCGCAATATCGAGCGCAATCGTCGCGCCGACCGGAAGGTGATTGTTAAACTGCAACGTCACTTTGCCGTCCTGGAGCTTGTCTTTTATTCGATCGCGCGTGGATTTATCAATTTCCAAAACTTCGATGTCCAATTCCACTTTTTGCGATGGCAGCGAAAACACCAGCGACGCATCAAATTTCAGCGCGCCGCCCACGAGATCGGTGCTGCGCACGAGCCCGACATAATTCGGCTCGCCAAACGTAACCCCGCCGCGCACCGTAATGGATTTCGGCAGCGCGTTAAAGAAAGGCACGATATTGCTGTTGGTTTTATCAAGCACCATGATGGACTCGACCGGCGTGCCGTCCGCTGCGCCGGGCGGCAAAGCGCCGCGCACCAGCAGTTGCACGGTTTTCCCATCGTTGGAAACGCCGGCGACCTGGAAATTCGTGCGCATCGGAAAGTTGACGCCGTTGCGCAGCGCCACGCGCAGCGCGACTTCGCTCAGGCGGAGGCTATCGAGGCCTTCCGGCAGATCGACTTTGAATTTTTGCGGTGTAATCGAAATGGTTTTGGCGTTGAAGCCGCCCCGGATTTGGCTAAAAATAATTTTGCCGCTGGCGAACGTCGCTTTGACAAAATCACTGCTGGCGAGGGTCACCAGCTCCAACGGGTTGTTGGTCGTGCGAATGCGCCAGCGAAAACGAATCTTTTGCCGGCCAAATGGCGCAGCCTGGGGACGGAAAGTATAGCCGAAGAGATTAAAATTTTTCGGCACCGTTCCTTTCGCGGCAATCAAAGCAGAATCAATGACCACGCTGTTATCGGCGCGATAAAAATCCGGCAGGGTGACGATCATCCAGGCGCCAACCGAAAAATTGTTTTGGACGGAAAGCGCGAGGATGCCGTTGCGAATGTCGGCAAACTCGATGCCGAGGGAATCGCCGGCCGCGGCGTCACCCGCGTCGCTGATCGTTTGCTCGCCGATGCGGGCATTCGCGCGGCTCACCGTCAGCTCCGAAAAAGCCAGCGTGAATTGCAGCCTGCTGTTGGGATCGATATTCCGCACCGGGTTGCCGCTGCTTCCCGGCGAATTGCCGGAAAGGACGAAAGCGAGCCTGTTGCCAAAACTTTTGCCGGCAAAACTGACCGTGCGTCGAACGGCCTGGCCGGGTTGAATCGTTTCATTTATATCAAAAGCGATGAGCACTGCGCCCTGGGCGCCGTTGCGAACCTCGAACCGCAGGGGGTTCCCGAGCGGCACGGGCAGGTTGTTCCGCAAATCGAGCGTTAAATTGCCGCCGGCGATTTCGACGGTGACGTAGTTATCGTATGGCGGCAGCGCCAGCGGCTGCAAAGAAAATGCAAAGGCGGGAATCGGCGCAGTTTGGCCGGCGAGATTAACCGCATTGGGATGCAAAGCTCCCAGCGTCAAATTCGTCTGAACCGAACCGGGGTTCAAAATTTTAAAGACGCCGAGCCTCGTTTCGTAAGACTTATTAAAAGCCTCGACCGTCAGGCGATCGCCGACGTTGAACGGCTCTAATTTCGCTTCGGAAACGAAATGCGCGAGACCGTTATCATCGGTGTAGAGATCGTTTTCTTCTTTGATCAATTCCTGCACGGAATAACGTTTGTTAATGATCGGCAGCGTCACGCTGGTGTCCCACCGCGGCGCCTGCGGCGGCGAAAGCGTGCATGAGGCAAAGAACAAAATAAAAACGGCAAATGGTGAAACGGCTTTGGAAGTTTTTGTAACTGGCTTTTTGTTTTTTATTGTCTCACCGGCTTTAAAATTTTGTAACATTGCTCATGGCTTTCGATTTAAATGAATGCGGCCTGATTCAAAAAGCGCCTGGAAACTTTCCGGCTGAACTCACGATAACTACAGCCTGCAATTTATATACCGGCCAATGCCCGTTCTGGCGAAGAACGGGTATGACTCAAAACTCTCATATGACTCAAAACTCTCAAACGATTTGCCCGGTTTCCCCTGTATCTTTGGTAAGAGCTCAGTTACTCGTGGACAAAACTGACCGGTCACTTGAATTAGTTGGGAATTATCGTTTAGTGACCGGTCAGTCCACTCCTCAGTGAGGCAATACCATCTTTATGGGGTTTGTCTTGACATTGTGCAAACAGTTATTTAGTTTTCAGAGTAATCCTTCGCGCCGGTTGTTTCGTATTTACTTTTAGCCGCGGCGTTTTGACAAAAATTTTAATAACCGCCAGGCATGGCAAAACTAATTCAGGAGGCAGTCGATGAAACTCTTTGTCACAAAATATTTAGCGCCGGCTTTTTCGTTTATCGTGCTCGCGATATTCATTCTGTATCGGCTGGAGAACAGAATTTCTCCGCTGGCCGAACTGCAGCAAATCGGCAAGCCGCACGTGCGCTCGTCATTTTCGCCGGACGAGCGCAACGAGGCGTTGGAGCGAATGGAATACGAGCTGCGGCGCCTGCGCGATCCTAAGACCGGCCGCATTCCGGAAAACATGCGAGCGCGGGAATTGGAGTTTGCCCGTAATCTTCCCAATCGCGAGCCGGCGCTGCAAAAAAGCGCGGCGCCGTTGGCGGAAACCTGGTCGCGACGCGGCCCGATTAATGTGGGCGGCAGAACGCGGGCGTTAGCCATCGATCTGAATTTTAACGGCGCCTCCAATCGGCGCATTCTCGCCGGCGGCATTTCCGGCGGCATGTTTCTTTCCGAAGATGATGGCTTGAGCTGGAAGATGACGACGACCTTGGCGCA
>Ga0247727_10005721_pt1 | contig 24942 bp, 25 predicted proteins | sample WisWelCaveWW1625_FD_202498 | JGI IMG/M metagenome (GOLD analysis project Ga0247727, IMG submission 202498) | Biofilm microbial communities from Wishing Well Cave, Virginia, United States - WW16-25 | ecosystem: Environmental > Aquatic > Deep subsurface > Groundwater > Cave microbial mat | place...
GGCTAAAGAGGTCGCCTCGTAAGCCGCGACCTCATCGAGCTGGACCTTCAGGGCGTTTACAGCCTGCTCCTTTACTGGGTCCATCGCGTGTCTCCCTGCTTCTTGGTTCGTCAACGCTCGCCGTCAGCCGCGGCGGGCGCGCAACCTTCGGCTGTCCCTGACCACCGAAGATGCCGCGCGCCCGCTGACGGCTGCACGGCGTTGTTGGACGGCGGCTCACCGAGCCTCAAGCCGCTGCTCTCCGTTCCCTTCACCGACCTGGCCGAACCAAGTGACACCGCTTCGTGCGGCGTGGCCCGGTCCTGACCCGTTTGCGGCAACAGGTGCTGTGAGCGCTCTCTTGAGTTCTGGATGATCAAGACCGGCACCCGCTGACCGGACCCCACCTTCACCCACGGCCCGGAGTGACACGTGCTGACTGCGACCAGCGCCGAGCGGCCCGCGGGGCACTGACCACCGCTCACCGTAGCGGCTCGCGCGTCGAACCGCGAGCCGCACGAAGACACCGCTGACCCGAGCGCCGTGACTTCAGGCTTCCCACGTCAGGACACCTCAAAGGTCAAGCCCTTTCATTCTCAGATCTTTTCGCCCGCCCAACGCTGAAATGGACTGACCGGTGTTAATACGCGAGCACTGATCTGCGTATGTCGCGGCCTGGATGTCATCAGGTCGAGGCTAAGATGCTGCGCCATCGAATTATGGTTCGAGGGCGCCGTGGAGCTGATGCCGAAATGGGCTGACAGGGTTGTGCTGCGTATGTCGAACATGGGCTGCAGGACCCCAGACTCGGCAATCTTCCACCTCCACGTCCGACCCTGTCAACAAGGCGGAGCGCAAGCGCGGACCTTCCAGCCCCGCAACCGGGCGTGGTAAGCTGCCCCCGACTCATTACTGACGCGGGATTCAGAGGATGGCACAGCGGCGCACGGCCCTGGTGACGGGGAGCACGCGCGGCATCGGACGCGCCATCGCGGTGCGGCTGGCGCGGGACGGCTGCGACGTCGTCGTCAACCACGCAAGCGACGCGGGCGCCGAAGGCGTCCTGGGGGAGATCCGGGCGCTCGGGGTCAAGGCGCTGGCGGTGCGCGCCAACCTGACCGACGGCGAGGCGTGCCGGCGGCTGATTCGCGAAGCGACGGAGCGGGTCGGGCCGATCGATGTCCTCATCAACAACCTGGGACCGTTCCTGGAGCGGCCGATCGGCGAGACGACCGACGCTGATTGGCGACTGATCATCGACGGCAACCTGTCGAGCGCCTTCTTCTGCGCGCGGGCGGCGCTGCCGGGGATGCGGGCGCGCCGGTCGGGCTGCATCATCAACATCGGGGCCCTCAACTCGGAGGTGTCGCCCGGGATGACGCACGAAGCGCCGGCCTACTTCGTCGCCAAGGCGGCCCTCATGACGCTGACCCGGACGCTGGCCCGCACCGAGGGGCCGCACGGGATCCGGGTCAACGCGGTCGGCCCCGGCTTCATCGAGACCGAGGCGTACGCCGACTGGGACCCCAAGGAGAAGGAGCGCTGGCGCGGGCAGATCCCCTTCGGCCGCTTCGGGACGCCGGCGGAGGTGGCCGAGGCGGTGGCGTTCCTGGTGTCGGAGAAAGCGTCGTACATCTCGGGCGCCATCCTGCCAGTGCATGGTGGACTATGGCTGTAGAGCCGGGTGGCTCGAACTCGAGCGGCGGCGCCGCGCGGCCGTCGTACCTGTTCGTGACGGGGCAGCTCGCGCAGCCGGGACTCGAGCGCACCCTCTCCCAGATGCAGCCGCCGTTCGACTGGCGTGTCGCGGCGCTGCGGATCAAGGTCGCCGCCCTCCTGACGACCGACTACCTCAAGTCGACGCTGAAGGAGACCACGCTCCGAAACCCCGGGTGCGACGCCGTCTATCTCCCCGGCCTCTCCCGGGCCGACACCGATGCGCTGGCGGACCACTTCGGGCGGCCGTTCCGCAAGGGACCCAAAGACCTGCGCGACCTGCCGGAATTCTTCGGCGGCCCGGCCGACGCCTACGACCCCGACGGCCCGCACGACCTGACGATCCTGGCGGAGATCAACGACGTCGATGCGCTAAGCGACCGGGCTATCCTGGAGGCGGCCGAGCGCTACCGGCGCGCCGGGGCCGACGTCATCGATCTCGGCTGCTCGCCGGAGCGGCCGATCCCCGACCTCGGCCGGCTGGTCCGGCTGCTGCGGAAAGAAGGGCACAGGGTCAGCATCGACACTTTCGACGAGCGTGAGACGCTGTCGGGGGACGAGGCGGGCGCGGAGCTACTCCTGAGCCTGAACTCGAAGAACATGCACCTGGCCGGGCGGCTCGCCGGCGCTGTGCCGGTGGTCATCCCGGACTCCGGCCAGGGCGTGCCGTCGCTCCTGCGCAACGTCGAGGAGGCGCGCCGCCGCGGCGCGGCGAAGGTCATCGCCGATGCCGTGCTGGAGCCGATCCACTTCGGGTTCGCGGAGTCGGTGCGGCGCTTCTGCGAGGCGCGCGCGGCGCTGCCGGACACGGAGCTCCTGATGGGGGTCGGCAACCTGACCGAGCTGACGGAGGCCGACACGACCGGCGTCAACGCCGTCCTGGCCGGCATCATGAGCGAGCTGGGCGTGCGCTACGCGCTCACCACCGAGGTCGCGCACTGGGCCCTCGGCAGCGTGCGCGAGCTGGACTGCGCCCGGCGGATGATGCGCCACGGCCGCGTCCGGCAGACGCTGCCGAAGGGATACGATGCACGGCTCCTGACCACCCGCGATGCGCGGGCGGCTCGCCCGAGCGAGGACGAGCTGCGCGCCGTGCAGGCCAGGGTCACCGACCGCAACTTCCGCATCGACACCGACGGCGAGGCGGTGTATGTCTACAACAGCGAGCGCTTCGTGCGCGGCACCAGCATCCGCGACATCTTCCCGCAACTCGGTGTGGAGGGCGACGCCTCGCACGCCTTCTACCTGGGGCGCGAGCTGATGAAGGCCGACATCGCCCGGCACCTGGGAAAGAAGTACATCCAGGGGGAGCCGCTCGACTGGGGCTACCTGACCTGGCAGGAGGAGGAGGGAGGGGACCATGCCCGGCGTGGCTGACCGCATGATGCTCTCCGGCATCGTCTGCCAGTGCCACATCGGGGTCACGGAGGAGGAGCGCGCCACCCGCCAGCGGATCGAGGTGGACCTGGAGCTGTACGCGCCACTCGAGGCGGCGGGCCGAAGCGGCGCCCTGGCGCAAACCATGGACTACCGGGAGGTGTGCGACGCGGTCCGCGGCCTCCTCGAGGACGGGCGGTTCCACCTGATCGAAGCGGCGGCGGTCGCCGTCCTCGACCGGGTGCTGCAGCGCTTCCAGCCGGTGCGCCGGGCCGTGGTGCGGGTGCGCAAGTACGTTCTCTCCAACGTGGCGCACGTGGAAGTGCAGATGGAGCGCAGCCGATGATCTACGAGACCATCGTCTCGACGCTCGACGCCGCGGGCCGGCCCAACTTCGCACCGATGGGGATCGGGCTCGAGGAGGGGCGTATTTTGTTGAAGCCGTTCCGGACCGCCGTCACCTGGAGAAACCTCCAGGACGTCGGCGAAGGCGTGGTCAACTTCACCGACAACGTCCTGCTGTTCGCGCGCTGCGCCCTGGCCTCCGAGGTGCCGCCGCACCGTCCGGCCACGACCGTGCGCGGTGTCGTCCTTCTGGACGTCTGCCACTGGAAGGAGTTCGCGGTGGCGTCGAGCGACCTGACGAAGGAGCGGGCGGAGTTCCACGCCCGGGTGGTGTCCGACGGGCGGCAGCGCGACTTCCTGGCCTTCAACCGCGCCCAGCACGCCGTCGTCGAGACGACCATTCTGGTGACGCGCCTGCACCTCCTGGGCCGCGAGGCGGTCCTGGCGGAGATTGCGCGCCTCAAGCCTCTCGTCGACAAGACCGGTGGAGAACGCGAGCGCGAGGCGCTCGCCTTCGTGACTGCCGCCGCGGAGGCTTGGGTGCCGGCGGCCGAAGCCGCGGTGCCGCTGGCAAGGGCGGCGGCGGAGCGGGCGTCATGACGGTCCGGGTCACGGCGCGAGCCAGGCTTCACTTCGGGTTCCTCGACCTGTCGCAGGGAGAGAAGAGCCGGCAGTTCGGCGGCATGGGTCTCGCCCTCGCCGAGCCACGCTGCGTCCTGCGCATCGAGAAGGCCGGTGGGCTGGAGGTCGCTGGGGCGAACTCCGAACGCATCGAGTATCTCGCCGACCGGGTGCACCGGGCGCTGGAGCTGAAGCCCAGGGCGCGGATCACCGTGGACGAGGCGATCCCGGAGCACGTCGGTCTGGGGTCGGGGACGCAGCTCGCCCTCGCCCTGGCCGCGGGCATTGCCCGCCAGCGCGGCATCGACCAGCCGATCGCCGCGCTGTGCGCCCTGATGGGCCGGGCGCGCCGTTCCGGCGTCGGGTTCCACCTGTTCCAACGCGGCGGATTCGTGGTGGAAGGCGGGCACCCGACGGAGGGAAGCGCCGCCAGCGCCGAGGTGCCGCCGCTCCTGGCGCGGCACGAGTTTCCGGAGGATTGGAGGATCGTTGTGGCGCTCCCGTCCTCGACCCGCACCGTCAGCGGTGAAGTGGAGGAGGAGGCGTTCCGCAAGCTGCGCCCGGCGAAGGACGCCACCGTCGACCGGATCGCACGCACGGTCCTGACCCGCCTCCTGCCGGCCCTCGTCGAGCGCGACCTGCCCGCGTTCGGACAGGCGCTGTCCGAGACCCAGGAGATGGTCGGCGCCTGCTTCGCGTCGGTCCAGGAGGGGGAGTTCCACCCCGGGGCCGCGCGCCTGGCCCGCCGCCTCAAGGACGCAAAAGCCTGCGGCGTCGGCCAGTCGTCATGGGGCCCCGCCATCTACGCCTTCGCGGCCGATGCCAGGGAGGAGGATCGTCTCGTGTCGATCATCACGCGCGCCGATCCGGGCGCCACCATCCTGCGTACTCACGGCTTCAACCATGGCGCATCGTTGCGGTCATCATGATGAGGTTTCCGCAGGTATCATCGAAGACGGCGACGGTGACCGGTCCCATGATCGTCGGCTTCGTCCGGAACACGACACCCAGCCTGGCCAACCTCCATCACACTGGTCAGCGTGATCTTCATCATCCTCTCCTGCTGTTGACCATCATTCCTGGCATCGGCTGCTGGCCGCCTCGACGAGCCAGACGAACAGGGCCGCCGTCAGAAGGTCGGCCGTGGCGCCCGGGTTGATCGGCGGCCGGGCCCGGGAAAGCCGCTGGTCGAGCCGGCGGATCGCCATGAGTCCCGCCGGCGCCCGGGTGCCGCCCCGCCGTAGGGCCTCGGCGGCCGCCCGTGACACCGCGGCGGCGGCGCGGTTCCCGTGCCGGCGCGCGATCAAGGTGTCGGGATTGGCGGCCAGCAGCACCAGGAACGTCTCGACGATCGCTGGTTCGATCGGCAGCCCCGCGGCTCGGAGCCGCCGCAGGGCCGGCGCGGCGACGCTGAACGTGGCGGCGTAGGCGGTGGCGTACTCTCTGGCCACGGCGTCACGTCCCTCCGCCAAGCGCATGATGGCGAGGAGGTCCCGGGTGGGCGGGCGGCGCACATCCTGCTCCGGCACGCGCCCGAGGCCGCCGGGACGCGCCAGGCGGATCGCGGCGTACACGTGGCGGGCATCCTGCACATCAAGTCCACGCAGCACACGCCGCACGCGCGTCCGGAGGCCGCCGGGCCCGCCGAGAAGCGCCGCCTTCGCGAGCGGCGCCAGGAGCAGGATGATCCCCAGGTTGGTGTTGGTCGCCACGTGCCGTCGTGTGGCGCGGACGGCCTCGAGCACCAGGCGCCCAACGCGCCCACGCGCGCGCCGGAGGAAGACCGGCTCGATCGCCTGGGCGCTGACGAGCAGATCCCGGTAACGCAGACCCGGCCGGTCATGGCCGCGCCAGACGTTCCCGGGTTTTTCCGCCCGCAGCTCCAGAAGGCAGGCCGCCTCGGCGGCCGCCGCCACGAGGCGCGGCGTGAGGTTCCTCCTCACCTGCGGGCCTCGAGCCGGGTCACGACGAGCCGCGCCACCGCGGCGGCGATGTCGATCTTCGTTGTTCCCTGCAGGGCCGCCCAGCCGGGGATGCCATTGACCTCGGTCACCAGGAGCCGCCCGTCCTCCGCCTCCAGGAGATCGACCCCCGCGTAGTCGGAGCCGACCGCAGACGCCGCCCGCAGCGCCGCGTCTTCCTGTTCGGGGCTCGCCCGGTGCGCCACGGCCGAGGCGCCGGCGGCGACGTTGCTCCTCCAGTCGCGACCGTGGCGGCGGGCCGCCGCGAGCACCCTCCCCTCTACGACGAACAGGCGCAGGTCCGAGCGCCCGTGAGGGATGAACTCCTGGAGATAGATCACCGCCCGCTGCTGCTCCAGGGCGCGGAAGGCGCGCCAGGCGTGGTCTTCGTCCGAGACCCGGAAGATGCCCCGGCCGCCCGATCCGAGAAGCGGCTTCACCAGGACATCCCCCATCTCGCGAAACGCCGGAAGCGCGTCGGCGGCGCGCTCGGCGACCAGCGTGCGCGGCGTCGGCACGCCGGCCTCGTGCAGCAGGCGCGAGGTCCAGTGCTTGTCGATGCTCCGTTCGAGACAGCGTGGCGAATTCATCAAGAGGACGCCGCGGTCGGCGAGGAGGTGCAGCGCGTCGATCCGGAAGACGATCTGATCGAGCGATCCCGGCGGGATGAGGCGCACCAGGAGCGCGTCGAGCCGCTCGAGCGGGACGGTGGAGGTGGCGGCTGAGCCTGCCGGCGCGGCGCGAGCGGGCCGCACCGGCGTGGGGGTGGCAGCCGCAATCCCGGAATCTGTTCCGATGCGTCCCAGGAGCCGCGTCGGATCGCAGCGCACGATCTCGCAGCCGGCCAGCGTCAGGGCCCGGCCGAGCGCCTCCACGTGCCAGCCGTCGGCGGCGGCCAGGATTCCGACGCGCGGCACAAGTCCCTCAAGCCCCGGCCGCGAGGCCGAAGGAGCGCAGGAGGGTCGGCTCGTCCAGGCGACCGGCGGAGAAGACTCGGCCGGTCGCGGCGTTCACGAGCGTGACGCGCGCCGGACTGAACAGCAGCGGGTCGATGCTGTAGAAATCTCCGTGCTCGCGGAACAGGTCGCAGAACAGTCGGCCGTGCTCGCGCGAGGCGCAGGACGGCACGCGCTCCAGGACCGCCTCGATGGCGGCGTCCTCCGCCAGCACCCAGAGCGACACGTCGGCGCCGTACAGCATGGCGTCGTTGGTCCGGCCGATCGCCTGCAGGGTGTCGGGGATGCCCGGGGCGATCGGACAGGCGCCGCAGCCGGCGACGATGGAGCCGACGTCGAATCCGAGCTCCATCAGCTTGTGGAGGGCGGTCTCGACCGACCGGGCGGCGACCTGCGTGCAGCCGGTGAGGCTGCCGGTCGGCGCCGCCACCAGGGTGAGATCCTCGGGCGCGACACCGCAGCGTTGCGCCACCAGGTCCGCCACCTCGGCCCCCGGAAGCCGGTCCACTTCCAGCAGGAGGATGGTCGGCTCCGGCCGGGCGCGCAATGCGAAGCGCTCGAACAGCGGCTCGGCGGCGGCGATGGCGCGGGCCGGCCCCGATCCCATCGCGAAGAAGCGTCCCACGGACACCTTCCACCCGGCGTACTGCGACCCGAGGCAGGCCACGAGCGGGGCCTCGACGGTGACCCGCGCTTCGGGAAGCACCGCCGGACCGAGGCTCCGCGCGGCGATGTCGATTCGTCCGAGGCCGCCCAGGGTGGCCTCGGCGTAGAGACGCCCGGCGGCGAACGACCCCGGAGCCTCGATGCCGGCGTCGATGATCCGGGTGCCGCCCGGAAGACGCGTCACGCGCACGCCGATGGCCGCCGCCTGCTCCTCCATCTGATTGGCGAGGCGCACCGCGGCGGGGTTGAGGCGCGCCACGGCGTCGCTGGGGTTCATGAGGCTGCTTCCAAGATCAGGATCTCCCCCTGGCCCGCGCTGGAGAGATCACCGACATGGCGTCTGTACTCCGCGGTGCGGGCGCCGGCCGGCAGGACGACCCCGGCCGCCTCGAGGGCGTCATAGTACAGGCCGAGGTAGGGCCAGCGCGAGCGGCCGGATTCAAGAAAGGTGGCCGGCGGGTCGAAGGGGCGCGCGGTCATGATGGTGCCACGCTGCATGAGCGCCCCCGATCCCTCTCCGAGGCGGCCCAGGACGAACAGGCTGCCGGCCAGCATCGCCGTGCCCGCCCCGGGGCCGGCGTCGCCCTTGATGACGATGGTGCCGCGCCGCATCCGGAAGCCCGCCATCGCCCCGGCGTCGCCGCGCACCAGGATGGTGCCGCGGTTCACTCCGTGCGCGTGCCCGGCGAGCGGGGCGCCGAGAAAGACACCGGCCGAGCCTTCGACGAGAAGCGCTCCGCCCCGCATCCCCTCGCCGGCGTGCGAGGCCGTGTCTCCTTCGATGCGCAGGATGCCGCCGCTCATCCCGGAGCCGGCGCGCGGCCCAACAGCGCCGCTAAGGGTTAGCCGCCCGCGAGTCATCGCCGCGCCGAGGCGCGAGAAGGACCCCAGGTCTCCCTCGATCATCAAATCCTCCGAGCCCGCTCCCTCGATGTCGAAGAGATCGCCGGCGCGCTCCGTTGTACGACCGACGAGAATGGGAAGGTCCGCGATTTCCCGCACCGTCAGCCCCGCGGTGTGGTCGGGGCTGAGGCTCGCGGCGTCGACCGGGATCGGACGATCGAAGAGCCCCGTCTTGAGCCGCAGGGTCGTGGTCATCGCCCCCCGCCCGCCGGATCCCCCGCCGGCCGGCCTTCGAACAGCGGCCGCAGCCGGAGGAGGTGCTTGCCGAGCCTGCCGCCGTAGTTCCCGGCGCCGATGCGGACGACACCCGGTCCGCAGGCGGCCCGGATCCCGGCGGCCATCGCCGCCTGGACTTCTTCGACACCGAGCCCGTCGATGACGATCTCGAGCACCGAAGCCACTTCGTCGGGCAGGGCGGTCTTGACCGTCCGGCGAAGGGTCGGGCAATAGGGTGCGTTGGTGGAAGCCACGAGCCCGCGGTACTTCGACCCGACCTTGCTGCCGCTCCTCACGATGCCGCCCGGGAAGGGGAGGATGACGCCCGGCACACGGCCGATCGCCTCGACGGCGCGCGTCGCCGCCTGGAGCGTCGCCTGTGGTGATCGGCCGAGAATCAGGAAGTTGCCCCCGGCAACGCCCTTGCGGACGCCGCACCTGTCGTCCACCACGAACTCGCCGTCCATCACCGGGACACGCCAGATGCGGCGCTGCCGGAAAGGCGCCGCGTCATCGGCCGGTGCGCCGGTGCCGCCGCCGGCGCCGCCGGCGCGGGCATCCACACGCCCGGTGGCGAGCAGGCCGAGCGACGCGTCGAGCAGCTTGCTCGTCTGGTGGCCGTCCCCGAAGAAGCGCAGCAGCGACCCCAGGCGCACCGTCTCCTCCGACGGCAGGTCGTCCCAGCAGGATGAGGTGGCGGCGGTCATGATGCACTGACCGACCCGCCGCACGACCTCGTCCCTGACCGCCTCCGGCGAGCGCGCGAACAGCAGCACTCGGACGCCGGGCCGACCGTCCGGGGTGCGCCGCGGCGGCGGGCCCTCGACACCCGCCTCGCAGCCGCAGGCGACGATCGAGGTGGCGAAGCCGGTCATGGCCCGCGCCGCGGTCATGGCCCAGGATTCCGACTCGGCGGTGATCAGCAGGCGCGCCACCCGCAGGCCGAAGGCCTCGGCGTAGGTGTCCTCGATCAGGGTGCCGTCGATCTCCATCCTCTTTCTTATGACCTTTCTAGGAGGCTGCGGGGAGCGCCGGCACCGTTTCCGGCCGCGCCAGCGCCTCCTCCTCCAGCACGAAGTCCTCCAGCGGCGCGGCGCCGCACGCCTCGAAGTGGTCCCGCAGGCGGGTGTCCAGGCCCGCCCGGGCGCGATCCCCGGAGGACGGCGGCTCCACGAAGAATGTCCGGCCGCGCGTCTCCGCCACGATCTCCCCGTCACGCGCCACCAGCACGCCGTCCTTGAAGACGGCCACCGCCTCGGAGAACGTCGCTTCCGGGTCTCCCGCGCTGCGATAGATCGCCACATCGCCATCGGCGCCGGCGCCCAGGTTCCCCTTGCGCTCGAGCCCCAGGGCGCGGGCCGGTCCGGCGCGGGTCACAATGGCGATCTCGTCCAGGGTGTACTCCCGCGCGATGCCGGCGAGGACGCAGCGCTCCTTGAGCCGCGGGTGGGCGCCGGCCAGGATCGCCTCGCGGAAGGAGCGGTCCATCAACATCCGGATAATGACCGGGTACGCGGCGAAGGCACCGCCGTTCGGATGGTCGGTCGTCAGGAACATGCGCCAGGGGTCGGAGCACAGAAGCATCAGCTCGAGCCCGGTCGCCCACTGCACGGCGCCGGTCAGGCGGTCGGCCCGGTAGTCGTGCGGCACGATGCCGCAGCCGGCTCCGGACTCGCCGTCGAGGTTCAGCCACTTGCGGCCGGTGGCGCGATGCAGGCGGTGCTGCGCCGGCGCGTCGGCGCTCAACGTCACCGCCGGACCGAAGACCACCTGGCCGACGTCGGCCGTGGCCCGGGGGTGTGCGTTCAGCCAGGAGGCGATCTCCGGGGCGCGGCTCCTGAGTCCGGCCGGCGTGCGGCCGCCGTAGGCGTGGAACTGGAGATGCGTGAAGTGGGCCCTCGAATCGCGCAGCGCTTCCATCTGCCGCAGCGTCATCGCGGCGTTGCCCGGCCGCCCCAGGCCACTCAGGTGCACGTGCAGCGGATGCGGCAGGCGGAGCGCCCCGCCCGCCGCCGCGAAGGCGCGCAGCAGCTCCTCCGGCGCCACCGGTTCCTCTTCCTCCCCGCGCCTCCAGGCCTCAACGAAGCCCGCGTTGACCAGCTTCGGGGCGTAGCCGCGCGTCGCGTGCAGCAGCCAGCCCATGAAGTCGCTCAAATCGTCGAGGCGGCCGTCGCGTGCCAGACGCAGGGCGAGATCGTCGTTCCCCATGAGCACGAAGATCCCCTTGTCGACGATCGGAACGGCGTCCAGCTCGGTGTGGGCGACCCGCGCTCTTATGGGTGAGATGGCCGCGTCAAACACCGTCGTGTACCCCATGCGGACATACCGGCGCCCGGTTTCCTGGAGGGTCGGCAGGCAGGCGCCGCCCGCCTCGGGGCAGAGCAGGCGGGCGCTCTGCACCGCCGGGCCGGCGATGTGACTATGGAGGTCGACACCACCCGGCATGACGACAAGACCTCTCGCCTCGAAGACGGGAGCACCCGAGGGAAGGGAGGCCACCACCCGGCCGTCCTGGATGCAGACATCGCCGGTCTCGCCGCGCCGGCCGCTCGCGGGGTCGAACACGCTGCCGCCGCGGATGCGAATCGTGCCGCTCGCGGGCGTCGCCATCAGGCGCCCCGCCGGGGGGAGGCCGGCTTCCCGGACGCCGCGACACGGCCGATCAGCCGGTCGAAGACCTCCGCCTCGGACGGCCGCGTCGAGGGGAGGGGAGCGCGCATTGGCACCGGCACGCCGTCCGCAAGCAGCCACAAGCCTTTTTCGGAGAACGCCGGGATTGCGGTCGGAATGAACACCTCGGGGTCGGAGCAGCCCTCGGGGAGGCGCGGGCCGATGACGACGGCATGCGTTGGCCGCGGTCCCGAATGGCCGTCGGAGGCAGTTTGCCGCGACACTGCGATCGAGCGCGCCCCGATCAACAGCAACGCGTCGGCGCCGCCGTCGAGCATCGGCGCGGCGCCGAACGCCTCGGGCGCCTCGCGCGGGGACCCGCCGGAGAAACCGACGGCGCGCGGGTGTCCGCAATCCGACAGGATCGCAGCCATCGCCCCGGCGACATTGCCGCCCGCCCCGAGCGGCCGGGCGGCGGCACGGTGCTGCACGTTGAGGTCCCGCGCCAGGAGGGCGAGAGTTGCGGCGATCGCAGGGCCCGCCGGGCCGCGCGTGGCCGCGGCGTCCCACACCATGGCGGCGTAGCGCGCCCGGCGCAGCGCGGCAGCGGCCCGGTGCAGGTCGGAGAGCGCGCCGCCGCCGGCCATGCCGCCGGAGACGTTGGCGCCGGCCTCGCGCCGGGCGGCGAGCGCGCGCAGCGCCAGGAGTGCGTCGAGATCCCCGCCGTCGGCGACTGGGAGCATCTGCGTCGCGCCGCCGGCATGCGCGCCGCCGGCGGTCTCACCCGCGAGCGGCACCAGGATGAACAGGCGCTCGGCTGATGCGTCCCCCGGCAACCGCGGCGGCATCAGGTGGGGATGATCCGGCCGCGGGTCGCAGCGCCACAGCAGGACCACATCGGCGCGGTGGCGCACCTCGCCGAAGGTGGCGGAGGCCAGGCCGAAGGTGCGCAGCGCGACGAGATCGTTCTCGAGCGCGGCCGCCCCTTCGACGTCGATGGCGCCTCCCAGACGCCGGGCGATGGCCGCCGCCCGCCTCGCCGTACCGCAGCTGCTCATCGAGAGTCCGAAGACGAAGGGGCTGCGTGCCTCCAGAAGGAGGGCGGCGGCAGCCGCGACGGCCTGCGCCTCGGACACGGGACGTCCGTCGACGGCCGGCTTCGCCTCGTCGGCGATCGGCAGCGCGGCCGCCACCCGGCCGGCCGGGCATCCTCCCGAGGCGCGCACTCCGCCCGAGGGAGCCGGTGCTATCCGCATCTCGGCGCACGGGAGTCCGCACAAGGGAACGCGCAGGGAGAGCGCGGCGTCCATGGCTGCCGCTTGTACCACCGCGTCACATCGCCGGTCAACGCGACCCGCTGCGCGACGGCATCCTCCCAACGCAAGTGCCGCCATCCGGCGGCTGAATTCGGGAGCGTCCGCCGCGCTGGACAGTCCATGGGCCCTCCGGTATAGTCGCGCGCGAATCGCGATGTCTGGCCGGGAGCGCACGGCGCGGTGAAGTCCTCCACCCGAATCCTCATCAGTCTTGTCTTGACGGGCGTCTTCCTCTTTCTTTTCCTGAGGAGCTTTCCACTGGCGGCGGCCTGGGACAGCCTGCGCAGCGCCAGCCCGGTGCTCCTCCTTCTGGCCGTCCTGCTCAATCTTGTCGCCTACCCCGTGCGCGCCTGGCGCTGGCGGCACCTCCTGGCGCCGATTCGGGAGGGGATCGGGCTCTACAATCTGACCTCGACCACGTTCATCGGCTTCATGGTGACATTCCTCGTGCCGATGCGGGTCGGCGAGGTCGTCCGCCCCGTGCTGCTGGCCCGCCGGGAGCGGTTCTCGTCGAGCGCCGCCATCGCCACGATCGCGCTGGAACGCCTGTTCGATGCCATGACCGTGATGAGCCTGTACCTCGTCTTCTCGCTCTCAGCGCACGGCCAGGCGATCCTGGCGCCCCCTGCGGACGGCGGGGCGCGCAGCCAGGCCGCCGTGCTGCTGCGCCAGGGGGCCTGGGGGGTGATGCTGATGGTCGCCGTCGGGTTGCCGATCGTGGCGATCCTCGTCGTCTTCCCAAAACCCTTCGTCGCCTGGCTGCACCGCCTCAACCGCGGCGGCCCCGGGACCCGGCTCGGAAAGGCGATCGGCGTTCTGGAGCAGTTCCTGGGCGGGCTGGAGGCGGTGCGGCGCGGCAAGGAGCTGTCGGCGATCATCGTCTCCTCGTTCGTCATGTGGCTCCTGATCGACCTGTCGGTCTACCTGGGGCTCCTGGCGTTCGACCTGCCGCTCAGGTTCTTCGACACCTTCCTGCTCATGGTGGCGCTGACGGTCGGCATCTCGGTGCCCACGCCGGGCGGCGTCGGCCCGTACGAGTTCTTCTGCCAGATCTCGCTCACCGATTTTTGGGGCGTGACGGCGAGCGTGGCCGGGGCCGTGGCCGTCACCCTGCACGCCATCGCCATGCTGCCGCCGATCGCCGTCGGTCTCCTCCTGATGTGGCGCGACGGCGTGCGGCCATCGGAGGTGCGGACCCTGGCCCACGTCCGGGCCCCGGCCGCGCCCGCGGGACCGCGGGAGCCGGTCCCGGCGAATCCCGCCGGTACCGGGGGGGTGGCGTCATGAAATGCCCTTACTGCGGCCACCTGGAGGACAAGGTGGTCGACTCGCGCGAGGGCAAGGAGGGACGCGCCATCCGCCGCCGCCGGGAGTGCCTGCGCTGCAGCCGGCGCTTCACCTCCTACGAGCGCATCGAAGAGATCGCCTACATGGTGGTCAAGAAGGACGAGCGCCGCGAGCCCTACGATCGGAACAAGATCATGGCAGGGCTCCGGCGCGCCTGCGAGAAGCGGCCGGTGTCGCCGGCGGCCCTGGAGTCGATCGCCGACGAAGTGGAGCAGATGCTCCAGGAGTCTCCCGAGCGCGAGATCCCGGCGCGGGTAATCGGCGAAAAACTCATCGAGCGCCTCAAGGCCCTCGATTCCGTGGCCTACGTCCGCTTCGCCAGCGTCTACCGGCAGTTCCAGGATGTCGACCAGTTCATGCGCGAGCTCAAGGACCTGCTGGACCAGCGCAAGTAGGTTGCGGTCCGGCGGCGCGGCCACTATATTAGCCGCGCCAAATTTCCGCCGCTCCGGAGCGGGAGGGAGGGAAGGATGGCGGGCATCGGTCCTTTCGCTGAGATCAGCCGTATCCAGAGCGAGATCAACCGCTTGTTCGACAACCTGCTCGAGCTGCGCACCTCGGGAGGGGAGGGTGGTGGAACCTGGTTGCCGAGCGCCGACGTCTACGAGACCGACAAGGAGCTGGTTGTCAAGTTCGAGGTGCCCGGTGTCGAGGGCCGGGACGTCAGCATGTCGGTCGACGGGAACCGGCTCATCATCCGCGGCGAAAAGCGCCGGAGCGAGACGGCGGCGCACGCCGGGAAGTTCCACTGCCTGGAACGCGGCTACGGAAAGTTCAAGCGGGTGGTGCACATCTCGTCGCCGGTGAACACCCGCGAGGCGACCGCCGTGCTGTCCGACGGCGTGCTGGAGGTGACCTTCCCCAAGGTGTCCAACCGTCGCGGCGCCGAGATGCCGATCGCGATCACGGAGAAGGAATGACAACCCCCCGAAACGACGCGACCGAAGACCAGCCGAAGATCCCGAAGGAGCTGCCGGTCCTGCCGCTCCGCGACCTCGTTGTCTATCCGTTCATCATCGTCCCCCTGTCGGTCAGCCGCGAGCGCTCCATCAAGGCGGTGGAGAAGGCGCTGTCCGAGAACCGGATGATCCTGATGCTGGCGCAGAAGGACAGCCAGACCGAGGAGCCGAGCGAGAAGGACCTGTACCCGATCGGCACCGTCGGGGTCATCATGAGGATGCTGAAGCTCCCCGACAGCCGAATCCGAGTCCTGGTCCAGGGAGTGAGCCGGGCGCGCGTCGAGGGCTACATCAAGAAGGAGCCCTGCCTCGAGGCCCGCATCCAGCGCATCGTCGAGCCGCGCGTCGAGCCGTCGCTGGAGCTCGAGGCGCTGGTGCGCACCACCAAGAAGTCGCTCGAGCGCAGCGTGTCGCTCGGCAAGGCGATCTCCTCCGAGGTGATGGTCATCGCCGGCAACCTGGAGGACCCGGGGCGCCTGGCCGATCTCGTGGCCAGCAACCTGGATCTCAAGATCGACGACGCCCAGCACCTGCTCCGACTCGTCGACCCGCTGATCCGCCTCAAGAAGACCCACGAGCTGCTGAACCGCGAGATCGAGCTCCTGACGATGCAGCAGGAGATCAACACCCACGCGCGCGAGGAGATCGACAAGTCGCAGCGCGAGTATTTCCTGCGGCAGCAGCTCAAGGCGATCCAGTCGGAGCTGGGGGAGGGGAACGACCTGGCCGAGGAGGTCGAGGCGCTCCGGACGAAGGCGCGCAAGGCGAAGATGCCGAAAAAGGTGCAGGAGGAGGTCGATCGGCAGATCGGCAAGCTCGAGCGGATGCACCCCGACTCGGCCGAGACCGCCACCGTGCGCAACTACCTCGACTGGATGGTCAACCTGCCGTGGTCGGTGCAGACCAAGGACAACCTCGATCTGAAGAAGGCGCAGGAGATCCTGGACGAGGACCATTACGGGCTGGAGAACATCAAGGAGCGCATCGTCGAGTATTTGGCGGTGCGCAAGCTCAAGAAGAAGATGCGCGGGCCGATCCTGTGCTTCGTCGGGCCTCCCGGAGTCGGCAAGACGTCGCTCGGCCGGTCGATCGCGCGGGCGCTCGGGCGGAAGTTCGTGCGCATCTCGCTGGGCGGCGTGCGCGACGAGGCGGAGATCCGCGGCCACCGCCGCACCTACGTCGGCTCGATGCCGGGGCGCATCGTCCAGGGCATCAACCAGGCCGGCTCGAACAACCCCGTGTTCATGCTCGACGAGGTGGACAAGATCGGCGCCGACTACCGCGGGGACCCGTCGGCGGCGCTGCTCGAGGTGCTCGACCCGGAGCAGAATTACTCCTTCCGCGACCATTACCTCAATGTGCCGTTCGATCTCAGCAACGTCCTGTTCGTGGCCACAGCGAACCTCCTGGATCCGATCCAGCCGGCGTTCCGCGACCGGATGGAGGTCATCTCGCTATCGGGCTACACGGAAGAGGAGAAGACCGAGATCGCCCGGCGGCACCTGATCCCGAAGCAGACGGAGGAGAACGGCCTGACCCCGGCCCAGCTCTCGATCACCGACAAGGCGATCCGGACCGTCATCCAGAAGTACACCCGGGAGGCGGGCCTCAGGAACCTGGAGCGCGAGATCGCGAAGGTCTTCCGCAAGCTGGCGCGCCGCGTAGCCGAAGGGGACGCCGGGCCGTTCAACGTCACCCCGAAGCTCGCGGAGTCGCTGCTCGGCGTGCCCCGCATCACCCCCGAGATGGCCCTCACCTCGAACCAGGTCGGGGTCGCCACCGGCCTCGCGTGGACCGCGGCCGGCGGCGAGATCCTGTTCGTCGAGGCGACCACCATGCCGGGACGCGGCCGCCTGATCCTGACGGGCCACCTGGGGACCGTCATGAAGGAGTCGGCGCAGGCGGCGCTGTCCTACGCCCGCTCCCGCTCCGCCGACTTCGGCGTCGGCCCCGGCACGTTCGGTGAGCTGGACGTCCATGTGCATGTGCCGGAGGGCGCCATCCCGAAGGACGGGCCGTCGGCCGGCATCACGATGGCGACCGCCATCCTGTCGATCCTCACCAGCCGCCCGGTGAGACGGCACGTCGCGATGACCGGGGAGATCACGCTGCGCGGCAACGTCCTGCCGATCGGCGGCGTCAAGGAGAAGGTCCTGGCGGCCCGCCGGGCGAACATCGAGACGATCATCCTGCCGGAGGCCAACCGCAGGAACCTGGAAGACATCCCCCGGCTCCTCCGCAAGGGACTGCGCTTCATCTTCGTGTCGGATGTCAGCCAGGTCCTGGAGGCGGCGCTGATGGATCCCCAGGCCCGCCGCGCCGGCCCGCGCGTCAGCCCCGAGAGGACCGTCGCGGCGGTCTAGAGCCCGCTGCAGCGCCGCGCGGTCCGGGCTACAATCCGTTCGTGCCATTCCGCCTCGACGAGCAGGCGTTCATCGACCTGATGGCCCGCTACGTGTCGCGTTCCGGTCCTCGTCCGGTCGTCGGCATCGGCGACGATGCCGCGGTCCTGGCCCTGCCGCGCCGCTCGCATGCCCTCGTCACGACCGACTTCCTGACCGACGGCGTGCACTTCCTGGCCGACCGCACGCCGGGCGTCCTCCTGGGGCGCAAGGCCCTGGCCGTCAACCTGAGTGACATCGCCGCCATGGGGGGCGCGCCCCACTCCTGTGTCGTCTCGATCGGGCTGCCGCGGGACACGCCACCCGGCTACGCGCGTGACATCGCCCGCGGCCTCGCCGGCATGGCGCGGCGACACGGTGTTGCGGTCGTCGGCGGCGACACCTGCGCCGCGCGCCGCATCTTCGTCAACGTGGCACTAGTGGGTGTCGTCGAGCGGGGCCGCGCCGTGCTGCGCTCGGGGGCGCGCGTCGGGGATGGCCTGTATGTCACCGGCCGTCTGGGCGCCTCGGCGGCCGGGCTGGCCTTGCTCCTGCGGCAAGGTGGCGGGCCGCGCCGCGGGCGCGCCGCCGCGCGCCGCGAGGGAATCGACCCGCGACAGGTTCACGCCGCCGCACGGGCGGCTGCGATCCGCGCCCATCAAGACCCGGTCCCGCGCACGGTCTTCGGGCGGGCGCTCGGCCTGAGCGGCCTGGCGACGGCGATGATCGATCTGTCCGACGGGCTGGCCCAGGACCTGCCGCGTCTCTGCCAGGCCAGCCGAAAGGGGGCCCTGCTCCTGGCGGCCGCGCTTCCGGTCGATCCGGCCGCCGTCGCGGTGCTCGGTCCGGAGCGCGCCTTTCATGCGGCCGTCGCCGGCGGCGAGGACTACGAGCTGCTGTTCACCGCCCGGCTCAGGCACGAGACGCTGCTGGCGCGACTGGCGCTGCGGCTGCGGCTTGCCGTCGCCCGCATCGGCCAGATCCGCCCAGTGCGCGAGGGGATCCGGATCGTCGGACGTGACGGCCGCTATCGCCCCTTGCCGCGCGGCGACTTCGAGCACTTCCGATGATGGTCCTGGCGCTCGCCGCCGCATTGTCTTTCGCCGCACCGCCCGGAGCGCTCGCCCAGGAGCCTGGCCCGGCGAGCCTCGCCATCATGAACGTCACGGTCATCGATGGGACGGGGGCGCCGCCGATTCCGGGCGCGACCGTCGTGATCACGGGCAACCGGATTGCCGAGGTTGTCCGCGACGGCTCGAAGCGCGTCGCCGCAGGCGAGGTCATCGATGGCGGGGGACGGTTCCTGATTCCGGGCCTGTGGGACATGCACACCCACCTCGCCTACGCCGGCGATCTGACCTGCTCGACGCTCGTCGCCTATGGCGTGACATCGGTGCGCGATCCGGGCGGCAGCCTCACGACGATTGACTGGCTGCGCAGCCGGATCCGGTCGGGCGACCTGATCGGTCCGCGCATCTTCCGGGCCGGTCCCGTTCTCGACGGCTCGAAGCCGGGCGTCCAGGATCGGCTGGTCATCGACACCGCCGACCAGGGGCGTCTGGCCGTGGGCTTCGTCAAGGCGCTCGACGTCGACTTCATCAAGGTCCATAACGGCGCGCCGCCGGAGGCGTACTTCGCGGTCCTCGCCGAGGCCAAGCGTCAGGGCCTGGCCGTCGTCGGCCACATCCCGATCGACGTCGATCCCGCCGCGGCCATCGACGCCGGCCACCAGAGCGTCGAGCACATCGTCAGCCTCTTCGAAGACCCGGTCCGCCGGAAGGTCGCCGCGGGCATGTCGCAGCACGCCGCGATCGCGGAGTTCACCGACGGTGAGGCGGTCCGGCTGGCGCGCAAGATGGTAGCGAAGGGCACGTGGTTCGATCCGACCCTGGTGACGTACTGGTACCGCGCCCACCAGTGGGAGACGCGACCGGAGGACGACTCGCGCGAGAAATACGTCACCGGATCACTACGTGACTACTGGAAGACCGTCCCGCCGCTGCCGGACAAACCTGAAATCCGGAAGGCCCTGAGCGACGGATTCGTGAGATTCCTGGCGATCACCGGCATTCTCCACCGCGAGAAGGTACGGATGCTCGTCGGCACCGATCTGGCAGCGCCCCGTGTCTACCCCGGCGGCTCGGTCCACGAGGAGCTGGCCTGGCTGGTGAAGGCGGGCCTCACGCCGATGGAAGCCCTCGTCGCCGCGACCCGTCACGGCGCCGAGAGTCTCGGACGACTCCACGAGCTGGGGGCGATCGAGAAGGGCAAGCTCGCCGACCTCGTGCTGCTGGACGCCGACCCGCTGGCGGACATCGGCAACGTGCAGAGGATCGCCATGGTGATGGCGGACGGGCGCCTGCTGCGCCGCGACGCCCTCGACGCTCTGCTCGCCCGCATCGCCAAGGAAGCGCCCGCGCGATGAGCGCTCACTCCCTAACTCTCCTCGGACTACTGGCGCTGGCGCCCACACTCGATGCGCCCAAGGCACCGGCGCTCCCGGAACTGGACCGCATCCGGATCGCCGAGGCGTTCCGCCTGGCCGACGCCCTCGGGAATCGGATCTGGCCCGGCTGGGACGAAGCCCCCTTTGCAGTTCTGCTGGTCACGCCCGAACACGAGTTCCTGGTCCGCCACCCGTCGCCTTCGGCCGATTTCACCTTGATCGGCGAGGATGTTCACCTGAAAGAGAAGGTCTGGGTTCGCGACCGACAGCACGAGACCAACCTTCTGGCGACCTTCCCCGCCGTGGGCGGCGTCCCGACGATCGTGATCGGCCAGGCCGGGAACACCGAGGCGAAGACCTCCACGCGCTGGGTGATCACCTTGCTCCATGAGCATTTCCACCAGCTCCAGGATTCCCGGCCCGGTCACTACGAGAGAGTGGACGCGCTGGGCCTGGCGCGCGGCGATCGGACGGGCATGTGGATGCTGAACTACCCCTTCCCTTACACCGACCCGGAGGTGAAAGGCCGCTTTTCGGTCCTGTGCCAGTCCCTGGCGGAGGCGCTGCGGGCACGGAATCAGCCGGACTTCGCCGGCAAGCTGGCCTCCTACGTGGAGGCCAAGAGGAAGTTCCAGGCCATCCTCGCGGCCGATGACTACAGGTACTTCGCATTCCAGGTCTGGAAGGAGGGGATCGCGCGCTACACGGAGTACCGGCTCGCGGAATTGACGGCCACCGAGTACGAGCCGAGCCGCGAATTCCGGGAGACCCGCGATTACAAGCCCTTCGAGGAGGTCGCCCGCGGCATCCTGCGCGGCATCGAGAAGGAGCTGGCAGACGTGCAGCTCGACAAGTCCAGGCGCTCCGTCGTCTACAATTTCGGCGCCGCCGAGGGTCTGGTGCTCGACGGCGCCGGATCGGACTGGCGGGAACGGTACTTCGACGGAAAGTTCACTCTCGACCAGCACTTCACCACGGGACAGTGAGGGTCGTGCAGGAGAATCGGTCATGAGGCAGCGCTGGATTCCTGGGATGGCGATCGCTCTGGCTCTCCTGGCCGCCGGGGTCCGGCAGGCGGCGGCGGAGCCGGTGAAGGCAGTGAAGGTCACGGTCCTCTCGACGATGCTGGCAGGCGATGTCGGCATCGGAGAGTGGGGCTTCGCGGCGCTCCTCGAAGTGGATGGCCGCAGGCTGCTGATCGATACGGGGGACCGGCCGGAGACGGTGCTCCGGAACGCAGAGGAGCTCGAGATCGACCTCTCCTCGGTGACGGAAGTCGTTCTCACCCACAATCATGGCGATCACACCGGCGGCCTGCTGACGCTGCGACGTGAGTTGTCTGCGAAGGCCCCGCAGGCGCTCTCGCGTGCCCATGTGGGGAAGGGGATCTTCCTCAGCCGTCTCGATGCGGACGGGCGCGAGGAGAACGGCCTGCTGCCTTTGAAGCCAGCCTACGAAGCCGGTGGCGGGGTGTTCATCGAGCACGAAGGGCAGGTGCGCTTGTTCCCAGGCGTCTGGCTGACCGGGCCCGTTCCGCGCCCCCACCCGGAGCGCAACTGGAGCGGCTCGCGCCTGCTCCAGACGTCCGCCGGACCGGCCGAGGACACGATCCCGGAGGATTCCTCCGTCGTGGTGGAGACGACGGAGGGTCTCGTCGTCATCAGCGGCTGCGGCCACGCCGGCATCGTCAACACCTGCGAGTATGCGCGGCAGGTGACTGGACAAAAGAGGATTCTCGCCGCCATCGGCGGGTTTCATCTGTTCCCGGCCACGGACGATCGGCTCGACTGGACCGCCGGGAGACTCCGCAAGTTCGACCTTGGTTACCTGCTCGGGGCGCACTGCACCGGCATGGAGGCGGTGTTCCGGATCCGGAAGCTCGCGAACCTGAGCCGCGAGACGGCGGTCGTCGGCGCCGTCGGCTCGTCATTCACGCTCGACAAGGGGCTCGAACCGCTCTCGTTGGCGCGCTGAAGCCCGCCATAAGGACCCGTGATGCGCCGTCGCCGCACACCCACATCCGCCAGACGCGTGCCTCGCGAGGGGCACCTGCTGAGCTTCGAGCACTGGCGCAAAGAGCAGGCGATCCGCCGCGCGCTCCGCGGGCTGGCGCGGCAGCGGGTCGCGACGATCCTGCAGCCGGGGAACATGCTGGTCGTTGAGCGCGGACCGTCCCGAAGGGAGCCGTCGGACGCGGCCCTCCGGAGCTGTCATCTGAGAGGTTGGGCGGAACCGATCGCCAACGCCGTTCGATCCGGCACCCTTGGCCCCGAGGGGACGATTCCCGACGGTCAAGTTTACGATCGGGTGGGCCCCATCTACCGCATCACGGAGGCCGGGTGGCATGTCCTGCACCGGAGCCACGCATGGATCGTCATGACGTTGGTCATTGCGCTTGCGAGCCTCGTCGCCACTCTCCTCGGCTTCATCGTCTCGAGACTGGCCGGATAGGGCGATTGGAATGACCAAGGGACGTCTCGAAGCGTTCAGCGATGCCGTGATCGCGATCGCGATGACCATCATGGTCCTGGAACTGAAGGTCCCCCACGGTGTCGAGTGGCAGGCGCTGCGGCCTCTCATCCCTCCGTTCCTGACGCACGTGCTGAGCTTTGTCTTCCTGGGCATCTACTGGAACAACCATCACCACATGCTCCACGTGACCGACCGGATCGACGGCAGAATCCTTTGGGCCAACCTGCACCTCCTGTTCTGGCTGTCGTTGATCCCGTTCGTCACCGGCTGGATGGGAGAAAACGGCTTCGCGCCGCTGCCCACGGCAGTGTATGGCGCGGTGCTGCTGCTGTCCGCGCTCGCGTACCTGATCCTCCAACACGCCATCCTCGCCCGGCAGGCGAGCGACTCCAGGCTCCGGCAGGCCGTCGGCAAGGATTTGAAGGGGAAACTCTCGGTGGCATCGTACATGCTGGCGATCCCTCTCGCCTTCGCGAGCCAGTGGATCTCCATCGGGCTCTATGTGTTCGTCGCGTTGCTCTGGCTCATTCCGGATCGGCGGATCGAATCGAAGGTTGGCACGTGAGCTGGTCGCGCGCCATCCGAGCCGCCGGATGGTCGGCCGTCGTGCTTTCGGTCCTCATCCTGCTCGTCTTCGCCACGATTCGCCTGGGCATCATGACCCGGGATTCGCCGCCGACCGACGCGTTCGACGTGCGTTACGTCGAGCACCCGTGGGTCGCGCTCCTGCACATGATCCCCGGGCTGCTGTTTCTGACCCTGGCGCCCCTGCAGTTCGTCGCACGAATCCGGGAGCGGCACATCGGGCTGCACCGCGGCATGGGCCGCGTCCTCGCCGCCTGCGCCGCCCTCAGCGGCCTGTTCGCCCTGGTGGTCAACTTTCGTCTGCCCGCGTTCGGAGGCATCTCCACTCAATCCGCAACGGTGTTTTTCGGCGCCATCTTCCTGTTCTCCCTGGCGAAGGCGATTTATCACATCCGGCGGAAAGAGGTGCACCTCCATCGCGAGTGGATGATCCGGACGTTCGCCCTGGCGATGGGCGTGGCGGGCATCCGCGTCTACATCGGTCTGTTCATGGCTCTTACCGAGCTTCGCATCGAAGATGTCTTTGGCACCTCGTTCTGGCTGGGCTTCGGAGTGAATCTGCTGGCAGCGGAGGTCTGGATCAACCGGACGCGCGGATGAGCGGTCCATAGATAGGAGGTCGATCATGCGACAGACACTGCGGTGCGGTGCCGTCCTGCTGGTTCTTTTGGCGATTGTGATCCTCGCCGGGTGCAAGAGCGGCTACCGCTCGACAGCCGAAGTCTCGGTGAGCGGTGGCGACGTCGTCTATTTGCGGGATGAGCGGACCGGGCTCTGCTTCGCCGTGCTGGCGCTACAGAACCCGGTCGGCACGCGAATCAGGGAGATGGCCATGACGGGCGTTCCGTGCGAGAACCTTCGGGCCGTGACTACGAGATGACCGGCGGAGTGCCGGCGTCGATCGCCGACGGCGTCGCGCGCTCGCTGGATCCGCGATCGGTCGTGCTCCAGCGGGCCGTCGCCTGGATCGTCACCGGCTCGGCCTCTCTCGGCCTGGTCGTCGGGCTGGCCATCGTCCTTCTCCTGGCTCCACTTCCGGGATGGGCTGCAGCCGCGCTGGGGCTGCTCTGGGCCGGCGCGACGCTGGCCCTCGCGTGGTTCTCGCACCGCTGGCCCGAGATCGAGCACCGCCACGTGTCCTACCGGGTCGACGCGCAGGGGATCGAGATCCGCAAGGGCGTCGTCTGGCGCAAGGTGATCAGCGTCCCGCGATCGCGTGTGCAGCACACGGATGTCTCGCAGGGACCGCTCGAGCGCGGCCACGGGCTCGGCACGCTGCTCATCTACACGGCGGGGACCGATCACGCCATGGTCGATCTCCCCGGGCTCGACCACGCCACGGCACTCCGCATCCGGGATCATCTCCTGCCGGGGGAGAGCGATGATGCCGTCTGACCGGCGGTTGCACCCGCTCTCGCTCCTTTTCAACCTGGGCGCGCAGATCCGCGACTTCGCCGTTCCGGGGCTCCTGGTCCTCGTCACCGCCGGATCCGTGGGCTGGGACTGGCAGGTCTGGATGCCGCTGCTCCTGGTGCCCTACGCGCTCGGCTCCATCGGCCGGTACGTCTCGTTCCGCTTCCGTTACGAAGCGAAGGAGCTGGTGATCCGATCAGGCCTCGTGTTCCGGAACGAGCGGCACGTCCCCTACGCCCGCATCCAGAACATCGACGCTGTGCAGAACGTCCTCCATCGCCTGCTGGGCGTGATGGTCGTGCGCGTGGAAACAGGCGGCGGGGAAGAACCCGAAGCGACGATGAGCGTCCTGCCGATCGCCGCGTACGAGGAGATGCGGAGACGGGTGTTCGAGGAGCGCGGACGGGCGGGAACGCCGGTCGATTCCGCCGACACCTCGTCCGCGCCGGCGCGTGCCTTCCTTCACCTGCCACCGCGCGAGCTGATGCTCTTCGGCCTCATCCAGAACCGCGGTGTCGTCGTCATTGCCGCGGCGTTCGGTCTGCTCTGGGAATTGGGACTGGTGGATGGCCTCGCGGACAGGGTGCTCGGCGAGCAGGCGTCGGGGCGCGGCGTGACGAGCGACCTGGCGGCGGCATTTCTCGGACGAGGCGGGCTGCCATGGAGCCGCATC
>Ga0247727_10005722_pt1 | contig 24938 bp, 20 predicted proteins | sample WisWelCaveWW1625_FD_202498 | JGI IMG/M metagenome (GOLD analysis project Ga0247727, IMG submission 202498) | Biofilm microbial communities from Wishing Well Cave, Virginia, United States - WW16-25 | ecosystem: Environmental > Aquatic > Deep subsurface > Groundwater > Cave microbial mat | place...
AATGTTCACGTAACATTGGAGCTGCCTCCGCGGTATGGGGTTGGCTAGACACCTACTTTCTACCAAAGAGGCTTTTCGTTTGTCAATTGTTAATGTGCAACGGTGCGCCTTTTGCACCAGAAACTAGTTAAATGGTTTTGCAAGGCTGACCCCATTCGAGATTTCCTTCTGTTTTGGACAGACAAGGAGTACTCTGCAAACTCGTCTATATCTGAAAAACCTGTTCGAATTTTTTCACCCACTATGATTTTTTCGATTGCCTTAAAAACTCTTTCCTCTCTATCAAGACATACTAGCAAAGCGGTATCAGCATCCCTGTATTCAACGATTACTAATGATTGTGCCAATTCTGACATTCTTCTTGTTGAAGGAAAATCTCTGCCCACCTGTTGGGCTGCATATAATTCTCGTGAGGCCAGCTCGTAATCATCATCTGATGACCCAATTGGCACTTCGATATTTAATTCATCCAGAATTTGCCGTTTTATGAATTCAAGTTCTTGATCTTGCAAGTCTTCACTTGTAATCAACTGCAAACTCGGTGTAGCTTCTTTAAACTGGAAGAGTGTTTGAGCGGCTCTAAGCCAACCGGAATCATTTTGAAAAACCAAACCAAAAATTGCGCCATCTAAAGTTCTAGCCAAAATCAAAACATCTCCCGGAGTGGCACAACTTAGAAAATCCCCGTTATAGTACATTCTCCATTCAGTTCTTCCGGTTCGTGCCGCGCTTCTTGCTCTTGCGTCATAAAACGTAAAATTGCCTGTACTTTGCAAAGGCTCTGAATCATCTGAGAAATAATGCCAACTAATCGGACCGGAGACTTGTTGTTCTGTTTCAAAAAACCCCTTTAACGCGCCTACACCATTTATTTCATGTTGATTTGAACCTCGTTCAGGCAAGTCAACCAACGCCAAGGTTTTAAAGACCACAGCACTAAAAATAGAGTTGAGGCTATCAGCCATAGAATCTCCCTAATTGTCCGCTGTCAAGTTAGGTTAGGCATCTTTTTTTCGAGCAAACGATAATTCGACACTTTATGTATCTCTTTTTGCGGGCTTCTCAAGCTTTCAAGAATTCTTATCGCAACTTGTTGAACAACGGGAACAGCAACTGAATTGCCAAATTGCTTGTAGGCTCTTGTGTCACTACAAACAATCTTGAAACTATCAGGAAAACCCATAATTCTTGCACACTCTCTAGGAGTTAATCGGCGCGGATTCTTTCCTTTTTGTCCAATCAAAATTTCCGCACCATCCTTGTAATACCTTGCGCTTAGTGTTCGAGTTACTCCGTTTGGATCAGCGATTCCATATCCAAAACCATTGCCTTTTGCCCTGTGTTTAGCCGCATATTTTTGCAAATATTCCCACAAGTGGTCAGTCAAGGTGTATTTAGAGTCAACATTCTTCTCCAAAATTTCCTTGACCTTCGGCTCAAGATTCGGTAATTCAGGAAATTCAAAAACTGTCGGCTCTCGAAAACCAACAATATAAATTCTTTCCCGATGTTGGGGAACCATGATTTGGGCGTCAATGGTCTTTGTATATACTGTATAGCCAAGTTCGTCCTGAAGTGTCTGCATAATTACTTTGAATGTCTTCCCTTTGTCATGACTCCTCAGATTTTTGACATTCTCAAGTAAAAATGCCTTTGGTTGCTTCTTTTCAATGATTCTTGCAATATCAAAGAACAACGTGCCCTGTGTTTCATGTTTGAAGCCATGTTCATTTCCAAGAGCCCTATGCTTTGTAACGCCAGCGATACTAAAGGGCTGGCACGGGAAGCCCGCTAACAGGATGTCGTGGTCTGGAATGTTTTCTGCCTTTATTTTTATAATATCACCATGGGGACGTTCACCAAAGTTTGCTTCGTATGTATCCTGCGCTTTTTCGTCCCATTCAGAGGAAAAAACACATTTAACAGTGCCTGCGCCTGCATATTCAAAAGCAAGCCGAATCCCACCAATTCCTGCAAACAAGTCAACAAAAGTAAAAGATTTCGCTTTTGCTTTTGTGTGGATAGCAGTCTTACCATTTTTCTTGCTGATTAACTTTGGAGTTTCAATAAATGTTTCTAACATTTGTGTCCTTTACAGAGAGAGTATACAGCAACTCATCACAACCAACAAGAACAACACCAATGCTATACTTACAAAGAACTCATGCTCTCATCCTTTGACCTCCTCCTCGCCGCCTTCGCCGCGCTTGCCGCGGGCGCGGTCAACGCGCTGGCTGGCGGTGGGACTCTCATCACTTTTCCCATGCTCACATTTTTAGGCATCCCCGCCGTCGCCGCGAATGTGACGAACACCGTCGCGTTGTGTCCCGGCTATTTCGGCGGGACTCTCTCGCAGTGGAATGACCTGAGCGGACAAAGAAATAGATTGTGGCTGATCGTCCCTGCCAGCATTGTAGGTGGTGTCGTTGGCGGCTATTTGTTGTTACAGACAGGCGAAAAGTTATTTAACGATTTAGTGCCATATCTCATCCTGCTTGCATCGGGATTACTCACGATTCAAGACCCCGTCCGCGCGTGGTTGACGCAGCGCATGGGAGAAAATCACAACAGCCTCGAAAAGTTGACGTGGCTACCCGTCGGCTTGGCATCGGTCTATGGCGGGTATTTCGGCGCGGGCTTGGGTGTGATGTTGTTATCCGCATTGGGATTAACACTCAATGACAGCCTGACGCGTCTCAACGCTTTGAAACAAGCGACCTCATTGATCGTCAATATTTCTGCAGCGATTTTCTTTTTATTTTCTGGTCAGGTTATCTGGTCAGCGGCAATTGTGATGGCGGTCGGCGCGCTGATCGGCGGCGCACTCGGCGGAAAACTCGCGGGAAGAATCAAACCGTCCACGCTGAGAGGGGCGGTTGTGGTGATTGGCGCGATCATTTCCATCGTCTACTTTATACGCGGTTAAATTCTGGTGGTCGAGTGTTGCGAAGCAACGTATCGAGACCACCGCTAAGCAAAGCAATTTTTGTTACTCGTTGGTCTCGATACGGCGGACGAACACCGCCTACTCGACCAACGGTGTATACATAAAATCATTTATAATCTCGTCCTCAAAACTTACCTGGAGGTCCTTGTGCGAAAACTTTTATCAATTCTATCCATTGTGCTGATTGCCAATATCCTGCTGACCGCCTGCTCATCCTCCACCGACGCGCCCGCAAAAGCTGTTGAAAATTATTTGAACGCGCTCGTCGCAAAAGATTCAGACCGTCTCCCCACCCTTGTCTGTGGCGATTGGGAGGAGGATGCGCTCATCGAACTCGATTCTCTTCAAGCCGTCAGCGCGCGGCTTGAAGATGTTTCCTGTACTCAAACCGACGCCGACGGCAATGTCGCCCTCGTGAATTGCACAGGCAATATCGTTCTTACCTACGACACCGAAGATCAGAACATTGACCTTTCCATTCTCACGTATCAAGTGATTGAAGAAAGCGGCGATTGGCTTGTATGCGGGAAACGCTAAGAAAACTTTCTACACCAGAAAATATCTGGGCGTTCGTACTTTTTCTGATCGTCATCGCGTTGATCATCCTCACAACGGACTCGAGTCCCGTCTGGATTTATCAGGGCTTCTAAATGGGACTGACTCAAATCTTCGCTTCCATCCTGGCCGCGTCTCTGGTCGGCGCACTGACGCGTGGTACGACCCGCGTCTTTTCCCTGCTCGCGTTGAGCGTGCTCGGGGTCTATTGGTTCCAACCCACCATCCCGTTGCGTTCGTTTGACTTTTGGATTCCATCGCTTTCCCTCTTGCTTGTCACCCTCACTTGGTTTATCACATCACAATCAGGCGCGTGGCGTGCCCGCCAAAATATCCTCGGGCTTTCAATCATCGTCGGGCTTATCACACTCATTGATCTCACGCGCTATATTTTTCCCGATCCATTCATCACCACAACAACCCCTCCCCGGCTTATTATAGTTATTGGCTTTTTTGTATTCACCGCGTTTGCCGTTTCGCTACTCGCGACCCTCTCTCGTCGCATTGCATTAACACTTTCTCTTGCAATCATCCTGTTGATCACAATTCTCCTAATTCTCAAATCCCCAATTCTCTCACTCCAAACCAGCACTCTTTTTCGCGCACTTGCCAATCGTCCAACCGATACTGCATCCGCGCTGGATTTACGCTGGCTTGGTTTTTCCTACATCGCCTTTCGCCTCATCCACGTTCTGCGCGACAAATCCCGCACGCCTCAACTCACCCTTTCGGGAAGCGTGCGGGACAAACAAATGGGACGCCTCCCCGAATTGACCTTCCCCGAGTTCGCCACGTATGTTGTTTTCTTCCCCTCGCTTTCTGCCGGTCCCATTGACCGCGCCGAACGCTTCGTGCAAGACCTAAAAAAAGATTTCGCCCTCACACAGGATGAAACGCTGATGGCAGGTCAACGCATTGCAATCGGACTGTTCAAGAAATTCGTTGTTGCCGATGCGCTGGCATACATCGCATTGAACGACTCGCTTGCCACACAAGTCCGTACCACAGGCTGGATGTGGATCATCTTATACGCATACACGTTCCAAATCTACTTCGACTTCAGCGGCTACACCGACATTGCCATCGGCATCGCGCGACTCGTCGGCATCAAACTCCCTGAAAACTTTGCCGCTCCGTACACCAAACCCAACCTGACGCAATTCTGGAACAACTGGCACATGACCCTCACCCAGTGGTTCCGCTCCTATTTCTTCAATCCCTTCAACCGCTGGATTCGCGGCTATAAAAACGTCCCAGCCTGGCTGATGCTCCTGATCGGGCAACTCGCCACGATGTCCCTCATCGGCTTGTGGCACGGAGCCACAGTCAACTTTATTTTGTGGGGCGCGTGGCATGGACTCGGTCTCTTCCTCCAAAACCGCTGGAGTGATTTCGCCAAAACGCGTTTCAACATGAATAATCCGCGGCTTCAAACCGCCTTACAATTCGGGGGCACATTGCTCACTTTCCACTTCGTCGCGCTTGGATGGGTGTTCTTCGCCTTGAGCGACCCTTCCCTTTCGTGGCAGGTGTTTATGAAGTTGTTTAATTTGCTCTAGCCGCCGTCCTCGGCGGCGAGACGCCGCCTAAAGCCTGATAAACATGGAAATCAAACCCCGCCTCTTCACAGTCCTCCTCAAAGCAACACTCTTGTTTGTGTTGTTCAATTTCGCATTCATACTTACCAATAACATTCCGCTTGGAAAATTTACTTTATATAACAGCGTCTTCCCGGGGCGCGAACGATTCCCGTTCGGCGAACATCCGCACGCATATAACCTGAGCCTGTTCAATCTCGATGCCATGTTTGCATCGCATATTCTGGTCGGCACATCGAAGGCATCTGATGAGTATCGCGTACTCCTCATCGGCGACTCATCCGTGTGGGGCACATTGCTCACACCCGAACAAACCCTTGCGGGTCAATTGAATTCAAGTGCGATATCTGCCTGTGGAAAAACCGTCCGCGTATACAACCTGGGCTATCCTTACATCTCGCTCATGCAGGAGTTGATGATCCTAGATGAGGCATTGCAATATGAGCCGGATATGGTCGTCTGGCTCACAACTCTTGAATCCTTCCCACGGGATAAACAATTTGGCGCGCCGCTCGTTGCCAACAGCCCGGACCGTGTTCGTGACCTGATCTTCAAATATGAGTTAAACGGAAGCCCAAACGATCCAGCATTGAATCACGCGTCCACGTGGGACCAGACTTTCGTGAGTCAGAGACGAGCGCTGGCTGATCTCATTCGCCTGCAAATCTATGGCGCGCTCTGGTCGTCCACAGGCATTGATCAGTTTTATCCAGAAAACTATGAACGCGCCCAAACGGATTTTGAAGCCGATGATGAATTTCACGGACTCAAACCGAGCGCGTCCCTGCGGGATACACTCTCGCTTGACATTCTCGATGCAGGAATGAATGCCGCAGATGCGCCGACGATTCTGGTCAACGAGCCAATTTTGATCAGCAACGGAATCAACAGCGACATCCGTTATAATTTTTTCTACCCGCGCTGGGCTTATGACGAATACAGGCTCATGCTCGATGAATATACATCGTCCCGCGGCTTGCACTATCTCGACCTCTGGGATCTCGTCCCAATGGAAGAGTTCACGAACAGCAGTGTGCATCTCACCCCCAAAGGCGAAGCGATGCTAGCCAATAAAGTCGGCGAGGCGATTCAAAATTTCTGCGCCATGAAATAGGACTATGAAATATAAAACTTTTTATCTCTTTTTGATGATGACCTTACTCGCGGCTTGTTCAAGCGGACAAGCGCCGTTGCAAATTGATTCGGTTCAAGGGACTGCAACGCCTCAGACTCAGCCGGTCATTGATTCTGAATCCCAAACCATTGCCTCCACTGAAACAGTTTCCACATCAACTGCCACTCCCAAGCCGCCTCTCGCAAAAGACGCGTGGATGCAAATGCCCGCTGTGCCAGCCAGCGTCAGCGACTCGATGCGCGATCTTTATCAACAAGGGCTTGTCTTGGGCAACGACCCGACTCACTTCTCCATCATCGGCGATTGCCAGAATGTATCCTCTTATTTTCTTTCAGCGTTTGATAACCCCGCTGATTACAGTCTTGGCGCCGAATACGCTTATTTGCAGCCAACGATTGATCATTATCAAGGCTCGTTCTCGCGGATCAGTCTCGCGGTGAAGGGCGGCTTCAATGCCGCGGCGGTTATCTCGCCCTTGCGCGCGGACCCGGAATCATGCAACGCAAATGAATCGCCGCTCGATTGCGAACTCCGAACCTGGAAACCCTCTGTTGTCATCGTCAGCATGGAAACGTGGTGGTCTGAAAAACCCGCCGCAGAATATGACAAGTATATGCGCCGCGTGCTGGATAAAATCATCGAAACCGGCGCGGTGCCGATCATCACCGCCAAAGCCGATAACCTCGAAGGCGATCATGCCATCAACGCCACCATTGCCCAAATCGCGTATGAATATGATATTCCGCTATGGAATTTTTGGGCGGCTGTCCAGCCTTTGCCCGATCACGGTCTCAGCCCCGATGGTTTTCATTTAACCTTTGCCCGCAACTTCTTTGATGATCCCAAGCGGATGAAGAACGCCTGGCCCTGGCGTAATCTCACCGCGTTGCAAACGTTGGATGCAGTGCGGCTAGAGTTGACTGACCAGCCATGATTGGTTGCCGTCATTGCGAGGCGGGTTCGCCGACACTTGCGCCTGGCGCAGTGCTGGTGAGCAATCCCCTTCTCAACGAGGAAACTGCTTCGCGGCGCCGCGGCGCCACTCGCAGTGACATTTTCAAACCTTGACAAATTAGAACAATTGTTCTATATTTGCGGCATTGACCGTTCCCGTGCAAGTTTTGTGGTTACAAACCACAGGAGACTCAAATGAACCGTTCACTGCCCATCAAATTTAACCTGCTCCCCCTCTTTGAAAGCGCCGCTCACAAACGCGGGCTGATCTTTGGCGGGATCATTCTCAGCGCGTTGCTGGCGTTTGAAGTTTTCAATTACTCAAGCACAGCCTTTGCCCTGCACGATATTCTGGGCGACCTGGCTTTTGGTCCTCTCAAATGGGCGACCATCCTCGCCATTGCCTTCTGCGGCATTGACTTTGCCGGGATCGCGCGCATCTTCACCCCCGAAAAGGGACGCGACGAACCCGCTGAGATTTGGTATCTCTTTGCGGCATGGTTGCTCGCCGCAGGCTTCAATGCCACCCTCACCTGGTGGGGCGTCTCGGTTGCCGTTTTGCAACACAATGCCGCTGGAGGCGTTTTGCTCGATCAGGATACCATGACGAAGATCGTGCCTATCTTTGTGGCTGGGATGGTTTTGATGATCCGTGTCCTGTTGATCAATACCTTCTCCATCGCTGGCGAACGTCTCTTCACTCTCGCAGAAAACAGACCATCACAATATGTTCAGAACAAGCCAGTGTATCGCCCCGCGAATGAACCCATTCGCAACACCAATTCGGCATTCCCGCGACCCGCGCCCAAGCCAACAGCTGTGAATATTTCACAACCGGCTTACAACGAGCCAACCTATCACCCCATCGGCATGACGGCGCAATCGCGCGATAATAACAATCCTTCCGTGCGGAGGTGAGTCAACCGGGTTATTTGTTCTTCTCCTCCTACAATGGAAGAACATTCAACAAACAAATACGCCGCGAAACGCGGCGTATTTGTTTGTATTTTTACAGATCAAGCCAGCGGCTGGGAAAGTGACGGTTGTTCCGTCACCCAGGGCTTTCTGAAAGGCTTTGGGCGAAACGCCGAGAAATACAGCAGGGGGCGGTATCCCATGCGGCGGAAGAGGTGCATTGCCATATCCGACGGAACCGTCACCATCTTCTTGATCCCGAGTTTGATCGCTTCGGATTGTGCGGCGTTCAACAAAGTTGTGGCGAATTTGCGCTTGCGAAATTCCTCCAGCACGTACAGTTGGTTGATATATCCCACATTTGGATACACCGTCACCAATTGTATCCAGCCCACTGCCTGCCCATCTTCTTTTACAAAAAAATTGTGAATGTGCTTATCGCGCAGGGTTTGGACGTGGATCCGCTCGCCTTCAGCTGAGAGACTGTTGTTGGCGGCTTCGGTATGCTGGAGTGTTTTTGCCTTGTGCACGTTCAAAGGGATGGTGCTGACCTTTAACGGAACATCGAGCCCAAGGATGGGACCAGTCCGGACGAAGTCATAATTAAGTTTCGTAACGTAATAATCCTTCAAGTGGGGGTCAGACGTTTCGGGATGAAACACATTGACAACGTGCTTTTTTCCTTCTGGTATGGCGTATTCCCGCACCGCGTCCATCACAGCCTCTGAATCCGCGCTCAGGGCGTGGAACTCGTAATGAAAGGATGCAATGGGAGCGCCTTCATAATCCGAGACGCCGATCGGGCCGCGCTCTTCGTAGCGCGTGTTATAAATCACTTTATAGACGTGGTTGTAGGAGGCGATCATCGCCTCCACAGCCCACCAGTTTTCAATGTCATTTCGCGCGGTTCTCATGAAGTTAAGACGCACTCTCTCCGTATTAGTTACCCAGACATTATTGCAAAGTAGTTTCACCATTGGAAAGAACGTAAAAACTGCGCCCCTGGTCGTGCACAAAATCCGTCACGATGAACCCGGCGGCAAAAGTGGTTTCAAAGACCTCGCGGGTGAAGAAGCGCCAGTCGCGGGCGAGTGAAAAATCGGCTTGTTTCAAAGCGTTGAAATCGGAGGGAATCTCGGCAAGCGTCAGTTTGTCTTCGAGGGGAGAAAAATGCTCCGGGGGTCGGGACCAGCCGCCGGCTTGGGGCGAAGCGTGAGGCGTGTATAAAGGTTGCAAGCCCGCTTTTGAAAAGTTATCCAGTTTCAATGGCTTGCGCGGGCGTTTGCTCAGTCTGCTTTCGACGCGGCGGGTGTTGATCCACCAATCCACTTGAAAGCGGTCGGATTGCAAACCGGCGTTAAGTCCATCGCGCATGTCGCCATATTCTGCGCGGCGATAGATGTTGCAGACGGCGCCAAGTTTCGAGATGTTGAGATAGGCGTTTCGACTGAGCAACGGATCGTACGTCCACGTGATGTGATCGAGCCCCTGATGGCGGACCATCTGCCACTGCGCCCGCTTCAACGCGTAGCCGACGCCTGAATCTCGATAACTGGGGTGTATGCCCAGCATGTGCGAACAGTGCTTCGGGCGCGGACCATCCGGAGTGGTTTCAAGCCCGGGGAAACCGAAGACGAAACCGATGAGTTGATTCTCGGCAAACGCGCCCGCCACAAGCCCGCCATTGTGCACAGCTGTGATGAGCATGTGCGCGGGGACGACGTCCGTTTCACTGCCGGGCCACACTTCCCGTTGCAGGGCTTCGACGGCGATCATGTCTTCGGGGGTTTCAAGGATTTTGATGACAGGAGCAGGCATAGGGTAGAGGAAGATGCGGAGATTTTTAAACACAAAGGCTTGCACTGAGCGAGTCGAAGTGACACAATAGACTTTATCGGGAATAAATTTTTAGCCGCGAATTTTCACGAATTTGCGCGAATTATTCGTGAAAATTCGCGTAATTCGCGGCAAAATGTTGGCATGACTTAGATTACCTTACACTCTTAAAATCGGGACGCAGATGAACGCTGAAAACGCTGATTCTGGTTGTCTTTTCGGAAGAGTCCTCAAAAAAATCTGCGTCCGTCTGCGTTTTTCAGCGTCCAAAGGCCAAAGTGTAAGGTAATCAGGGCGTGACTTTAATTCCGATAAAGTCTAAGGTACACGAAGGACAAGAAAAGACTTTACTCTCTTCCTTTGTGACCTTCGCGTACTTCGTGTTTAATTTTATCTTTTTCGGAACGAAAGAGTCTCCAGTTGGAATACCAGGGTTTGCACGCGAGATATTCCAAACGATAGGCAAAGCGCGCGGGCATCAAGCCAAATGTGCGCGGAAGATTTTCAACGGGACAAGTCCGGTTGACGGCAATGTAATCGAGCCAGTAGGTCGAGACGGTAAAGGTGGGGACGAATGCATCCAGCATGACCAGGAGGGCGCGCATATACGGCGGCGGAAGTGAGACGAGCAAACGCCGGGTATGTGTGACATTCATCAGCGTTTCAAGCATTTGCCGCAACGTGAAATATTCGCCGCCGCCGATCTCATAGGTTTGATTGATCGTTTCTGCGTTTTGCAAAGCCCAGATCAAACAAGTGACGAGATCTTCCACCCAAAGCGGCTGGAGCAAAGTGCGTCCATCGCCGGGGATCGGGAAGAACCCGGGAAGCACGCGTAGAAAGTTCGATAAATTAGTCGTCAAACGATCTTCGGGTCCAAACACGACCGAGGAGCGAATGATCGTGTACGGCACACCGCTTCGACGGATATGTTCCTCCGCAATGCCCTTGGCTTTGTGCAGGGGAAATGCAGAGGCGCGGTCTGCGCCGAGATGGCTGAGATAGATCAGCCTTGCGACACCCGCGTCTTTTGCCACCTGCGCGAGCGTGCGTGTGCCTTCAATATCTGTAGTGAGCAGGTTGCCGCGCCGCCCCTGTGAGCCCGCGCTGGCGAGATGATAGATCTGATCCACGCCGCGCAACGCGGCGCGCACGCCGCGCTCATCGTTGAGGCTGACGACGGATACTTCCACCGGCACGCCTTTCGGCAGGCGCGGAGAGCGCGGCGACGGACGAAGCATCACGCGGACGTCCTGTCCGGTTTCGGATAACTGGCGAACAAGAGCGCGACCGATAAATCCCGTCGCGCCGGTAACTAGAATCATAGAGGAGATTATAGCAGAGGGGATGTATTCCCCAATGGGAGTCGCGATGATACATAGGGCAATCGCATTTGAAACACATTTGGCGGTCGGTGTTAGGCAGAGGCCGTATATAGTGGTGTGGAACATTCAGGCGACGCCATATTTGCCTAATAACATTCAGCCATGTCTGTATTTGGTGTGCGCGGATTGGTATGCAATTGCCCTACGATGATACAAGCGCGTCCATTCGAGCTTGTTCGCCGCAGGAAATTCACATTTATTGCAGAGAAAGCGAATCTGTATGAATTGAACTTATTCGATGACTTTGAAAAACAACTCGACAACCTGGGGATCAAAATGTTTCCCGGATTGTTCCCGAATGTAAGCCAGGGCTTCTTCTTTTTTCCATGCCGGGCGGTATGGACGATCCGATCTCAGCGCGTCCCAAACGTCCACAATGGCGAAAATGCGCGCGGCAATTGGAATATCTCCCCCTTTGAGACCGCGAGGGTAGCCCGAGCCATCCCATTTTTCGTGATGGCAATAGAGAATATCAAGAGCCGGGCGCAGGTATTCAACGGAATGGAGCATATCGTGGGCAAATTGCGGGTGCTTGCGCATGATGACCCACTCTTCATCGGTCAATTTGTCTGGTTTGTGCAAAATGGAATCGGGAACGCCGAGTTTACCGATATCGTGCAGGAGCGCGCCGCGGCGTATATGGAGCAATTGTTCATGGTTCATGCCAAAATCTGCCGCCAGTTGCGCGGTCAATTTTGTCACCCGCTGGCTATGACCTTCAGTTTCCTTGTCGCGCAAATCCAGGGCACGCGACCAGCCCTCGATGGTCGCCTCATACGCTGAAAGGAGTTGCCTGTTTGCCTCCATAAGTTTGGCGCGTTCCTGGACAAGTTTGTGATAGCGATTCAGGCGTGTGATGCCGATCAAACGGGCGCGCAGTTCATGGCGGTCGAAAGGTTTTGATATGAAATCATCCGCGCCGGCCTTCAGCGCATTGAGCATGGATTCATGGTCATCCAACGCGGTCAGCACAATGATAGGGATTTCCGCCACCAGCGGGTCATTGCGAATTCGCTGGCAAACTTCAAAACCGGTCATGCCCGGCATCATAACGTCCAACAAAATGACATCGGGCAGGATCGTTTTTGCTTTTTCGATTGCCTGTATGCCATTCTCAGCCATTTCGAGATTGTAGCCTTCCCCGTCCAGCACCGATTCGAGGGTTTGGCGGCCCGCATATTCATCGTCAACAATAAGAACTGTACTGCCCATAGATCACTCCTTCAAGAAAATTGACATCCAATTAATCATATCTTTATAAAATAAAATGACTATGCGGGAAAACCCCCATTCGTTCGGGGTTGCGGTATTTCCCGGCAAATTAAATCATGAGTCGCGGTCCACAAGGCGATATTTGACAGCCAGGCGTACCAAACCCGCAAGGTTTCGGACGTTCAATTTTTCCATCAACCGGGCGCGGTGTTTTTCAACCGTTTTCTCGCTGATGAACAGCATTTTGGCGATCTCGCCGCTTGTGTGTTCCTCAGCGATTAATTGGAGTATTTCCCTTTCACGGGGGGATACATTTGAAAGCGCGTCGCCATTCTGCGAAGCGGAACGCGGGTTAATGGCGCTTTCAATGACAATCTCAGAGATCGGACCGCTCAAATACGTTTGACCGTTTGCGACCGCGCGAACCGCCCAGAGCAATTCATCACTGACAGATGATTTCAACACGTAGCCTTTCACGCCGGAATGCAAGGCTTGTTGCACGAAACCTGCATCGGAATACATGGAGAGCAATAGAATATTTGTGGGGAGTTTCATCTCGCGGATATTTTCGGCGGCTTGAATGCCATTCATACGCGGCATCATGATGTCCATAATCAGCACATCGGGTTTAAAGTTTCCGGTCATTTCGACTGCTTCCTGCCCGTTGGAAGCCTCGCCCAATATATGAATATCGCCCGCTTTTTCAAGCAAGGCCCGGAGACCCGCCCGCACCATCAAGTGATCTTCAGCAATGAGTACTCGAATCATGCCGCCTCTTGTGAGGTTTCATCATCGGGTAAAGGAAGCTGTGCCAGCAGGATGGTTCCCCGCACCGGACTGGAACTGACCTTGAATCTACCTCCCGCAATGATCAATCGTTCACGCAAGCCTGCCAGCCCGATACCAGTCGGTGAGGGTTTTTCTGCGTTGAAGCCACGACCATTATCCTGAATCGTCAAGGCAATTGTCTTGTCTTCGATGGTTAAGTCCGCCCATACGTGGCTGGCTTGCGCGTGTTTGACGACATTAGTGAGCGCCTCCTGTAAAACACGATAGAGGGTGATGTTGTAAATATCAGGAAGCGCAAGAAGGGATTCGTCTGCTTCAAAAGTGACCGGTAAATTTGTACGGCGGGTGAATTCGGCGCAATAGGTTTGCAGGGCTAATCTTAACCCCAGTGTATCGAGAACCGGCGGGCGCATGCCCTGCGCAAGACTGCGAATTTTTACGGATATTTCATAGGATTGCTCATAAAGAGCTTGCAGGCGTTCCAACAAGTTCGTCACCGAAAGGGGTAGATCTCCCTGCAGGTTGTGCAAAGACAGCATATGTGTGGTCAGCGCCTGACCCAGATCATCGTGCAGTTCGCGCGAGATACGCTGGCGCTCCTGCTCCTGAGCTATCACCACGCGTTCTGCCATGTGGCGCAGGTTTTCACGTTGTTCCACCAGGGTATGATAACGGTTCAGGCGGGTAATCGTGCGTACACGCGCTTTCAGTTCCTGGCGATCAACCGGTTTGGTGAGAAAATCATCCGCGCCCGATTCGATGCCTCGCAGGAGCGAGCCGCGGTCATCGAGGGCAGTGAGAATGAGAATCGGGACCTCAGCAAGCTGAGGCGTGGAACGGATGCGGCGGCAGACCTCGAAGCCATCCATGCCGGGCATCATCACGTCCAGCAGAATCAAATCAGGTTTAATATTGCCAAGCATTTTAAGCGCCTCAAAACCGTTCTTTGCCAATTGAAGTTCATAATCCTCGCCTTCGAGCATGGCGATCAGGGTTTCTCTGGCAGACGCCTCATCATCCACGATTAGTATAGTGCTCACGAGAATTTGGACTCCTCAGCAGGGGAAAGAAAACCCTGAATAATTTTTATGAGCGCTCTTAAGTTGACGGGCTTGCTGATGTATTCGTCCATCCCTGCCGCGAGGCAGCGTTCGCGGTCCTTTGGCATGGCAAGGGCAGTGAGGGCGATGATCGGAGTATATTGGAACTCAGGCTCGCCCCTGAGTTTTTGCGTGGCTTCGATGCCATCCATGTGGGGCATTTGAAGATCCATGAGAATGAGATCGGGGTGAATCAGTTTCGCCTGTGTAATGCCATCGAGACCATCTTTAGCAACGGCTACGTTATATCCGGATAATTCCAAATAATCCCGAACTACCAGGATCACTTCATCAGTATCTTCAATCAATAGAATGGTTTGTTGCCTGCCAGCATTTAACTTGATTGCGCGGAACTTGCCCGTGACTTTCATTCTCTCGATTGTATCGGCGCTTAAAGCAGGTTGCCATGGGATCACAAGGGTAAACCGACTGCCTTCACCGGGCATACTTGCAACGCTTACACTGCCTCCATGCAGGCGCGCCATTTGCGCAACCAGAGCCAGCCCCAAACCAGTACCTGAAGATTCGCGAGCCAGGCTCGAATCCAATTGCACGAACGGCTGGAATAATTGGGACAAATCATTTTCTTCGATTCCTATGCCGCTATCCCAAACCGTGATCAGGACTCTATTTTCGTCCTTATCGCCGTGGACATCCAGTCCGATCCTTCCGCCTTCGGGCGTGAACTTCACCGCATTGCTCAACAGGTTGACGATCATTTGTTTGAGCCGGCGTTCATCTGCCCAGATCAAACCGAAATTCTCATCAATTTCGAGCGCGATATCCTGATTTTTTTTCTGCGCCAGTTGCTTGACCAGACGGAGACTTGCCTGGCAGACCAGGCGGACATCCACTTTCGTGATATCGAGGGTGATCTGGCCCGCCTCGATCTTTGCCAGATCGAGAATATCATTGATCAGCGCAAGCAGATGATGTCCGCTTTCACTGATGGTGGTGATGTAATTCTGCTGCCTGTTATTGAGTGGACCGGCTACCTGCTCTGCAAGGCTTTCTGAAAGACCGAGGATGGCGTTCAGCGGCGTGCGTAGTTCGTGACTCATATTGGCGAGGAATTCATCCTTTACCCTCAAAGCCCGCTCCAGGTTTTCGTTTGCGCGGCTGAGATCGGCTGTACGTTCCTCCACGCGTTGAGCCAGTGAATTTCGTTCATGTTCCAGCAGTTCCTCCGCGCGTATGCGTTCGGACAATTCCTGCCGGGCGGCTTGGAATAAACGAGCGTTCTCAAAAGCGACCGCGGCTTGATTTGCAAGGGTAGCCAGCAGGCGTTCGTCCTGGGCAGTAAATGCTGCGGGCAATTCGCTTTCCACACTGATACAGCCGATGATGCGCTCGCCAATTTTTAACGGCATATAGATGCCTGACAGGATTCCTTCATATGTATTCACGTACTGTGGATACGTGTGTACATTTCCAGCGCGGATGGGCACCCCATTTTGAACCACCCAGCCGCTCATTCCCTGCCCCACTTTACTGACCATCGCATTAAAATTCCTTTCCACAGCATTTTTATCCTCCTCCTTCAGATGAGGAATATTGAATGCAACGAGTTCGAGATCATCGCTCTCTCCATGCCGCAAGCGAATGGTAACGTGATGCCAGGAGAGATAACGCTCGAATGTTTCGATGATGCGATTCCCGATTTCGCGCGGGTCGAACAGACGGCTGATCGCCAGCCCGTTCTCGTACAGAGCTTCGAATTCGAGCAGATGACGGACGGTTTCCTTTTCGGCTTGTTTACGCTCGGTGATATCTGCGGCGATGCCCGTCACCAGGGTCACCTTTTTTGTTTGATCAAAAATGGGGAAGGCGCGGTCCCAGATCCAGCGAACAGACCCATCGGGCCGCGTGATACGATATTCCATTTCTGTTTTTTCTCCCTGTTTCTGTTTCAGCAGGGCAGATGTCACAATTTCCCTATCCTCAGGAATGACGCTTTCAACAAACTTGTCCGGGTTTTGATACTGTGCTTCCGTGGAACGTCCCCAAATCTTTTTATAAGCAGGGCTGATATACAGGTCGGTCTTGCCATGAGGGTCTGTGATCCAGAACACTTCCTGAATATTATCCGCCAGTTGGCGGAAGCGCTCTTCGGAGGCGCGCAGTTCATCCTCCGCTTTTTTACGCTCTGTGATGTTTTCGAATGCAACACCTACGTGATCATCGGGAAGAGGAAAGGCTTTGACAGCATACACAGTATCCATGACTTGAAAATCGTCATAGTAGATCACTTCAAGTTCCAATGCTTTCCCCGTACGCACAACTTCAGCATATTTTTGCGGAATGCCCATCTTGCGTAATTCAGGAAAACTCTGGTCCAGGTATGTGCCGATCACTTCATCTGCGGTCGTTCCTGAAAACTGCAGAGCCGCCGGATTTGCCAGCGCCAGCCAAAGGCTGGAATCATCGTCCCGTTTTTCAAGATGGAACACGTATAAGCCAAGCTTAATATTCTCGACAATATCTGCGTATTGACGAATTTTTGCATCTGCCCGTTTGCGTTCGGTGATGTCATGTACCGATCCAACCAGGTGAGTGCAATCGCCTTTGTTATTATAGACAGGCGCGATGCTGACTTCACCAGTCAATCGTCCGGTGGGATATTCGGAGGTTTCTTCCCAACGGATGATCGAATGTTCTTCGATAGCCTGCCTGTATTTCTCCAGAACCATTGTTAAAGATGGTTCTGGAACGACCTCGTTCACTGTCCTGCCAATGATCATCTCCTCGCTCAATCCGGTGGTCTTCAAAAAGATTGGGTTGACAGAAGTGAAGCGGAATTGTCCTTCGGGTTCAGCTGCCAGGTGAAAGATCACATCCCCAACCGTGTTATAAATGGATGAAAGTTGCTGTTCGCTTTTGCGTAGCGCATCTTCCGCTTTTTTACGCTCTGTGATGTCAGTGGTTGTCACGATCACTTTGGAGAAGTCATTCTCATAGCCCAGGGCAACAGACCAGCTCAACCCGATTTCGATGGGTTCGCCTGAAAGCGTTTCATCGGCGCCTTCCCAGCCGCCCCTGGTCCTGCCTTCAGCGATGGCTTTGAAAGTCTCAGGCATGTGTTCCAGTTCGCCTTTACTCAGACTTTGATCCGAAGACCTTATCAATTGGTCCTTGCTTTCTGCCCGGAACATTTGCACTGCGGAATTGTTGACATCTTGAATCCTGATCATTGCCGCATATTCAACCACTGCTTCAGGATGAGTTGCGAAATAGGCGCGGAAATCCGTGATGCCCTTCTTTTTCAAAGAGTCCAGGCGTTCCTTGACCTGTGAAAAATCCTCCTCCCAAATTGCAACAGGTGTATCTTCGAACAATGCGCGAAAGCGTTGCTCGCTTTCGTGCAAAGCCTCCTCTGCCCGTTTGCGTTCAGTAACGTCGCGCCCCACCGATTGAAATTCAATCAGTTGTCCGTCATCATCCTGTATGGCTTGATCGGTCCATTCCTGCCAGCCAATACTGCCATCAGACCTGATCACCCGATGTGTTTCTGTTTCAACGTTTGTGATTCCCGACATCAGGCGCGAAATTTTTTCCTCCACGCTTTGACGATCTTCTTCATGGATCAATGGAATAAAACTGGAGGAAAGGGCTTGTTCCGGAGTAAGCCCGAAATAACGGCAATACGCATCATTTACGAAGGTTCGTATGCCGTTTGATTTCCAGCGAACAATGAATTCAGTCTGGTTTTCAACAACAGTCCGATAACGATTCTCGCTTTGCCGAAGTGCCTCTTCAGCCCGCCTGCGCTCGGTGACATCGCGGGTGATCCCCAGCAATCCAATCACCTCCCCCTGCTCGTTTCTCATGGGAACGGCGTGAGTATCCAACCAGCGGCGGGTCCCTTTTAGCCCAACCATCTCGAATTCAAGTTTGCCGCTTTCGCCCCTGAATACTCCTTGTGTCAAATCTTGAAATGCCTGGCGGTATTCGGCTGTGACAATAGGATAAACCGACTTTCCAAGTACAGCCTGGATGTTATCCGCTTCGAGCATGGCGAGCCCGGCAGGATTCATTTGCAAAACCGATCCATCCGAGGCAAGGATTTTTATACATTCAGGCTCATTTTCTATGATGGCATTTAAGCGCTGTTCACGATCCCGCAACGAGTTTTCCATCCGCTTGCGTTCTGTAATATCGCTGATCGAGACGATTACTTTTGACCAGTTCTCTTCGTATCCGTGGGGGATTGAACCATTAATAAAAACTTCAACCCGATCACCGTCCACGGTCTTGTCTGTCCCCTCCCATGTGAATCGTGTGAGAGGACTCATTAAACCCAGGACCTCGTCTTGAAAATGTTTGAGAGTTTCCCCGTCCAAGATGTCAGCCAGGCTTTTCAGAAAATCTTCCTTCCGCTTCGCGCGGAAAAGTCCCAATGAGGCTTTGTTTGCATCGGTAATCTTTACCAGCGACGCAAGTTCAGTGACCAAATCTGGATGCGCGGAAAAATATTCTCTAAAATCAGTGATCCCATTTTGCCGCAGGGCATCCAATCGCTGTTTGACCAGGGAGAAATCCTCCTCCCAGAGTGAGATGGGTGAATTCTCAAAGAGGTCACGATAACGGGTTTCGCTCTCGCGCACTGCATCCTCAGCCCGTTTACGCTCAGTGATATCGCGATAGTTGACGACAATCGCATTAACACTCGCTTCATTCAGCATGTTAGTGACGATAGCCTCATTCCAGCGCCATGTGCCATCACTATGCCGCAGGCGGAAAATGCCGTGCTGGCGGCTCCCCGGCTCCTGAATCAGTTTGGAATACAGGTCATGTGTCCAATGTAGATCGTCAGGATGCATTAGCTCAAAGATATTCTGGCCGACGAATTCATCCTGTGCATACCCCAGCGTGCGGATGGTGGCCGGACTTTCCCACAGTAAAACACCGTCGGCAGACAGAAGCGAAACATTATCCTGTCCGTTCTCGATCAGGGCGCGGAAGCGTTTTTCGTTGGCGTATATTGTCTCTTCAGCCTGCTTATGTTCCAGTAATATACGTCTCTCTTCCAGCGCATGGGCTACCGCAGGTCCTAACCGCTTGATATTCTCCTTGAGAATGTAGTTGACCGCGCCGGCTTTCATGCATTTAACGGCAACGTCCTCACCCATCGTGCCGGTCCAGATGATGAAGGGAGTCAACTTTGCATGTTCCTGCGCCAGCTTCAGGGCGGTTATCCCGTCGAAGCGGGGCATTTGATAATCCGACAGGATAAGGTCGGGTTGGAATGCATCCAACTCGCGCAGGAAGTCCTTGCGTGTCTGCACCTGCTGGAAGACACATTCACTCACTGCCTTACGAATTTCTCGTTGCGCCAGGTCGAAATCGGTAGGCGAGTCTTCGACGATTAAGATGCGAACAGGTTCACTCATAGCTTCTTACCTTTTGTATGTACTCATGTATCTTACTTCGCTCTCGCCGCCGAGAGCATAAACTTCTAAAATCTGTCTAAAACTAACATGTCGCTCTGAGGGAGCGTTCTTCGCGACCGACACTTGCACCTGGCGCAAGTGCAGGTGTGTCCCTTCGGGAGGAAGACATTTTTAACATAGCTTGTAATATCGAAAAAACATAACCTGCAACATTATTTTGATGGATGATTCACGAGGAGCCAGTAAAAGCCCAGCGTATTCATTGTGTTGAGAAACGAATCGAAATCCACAGGCTTGATGATGTAACTGTTTGCCCCGAGTTCGTAGGCAGTCTTGATATCGGGATCTTCAGAGGAGGAAGTCACCACCACAACGGGAATCGTACGTATTCGTTCGTCCGTTTTGATGGCGCGCAAAACTTCCAGTCCATCCACCTTGGGCAATTTCAAATCCAGGAACACTACTTTTGGCGAACTGGCATTCTCCCGATCCTTATATTTGCCGCGGCTGAACAGGAAGTCCATCGCCTCCGCTCCGTCTTTCACGTGAAAGAGCTGGTTGGCAAGGTTACTCTTCCTGAGCGCACGGATGGTCAATTCGGCATCGCGCGGGTTGTCTTCCACGAGCAGGATTTCCATGCTATTCAGATCGGTCATTTTCCTTCTCCTTTTCCGGCAGAGCAAAGTAAAATGTTGCACCCTTGTCCACTTCGCCCTCAGCCCATACGCGTCCGCCGTGACGGTGGATCACTCTCTGCACAATTGCCAGTCCTACGCCTGTGCCTTCGAATTCGCTCTCGCTATGCAGACGCTGGAATACGCCAAACAGATTATTTGCATATTCCATGTCGAAGCCCGCGCCGTTATCGCGCACATAATAGACAGTCTCATCCTTGCTTTGTGTACTTCCCACCTCGATGACAGCCCGCTTCTTTCCGGACGTGAACTTGATCGCGTTGGAAATCAGGTTCACCCACACCTGACGGATCAGCGCCGAGTCCCCGATGGCTGGAGGAAGTTTCTCTGCCTTGAAATCAATATGCTCTCCGCCTTCTTCTTTTATCAACTCGCTGAATATTGAGTTTGCCAGCGCCTTCATGTCAATTTTAATGAAGTGTATATCTGCCCGGCTTAAGCGCGAGAAGGCAAGCAGGTCGTCAATCAACTGCCCCATGCGGCGTGCTTCACTGCTAATGACGCTGCATACACGTTTGCCCTCTTCATCCAGCATCAACTCATAATCTTCCATGAGGATGCGCGTATATCCGTCAATTGCCCGAAGCGGCGCGCGCAGGTCATGCGACACGGAATAGGAAAAAGCTTCGAGTTCCTTGTTTGCGGCTTCGAGTTGCGCGGTACGGTCAAGGACGCGTTGTTCCAATTCGTCATTCAAACGGCGGATTTCCTCCTCCGCCTGTTTGCGCTCTGTGATATCCAGAGATAAGGTGGCAACTACACCTGACCCGAGAGAGTATGTGAAGGATTCAAACCAAACTTCAAATCCGGGAGAGTAGCGGACCATATGGAATGGCGTACCAGTGGACACGACGCGGCTAGCCATCTCAACACCTTCAGGGTCAGGTCTCCCGCTGACTTGGCTTCTTGTTCGCCCAAGGATCTCATTTCGTGTCTTGCCCAGGATACGCTCTGCGGCTGGATTGATGTCGAGGAAACGTAGATCAATCGGTTTACCGTCGTCATCTGTGACAACCTCTTGAATCACAAACGTCTCATGCATATTCTCGAAAAACCGGCCATAGCGTTCTTCGCTCTTGCGCAAGGTTTCCTCCGCCCGCTTTCGTTCAGTGACTTCGTTTTGCAGTTCCATATTGATGGCGCGTGTTTGAGCCAACGTATCGTTGAGGCGGCTGGCGAACTGCCACAACAGCAGGAACACAATGCCAAGCGCAGTCCCGAAAGAACTGAGACGAAAAGCGATGGAAAACCAAACCGGTGTCTCCGTTGATGAAGGGAAAATGATGTCAAAGAAGACAACGATAACTGCAGTGACCCAGGAGGCGAGGATAAGCAGGCGTATTTCGCGCCCTGATACATACGGGAGGGCGTGGGCGATTGCCATGAGCGGCAGAATGCTAATGGCAGGAATGCCAATGGGCAGGACTGACGCCAAAAGCAACGTGGTCACCAGCAGGCCGACGCAGCTTGTCATAACTGCCGCATAGATCCGGCCCTGGCGCAACAACGCACTCGCCCCGAGCAGGCAGATGCCGTAACCCAGAGTCACCGCTCCGGCGACACCGATCAAAGGCGCATCAAAGAACTCATAAGCAAGCAGTTGCACCACCCCAAAGATGAAAGCGGCCCAAAACGTCCAGGCGACGAACTGTCCAAACCGCGCAAACTCTTTGGTCTTTTCCTCACTATCGTTAACCGGTAGGATCGTCATAAGCTTTCCATTCTGTTATTCAGCATCCGGGCAGAGCCAAGGTCGAGCGAGGATAATTATTCATAACAGGCTCCACATTTGATAACACAGATGTATTGTCTAACAATCATTTTCCTCCCATTTTTCTAGTTTGCAGATGGGGGGATTCCCTACCTCGATGTGGATGGGAAATCTCCGTGCTGTGTAACGCAAGAGGAGACGGTGGTTCAGGCGCTGTTACAGGTCACTCGCTCTTCATGACAGCACAAACGCGATTGCGGCCCGATTCTTTTGCCGTGTACAGGGCCTGGTCGGCGCGCGCCAGCAGGTTGGTAAACCCATCCGTCTTCGAGATCAGGGATGAGACCCCGATGCTGACAGTTACTTGTATTTCTTTGTCGTCCCCGTCCGGATGATCAGCCGTTTTGAAAATCATTTGCTCAATCGAAGAACGTATCCGCTCAGCGACGATCAATGCCCCCTCGATGGAAGTCTCAGACAGTAATATTCCAAACTCTTCACCGCCGAATCGCCCGATGATATTTTCCGTACCGTCGTGCGATTCCACATACCTGCCAATCGTGTCCGTTTTGCGGATCTGTCTCATGGATTCCTGCGCAACGCCGCGCAAGACGATATCCCCGGTTGGGTGTCCCCAGGTATCGTTGACACGCTTGAAATGATCCACATCAAGCATCAAGGCGGAAAGCACACGGTCATAACGAAGGGCGCGCTGGATTTCGCGCTCCCCAATGTCCATCAAACTCCTGCGATTGTGTGCGCCGGTCAATTCATCGGTAGTAGCCAGCCTCTTGACCTCAAGATATAACCGTGAGTTCTCTATTGCCAGCGCAGCGATCGCTGCGAGACGAGTAGCTGTAAGGATATGTTCTTCGCTGAACTTATGGTCGCGCTTATTGCGCGTCATGCCCAAAACACCGATGCACTGATCCCCGACAAGAAGAGGCAACGCGGCAGCCGCTTGGAACTCCTCCGCTTCATAAATTTTATGGCGATGGGGCCAATGAGAATAATCATCCAGGATGGCAGGTAGACTCGTATCGAAAACCTGCCAGCTCAGCTGACCCTCCTCGCGCGTGAAGCGATTGCCGGTCAGAAACGGTCTGTCGCGCGTAAACGCCAGCGCAACCAGCTCATCGCCATCGGGCAACAGGATTTCACAATAGGATACTTCCAATAACTTGACCGCCTCATCCACAATGAATTGCAAAAGGTCTTTAATATCGCGACGGTTGAGCAGGTCCAGGGTAATCAAATGCAGGGTGTTCAGCGAGTCATATTGCCGCATGATCAACCCTTCCAGGCTTTCCCTCTCACTTACATCGCGAAGAATGACTGAATAGAATTTCTGGTTCCCAACAATGGATTGCGAAATTGTTGCTTCAATGGGGAAGTTCTCTCCGGTTGCACGCAACCCGGTGAATGTTCCCAGCGAGTGCATCGTCCGCGAGGTGATCGCTGTTTCCCCAAAGTTTTGAATGTGTCTGCCATGGCTTTCACGAAAACGCTCGGGCAGAAGAATGTGGATTGGTTTTCCGAGCACATCAACCATTTTGTATCCGAACACCTGCTCTGCCGCAGTGTTGAATTCAAGGATGTTTTGCGCCTCATCAATGATGATGATGGCATCCATCGCAGACGAGACAATGCTGAATTGGAGCATTGCAGTATGAAGACGGTCCTGCTGGGGTTTGCTTGTCTCGCGCAGACCCTTCAACTCTTGGACCAATTGCGCCTTTGTCTTTTTCAGATCGTCCATTCCGGCGTCCTTTCCGCAATTCCGCTTAACTATACTCCTCCCCTCCCTGTTTTGTTATAGCTCATTGGACTGAAGCGAATCAGCCAGCGAATATGCAGCGCTTTGAAAGACAAAGAAAACAGCGCGCCGACAAATCTGCAAATAAGGGAATCCCTACCCCTGGAATGGAGGGAAATCACGAATGAGATACAGGGGAATGCGCCTGAGGAACGAGACCCTTCAATGAAATAATTCCGGCACTCATAGGTACCGGAATGAATTTACTTATTGCAACCAAACTCATCGGGAAATTTGTTTTGCCAGGCTTTGCTTCAACGGCAATTCTCATTTCGCAGGGACTCCATCCCCTTGCTGAAAAATCAACCTCATCATCAGATTCATCTGTAACGACGATCAGCGCTTCCTTCCCCAGCCCCGGCTTGCTTCCGGCATCCGTCAACTTCTCCCCATCTGACGTGGAACCATCCCTTGTTCAAACCGTTTCAGGCATTACCACTGCCTCGGACCTGATTCAATCGCCTGCATACCCATTTGGAAACCCTGCAGGATGTGCAAGCATTGCCCCCCCCGATCATTTATCCGCCAATGAGATGGTAGTCAATGTGCAAAGCGCGATTGGCAATGAATATGATCTCGCCGAGCGCCGTCAGACTTATATATGGAACGGGGAAATGGGGACCATGCTTGACGTCACGAATAACCCGTATGTCTTTGAATTCGCTTTCAATGAGTTTCAGCATCCGCTCACCTATCGCGGCGATAAGATCGCCACGATCTTCATGGTCAACGGCTTCATAGTCTGGTTCCGGGCATACGGCAACAATTTTCGACTAAGAGAGTGTTTCTTAAGTAGTCGGGTAAGATTGGCGAATGACCAAATTCAGCCAAACCTACTCGACTGACCTCAAGTATACCGAATGGATGCTGATTGTGGATTTCTTTCCAAGCCATCACATG
>Ga0247727_10005723_pt1 | contig 24933 bp, 26 predicted proteins | sample WisWelCaveWW1625_FD_202498 | JGI IMG/M metagenome (GOLD analysis project Ga0247727, IMG submission 202498) | Biofilm microbial communities from Wishing Well Cave, Virginia, United States - WW16-25 | ecosystem: Environmental > Aquatic > Deep subsurface > Groundwater > Cave microbial mat | place...
TACGATTTGTTCGAATTGGATTCGTCATCATCAGCGCGCTATTGGGGTCTCAGGTGATCGGCCAGGCGGCGGGGTGGGACATCTGGGTGCGCGTGTCGGTCGGGGCGGCCGCCGGCGCAGCGCTCGTACTGCTGGAAGCGTTCATCCACCGGATCGGTCGCGTCTCGGTCCGGGGCTTCTCCTCGGCGGTGTTCGGGCTGCTGTTCGGCCTCATCATGGCCAAGCTGGTGTCGGACGCCATCGGGCTCATCCCGTTTGACATCGGCACGGCCTCCGCCATCCGTGTCAGCCTGACCTGGGCGTTCTGCTATCTCGGCATGGCCATGGCGCTGCGCGGCCGCGATGAGTTCAGCGTCATCATCCCCTACGTGCGCCTCTCCCGCCACGACCGCGCCGAGGAGTCGTGCCTGGTGGACACCAGCGCCATCATCGACGGCCGGCTGCTCGATCTGTGCAAAACCCGCTTCATCATCGGGCGCCTGGTGGTCCCGCGGTTTGTGCTCAGGGAGCTGCAGGCGGTGGCGGACAGCACCGACCCCATCAAGCGCAGCCGGGGCCGCCGCGGCTTAGAAGTGCTGAACCAGCTGCGGCAGCTGCAGACGATCGACGTCCGGATTCACGAGGAGGATCTGCCGTCCATCGCGGAAACGGACGCCAAGCTGGTGAAGCTGGCCCAGATGTTGGGGACGCGCGTCGTCACCAACGACTACAACCTCAACAAGGTGGCGGAGCTCCAGAGCGTCAGCGTGCTCAACGTCAATGAGCTCGCCCAGGCGCTGCGGCCGGTGGTCCTGCCGGGCGAGATGCTGGAGATCAAGCCGATCAAAGAGGGCAAGGAGCACCACCAGGCGGTCGCGTATCTCGATGACGGGACCATGGTCGTAGTGGAGCAGGGGCGGCCGTTCATCGGCCAGAGCATCCGGGGCATGGTGACGAGCGTGCTGCAGACGGCGGCCGGGCGGATGGTCTTCGTGCGGCCGGAAAATGCGCCGGTCAAACACTAGTCCGAAGTCCGAAGTCCGTAGTAAAACAGGCTTGGCTACGGACTACCGACTATGGACTCGCCGTCCGTCACGTGAGATGGACGGCGTGGGGGCGATTGTTCCGGCGGCTGGAAGGGGCGCGCGGCTCGGCGGGCGCGCGCGCAAGGCGTTTGTGAGCGTGCGAGGAGCACCGTTGCTGATCCATACCCTGCGAGCGCTGCAGGCGAGCCCCTCCATCAGGTGGATCGTGCCCGTCGTGCCCGCGGCTGAGCGCGGCCGCACCCGGCGCCTGCTCCAGCGCTATGGCATCACGAAGGCGCTGCCGCCCTGCGCCGGCGGCTCCTCGCGGGCTGCGTCCGTCGTGCGGGGTCTGGCCGTCCTCCCGCGCGAAGCGAAGTGGGTGCTGGTGCATGACGGCGCCAGGCCCTGCCTGTCGCCGCGCCTCGTGCAGGCGTCGGTACGCGCCGCGAAGCGCTACGGCGCGGTCGCCTGCGGGTTGCCCGCGAACCTGACGGTCAAGGCCGCTGATGCGCGGGGGGAGGTCCGTTCCACCCTTGATCGCCGCCAGCTCTGGTTCGTGCAGACCCCGCAGGTGTTTCGCCGCGGGCTCTTTGCCAGGGCGGCGGCGCGCGCCAACCACGGCCTGGCGCGGTTTCCTGATGATGCGGCGGTCGTCGAGCAGGCCGGCGGGCGGGTGCGGCTGATTCCCGGCGACCCGCTCAACATCAAGGTCACGACGCCTGACGATCTGGTCTTGGCTGAAGCAATCCTTCAACGTCGCTCAAAAATGAACCAATGAGCCATTGAGCGCAGTTGAGATGCAGATGAGAGTCGGCATTGGGTACGATGTGCATCGGTTCAACGGCCCGCCTGTGCGCGGCGCGCGGGCAGGCCGGCGTCCGCTGAAGCTCGGTGGCGTGACCATCCCGTCATCACGCGGCTTGCGCGGCCACTCCGACGCCGATGTCCTGCTGCATGCCGTGGCGGATGCGCTCTTCGGAGCCATCGGCGCGCCGGATATCGGCGAGCAGTTTCCCTCGTCAGATCGGCGGTATCGGCGGGCGGACAGCCGGCGCTTTGTCGAAGCCGCGCGCGCCCAGGTGCGCCGCCGGGGCCTGGCCGTGGGGAACGTGGATGCCACGGTCATCGCCGACGCCCCCAGGCTGACCCGGTACAAAGCGCAGATCGCCCACGCGATCAGCCGCCTGCTGCAGGTGGAGCCCGCCCGGGTGTCCGTGAAGGCCAAGACGACCGAGGGGTTTGCGCCGGGAGGCGGCGGGATTGCCGCCCACGCCGTCGTCCTCCTTACGCCAGTGAGAAAGCGATCGAGGCGATGATGGAGCCGCTGCTGTGGGTCATCGGCATCGCGGCCATCGCCGGCATAGCCGTCCGCGTCCTCTTCGCCCCGGAGGTGAAGGCCTGCTTTGAGCGCGATCCCGCCGCCAGGAGCCTCGTGGAAGTGCTGCTGACCTATTCCGGTTTGCACGTGCTGATCTTCCACCGGACCGCGCATGCGCTTAACCGGCTGCGCGTGCCGCTCCTCCCCCGGCTCTTGATGACGGCGGCGCGGTGGCTCACCGGCATCGAGATCCACCCTGCGGCGACCATCGGGCGCGGACTGTTCATCGATCACGGCACCGGAGTGGTCATCGGGGAGACGACGGTCATCGGGGATGACGTCACCCTGTTTCAGGGGGTGACGCTGGGCGGGACAGGCAAGGAGCGCGGCAAGCGCCACCCCACGCTCGGGAACAACGTGGTCATCGGGGCGGGGGCGAAAATCCTGGGCAACATCACGGTCGGCAACGATTCAATGGTGGGAGCCAACGCGGTGGTCATTCGCGATGTGCCCGAGCACTCCACGGTCGTCGGCGTGCCCGGCCGGATCACGCGGACCAAGGACCGGCACTTCCCCGGCATCAACCTCGACCACACCCACCTGCCCGATCCCCTCACGGAGCGCCTGGAAGCCCTGCAGCGCGAGATCGACACGCTCGAGCAGCACCTCAAAGAGCACCGCAGATCGCAGCCGCAGTCACAGCCCTAGCCCACTTTCGTGAAGCTCTACAACACCCTCGCCCGTTCGGTGGTTCCGTTTGAGCCGCTGGCGCCGCCCACCGTCACCATGTACGTGTGCGGCCCCACGGTGTACGACGTCCCCCACATTGGCCACGCGCGCAGCGCTTACATCTTCGACGTCCTGCGCCGCTACCTCGAATTCCGCGGCTTTCAGGTCAAGTTCGTCAGGAACGTGACGGATGTGGACGATAAGATTATCGAGAAAGCCAGGCAAGAACTTGGGGCAGGGGACCTGAAAGCAAAGTGCAAAGAAGTGGCAGAGCGGTATCTGGCCAGTTACCACGATACGCTCACACAGCTCGGAATCCGCGACCCTGATCAGGAACCCAGAGCCACCGACCACGTCATTCCAGATGCCAAGCACGTTGATGCCACACAGAAGATTGATGCATCCATGACAGGGTTCATCAGCCAGCTGATGACAAAGAACATGGCGTATCCCGCTGGAGGAGACGTCTATTTTCCGGTGAGGAAGTTCGTCCATTACGGCAAGCTTTCCAACCGATCGCTTGATGATTTGAAGGCCGGGGCACGGATAGAACCAGGCGAGCATAAGGAAGATCCTCTGGATTTCGCGCTTTGGAAGGCCGCAAAACCCGACGAACCATCATGGAACAGTCCATGGGGTCAGGGGAGACCCGGATGGCACATAGAATGCTCGGTCATGAGCACCGCCCATCTGGGGGATGCCTTTGACATTCACGGGGGTGGAATAGATCTCATTTTCCCGCACCATGAGAACGAGATCGCCCAGGCGCAGGCGATCGGCAAGCCCTTCGCCCGCTACTGGGTGCATAATGGTTTGGTGACTGTGAATGGCGAAAAAATGTCGAAGTCGCTTGGGAACTTCATTACAGTTGATCAGGCACTGAAGGACTGTAATGACAATAATGCCACTGATGTTTTAAAGATTTTTTTTCTCAGCGCGCATTATCGTAGTCCACTCAATTATATGCCGGCGATCATAAGGGCCTGCCGGCAACGGTATAGAGCCTATCGTAATCTAATTGACCAGGCGGCCAGCGACGTATGGAAGGCAGGAGCGAAAGAGGCAGAGGTTCTGCCAGAGAGAGCGAAGGAATTGCGGGACGACTTCTTTACCGCCCTTGACGACGATCTTAACACTCCTCAAGCGCTCTCAGCACTTGATGGGATGCGCAGTTTGGGGTGGCAACTAGAACAACGCAAGGCGGAGTTCCTCCTTGTGGCAAGAATGTTGAGAGAGCACGGAAAGCTACTGGGTCTTTTTGAAAAGCTGGAACCGACAACTCTTTCTATGCAGATTGACGAGGTAGTGAATGAGTGGTTTGAGCGATATAAGGCAGCAAGAGGCAGCAAAGATTTCAAAACCTCAGATGCTCTCCGGAAGAAAATAATTGAACGTGGCTTTAATGTTCAGGACTCCAGCGGAGAATCAAGGTTAATTCCCAAACGGTTCATTCCCAAGCGATGAATGCGTGTAGGCAGCGGCAGGCCCCGCTGCCCTTCATTACTGAATGATTGATGTCCAAAAAGGTTCAGCGAAACGGTTTCTTCATTACCCTGGAAGGCCCGGAGGGCTCAGGCAAGTCGAGCCAGGCGCGGTGGCTGGCGCAGCGGCTGCGCCGCGAAGGCTTCCGCGTAGTCGCCATGCGCGATCCCGGCTCGACGGCGCTCGGTCGCGCGCTGCGGCGGGTGCTGCTGCACGCGCCAGCCCCGCTGTCGCCGCTGCAGGAGGCGCTGCTCTTCATCGGCGGACGGGTGGCACTGGTAGAGAAGCGCATCCTGCCGGCGCTGCGGGCAGGGCGCATCGTCGTCTGCGACCGGTTCCATGACTCGACGGTGGCCTACCAGGGGTTCGGAGGGCGGCTGGAGACCCGCCGGCTTGACCGCCTCGGCCGCCGGGCCATCGGAGACATCATGCCGACCATGACCATTCTCCTGGACCTGCCCGTGGCGGCAGGCTTCGCGAGACTGCACCGGTCACGCGACCGCATGGAGCGCAAGGGGCGGGCGTTTCACGCTCGCGTGCGCCGGGGATTTCTCGCCCTGGCGCGCCGCGACCCGCGCCGCTTCGCCGTCATTCGCGCGGCGCAGCCGCCCGAGACGGTCAGACGTCAAATCGAGAGCATTGTCTTGCAGCGTTTAGTTTCACGAGTCACTGGTCACTAGTCCCCGGTCACTGATCGAATGGCGTGGAGCGACATCCTCGGACAAGAGCTGGCCAAACGTATCCTGCAGTCGCACCTGGCCCGCCGCCGGGTGCCGAACGCATACCTGCTGGCCGGGCCCGACGGGGTAGGCAAGCGCCGGCTAGCGCTTGAGATGGCCAAGGCGCTCAACTGCTCGGCGGTCGAGGGACGGCCATGCGATGCCTGCCGCCCCTGCGCGCAGATCGGCCGGGGGGTGCATCCCGATGTGCATGCGGTCATCCGCGGCGGCGCCTCCGACCAGATCAAGATCGACCAGATCCGGCACATCATCGGCCGCGTGGCACTCCGCCCGTTCAGCGCGGCGTATCAGGTCGTGATCATCGAGGCCGCGGAGCGGCTGACCGAAGAAGCCGGCAACAGCCTGCTCAAGGTGCTTGAGGAACCCTCCTCCTCGACGAGCTTTCTGCTGACAACGGCGCATCTGGGCGGCTGCCTGCCGACCATCGTCTCCCGCTGCCACCTCATCCGCTGCCAGCCGCTGTCAGCCGATGCCGTCAGGCGGATTCTCACGCAGACGCACGGTGTCGAGCCGAAGACGGCTGAGGCTGTCGCGCGGCTCTCCTCGGGGAGCGCTGTGCAGGCGATCGATCTTGCCGGACGGTGGGCGGCCTACCAGCAGATGGTGGCGCGGCTGACCGGTGATGCCCAGGCGTCCTGGCTGGATGCCTCGGCGCCGGCGACGCGCCAGGACGTCGCCCAGCTGCTTGACGGCATGGTGGCGTGGCTGCGGGATGTGGCGGTCTCCGCAGCCGGCGGGTCGCAGTGGATCACCCATGCGGAGCACGCCGATGCGCTGCGCCGGCAGGCAGAACGGATAGACGTGGATCGCTGCCTTGAGACGGCCGCCGAGCTGATGCGCCTGCGCGAGTCGGCGGATCAGTTCGTCAGCCCCCGCCTCATCGCGAGTCTCGCGCGGGAGAAATGGCTCTCCCTAGTGATAAGTGAAAAGTGATAAGTGAAAGGTGTAGGAGAAGTTCGATGATAGCGCAGATCTTTTTTGTACTGTGGTACCCACTTTTCACTTTTCACTTATCACTTTTCACTCACGCTGATGTCTAAGACGATCTACTTGACGACGCCGCTCTACTACGTGAACGCCGCCCCGCATATCGGCCATTCGTACACCCAGGTCGCGGCCGATTGCATGGCGCGCTACAGCCGGCTCAAGGGGATGGACACGTTCCTCCTGACCGGCACCGATGAGCATGGCCAGAAAATCGCGCAGGCCGCCGCCGCGGCCGGCCAACCTCCGCAGGCGTTCGTAGACGGCGTGGTCAGGCACTTTGAGATCCTCTGGAAGCGGCTCAACATCGGCTACGATGATTTCATCCGCACGACCCAGGCACGGCACGTGGAGGCGGTGCAGCGGATTCTGGCGAAGCTGCGCGATGACGGCGCGCTGACCCGCAGCGCCTACCAGGGCTGGTACTGCACGCCCGATGAGACGTTCTGGACGGACGTGGAGCTCGGCGTGCCGCCGACAGGGGCTGCGCCGTTGTGCCCCACGTGCGGCCGGGCACTGGAGCCGGTGGAGGAGCAGGGGTGGCACCTGCCGTTGCGGGCGCACCAGCCGTGGCTGCTGGCGTTCGTAAAGGCGCACCCGCGCTTCGTCCAGCCGCAGACGCGGTACAATGAGCTCATGAGCGTGCTTGAGGGGCCGCTGCCCGAGTCGCTGTGCATCACGCGGCCGAAGTCGCGCGTAGCCTGGGGCATCGAGGTGCCGTTTGACCCCTCCTGCGTGGTCTATGTCTGGATTGACGCGCTGCTCAACTACATCACCGTGCCGGGCTACCGGGGGGAGGCGGCGTCCACGGAGGCGTTCCGCCGGCTGTGGCCGGCCAACATCCACTTCATCGGCAAGGACATCCTCCGGCATCACGCGCTTTACTGGCCCATACTGCTGCATGCGCTCGGGTTCCCGGATGAGCTGATGCCCTCGTCAATTTTCGCGCACGGCCACTGGAAGGTCGGCGAGCAGAAAATGTCGAAGTCGCTGGGCAACATCATCGATCCGCTCATCGTGATGGATCAACTGCTCAAGGGGCAGCCGTACGCGGCGGACATCTACCGGTACTTCCTGCTGCGCGAGGTGCCGTTCGGGCAGGACGGGAGCTTCTCGGACGACGGGCTGCTGGGACGGCTCGGCGCGGAGCTGGGCAACGACCTTGGCAACCTCATCAACCGGACGTGCTCGATGGTCGAGCGGTACGCCGGCGGGCGCATGCCGCCCATGGCCTCGGGTGGCCTCAGCAGCAGCGTCCCGGAGGATCAGGCGATGTGGGAGGCGGCGACCGGCATGGGTTCGGCGGTGGACGAGGCGATGGGCGAGTTCGCCTATGCGTCGGCGCTGGAAGCCATCATGGCGGTCGTCTCGCGCGCGAACCGCTACATCGAGGAGTCCGCCCCATGGAAGCTGGCGAAGGACACCGGGCAGCGGGCGCGGCTGGACGCCGTACTGCGCCTGCTGGCTGAGACGATCCGCCTGGTGGCCATCCTGCTGCAGCCGTTCATGCCGTCGGTGGCTGAAGAGATCCTGCGGCAGCTGGGGGATGAGCCCGGCCCCCGCAGCCTGCATGAGGCGGCGACGCTGCCGGGCCTCACGACGGGCCGGCCGCTGGCCGACCATCCGGTGCTGTTTCCGCGCATGGAGAGGCAGGGGGGATGATGCAGCAGCTCCTGCGCGGCCGCCTCCTCTATATCTTGCTGGCGACGCTGACGCTGCTGCTCTATGCGCGGACGATTTCCGGCGGCTACGCGCTCCCCCCCGAGGAAGAGCTGCCGGTTCCCGCGGCGGCCGCCGGCGCGGAATGGACGCTTGAGCGATGGGACGCCCACGCACTGCAGCGCGCCGTCCAGCAGAAACCGCACCTGGCTATGTGGCTCTCGCTCGGCTCGGCGGTGGCCGGCGGCCTGGGATTGGGAGGCCTCTTCTTGACGGTGCAGGGCCTCTGGACGGGCCGGCTGCGGTCATTCTGGCGTATTCCTGCTGCGCCGCTTCCTGCGTGGACCTTCGGCGAGCTGGGACGGATCATCCTGCTGATCCTGGTGATCGCCGGCCTGATGCCGTTTGTCCGGCTGGCGTTGCTCTCATGGAAACCGACGTGGGAGCTGGACCACCGGCTCTGGATGACGCTGGCCATGCTGCTCTTGGATAGCTTTGCCGCGATGGCGATCCTCACGTTCGCCCAGGGCAAGCGCGGTTCGGTGTGGAACGCCGCGGGCGCTCCGGGCCGCCAGGCGCCTCGTTGGATCAGCCTGGGCTTGCGCAGCTATGTGACGGCGTTCCCCTGGCTGTTTCTGCTCTTGTTCGCCGTCGTCGAGATCGCTCGCGTCTTCAACGTGCAGCCGCCGGTGGAGCCGATCCACGAGCTCCTCTTTCGCGAGCACCGGCCGGCGGTCTTCGCGATGACCCTCCTCTTGGCGTGCGCCATCGGCCCGTTGGCGGAGGAGCTGTTCTTCCGGGGCGTCATCTACACGGCGATCCGCCGCAAGACCTCCCGCTGGCCGGCGATGCTCATCAGCGGGGGCGTGTTCGCGGGCATCCACACCAACCTGATCGGGTTTCTGCCCATCACGCTGCTCGGCTGCCTGCTGGCCTACCTGTATGAGCGCACCGGCTCCCTGGTGGCTCCGCTGGCGGTGCATATGTTCCACAATACGCTCCTGATGGCCTTCGCGATGCTCTACCGGCAGCTGTCGCTGTAAGCATGTCCCTTCCCACGGAATTGGAGTGCGCCAGCGGGTCGGTCGAGGAGACCCAGGCCTTCGGCGAGCGGCTCGGGCGGTTGCTGCGCCCGGGCGATGTCTTGGCCCTGCACGGCGAGCTGGGCAGCGGCAAGACGACGCTCATCCAGGGCATCGCGCGCGGGCTCGGGTGCGACCCGGCCGCCGTCAAGAGCCCGACGTTCGTGATCCTGCGCGAGTACCCGGGGACGGTGCCGCTGATCCACGTCGATGGCTACCGGCTCGGGGGCGCGCCGTCGGCCGCCTGGCTGGATCTGGAGCTGGTGTTTTCGCCGCGGAAGGTGACGGTGATCGAGTGGGCGGAGCGGTTTGAGGGGTTGCTGCCCGATGAACGCCTGACCGTGCAGCTCAACCACGTCAGCGCCAACCGCCGACGGATTCAGCTGGTCCCCGCCGGTCGCCGCACCGCTGAAATGGCCGAGCAGTTGCAATCCGACATGCGTCATCCGCCATCCGACGTGTCTGCGGAGAAGGGGCGCGATGAAGCTTCTCGCGATTGAAACCGCGACGAGACAGATGGGCGTGGCCGTCATGGACGGCGCACGGCTCCTGTCCTCTTATGAACTGCTGGCCGACTACCCGCACGCGGTTGAGCTGCCCGGGGCGGTGAAGCGCACCCTCCAGGCGGCACAGGTGCTTCTGGGCCAGGTGGAGGCGATTGCCGTGGACATCGGCCCCGGCTCGTTCACCGGCCTGCGGATCGGCATGGCCTTCGTCAAAGCGCTGGCGTTTCCCGCGAAGACCCCCCTGGTGGGGGTCTCCTCGCTGGATGTACTGGCGGCGAATGCGCCATTTGCCCCGGGGCTCATCTGCCCCCTGTTGGACGCCAAGCAGCGCAACGTCTACGCCGCGCTCTACCAGATGGACGGGGGGCGCCCGGTGAGGCGCTCCGAGTACTTTCTCGGTCCGATCGATGACTGGCTGGCGCACGTGACCAGCGCGGCGGTGTTCCTCGGCGACGGCTGCGTGCTCTACCGCGACCGGATTGCCGAGCGGCTGGGCGACCACGCCCGGTTTGCCGAGCCTGATCTGTGGCTTCCGCGCGCGGCCACCCTAGCCAGGCTCGGTCAGGCCAGGCTCGCGAAAGGCGAACGGGACGATCCGGCCCGCCTGGTGCCCCTGTACCTCTACCCGCTGGACTGCTCGGTGCGCGGCCCGGATCGGCCGAGCAACCGCCTTCCCAAGGCGTCTCGACCGGCTCCACCCTCCGCTATCGCTTCGCCGCCAACCGTGTTATAATTTTTGGTTACGATGCCCAAAATGAAGGGTGCCCAGATTCTCATCGAGTGCCTTCAGCGGGAGGGGGTCGACGTCGCTTTCGGCATCCCCGGCGGCGCCAACCTGCCCACGTTTGACGCGCTCTACCAATCGAAGATCAAGGTCATCCTGACCGTCCATGAGCAGGGCGCGGCCCACATGGCCGACGGCTATGCGCGGGCGTCTGGCAAGGTGGGCGTCTGCCTGGCGACCTCCGGCCCCGGCGCCACCAACCTGGTCACCGGCATCGCCACCGCCTACATGGACTCGATTCCCATCGTGGCGCTGACCGGCCAGGTGCGCACCTCGGTCATTGGCAACGACGCCTTCCAGGAAGCCGACACCATCGGCATCACGCGGTCGGTGACCAAGCACAGCTATCTGGTGAAGGACCCGCGCGACATGGCCCGTGTAGTGCGCGAGGCCTTCTACATCGCGCGCACCGGCCGCCCCGGTCCGGTGCTCATCGACCTGCCGGTGGATGCGACCGTCAATGAGGCGGAGTTCGTCTACCCGGAGCAGGTGGACGTCCGCGGCTACCGCGTGCAGGCCGCCCCGCCCGTCAACCCGGAGCAGGTGCGCGCCGCCGCCGAGGCCATCGCGAAGAGCAAACAGCCGGTCATCTACGTGGGCGCGGGCGTCATCCACAGCGGCGCAGCACCCGAGCTCTTGCAGTTAGCCAAGACCCTGAACGCCCCGGTGACCACCAGCCTGTTAGGGCTGGGGGCGTTTCCTGAAAGCGACGCGCTGAGCTTAGGGATGCTCGGCATGCACGGCTTCGAGTACACCAATTTGGCCGTGGCGGAGTGCGACCTGTTGATCGGCATCGGGGCCCGGTTCGATGATCGGGTGACCGGCAAGCCTGATGAGTTCGCCAAGAAGGCCAAGAAGATCCACATCGATGTGGACCCCTCCTCCATCAACAAGACGGTGCAGGTCGACTTCCCGGTGGTAGGTGACGTGAAAGACGTGCTGCGCGCGCTGCTGAAGCTCGCGAAGCCGCTGGATACCTCGGCCTGGCTGACAGCGCTCGCCGACATGAAGCGGAAGTACCCGCTGACCTACCGCGAGAAGTCGCGGCTGTTGCCGCAATACATCATCCAGCAGATTTCAGACGCCACGAAGGGCGACGCCGTCGTGGCCACCGGCGTCGGCCAGCACCAGATGTGGGCGGCGCAGTACTATCAGTTCAACCATCCCCGATCGCTCATCACAAGCGGCGGCCTGGGCACGATGGGCTTCGGTCTGCCGGCGGCCATCGGGGCGCAGTTCGGCTGTCCGAAGGCGGTCGTGTGGGACATCGATGGAGACGGCAGCTTCTCCATGACCTCCCAGGAGCTGGCGACCGCCTCCAAGCACCGCCTGCCGATCAAGGTGGCGGTGATGAACAACGAGTTCCACGGCATGGTGCGGCAGTGGCAGGACCAGTTCTACGAGGGCCGCTACGCCCAATCGACGCTCAACCCGATCGATTTCGTCAAGCTCGCCGAGGCGTACGGCTGCGTGGGCGTCCGCGTGGAGCAGAAGGACGACGTGCGCCCGGCCATCGACCGGGCGATGCGCGTGACGGATCGGCCCACCGTCATCGATTTCCTGGTGGAGAAGAAGGAGGACTGCTGGCCGATGATCGCGCCGGGCAAGCCCCACCACCAGATGCTCGGCACCTACGAGATGCTCAGCAAAGACGGCGGCGTACCCCAGCACCGGCGCGCCACACCGGATGAGGAATCGAAGCTCAGCCTCGGCTGAGCAGTGCAGATGGGCGAAAAACACACGATCACGTGTCTTGTTGAGAATCACTTCGGCGTCCTGGCGCGCATTGCTGGCCTGATCAGCGCGCGCGCCTTCAACATCGATTCGCTGACCGTCAGCGCGACCGAAGATCCCACGATCTCCCGCATGACCATCGTGGTCGATGCCGATGCCGCGAAGCTGGAGCAGGTGCAAGCGCAGCTTGGCCGTCTGATCGACGTGATCGAGGTGAAAGAGTTGAAGGATGCGGACTTTGTTGGGCGGGACTTACTGCTTGTGCGCGTGGTGGTCAACGGTGCCAAACGGTCCCAGCTTGAGCCGATCCTGCAGCGCTTCGGCGCGAAGATCGCCGAGGGCGACGAGTCCTCTGTCGTGGTCGAGGCGGTCGGCAAATCGCGGGCATTGGATGAGCTGATCGAGGCCTTGCGCGCCTTCGGCATCAAGAAGCTGGTGCGCACCGGCCGCACGGCGCTGGAAAGAAGTGATAAGTGACAAGTGATAAGTGAAAAGTGGGAGAACCATGAGATGCTGCAGAACAAGCCACGAGTTCACCGTCCCGCCACTTATCACTTATCACTTTTCACTTGTCACTGAATGGTGCCGTGGCCGATCGCGCTGTTGACGCTGTTCTACGGGGTGATCGCGACGCTCTCCGCCGCCATGGTGTGGCGCACGGCGCACGGCGAGGTCAGTGTTCAGTTTGCGTGGGCGGCGCTGTGGCTCATCTGCTCGGGCGGGGCGATGTGCGGGCTGCCGCTACTTCGGCCCTGGGGGCGGGCGCTGGCGGTCTGGACGTCGGCGCTGCTCATCGTCGCAACGCTGGCGATGGCCGGCGTGCTGGTGGCGGCGGGGCGGCCGGGGATCGGACTGGCGGTCACACTCAGCGCAGCGTGCCACTACCTGATGATCCGGTATCTGCAACGGCCGTCGGTGAAAACGTGGTTTGAAGGACAGGAACCGGCGACCAGTAGGCAGTAGGCAGGAAGCAGGAGGCAGAAAACAGGGGACAAATGGCGAGAATTTATTACGACAAGGATGCCGATCTCAACGCGCTCAAAGGGAAGACCGTGGCGATCATCGGCTACGGCATCCAAGGGCGCGGCCAGGCGCTGAACCTGCGGGACAGCGGGGTGAAGGTCATCGTCGCGCAGCGGCCAGGCGGGCCGAACTACGACTTGGCCAAGCAGGACGGTTTCAAACCGGTGTCGGTGGCGGAGGCGGCAAAGGCCGCGGAGGTCATCATCGTCCTGACGCAGGATACCGCGCAGGCGGACATTTACCGCGAGTCGATCGCGCCGCATCTGCGGGCGGGGAAGGCGCTCGGATTTTCGCACGGCTTCTCGGTGCTCTATCGGCTCATCGTCCCGCCGAAGCACGTTGACGTGGTGCTGGTGGCCCCCAAGGGGCCGGGCAGCCTGCTGCGCTCCCAGTTCCTGGAGGGCAAGGGGGTGCCGGCGCTGGTGGCCGTCTACCAGGATGCGAGCGGCAGCGCCAAGCGCCTAGCCCTCGCGTGGGCGAAGGGCATCGGCGGAACGCGCGCCGGCGTGCTGGAGACGACGTTCAAGGAAGAGACCGAGACGGACAACTTCGGCGAGCAGGCGGTGTTGTGCGGCGGAGCCTCCGCCCTCATCAAGGCCGGTTTTGAGACGCTGGTGGAGGCGGGCTATCAGCCGGAGCTGGCCTACTTCGAGGTGCTGCACGAGCTGAAGCTGATCACCGACATGATCTGGGCCGGCGGCATTTCTGGGATGCGCAAGCGCGTGTCGGATACTGCCAAGTGGGGCGATGTCCACTGCGGTCCGAAGGTGGTCGATGAGCGCGTGAAGGAGAACATGCGCGCGCTGCTGCGCGATATCCAATCAGGAAAATTTGCGAAGGAGTGGATCGATGAGCATCGGGCGGGCCGGCCGAACTTCACGCGGCTCATGCAGCAGGACGAGCAGCATCAGATCGAGCAGGTCGGCCGCGCGCTGCGCGCGATGATGCCGTGGATCTCGAATCAGGGGCAGGGGGCGCGGGGCGGGGGGCGGGGGAAGGCGGGAACACCTCGCAGACGGCCGGTGGCCAAGAGCCGGTCGTGAAGCAGCGGCCAATAGGCGTGATCGTCTATGCAGTATTGTTCCTCATTGGGGCGGCGACGCCCCTCTACCTGTCGATTATGGCGGGTCTTCAGATGTTGCAGGGGCAACTCAGCGCGCCTGAAGATCTGGCATTCGGCGTTACGTACCTGGTGATGGGTGGCGTGTTTGGCCTGTATCTTATATGCACCGGTATTGGTCTGCTCTTGTTGAAGCGGTGGAGCCGCTGGCTGGCGCTGCTCTCTGCGTTGATCTCCTCCGCTTTTATCATATACGTTGGCGTCACCTCGTCAGACACGCTGAACACCATAAGAAATCTCCTGGTCATCTTGGGGTGGAATGGCGTGATGATCTGGTACTTCCTGCGGCCGTCGGTGAAGGCGCAGTTTGTCTCGAGAGAACGATAAGCGGTGGAGGTTGCTCATTCGAAACACGGCGTGCCGATTCGCCTGCCACAAAGTCGATGGCTGCACATTGTGGAAAACCATGACGATCTGGCAGGGTATCGAGAGCGGGTCCTTGAGGCCGTGGCAGATCCAGATGTCATTGCCCGAGGCAGGTCTGGCGAAGTGCTGGCGCTGAAGCGAGTAGGAGATCGAACGTTGGTGGTTGTGTACAAAGAGGTCGCTCGTGCGGATGGGTTCGTCATTACGGCGTTTTTCACCACTCAGCCCCAGCGAATTCAAAAGCGAGGTGTGGTATGGCGAAAGCGGTAGCTGATAAGCGAGTCGTGAGAGAGGTGTTTCAAGCCATGCCGTACCTGAGGCGGCTTCCATCAGAGCATCTCTGGATTGATTATGATAAGGAGGCGGATGTTCTGTACGTGAGTTTCGAGAAACCCCAGCAGGCGACGAACAGCGTGCTCCAGGATGATAACGTGCTGTTGCGTTATCGGGGGAAGAGGCTGGTCGGTATGACGATCATCGGGACGAAAGCCTGGCGGATCAAGGTATGAGCTGGACGTCGGATAGCGAAAGTCTCAAGTTGAGCACTCATCCAAAGTTTCTCGCGATACTGAAGGAGTCGTTGGCGCGATTACGAGCTGAGGGCGGCATCTCTAGTGAGGAAATACGTCGTCGGTTAGGGCTGAAGCATAAGGCGCGCGGTAACGGCAGATGATGACAAGGAACCGGTCGTGAGGGTCATGTTTGAAGGACAGGTCCACGATCCCAAGGTGTTCATCGCAGCACTCCGCCAGTTCCATGAGGCGGAGAGCGCCGAGCGCGGGGAATTGGCGAACGCGCTCTCCGATCTGATTATTGCGAAACGGGTGGATTTGGCCGAGGTGCGGCTGGCGCTGATCGATGCCGGCGACCACGAGCTAATCGACACCCTGGATCGCCTGGTTGACCTGATTGAGCCGTACATAGAGGAAGGCGGCGTCGACGAGTAAGGAGGAGAGGACGTTGGCTGTAGGCTGGCAGCCGCAAGCTGCAGCCTGAAGCTTGAGGTTTGAAGCAACGATGCGACGCATCATTATTTTTGATACAACCTTGCGGGATGGCGAGCAGTGCCCCGGGGCGAGTCTCACTCCCCAGGAGAAGCTGGAGATCGCCAGGCAGCTGGTGCGCCTGGGCGTGGACGTAATCGAGGGCGGTTTTCCGATCGCCTCACCGGGCGATGCGCAGGCGGTCAAGATGATCGCGCAGACGATCAGGGGGCCGACGATTGCGGCCTTGGCGCGGTCGCTGCCGGCCGACATCGATGCGGCCGCGGCGGCGCTTTCACCGGCGAAGAAGAAACGCATCCACGTCTTCCTGGCTACCTCGCCGATCCATCGCAAGTACAAATTGCGCAAGGCGCAGGAGGAAATCCTGCGCCAGGCGGTGTGGGCGGTCACCTACGCCAAGCGGTACAGCCGCGATGTGGAGTTCTCGCCGGAAGACGCCTCGCGGACCGAACCGGAGTTCCTGCACCGCGTCCTGGAGGCGGTCATCAGCGCCGGGGCGACGACGGTGAATATTCCGGATACGGTCGGTTACGCCATCCCGGAGCAGTTCGGAGCGCTCATCGCCGGGATCGTAGAGCGCGTGCCCAACATCAACCGCGCCGTCGTGAGCGTCCACTGCCACAACGACCTGGGGCTGGCGGTGCCGAATTCGCTGGCCGCCATCAGGCACGGCGCCGGGCAGGTCGAGTGCACGGTCAACGGCATCGGCGAGCGGGCCGGCAACGCCTCGCTTGAGGAGATCGTGATGTCGCTGAAGGTACGCCCGGAATACTACCGGGCGAGGACCGGCATCGACACCCGGCAGATCCATAAGGCCTCCCGGCTGGTGAGCACGCTGACCGGCATCGTGGTGCAGCCGAACAAGGCGATCGTCGGTGACAACGCCTTCCGGCACGAGTCCGGCATCCACCAGGACGGGATCCTCAAGCACCGCCTCACCTACGAGATCATGCGGCCGCAGGACATCGGGCTGGGGGAGAGCAAGCTGGTCCTGGGCAAGCTCTCCGGCCGCCATGCCTTCGCCAAGCGGCTCACCAGCCTGGGCTTCAGGCTGCCGAAGGCGGATTTAGACCGGGCGTTTGCGCGGTTCAAGGCGCTGGCGGATAAGAAGAAGCACGTCTTCGATGAGGATCTGGCGGCCATCGTCGAGGACGAGCTGCCGGCCGGCCAGGAAGTCTACAAGCTCGCCTATGTCCACACCACCTCTGGCAGCGATACCGTGCCGACGGCCACCATCCGGCTATCGAAAGAGGGCAAGGAGAGGCAGGATGCGGCCTGCGGCGATGGGCCGGTGGATGCCTGCTACAAGACGATCGACCGGCTCACCGGTTTGGCCCCGGAACTGATCGACTACGGGCTGCATGCCGTCACGAAAGGGAAGGACGCGCTCGGAGAAGTGGTCGTGCGGCTGCGCCATCAGGGGTTCGAGGTGAGCGGCCGAGGTGCCTCCACCGACATCATCGAAGCGTCGGCCAAAGCCTACCTCAACGCGGTCAACAAGCTCGTCTTGGCCCCGACCCGACGTTCCTATCTCAAGCGGCGCCAGGCCTTGCATCCCTAACGTCGCATGACGCGCCTTTTTGGCGTGATCGGCCATCCGATCGGCCACAGCCTCTCGCCGGCGATGCAGACGGCCGCGCTGCGCGCCCTCGGTGTGGACGCGATCTACTCGCCGTTTGACGTGCCTCCGCGGTTTCTGCGGCCGATCCTGCGCGCGCTGGTGCTCGCCGGCGTCGAGGGGCTCAACGTGACGGTGCCCTTAAAAGAAGCGGTGCTGCCGCTACTGGACCGCCTGGAGGATGACGCGCGGGCGATCGGCGCGGTCAACACGATCCTCGTGCGCAACAGGCGCCTCACCGGCTGCAATACCGATGCCAAGGGGTGTTCGCTGGCGCTGCGCGAGCTGGGGTGGCGTGCACCCTCCTCCCATGTGGTGCTCCTGGGGGCGGGGGGTGCTGCGCGCGCGGTCGCCTGGGCGTTGGCCAGCGGGGGTATCCGCCGCCTGACAATCGCGAACCGCCACCAAGCCCGAGCGCACCAGCTCGCGCGATGGGTCTCGCGGCTCTTTCCCCGGCTCAAGGCCGCCGCCGTTTCACTCGCGCGGGTGCCGCTCGAGGAGGTCGATCTGCTGGTCAACGCCACGACCGTAGGGATGCGCGCTTCCGATCAAGCACCGATCAGCCTGAGGGGGCTGCAGCGGCGCACCCTGGTGTATGATCTCGTGTATCAGCGAGAGACACCGCTGGTCCTGGCGGCTCGACGGCGGGGATGTGTTGCGGCCAATGGGCGGTCGATGCTACTATACCAGGGAGCCGAGTCGCTCCGGTTGTGGCTTCAGCGTCCGCCGCCGATTGCGGTGATGCGCCGCGCACTTGAAGGTGCAATGAGCGTCCAAGGAAAAAGGTAAAAGGAAAAACGCAAAACCACAAGGCAAAAGGCAAAATTTTGAATTTTACGTTGTAGTTTTTCCTTTTGCCTTTTTCCTTTTGAGTTCAACAATCGTCATTCCGCGCGAGTTGATGTGGCTGATATGGTTCGTCGTGGGGAGCTGCCTCGGCAGCTTCCTAAACGTATGCATCTACCGGCTCCCGCGGGAGCGGTCGATCGTCCGCCCGCGATCCCGGTGCACGAGCTGCGAGCATCCCATCGCGTGGTACGACAACATCCCGCTGCTCAGCTTCGCGGCGCTGCGAGGCGCCTGCCGGCACTGCCGTCACCCGATTTCCTGGCGCTACCCGCTCGTAGAAGCGCTGACCGGTGCGGCGACGGTGGCGGTGCTCGCCCGCTTCGGGGTCGGGCCGGTCGGGTGGGTTTACGTCGCTTTCGTCGCGGCGCTGATCACCGCCAGCTTCATCGATCTCGAGTTCCAGATCATCCCGGATGAGATCAGCCTGGGCGGACTGGCGGTGGGATTGGCCCTCAGCGCGTTGATTCCCGCGCTGCATGGGACGGCGTCGCCCCTCGCGTCGCTCATGCGGTCGGCGATCGGCATGCTCATCGGCGGCGGCGTGCTCTACGGGACGGGGCTGATCGGGGATGTCATCTTCCGGAAAGAGAGCATGGGGGGAGGCGACATCAAGCTGCTGGCGATGGCGGGAGCGGTGCTGGGCTGGAAGCTCGTGCTCCTTACCTTCTTCCTCGCGCCGGTGCTGGCCCTCATCCCCGGGTTGCTGGTGCTGTTGTTGAAGCGTTCGCATCTGATTCCATACGGGCCGTTTCTCTCGTTGGGACTCAGCGTGTCGCTCTTCGCGGGCGACGACATCCTGCGCGCCACGGGCATCGAAGAATCAGTGAGGTTGTTATGGGAATACCATCCCTGGTTCCAATGAGATCATCATGCTGAGATTCCTGACGGCGGGCGAATCGCATGGGCTGTACCTGGTCGCCATCCTCGAAGGGTTGCCGGCGGGGGTTCCTGTCGACTCCGCGGCGCTGCAGCGGGAGATGCACCGGCGGCAGCTCGGCTACGGCCGCGGGCCCCGCATGAAGTTTGAGACGGACACCGTCGAGCTGCTCTCGGGTTTGCGGCGCGGCAAAACGCTGGGCAGCCCGGTCGCCCTGGCGATCAAGAACACGGATGCCTCCATCGACCGCTTGCCAGTCGTCACCCAGCCGCGGCCAGGCCACGCGGATTTGACCGGGGCGATGAAATACGACCACCGCGACATCCGCAACGTGCTCGAGCGGGCGAGCGCCCGCGAGACGGCCGCGCGCGTCGCCGTCGGCGCGCTGTGCAAGCAGCTTCTCTCGCCGCTGGGCGTCGAGCTGGCCAGCCATGTCATCGCGCTGGGCGTCACCCATGCCGCGCCGGCTGCCGTGACAGTGGCGAAGATCCGCGCGAAAGCGGACTCCACTCCCTTGCGCTGTCTCGATCCAAAAGCTACAAAACAGATGATGCGGCAGATCGACGCGTGCGTCAAAGCGGGCGATACGTTGGGAGGCGTCTTCGAGGTGGTGGCGGAAGGGCTACCGGCAGGCCTTGGCAGCTACGTCCACTACGACCGTCGGCTGGATGCCGTGCTCGGACGAGCCATCCTCTCCATTCATGCCGTGAAAGCGGTGGAAGTCGGCGACGGCGTCCTCGCGGCCTCGCTGCGAGGCGCTCAGGTGCACGATGAGATCTTCTACACCAGGCGGAAGGGGTTCCACCGCTCCTCCAACCGTTCAGGGGGGTTCGAGGGCGGCATGACGACCGGCGAGCCCGTTGTGGTGCGCGGCTTCCTCAAGCCGCTTTCGACGCTGCGCAAGCCGATGCGGTCGGTCGAGATCAACACGAAGCGCCCGGTGGTGGCGACCGTTGAGCGCAGCGACGTGACCACCGTGCCGGCGGCCGGGGTCATCGGCGAGGCGATGGTGGCCTTCGAGCTGGCGAAGGCCATGCTGGAGAAATTCGGCGGCGACAGCCTGCGCGAGCTCCAGCGCAACCACGCGGCCTACCTGCGCCAAGTGGAGGGGTTCTGACGCATGAACATCACGCTGATCGGATTCATGGGCACGGGCAAGACCGCGGTGGGCAAGCGGCTCGCCAAGCGGTTCGGCTGGCGGTTTGTCGACGTCGATGAGCTGATTGAATCCGGTGCCAAGAAATCGGTAGCCAGGATTTTCTCCGAGCACGGCGAGCCGGTCTTCCGCCGGCTGGAGCAGCGGATCGTCAGGCGCGTCGCGCGCGGCGACCATCAGGTGCTTGCGGCGGGCGGCGGCGCCTTCCTCGACCCCGGCAGCCGCTCCCTGCTGCGAGCGACCGGCCCGGTGGTGTGCTTGACCGCGCGGCCGCGGACGATCCTCTCCCGCCTCGGGCGGCGTATCGCCTCCAGGCCGCTCTTGCGCGGATCGGCCAATCCGCTGTCGCGCATCAAAGCGCTGCTCGACCGGCGCGCCAAGACCTACGCCCAGGCCGATATGACGCTGGACACCAGCGACGCATCGGTCGAAGAGGTCGTCGAGCGGCTGTGGGAGATGCTGAGCCCCTGCCGGTGCAAGAGCTGGGACTACCTCCTGAGCCACTCCGTCGACCTCGCGAAACGGTACGGGGGCAAGTACGTCGTGGTCGTAGGTGACCGGATCGTCGCCTCGGGCGACAGCCAGCTTGAAGCCTATCAGAACGCCTCACAACGGCTCCAGGAGAAGCGGGAGACCGGCATCTACTACATTCCCCTCCCCGAAGAGTCGCTCACGGCGTTCTGATTGATGGCCCGCCCCGGCGATCGTCACAGGCAGCAGGCCGGGGCCCGCGCCTCCAGCTCCGCATCCGCCGGCCTGCGGCGGATTGAGTTCCCCTACATGAAAGACGCGCTGGGCCGCTACGCGCCGATCGTGTACCTGCAGGCCTGGACGGGCAACCGCTGGCTCTACCTCCAGGCCTATGTGGACTCCGGCGCGTCATGGAGCGTCTTTCACGTGGATGTCGCACAGCTCCTCGGCATCAAGCTGAACAGGGCGAAGCGGCACTACATCTCGCTCGGCAACGGCAGCGTACTGCCCATCTATCTGGAGCACATCCGTGTGCGGTTTGCGGGGGTGGAGTTCGCCGCCCCCGCCGGATTTTCAGACGCGCTGCGCGTCGGGTTCAACCTGCTGGGCCGCGCCGGATTTTTCGACCGGTTCACGATGTGCTTCAACGACCGCGCCCGCCTCCTCAGCGTGACACGCCTCTCGCGGAAGTAGCGCCCGCCACTAAAACGTCGGCGGGCGTCCGCCGAGGTATGAATGGCGGACGGTCGCGCTCTCATTTGTTTCAAGCCGGTGTCCTGTGGTAAGCTACTGCTTCGATGGATACGTGCGAACGCGCTCTTGCCCGTCGTCATGGCGTCCGCCTCGTGAGGCGCGAGGACGCCGACTATCCCCCGCGGCTGCGGACGATCTACGATCCGCCATCGGTGTTGTACGTCCGGGGCGGCTTTGCGCCGGAGGATGGAACCGCGGTGGCGATCGTCGGCTCCCGGCACGCCTCGCCGTATGGGCTGCAGTGCGCCGAGCGGTTGGCGTACGACTTAGCGCTGCGCGGTGTGACGGTGGTGTCGGGCCTGGCCCGCGGCATTGACGCGGCCGCCCATCGCGGGGCGCTGCAAGCTTCGGGACGCACCCTGGCGGTGCTGGGCCATGGGCTGAGCCGCGTGTATCCTCCTGAGCATGGGGAGCTGGCAGAGCGCGTCGTCCAGCATGGTGCGCTCATCTCCGAGTACTCGATGGAGACCCAACCGCTGCCGCACAACTTTCCTAAACGCAACCGGCTCATCAGCGGGCTCTCGTTGGGCGTGGTGGTCGTGGAGGCTGCCCAGCGCAGCGGGGCGTTGATCACCGCCGACTGCGCCTTGGAGCAGGGCAGGGAGGTCTTCGCGGTGCCTGGCCACATGGCATCGGTGACGTCGCAGGGCACGCACGGGCTCCTCAAGCAGGGGGCGCGCCTGGTGACATCCGTGGAAGACATTTTCGAAGAGCTGCGCTTGACGCCGGAGCCCGCGCGCCAGCCGTCCGCGGATGCCCGCGCAGCGCCAGCAGCCGTCGCGCATGCTGAAGCAGCTGAGCGGCGGGTGCTGGCGTGCGTCAGCGAGCGCGACCCCCGGTACATTGACGCCATCGCCGGAGACAGCGGCTTGGCGGCGGCGGAAGTCTCTTCGCTGCTGCTGCAGCTGGAAATGAAGCAGCTCATCCGGCAGCTGCCCGGCAAGTATTTCATCCGCACTATGAAGGATGTTCAGGGTTCTGGGTTGGGGGTTCTGGGCAGTTGCCCTGAACCTTAAACCCCGATCCCCGAACCGAACGTCGATCCATGGAGTTAGTTGTGAATGGTGAAAAGCGCAAGATGCCGGAGGGGGCCACGGCAGCACGGCTCCTTGAGGAGCTGAACATCGCCCCGGAACGCGTGGTGGTGGAGGTGAACCTGGCGATCCTCAAGCGCGCGCAGCTGCCCGGTGCTGTCCTGCACGACGGCGACCAGGTCGAAATCGTGCATTTCGTGGGCGGGGGCTCATGGCTAAAAACCTGATCATCGTGGAATCGCCGGCCAAGGCGAGGACGATCACCAAAATCCTCGGTTCGGAGTTTGCGGTGACCTCGTCGATGGGCCACCTGAGGGATCTGCCTTCCAGTAAGCTGGGGGTCGACGTGGAGCGCGACTTCGAGCCGCACTACATCGTCATCCAGAAGCGCCGGAAGATCGCCAAGCAGCTCCAGGAGGAGGCGCGGGGGAAAGACGCCGTCTACCTGGCCCCCGACCCCGACCGGGAAGGTGAGGCCATCAGCTGGCACCTCGAGCGGCTGCTGCGCGATGATGAGGCCGCGCAGGCCAAGAAGGCGAGCGCGAAAGCGGCCAAGCGGCCGGCCAGCCCCCCGAAGGCCTCACTGAAGCAGGCGAAGCCGGCGCAGCGCAACGGCCGCAAGATCTACCGCATCACCTTCCATGAGATCACCCCGCAGGCGATCAAGGAGGCGGTGCGGCATCCCGGCGCCATCAATCTGAAGAAGGTCAACGCCCAGCAGGCGCGCAGGATCCTCGATCGCTTGGTCGGCTATTCGCTCTCGCCGCTCTTGTGGAAAAAAATCGGGCGGGGGCTCTCGGCGGGCCGGGTGCAGTCCGTCGCACTGCGGCTGACCGTGGATCGCGAAAAGGAAATCGAAGCGTTCGTCCCGCAGGAGTATTGGACGATCGACGCCGCGCTGAAGAAGGCGAATGGAACGACCTTCACCGCGCAGTTGGAGAAGATCGGCGGGAAGAAAGCCGAAGTCAAGACGAAGCCGGACGCGGAGCGGATTGCGGCCGATCTCAGGCAGCAGTCGTTCGCCGTCGCCTCGGTGGAGGAGAAGGAGCAGAAGCGCTACCCCAAGCCGCCCTTCACCACCAGCACGCTCCAGCAGGAGGCCTTCCACAAGCTGGGCTATTCCTCCGCGCGGACGATGCGCATCGCCCAGCAATTATATGAAGGGCTGGAGATCGGCGAGGCCAGCCCCGCGGGGCTGATCACCTACATGCGCACCGATTCGGTGCGGGTGGCCAACGAGGCGCTCGGGGCGGTGCGTGCCTTCATTCCGAAGCAGTTCGGCAAGGCGTACCTGCCGGGCGAGCCGCGGTTCTACAAATCCAGGAAGAGCGCCCAGGAGGCCCACGAGGCGATCCGGCCCACCAGCGTTTCCCGGACGCCAGAAGCCCTGAGCGGATTTCTCACTAAGGAGCAGGCGGAGCTCTACCAGCTCATCTGGCAGCGCTTCCTCGCCAGCCAGATGGCCGATGCGATCGACCGGGTGGTGGCCGCGCAGATCATCGGTGGTCCCGCTGGCAAGAGCGCAAGCGGCGGGGTGGGCAAGTACCACTTGAAGGCGAACGGCCGCACGCCGGTTTTCGCCGGTTGGACCAAAGCCTACCAGGAGGCGGAGGAGCCGCGCCGTGATGATGGTCGGCTGTCGGAAGGCGCGCTGCCGCCGCTGGCCAAGGGCGAGCCGCTAGCACTCGCCGGTATCACCCCCAGCCAGCACTTCACCAAGCCGCCGCGCCGCTACACCGATGCGTCGCTGGTGAAGGCGCTCGAGGAAGACGGCATCGGCCGTCCGAGCACGTATGCGCCGACCATCCAGACGATCGTCTCGCGCGACTACGTCCGGCGGACCGGAGGCAGCCTGGTGCCGACGCAGCTGGGGCGCATCGTCACCGAGATGCTCATCGAGCACTTTCCGGAGGTCATGGACCCGAAGTTCACCGCCGAGATGGAAGAAGAGTTGGACCGCATCGAGGAAGGCGACCTGGAGTGGGTGTCGGTGGTGCGCCATTTCTATACCCCCTTCTCCGCCCGGGTGACGACGGCGCAGGAGAAGATGCGCGAGGTCAAGCGCGAGGTGATTCAGACGCCGCACGTCTGTGAGAAATGCGGCAAGCCCATGGTCATCAAGTGGGGGCGGTTCGGCCAGTTCCTGAGCTGCTCGGCCTACCCCGACTGCAAGAACGCCAAGCCGGTTCCCACAGGCGTCTCCTGTCCTCAGCCCGGCTGTGGGGGAGGCCTCATCGAGCGCCGGGCTCGCGGGCGCCACTTTTACGGTTGCTCCAACTACCCCGCCTGCCGGTACACGACCCGGCGGCTCGTCAGACCGGGCGAAGATCAGCCGGACGGCGATGGAGCGTCCAAGGACACCGAAGCTGAAGACGAAAGCGCCCCGTAACGCCGCCGTCGACCGGTTCCTCCAATACCTCAGCGCCGAGCGCAACGCCTCCGACTACACCTGCAGCAACTACGCCCTGGATCTGCGCCAATTTTTCCAGGTGCTCGGCCACCAGCGCCTGCACGCCATCACCGCGGTGGAGATCCGCCGCTTCATCGTGCACCTGAGCACCCAGGCGTACGCCCGCCGCACCATCGCGCGCAAGCTCTCCTGCCTGCGCAGCTTTTTCCGGTTCCTCTGCCGCGAGGGGA
>Ga0247727_10005724_pt1 | contig 24930 bp, 17 predicted proteins | sample WisWelCaveWW1625_FD_202498 | JGI IMG/M metagenome (GOLD analysis project Ga0247727, IMG submission 202498) | Biofilm microbial communities from Wishing Well Cave, Virginia, United States - WW16-25 | ecosystem: Environmental > Aquatic > Deep subsurface > Groundwater > Cave microbial mat | place...
ATGAAATATTTGCCCGAGCTGCGGCTGGCAATTCAACATGAACTCGGGATTCAAAAGCAGGATAAAATCGCAGCATGAAACTTCGGAGCTTTTTTTCAATTCCAACTAAAAAAGAGATTGACCCGTTTGGAAGGTATCCCATAGCCATTATCTTTAACTAAAATATTAATATGGCCATTCTCTTGCAAAGCACTAATTTCTATTTTGGCCTCTTTTATTTCCCGCCCCTTTTGTTTTAACGCTTGGCAGGCATTAACAATGAGATTAAACAGAATTTCCTCTATATGACGCGCATCCCCATAAAAAGAAGGAAGATCTTCTGGAATCTGCTGGCGAAGCTCGATTTTATCTAAAGCGAGCTCATGCCGAACAAGCGGTAGAATATCTTCAAGAATCTTATTCAGCTTAATTTTCTTGATTTCGGCGCTTTCGTTGATTCCTTTTTTTGCAAATGCAGCGAACTGCTTCATAATCTCCATGGCCCGCTGTGTCTGTACAATGGTTTTGGTCAAAATTTCTTTCGATTTCTCCAGCGCGCTGTCTTTGGTTGTATAAACCCCTCCTTCTAAATTGCTCAAATGAGATTCTGCAAGCCCCTGAATAACATAAAGAGGATTGCGGATCTCATGATTGATACTTGTTGTCAACACGCCTATCGCAGCCAGCTTATCTTTGCGCGCCGCTTGAGCGATTTGTTCTTCATCGAACAAATGTTTTCGAATCATAAAATAAGCCATTACGAATGGATAAATTGGCATGAGAAAAAGGCTATATTGAGGCACCTCAGCGCCATAGATAGGAAAAAATGTCAGCCCACCTCCCAAGAATCCTGAGAACGTAGATATGAGAAATCCTGCCAATTGCTGTTTCTCACTCCCAAAAATAATTCTCAACCTCTTGTATAAATAGAAAAAGCCCAAAGGCACAATTGTAAAATATATTCCGGTGAACAAGTGATATACAGGGCCCGGACGCATGTAATGCACAAGCCCCACAACCGGTTCTAATTTGGGAATGAACCAAGGAGTGAACATAAAACAATCGATAGCGAAAGAAATAATGTAAAGAGCTCTCAAGAATGTTGAAAGGGCTTTCTCTCTCTGGGTAAAAATGAGAACAAAATGAAGCCAGGTAACGGGGATAAAAACAGCGAAAGCATCGGCCAATCGAGCATAAAACAGGGCTTTATCATAAGAGGCATTCTGATCATAAATCACTGAAATGTTAAATCCCCAAAGCGCAACAAAGATAGAAAAAATAAAATAACTTCTGCCGATGACATCCTGACGCTTGAGGAGAATAAGCAAGCTGATCAAAAAAGTTGAAAAGGCAAAAAACAGAATTGCAAAATTATAAGGATTCATTGTTTTCTTTTAAAAATTCAATGATAAAGGTTGTTCCTTGACCATTTTTAGAGCGCGCGGCAATCTTTCCCTTATTTCTCTCTACAAGCTGCTTCGTAATATAAAGTCCCAAGCCAGTCCCCTTATCTCCTTTGGTGGAATAAAAAGGCTCAAAGATTTTGGCCAAGTCTTCTTTCAATATGCCGGGCCCCGTATCTGACATTTCCACACAGGTTTTTCTGTCCGTCTTATATGCGCTTATGGACAGCTCGCCACCGTTATCCCCCATCGCCTGGCATGCATTAACGATCAGGTTGAAGAAAATCTCCTCAAACTGACGCCTGTTTCCTAAGACACTCAGCCCATTCATCGGCGGGAAATTTAATTTTATCTTTTTCAATTCGAATTCATTAGAAACCAACCCGAGCACATCCCGCAATACCTGACCCAGCACAAGTGTCTCTTTGATATCTTTATGGCCAAAGGGTTTTGAGAATGCTGTGAAACGCTGCATGATGTCCATCGCTCTGTTCAAGTGGGTTAAGGCTGACGAGAGCGTTTCGTTTGTTTTACGCCCTTCCTCTTCGACGGAAGGATAGAAGCGCTGTTGTATTGCATCAAGATGTGATTCAATTTTCCCGCGTACTACAAATAATGGGTTGCGTAATTCATGATTAAGACTTGAAGCTAATGTGCCAATCGCGGCGAGCTTTTCTCTTTGAAAAGCGTCTGCAATCTCATGCGTTTCAAACAATCTATGCTTAATCAAGGCAATCCCAACAAGGATAGGGTATAACGGCATTGCAAGAAGCGAATAGAGGGGGAAAGGAATATTGTATGTGGGGAGGAAAAAAGTGCTGCCGGCAACAAAACCAACTATCGTACCAATGACCAGGTACTTAAGTTGAACTCTTTCGGGTCCTAATGCTTCACAATACGCCTTTACAAGATAAATAAAGCCATAAGGAACTAAAAAAAAGAATGCTGCTGTGAAACAATGAAAGAATACGCTTGGTACTGTAAAGTATTGAAATTCCAAAACGGTTCGGAGGCCTTTAACATAAAAAGCTGTGGGCGAGAATGCCGTTAAAATTGTGGCTATGACGTAGTTAATTAAATAAAAGCATTTTGTTGGCTCTTTCTTCTTTATAAACGCAAAAACAAAATGCACCCACGTTATGGGTATAAAGTTTGCAAATGCATGGGCAATTCGAATAAGCCAAAGCGTAACATTTTCTGAGTAATTTTGATTTACCCAGAATGAATATGGGAATCCCCACCCGCAAACCGACACGCTGAAATTAAAAAAGCGAGTAGCAATATAGTCTTTTCGTTTCATTAACGATAAGATCCCGACCAGCAAAACGCCGAACGAAAATGACAGAAGGGAAAATGAGTACAGGTTCATATCGCTTTTCCCCTGATTACATTTTCAAGCGTCAAGATTGAAATAGGTTTCTCAAAATAGCCATCGATGGCGAGGCCGGCGATGCGTTTTTGGGTGATTTCGTCCTGGTAGGCCGAGATTACGAAAATTTTGGCGGCCGGGACGATTTGCCTTAAAAAAGGAACGGCTTTATCGCCATCCATGACTTTCATTTTCAGATCAAGCAGGATAACGTCCGGTATGCCCTGCCGGCATACTTCAATTCCCTCCTGGCCATCCAGGGCCGTGTAAACCTCGTAGCCACGCAAAGAAAAATGTCCGTGAATCATTTCAAGCACACCCGCTTCGTCATCAATCACAAGGATTCGCGGCTTGAACGTTGTTTGAGGTTTGGGACTTGCAGTTTGGGGTAAGGGTTGGAAGGAATTTTTATTGCTGTTTGATGAAGTGGTACAAGCTGTTATCAAGGTTAAACCACCATGTCAGAACGTCAACGCAGTATCCACTGCAAAGAGAATATATTCCCTTCTCCTTGGCTTGTCAACATAACTCTATATCAATTAGATGGTTATGACTTTTTAAATTATTTAACAATGCTCAGCTAGAATATTTAAGAGTAACCTTATTCAAAAGTTAGCGTACTACACCTTCTCCAGTTCGTTGCGTGGATCCTGCCGTTGGTGTATCCCCACCACGCTTATCGCTGAAACGAAATCATACGTTTTGATTCGTGCGGGTGGTGCCTCCGAGGGGCGATCCCCAGGTTCGAGGAAAAGCATTTTTCACAGAGCCGCTTCTCATTGTTAACATAGCGTTAAATCTTTGGAGGTATTTACCACTCCCTGTAGGTTGCGCACGACCCTGCTTTATATGTGAAAAAGGCTTTGATGAGAATCCTGGGGAAACGGAGGCGACAGGCCCTGCACGAATCAATATTTTCAAAGCAGGCATCGTGGCATTGCTTTAAATTGACGATTTTTCAGAAGAGCTGCCCCTCAACTTCGCTCGGGACTGCTCAGAGATTGTCAAAACAGCTGCCAGGTGCGGGCTTTGACGCCGCGGTCCTGAGACTCGACCAAAAAGCCGGTGGTGACATTGCCGCCATTCCAGATTTCGGCTTCGGGCTTTTGCCACTTCTTTTGCATTTCCAGGGCCCGGTCCAAAACACGGTCACCCAGCACTGATTCTTCAAGATAATCGTATGGCGTGATCAGAATGGCGCGCTTGCGGTCTTCCACCGCAATCCCTTCCGGGAAACACTCAAGCCGTGTGAAAGGATCCGTGTCTCTGAAAGAGTCCGCCGCCATTTGAACCGAGTAAAGAATTTTTCTGGCCTGCCAGAGTGATTTTGCGCTCAGGGCTTCTTTCAGAAGAGCCCGCGAGCCGCGCACGGTTTGAAGTTTATCGAGATAAAACCGCATGTAGGTGGCTTCGCGCGGAGTATAAAAGGGATTATTTAAGAGTTGCCGCGCCTCATTTCTCGCGAACCCGAGCCCTTGCAGGGCCTCTTGATTTAATTGGAATAACTCCGCCCGGCTCTCGTCATTGACCACCCGGTCGGCCGTGGTATTGATATCACCAGCCGCGAGCGTTGCGGAGACCAGGATTCCGCCCGGAATGAAGAGCTTGCCCACCATCACGGCCCCCTTGCCTCCGGCCCTTCCTTTGGCCTTTTCCGCTAAAATCTCTTTTAGATAGGGGTTTGTGGTGTACATATCCACACCAAGATCCTTTGCGACCTGGCGCTCCCAGTGCCCTAAAACTTTTTCCTGAAAAGAAGCGTCTTCGCCTTCCTGTTTGGTCCGGAAGGCCCGCCCGATGGTGCGCCCCAACTTGCCGCCCGCCTCACCCACGCCTTTGACCGAATCCACGGGATGCACCACCAGGTTGTATAAACCCTTTCCTGTCCCGGTCACTGAATCCACGGCTCCCCCCACCACGCTGGAACCTTCAAAACCATTTTTAATCGTCTCAATGACTTCAATTTCATGAAGCAGTTTTTTGAAAGGCGCAAGCCCCTCCACGTCGTATTGTGCGTGGGACGAGCTGACGTGGAATTTAAGAAAGCCAGGCTCCCGAGAGGGTTTGATTTGAGGGTTTACGCGGTAATAAGGCGAGCGGGTGCGGAATTCAGTCTGGCGCAGGTTCAGCGAATAAAGCGGAATGGTGGCCGTGCTAAGGGAAATAAGCGTTATGGGGCAAAGAATAATAAAGAGAATGAAGAGCAGGCCGGCTTTAAACGGTGACTTCTTTTTCCCGGCGGGCGATTTCGATTTTTTGGTAATGCTGGAGCTGGGTGCGGACTTCGGGCGAAGCGATAATGGCTTTCTGCATTTGATCAATTGCATCTCGCATGGCATCTAAGATCGCTTGCTCCGGTCCCATTCCTGTTGAAAATTGCGGGTCCACTTTCACGTAGCCTTCTCCGCGAAACGCCTGCTGCCAAAAGATGTTTCCCCTTGGGCTTTTCATGGCAACCCCCAGGATCACATAGCTTCGGTAGGTGGTGGCTTCGTTATATATATCGTGCGCAAGGTCAAGAATCCTTACTTCAAAAACAGCGGGCACGTCCGGGGCCCCCGGTTCAATCTTGACCTGCCCGGGCTGAACGGCTTCAACTTGCCCAAACATTTCCTTAAAGGCGTCCTCAATCACAATGGGAAGCGTGTACTGGGTATGAAAGGCCTGGAGGTCCCCCATGTCGGGCTTTGAGCGCGGGGCCTGGAACATTTCGTACTCATTCGAAACTTCGAGGACGATTTTCTGGTTGAATTCAGGCGGGGTCTGGAGTTTCTCCATCCCAAGAAGTTTCTCCGTCGAGGCACAGCCGGCGGCGGTGATTCCCGTCAGAATGAGGATTCCTAAATATTTTCTCATGACGTTTTAAATCCTAACCGAATCCTTCCCTCCCGTCAACTCGCAATATCTTCAAAATCGTATGGTCAACTTAGACGGGGCCTGCCACCAACGGGCCCCCCAGGACTCATCAGAAACTTTCCGCATGAACCAGGGCATTGTGAAATCAACAGTCATCTTAAATTTCTCCAAAACGTTGAGTCTTTTTGGACGTTAAGAGAGTTGGTGTTGCGGAAAGTTTCTTCCTCGCCTGGGTAAGCCCCCCGTTGGTGTCACCCGTCTGTTTTGTGACTTGTAAGGATAAAGGGCAAGAAAGGATTGGGGTTGCCGGGAGCGAATAGCGCAGGATTTGAGAAAGACTTGGCTGCGGTGTCCGGAGGGGAAGCGGCGGCCCCCGAAGGGGGAACGACGAGGGACCCCCGGCACAGCAGCCTTAGTACTTTCCAAATCCGGAGCTTTTGAGCGAAAGGCACCCCAATCCTTTTTTGCTTCTAACTGAATAGTATGCAGGCCCTGCACAAATCAAAACGGAGATTATTAACGTGAGGAAAAAAAAGGGCACAGCGGGAAGCTGCGCCCTTTTTAGAAAATCAGACTAGAGAAACGCTTATTCTTTGGAAACAGTAACCTGATCGATAAAAAGCGTTCCGGTCTTCGGATTGGAATTGATATCGTCAAAAACCACAACGAATTCATTCATACTCTTCCAATCGGTAATTCTGCGGAACTTTTCAAACGGGATGGACACCTTCGTCCATTGATCCGTCACACCGCTTACAATATAAGGAGAAGGCTTGTTGGTCATATCCTTGAGCTCAAGCTTGATTCTCTTGGTAAAACCCGCTTTCGCATCTCCCTTGATGTAAAAATTCAACGTATTGTAAGGTGTGAAATCCTCACCGTTCAATTTCATCCAATAACCGTTGTAGGCCGGATTCGGGGAGTCCACATCATAATCCAGACGGATTGAGTAACCGGCAGGATCCCCTTTGGAATCATCCGGCTCAAAAGCCATCTGGGTGCTTTGTGTATCATCGTTGGGATCCTTATCCCATCCCCCAAAATCACCGCCAATATTATTCGGTTTATCGCCGGTATCAAAATCTGCAATGACGAGCTCATTTCCCGCTGCCAAAGCCAGTTTTTGGGATACCCCCAAACCGAGGGCCAATAAGGCCACTAAAGTCAAACACAGGTAACCTAATTTCTTCATGTTCACTTCTCCTTTCTTCAGCTTGCTTTTTGTCTTAAGACGAAGCAGGCGTGTATTTTATTCATTTTTTAAAAATATGCTACAAATTTTTAAAATAAACTTAAGCCCTTTCCAGAGCAAGGATTAGGGCCCCCTGGCTTGTATTGGGCCCGCCGATAAAGACCACGCCCTCCTCCAAAATCGATAAAACCGTATTCACGTAAGGAACCCCCTCCTTCATGATCACGGCCTGGACCTGGATCCGGTATTTTTGCTCATCCTGGAGCAGCAGCACAAGCTCATAGCCTTCAAGGAGAGGAATCACTTGCCGTTCAGGTTTTTTTACGGTGACTATCTGCTGATTTACCTGTTTATAAGAACGGTAAGAAAAAAGCTGAATCAGCCGGTCGCGGTATTCATCATTATCCAGATCAAAGTCCGTTCCCTCATTTGAAGCCGTCAGAAGGGTTAAGCGCAGCTTGTGGCCTTCCGCTACCTCGGCAAAGGAGGAACTTTCGACAACACTAAGAAGACATAATATTACTGCCATTCTGAGGCCTAAAGGGGCAAAGAATCTCGCTAGATCCTTCAGTCGGCCTCCGACCGCCTTCAGGATGACATGGTTTTTTTTAATCCATCGAATTCTAAAGATCATAGCTTGCCCTCCCCGGGAAAGACCCAGATAATCGTGACAGGAACATCCTGAAAATGTTTTTGATAAACCATTGTGGGCCCCACATCACTGACAGCCCATTTAACATCCACTAAGGTAGGATTCACAGGCAGCGCTTTAGGGGCGCCCGGAGGCGATACGGAAGAAACGAGCGGAACGGGTTGGGCAGCCTGCTCCAGTCGGACCGACCGCTCTTTCATAGGGACAGGTATTTTTTCAAGCAGCGGACGGCCGACCAAAAGGGCGAACATGACCGCACCGGCAAGGCTTAAGGCAGGGATCGAAAAAGCGGGCTTCAGGAAAAACGGCCTTTCCTTCGAAAAATGGGCAGAAATCAGCTCTTTCTTGGCCTGCTGAATATCCGTCCGCTTGATCTCCTGCCGGAGAAAACTCCGGTAGAGATTGCGCGTGTGTTTTTCCTCGGAATCGCTCATACCCGTTCAACCTTCCCTTTTAATAATTCCCCCAGTTTCTTTCTTGCATAATGAAGCCGCGACATCACCGTGCCTATCTCAACGCCTAAGGTTTCAGCAATTTCTTCGTAGCTTAATTCCTGCCATTCCCTTAGCACAAGAACAGCCCTGTGGTCCGCGCTCAATTGCTCAATGGCCTGATCCAAAAGCACCCGCAATTCGCGCTGAGCCGCCCGGTCCCGCGGCCCCGGGGACTTGTCTGTGATCACGACCGGCGGCTCATCGTCGTCGGCTGATTTGTCCGTGGCGTCCAGGGATTCCGACGGCCTGCGCTTTCGCACCTGATCAAGCGCCGCATTCACGGACACGCGATAAAGCCAGGTCTTAAACTTGGCTTTCCCTTCAAAACCTGTCAGCTCGCGAAAGACCTTCAGAAAAACTTCCTGAGCTACATCTTTCGCCGCTTCGCGGTGGTGCAAGACCCCAAAGACAACGGCATAAACCATTTCATAATACTTATTGACCAGCTTGCCAAACGCCGCCTTGTCTCCGGTTTTGGCTTCACGCACCAGAGAATCGTCAGGGTCATTCATCGATTAATAGAACCATTTTTTAAGACGAAAGAAAGTCACCATATATTCAAATTTTATCTATTTCCGCCTCAAATGACACTGTTTTTTATTCTTACTTCTTTTTCAAAATTTCGAGAGGGTAAAAGGTGTCGCGCCACCGGACGCCCCCCTGCAGGAGAGTTTTAACGGCCGAGCGCCAGACCAGAAAAAGAATCAATAAACTTCCGAAGGGGTGCGCCGGGAAGGTAAGAACGGAATACTTGAAATACTTTTGAACCGCACAATGCATCAGAAAAAAGATTCCAATCACACCCAGCAAAAAATATTGGGCAGCCCCTTGCGTTACGAAGACAAGAAAAAAAGGCGCGATATCAAAGATCAATAACCCCAGCGTCGCACCGGTCAATAAAAAAAGATTATAATCAACCCCGGCAAAGCCATTTTTTTCAAGGCTATTCAGTATCCCCTTCCACCCTTCAAACCAGGTTTCCCAAATCATGCCTGTCCCGTCCATTAACATCTGCCGGAAGCCGTTCCTTTTGACTTCGCGGCCAAGCGTCATATCGTCTGTGACTTCAAGCGCGATCGCCTGGTGAGTGCCTATTTTTTCATACACCTCTCTTTTCACGAAGTTAAACGAGCCAATCCCTACGTAAGCACGGGAATGCGCGTACTGTGCCGCCCACGGCTTAAACCAGAGATAAAAGACGAAAGTAAACGTCATCATAAAAACCGCTTCCAGATAGTTTTTTGTAGCGGAATACGGAAAAAGTACAAGATGATCCAGTTTTCTTTCGCAGACAGCCTGGAGAGAGGCTTTTAACGCCGCAGCATCAAAATGCACGTCCGCATCCGTAAAAAGAAGCCAATCCCCTGACGAGGCAAGAAATCCCTGGTAAAGGGCATGATTTTTCCCAAGCCAGTTGTCGGGTAACTTCTGAATATCAAGAACCTTTAAATGGGAAGCCTGCGGGGTGCGGGATAAGTCTTCCAGAATCGCTAACGTTTGATCGGTTGAACGGTCATTAACGGCAATGACTTCAAAATCGGGGTAATCTTGACTCAGCATCGTGCAAACCGCGCCGCGGATTTTTTGCTCTTCATTCCGGGCTGCAAAGATGATGCTGACTTTGGGGCAGGCCCTAAGCGCTGATGTTCCAAATTTTAAACGGGGAATCCTCCAAAACACAGCCGCCATAAAAAGGCTTCCCTGATAGCACCAGAAAAGAAAAAGGACTATTGCCAGAAAGGTCATGGCTGAGACCGTTAAAACGGCTGGCGAAAGACTTTTCGAAGGGTGGGAATTTTAAAAATCGAAAGAAGCAGACTTTTATGCCAGTCAAAATCTGCCTCCCGGTGAGCGGCATCCAGGAGATGCTCGGTACTGACGCGGTCAAACAAGCCTTCGATCTGCTCATCCGAAAGTTTGGCAAAAAGTTTGCGGAAATAATGCCCCAGCCTGAGTTCTTCCCCAATGGTTTTTTTCCACCGGTTTTCATAGGGCGAGAGGACGCTGGCATGAAACCGGTTCTTACGAAAAGCGCCTGTCAATGTCTCAACCGCCATTTGAGCGCCCAAAAGGCCGTAATAAATCCCGCCGCCGGTCGTGGTTTTAATCTGACCTGCCGCTTCCCCAATCACGAGAACCCGGTCCGCAAAGCTCTTTTCAATCGGACCCTGCACCACGGGGCGCAGATCAATCTCGGACTCACGGATATCGTCACGCCAGCCGGGCCTGATTTGATCCAAAAGCCTTTTTAAATAAAACAAGGGATTGCGTTCCGAAAGAAGCCCCACACGAGCCCTACCTTGAGTTAAGGGAACAATCCACGCGAAGGATCCCGGAGCCACTTCGCGGCCAAAAAAAACCGTCGTTCGTTCTTCGGCGGAGTAAGGGATATGAATCTGCGCGCCCAAAAGAAAGCTGGAAGGAGCTTCAAGCCCCACCCATTCAAAGAGCTTGTAATTAACGCCCGTGGCAAGAATAAGGACTTTGGCTTCATGCGAAATTTCCGTTTGATCTCCCAATCGGACACGGACACTCACACCTTCCTTTTTGATGCGGACACCGGTCACGCGGCAGCCGGTTTGGATTGTGGCTCCTTTTTTAAGCGCCTGGTCCGAAAAATAACGGTTAAACCGTGTGCGGTCGACCACCCAGGCCAGGGTCTCAGTAGGAAGATAATCAAAAAAATTGCCGGCAGGTGAAAAAAAACGGACTTGCTGAATCCTTCCAAGGATCGTTTCTTCGGGAAGGTTAAATTTTTCGAAAGCTTCGGCGCCGATAATCCCGGTACAGACCACGGGCTTCCCGATTTCCTTTTTCTGATCAAACAGGCAAACGTCAAGTCCGGCTTCGGCAAGCCGGCTTGCGGTAAACAGACCTGCGTGACCGCCCCCGACAATTAAGACATCGTGCATAAGAAATCCTTAAATCTTATTGTGGCGCGTTTCCCAGCGCCCCCGAAGGGTAATCCAGAAAGAAAGAAAAATAAATTTCAAATCCCCCGCAAAACTTCGCGTCTGTATATATTCCAGGTCATGCCGGAATTTTTCTTCTAACGTCGCATACCGTGAAACCGTAATCTGTGCCGGCCCCGTTAATCCCGGACGAACCTGGTGCCTTTCGTAAAACTGAGGAAAGGCTGAGTCCATTTCCTGCACCGCAATGGCCCGGGGCCCGACAAAGCTCATGTCCCCTTTCAGGATATTGATAAGCTGCGGAAGTTCATCCATTGCGGTCGCCCTCAGGAATTTCCCGGTTTTTGTGACGCGGGGGTCATTTTCTTTTGCCGGCCGCAGGGTCCCTAGCGAATCCGCCTTTGGAATCATAGTGCGAAACTTTAAAGCCCTGAATTTCTTCCCGGATAATCCCCAGCGCTCCTGGATATAAAAGATCGGCCCATTATCCTCAAGCTTGATAAGGAGAGCGAACAAAATTGCGAGGGGGGAAAAAATCAGCAGCCCGGCGCCGGCAAGTGCCACATCAAAAAGACGCTTCAAGTTTATTTTTGAACCCATGCACCGGAAGCAAGCTGAATAGAGTCGCCGGGCCGCGCCTTATCATGCTGAACTTCTGAAAAAGCGAGCCGGACCTTTGACAGTCCACCCGAACCTAAACCGTTTTGATCCACGATGGCCTGATAAATAGCGTCACGGTCACGGTTTTCAGCCGCAGCCAAAGAAGCTGCCTCAGGCTGATTCTTAAGCATCGAGACTAACCCCTGGCTGTTTTCTCCGAGGACGCCCTGCGACTTCCAATCCTGAATCTTCATATAACGAGCCTGGCGATTGGAAAGGGCCTGCTGAATCGCCGGCGTCATTTGTTTAATGTCATAGTTGGCTGCGGCCAGAGCCTGGGGAAAATGGCTCAGTCCGGATAAAAGCAGAAGAAAAATTAAGATGATCCCTTTTCGATGAAACATTGTCATCCTCCCTGGTTCGGCTGGGTCGCTCCCTGAGCCACCATATCTTCAATATTTGTTGCTGTATTCTTGAGCCCGCGAATGTCCACCACCACGTTGGCGTTAATGGTGATCGGCCGGTTGGGGTCGCCCACCGCCTTAACCGTGCATCCTGCCAGAAAAAAAACCAAAAACATTAATCGGATTGCATTGACCGCATCCTGTTTCATGAGGGCCCCTTGATTTTAATGATTCCCATAATTTGAAGAAGTTCCCTTAACACTTCTTTGTCGTCCACACGGACTTCCATATTAAGGTTTAGGTTCAAATTATAATCGGGAATAAGGATATGGAGAAACACTTTTATTCGGTCGGCACGCGCGATATCCACCTGTAATTTGGCATTATCAAAGTCCACAAGTTCAGTGCGATTCGAAAGCTTTTTGACCTGCGCCTTGGCGACGGATTTAGGCAGGTAGGGAAAGATCCCGTCGAAAAACTGGGACTGAAGCTTTCCGCCGGGTTTCTCAACATAAAGATCCGCTGAAACCCTGGGATCTTCGTTAAAGCGCGCGTAAAGCATCATTGCTCCTTTGAGATTGCCTTTGGAACCTTTAAGAAAATCAGGATTCAACAAAATCACATCCTCCAGGTCAATCCCATGAACCGCCGTCTTTAAATCAATAAGCCAGTCCTTTCCGCCTCGAACCCTCAAAATGCCGTCAACGCCTTCCCTTGCCGAATTGGACGGGCGGAGGCTTTTAAAATTCAACCGGATTCCTTCCTTGAGAAAGTAGTGGAAAAGCGTATTTTCAGAGCGAATCTCCCGGATCTCAAGCGGCAGAATTCCGGATTCAGCGGCAAGATTGCCGTCAAACCGGTCAATCCAAAGCCGGCCGTTACGGTCAATCCGGGCTCCGGATAAACGGATCGAACCGTCAAAGAATTCCTTCATATTCTGATTCAAAAGAAATTCCAGCGCACCGTCGGTCAAAGGGTATCGATAGTGATACAAAACAGCGCAAGCAAGGGTAACAACAAGAAGGAGGAAAAAAAATAAACGCGGGCCCTGCTTTTTATTCATGAAAAGAGATTTTGGGGATTGAGTTTAGCCATGAGGGATGCGACTTCCGCGTCCTGCATGAGAGCGGCGAGTTTGGGGTGAGCCATGATTTTACCGGTATCTTTTGCTTTTAGGGATTCCTGAAATTCGCTGTCACGAAAGACTTCCTGAACCTTGGGATGGCTCATAAACGCTTGAAAGTTTTCATCTTTCATTAACCGCTGAACAAGTTTCATTTGGTCCATTGCATTCTTCATTTTATCAAACATGACTTTCTCCTTATCTAATTTAAAAAAGGGGACAGGCAATACCCCCCTGCCTGTCCCCTTTTTTGTATTCCCTATCTTAGAAAATAATACAAACTTCCCATTAAAAATAAATACGCAAATGGGCCGATGATAAAGCTGGTATAAACCGCCAGGGTAAGGGAAGTTTTTTCTGCGGTGTCGGGCATTCTGCGCTGGCTGTAAATCGACAGCGCAAAAAGTGCGAGGTAAAGAACCGGCAAACTTGCAATTGAAATGTCAAAAAGACTGCTGCGGTTAATCTGGCTGTAACCAATGCCCATCTCGAGGAAGCCTCTCATCAAAAGAGGAAACTGAATAACTGCCGAAAGGCACAAAATGACAGCATAAGCCAGGGGCCTGTCTTTCCTGAAGCCCTGCGCCTTGCCCGGAAAAATCAGGGAAAGCACGGCCAGGGCCAAAAGCAATGTAAAAAGCGGCAAAAAAATGAATCGTTCCGTAAAGCTATCCATTGAGTATTTGCTCCCTGCTTTAATGCTACAGTCTCAAGACCAGAACCTGCAAGCAAAACTTTTAAAGAGATTAACCTATTTTTTTTCAATAAGGGCAGCGAGAAAACACAGAATTTCCCGGACTCAGCGCCGTGCTCCAGCTTCGGCCAAGAACTAAGCCTGTCTCAGCCGAGGAGCACCTCCGCTGTCAAAGCGAAGACGGGTGGCGGGAAGGTGTGAGCACCGGGAGGATCCACACCGGGCGGAGGGGCCCGACGCGAACAGCCTTCCCGACAGGACCCGTCTTCGCTTTGCATCGGCTTCCTCCGTCTGATCCAGGCAAGTCTTGCTCGAAGCTTCCGCACATTGCGCTGGATCCCGGGAAATTCTGTGCCAGCTCCTCCAGAAATCTCTCAATCTTCAGAATTTTATTTAAATTTATGCGGCGCGCTGGGTGAGGGTGAGTCGGGCGGCTTCGACCGCTAACCGATGGGCAGCCAGCTCAAGCCCTTGAAGCACAGCCCTGGCTTCGGCACGGAAGATATTTGGGTGCACGGGTTCAGAAATAATTCCCTTAAGCCGTTCCGGAGTAAGCGTGGTTAGCGCGGCAAGCGTGATTTGCTCAAGCGTCACTTTGCCTGAACCCATCCAATCGATCGAACTTTTATCCGCAAAGCTTCCCGCGTTAAACCCCAAGGAACCTTCTTCATTGAGTTGTCCAAGCAAGCTATCGGAAAAATCTCCTGAGATGATTAAGCCCGCGGGTTCCGCTTTTGTAAGCCGGGTAAATTCCCTTGTCTTCTTGCTGATCACTTTTATGTTTTTACCCGTCACGCGATAAAACCGCCTTACGTGATCCTTGGCTTCCTTTGAAGAAAAAACCAGGCGGAATTTCAAATGCGGATTGAACCGGGCAAGATTATCCGCAAACCTTAAGAAACCGTCCATTAAAGGCGAGCGTATATCTTCCGGCGCTCGTTCCAGGGCTTCCGGCATACGAATCTCAATCAGGGCGTTTTGTTGAATTGATTTTAAAGCGTCAAAAATGGCTTGGATATTCACATCCGTTACTTTCTCCTCACTTGCTTGATACGGGAATGGATTCATTTTTATCAAAATCCGCAAATCGCGGATTAACATCTTTACGGGAACACCTTTTTTTTGTTCGGCGCTAAGGATTTCTGAAGCCCTGGTGATTTGATTAAAACCTGGGCCTGCAGATTCCCCGCGAATCATATCGGCAATGAACCTTAATTCAGACCGGAGAGTTTCCTTTTGCGTTTCCCTGATGATTCGCTGTTCCGAGCGCTGAAAGGATTGCACAAAAAATTCAGCGGCCTGATTATAAGCATCTTCCTTGGCTTGATTGGTAAGGTAATGCCCCTGGTTTTCATAAAAGAGGACGTTTTCTGAAGGAAATGCACGCCTCGCTCTTTGAATATCCGATTGGACAATCACCGTGTCTTTTTCACCCAGGATCAGTTTAAGATTCGTCGGCCGGCCGACGAATTCAGCAAAAGAGTCTTCATTCAGGGCAAAATCCCGCACCACGGCGGTAAGCTTGCTAAATTCAGTCTGACCAAACGCCGCTTCCAGGTAGGGCTTGTGTTCTCGCAGCGTGGGGACATGCAGGAAAGAATCACGGAACGGAGGATTCATCACCACCACGGCCTGAAATGCTTTTTCCATTTCGCGGTCCAGCAGCAGGCGCAGGCCGATATGACCCCCGAAACTGAAACCGAAAAGAGCGACTTCATCCCCTTCAATTTCAGGAAAGTCTTTTTGCTCTTTTAAATAGCGCAGGATCGCCTTTGTGTAGCGTTTAAAATGCCCCAACCCCTCAAATGTCCTTGCGTAGTCTCCGTGGGCAGGCAGATCCGTCAAAAGCACTGCAATATCTTTTTCAATCAGCTTTTTAATCAGCGTGTCAAAATAAGGATGCTCCTTGCGGCTTGTGAGCCCGTGATAAATAATCACCACCGGGGACTTTTTAACGGAGGAATCCCGCTCCGGGATAAAAAGGTACCCGGGAATTTTTTCCTCTTCCCCTTCAAAATCAATCTGTACTTCCTGAACAGCGTTTAACGCCTTGCCAAAATCCGCTTCTTTGCCCTTTCTGTAGATTCCCCTTAAAACATCCGAGATCCGGGCATAATCTGGATTCCCGGCTCCGTTTTCGCCCATCACTTCGAAGCCTTGGGCGAGAAAAAGAAGCTTTGCTCTTTCGGACAGGTTTTCTTCTTTAAGCGCTTCCTGTTCGAAGGTATTCAGCCAAACTGGCTTCCAATCAAATAGTTCACGCCCGGAAATCAGAGGCGTTTGTTCGAGGATTTTCGTGACAAGCCTTTGGGCACGTTCTTCCTCCAAAACGGCTTCGGCAAAATCATACAGCCGTTGGATCTTTGCCCCGAAAAAAGTACGCAGGAACGCAACCTGCCAGGATGAAACCACGGCCGGTTTAGCGCGCACTTCGGAACGTCCAGTTCCGAAGATGCTTTGTTGTCCCAACGCATGGGCGGTGGGGCGCACTTCGGAACGGCGAGTGTGTTTTGCTGCCCGGAGACGCAATGTTTCTTCAGGCAGGGTAAGAAGAAGGCGAGGGTTCTTGCGAATCTCCTTAATATCCAAAGCAATATGAATTGCAGTTCCGTTCTTAGGGACTTCCTTGCCTTTAAGAAGAAGCCGGAGACGGTGCTCGATAAGATCATGCCCCAAGGCAAGAACCTTTGGATGCCGGGCAATTTGAGGAATGGAAACCTTTTCCAATTTTTTATCATGCTGGATTTCGAAAACATAGTGGCGGCCATTTGTTTGGATCATGCCTTCTAAAGCCAGCCGGCCTTTTTTTACCATTTTTTCAAATTCCGGGTTAATCTGATCTTGCCGGTCACTTGGAAAAACACCTAAAACATTGACCAAATAAATATCTGCATGATCCTCCGAAGGCATGACCCTTACAAATTCTGAAAAGTCATCCGTATTGAGCGTCTCTTTCGCTCTTCTCATTCTTGCAACAGCAGTTACTTCTACTTGCTGGATTCTTTGATGTTTTACACTAAAAATTCTGGCAATCTCCCGGAAATTATGGGGGAAAGTCCCTATACCAAAGCGCATCTTGATAATCACCTGCTGGCGCCGGGTTAAAACCGAAAGCAGTTTAAAAACAAGCTCCCTATCCTCCTCCGAACCTTTTGACATCCGTCCCAGAAGGGCTCCAAACGGACTGCTTTCGTCATTACCTTCGTAAAGAGAGTCCAAAGAATGAACGGCGCGCATTCCCCACGACAATGCTGAAATAAGTCTTTTCTGCGATACGCCGACAACTTCTGCGATCTCTTCAATCATCGGTTCCTGCCCTAAACTCTGCGTTAATTTTTCTTCAGCAACGTGATACCTTTTCCGGATATCCCTGAAATCCCGCGGTTCCCTTGCCATTTTTTCCGAAAGCAGCGTTTGATAAATATAATTTCTAATCCACCAGCTTGCATAAGTTGAAAGTTGGCCGATTTCGGGATTATAATCGGCAATGGCCACCATAAGTCCAATGTTTCCATTCTGCAAAACATCATCGCCTTTAAACCCCAGTTTATTCACCCATTCGCCGACAAGCCCAAGATTTTTTTCCACAAGAAAATTACGGACCTGCGTTCTTTGGGAAAAGGTTAAATTCCCTGCGTGCAGCCCTTGGAATAAAAGTATTTCGTATTTCCGGCGGATTTCCTTTTTCTCAAGCGTCATTCGTTTTTCAGCCTTGGGCATTTTCTGCATTGCATCCTGAAGTGCTTCCCAATCTGCAATTAATTTCTCGTCCACTTTGACATCTTCAATCCGCCCGGTCTTTGTCGGCTTTTTACCCTTGGCCCGCAGCTCAGAGCGTGAGGCGAACGGCCTCACGTCCTGAGCAGTGCTTGGCTTGGTCGAAGCCAAGCGCAGCTCTGACCTTGAACTCTGAAAAGGCGGAAGCGGTTCCAGAGGATATCTTCGAATAAAGTACTGCTTTTTTTTCGGTGATTGTTTAATGGAAAATACCCATTTTGTCATCTTGGATCTTCTTGAACCAAGCGCAGGCTTCGTTTCGTCTTCTTCATGCAGAAATTTAAACATGTCTTCAAAACGCCTCTTAGGATAATCCAATGAAATATATCCCTCGGCCTCGCTTTGATAAACGATTTTAACTTTGATATCGACTCCTGCTTTATCCAACTTTCTTTTTGTCCGAGCGTAATCACGCTTAATACTCTTTATCGCTTCTCCCAAATCCCCCGCTATCCATTGACTGGCCGGCGGCAGAAACCATTCCCGGCCTTCCTGATCCCTGCGAAAAGGAATGACTTCTTCAAAACGAAACACGGGGTTCTCTCCTTCTTCACGAAGACGTAAAAGCGTTTCTCTTAGAGTCTCACTCGAAAGATCTTTTAAAAATTTCCCGTCTTCCCGTTGGCGGAGCCATTTCTCCATTTTAAGCTGTACCTGCCCCTCCGCTCCCTGAGGCAGCCCGTTTTTTGCGGATTCAAAGACTAAACGGTAATTCCCCCGCGGCAGATGATGCAAATGGAACGTAAGAAAAAGCTTTCCGCCCGCGTCCAGGATAGAACCTTCCAGTTTATTAAAATGCGACTCATGCGAAATCGTTAAGGCATTGATTCTGTCTCCGTTCTCAAGCACCGCCACAGGGATTAGTTTCTTACTTATAGCTTCCCGGGCCTTCGGATTCTGACGAGGGTCCAGCGGCAGGCCGTATTTTGCAAGGATATCCTCCGCAAACTCTGTGATATCAAGCGTGATAACATTAGTGAACTCTCCGCCTTTTGAATTGGTCCAAACCTGCTGCTTGACTTCAGTGCCCTGCTTCGAATCTTTCGGCGCTGAACTCGAAAAGCGCTTTCCTCGCAACTTTTTATTTAAAAAAACGGCCAGCTTTCCTTTCAGCCATTCGGGGCTTTTAGAGTCCACCGCTTCGGGCAAAATCACCTCCGGGATTGGAACTTTTGCGGTCATGGTTTCCGTACGATCTTCCCATTCTTTCCGAATCCGTCCTGTAATCTGATATCCGATTTCCCGCAAATCTCTCATCAACTGATCATAGGCTTGTTCCACTTCCGGATGTTCCCGGAACTTCTCACTTATTCTCATCTCTTTACGATAGATCATTTCCTCCGTGGAATTAAGAAGGGCTCGAGGGATTTTTCCGTCCAACACAAGTTTGTCCCAAACCGTAAGAAGATCCAGAAGATTATCTGACCGCTCAAACATGACGCCAAGCTCCCCAAATTTTCTCGCGCGTATCAGTTCCACCAATCGTTCCTGTGAAGGAGGAATAATATATGTCCTTAGCTCGGAACGCTTCGAAGGATCCAGTTCTCCATTTTGGGAAATCAAACCAAGGAGTTCCGAAACTTCGCGATGAAGGCCCGTGGCATTATTCTTTGCGCGGGTGGAATTCAAGTAATTACTGATTTTGCTGATTCGCTTTTGAACGTCACTGGAAAAAGGCGACTCACCCTCGGCAAGCGCGCTCACAAGAGACTCTACCACCCGGTATTCCTTGGGATTTTCATTAAAAACGGTCTGATAATTTTTTAGAATCTCTCCGGCTTTCCTCCGGTAATCGGGCAAGACTTTTTGTTCCGCTGCATGAAGTTCCTTTTTGGCATCGTCCACAACGGATTTCAGTTCGGGAAAATGCATTAATGTTTTTTCCGCAGCCGCAATCTCTAACCGGGCCTCTTCAAATTGTTTTAAAGGTAAATGTTCCAGAACGGAAGAAAGCATGACGTCCGCGAGCTCTGCAGCGAGGGGTTTTAAGGATTCGTTTAAAAGAGCCCAGTCTTCTTTGGAAAGCTGCAACGCCGCAAGCGACGTTTTATACAGCGCATAACGCTCTTCGGGCAAAGCTGCCTGACGGAATTTTTCGACTGTCTTTTGAGCAAACCGCTGAATCACCGGCCTACGAAAGGACTGGTGGAAAGAGTTTAGGCTTTGCTCAAATTCCGCCTGGGACTGCAATGAAATTTTGGCCAGCGGGGATGACAATGAGGGCACGCCTGCAGTAACACCGGTAAGAGCTCTCTGGAGATCCCCCATATTGGTTTTCTCAAAAGACCGCTGCATTTTCAATGAAAGTGCGGTAAGAAGTTGTTTTAATAATTCCGTTAAAAAGGTATTTTGATCCGCCGGATCCTCAAAAGAGGACTTCAAGTTCTCGATCAGGGCATAAGACGAAATGAAAATCGGCGCTGCTTCATTTAAGCGCTTCACGAAATGACCGTTGTGATTCTGGTCCATCAGCCATTGATCGCTTTTCCGGGCGAATAAAAGATCAATGAGCGGACGATAATATGGGATTGCGTATAATTCCGCGAGTTTTGGCTTGTTCTGGATAATTTCAATACGCTGGCCCGCGCCTTTTTCAAAGGCTTCATTCGAGGCGCCAAAGGCGTCCAGCACCCTTGCACGTTCAGCCCATTTTTCGAAATTTTCCTGATTTTCCCTTACTTTCTGCGGTGTCACCGGCTGCCGGTAAAAGCGGTTCCCCGCTACATCCGGGAACGATGCTTCCCGTTCAAGAATAATTTCAAAATCCCGCTCAATGCTTTTTCTTTCTTCCTCTGTACGCCCCAAGAAGAATGCCAGTCTTTTCACTCCTTCCCGGGAAAAGTAAGCATAATCCACGCGAAGAATGAGCTGATTTTTAACTGCAAGATCCAGAATTTTTCCTAATTTGGAAATTTTCTCTTCAATAGGGGCGGCTTGAGCAAAGGCCAAATCCAAACTCTTCACCCACGCATCATCTTCCCCGGAAAACCGGACTTCATTTAATCTTTCCGGACTTTCAGGGCGAAATTCCGGTAAAGGATTTTGAAGCACTGCAACGGCAACGCCCTTATATTTTTCTCCGCTCGGGCTCTGAAGAGGGTATTTGAAACGAATAAAAATCGCAGGAGCGCTCACAGCGGCATGTTCCGGATGCGGTGCAAGGTATTCCACGCTTTCGACGCCGTTTTCCACCAGGGCCAAGGCCAGTTCAGGAAAAGGCCTGATCGCAGGTTCAAGCCCTGCCGCGTTTGCAGCCAAAATTGGGTTAATCGCGAACGATTCTTTGGGATTTTTCGGAGTTAGTTCGTCGGCCTGGAAATACCCGGGAATCAACATCAGCGGTTCATAGAGAAAATCTTCCTTGCGGTTGGTGTAAAGAAGCCACTCCTTAAAGCGTATCAAATACTCAGGGGGCGAAAGCGAGCTGTCTAAAATGACCGGGTTTTTCGATGCCGGAAACTCGGCCTCCGCCTTCTGCCCGGCAAGATACCTTGCCACCTGGGAAGAGAGCCCAAGCAAGAACCACTTTGAGCCGCTTTTTACGTTGTAAAGTTTATGAAGGTCGTAGAGCCATATCACCTTGTCTTTCAGGGATTTCTGCGTCAGCTTGCCCAGGATATTTTTCGCACTTGTCGTTTTCTGTTCTCCGAGGTACAGCCGTTTCAATACGGTTTCTCTGGCTCTTTTCTCAAGGCTGTGCGGCGCGGTTGGGTCTTGAAGAAAATACTGAAAAAAGCGTTTGTGCAACGTCACCCATTCGTGAGTTTTTCTGCGTTTGATACTTTCGCGGTCCAGGATTTCTTCGATCAAGGCACGAAATTTAACTTCGTCATTAGGTTCATCACTGCGAAGTTCGGATCTCGAGGGCGGCGCCGCCTTCGAAGCAGCCGGGGGCAGGAAAATTAGCAAGTCCTCATCTTGAAGATTTTCTATCGCTTCATAGGCTGCTTTCACATCGGAGTCTGTCCCAGTCAGTTCGATGGAAACTGTGCTCCCGCTCCCCGTCATCATGCCCATTAAATAAAGCATATCTTTTATATTTTCGCGCTTTGGCTTGCGATCATCCTCCGAAATGGCAATTTTACCCTCGCCATCAAAAATAGTTAAAACAGCTTCAATCTTTGGATACTTCATCATCGCGCCATTAAGCAGTTGAAGTGGCAGGAAATGAAGCCCCGTACTAATGCCGCCTACCGTGTAGTGCTTTATATGGGAATCGATCTTTGCAGGCAGTGCGGGTGATTTTTTTTCAACCCCTTCGGTGATCTTGTCATTCGAAGTGTCTTGCACGGAGGCAGGCGAGGTTTCCTGCGTGGCGGAACCATTCCTATTTTCTTCGTCTTCGTCTGAAGATTCATCCGTCAAAGAAGGAGGAATATCCGCTTCTTGAATCTGACGCAATCTTTGCCTATTCTCGTATTCTTGAAGCAATTTCTGCTGCTGCTGTGCCATCAGAGTAGAAACTTGTTTGGAAGCTTCCGCCGGCAAATTAAAATCAGGCCGCTTCTTGCGTTTTAAAAAAGCCGTGTGGGAGTTATTAATCCCGCGGATAAATTGTTTCAAGAGAGGGATACGTAAGCCTGACGTGCTTAGTTCAATAGAAACGCCGGCCGGTGACGCATGGGCCGTATATAACGCAAAGGCATTGGAACCTGCCAGCGCACCGCAAACGCACACAGGAATGCGTTTAGCAAGCCCTTCACGCTCAAGGGATGCATTTTTTTTAGCCACTTGCTCAGCAATATACCGCACGGCATCAAGGACACGGGGTTGAAGCTCGTTCAGATAATAGGCATCCTCCGCCCTGTCTCGGGAAATGCCTTCCCGGCCCGGCAGTAAATCATGCAGGATTTTCTCAACATCCTCAAAAAAAGAAATGCTTTTGGTCATGACTTCCCACATCGGAAGAATTACGCGGGAAGCCAGCTGATCGAAGTGCACATAAAATCCGGGGAAATGATTTTTAAAGAAAGAAAATAGCCGGGGAAATTCAATTCGTTTTAGATCACGGAACAATGAAATAGTAAGGTCATTTGTTCCGACACTGATAAAATCTGCCCGTTCAAGAATATGCGGAAGGGCATTGAGACTTTCGAGGGTCTCAACCATAAACCCGCGCCGGATTTTTTTGATCCTGCTTTCAATCTCAGCTTCTTCTTTTTCTCTTTCCGCAACCGCTTCTTTCTCTTTACCTTTTGGCAGAGTTTCCCGCAACTCTTCCTGAACGTTTTGAATCATTTTATCCAAGGTCTCATTGAGAAAATTAACGGTAAGCACGGTAACCTCATTAAGAAGCTGCTGTTCCCCGCGTTTTAAGTCAAACAGATTTTTCCGCTTGCCCAATTTCTGCGCCAAGTCCTCAGGCGTCTGATTCATCGGAAACAAAATTTTTATCTGTCCCCTTGTTGAATCCAGGTTGGCTCTGAGGGTTGCCTCTAGTTCAATTTCAAGCAATTCCCGGCCTATTGGCGTCCAGTAATATTCAAGACCATAGGCTTTATCCGGATTATATTCCGGCTGATCGAGAAAGGACTTTTTATCCCGCTCAAAGTCAAACATCCGGATCGTAAGGTCGCCTTTCGTAGTATGAAGTGCCATATCAATAAAAATTTCCTTAAAATAATTCACGAGCGCGGCCCGGTTTTCAGGCGTCGGATTTTTAAGGTACGCTTTTAAAAACTCATTATCCTCAGTGAATAAATATTCGGTCCTGACAAGTCCGATCCCTTCCGCTCCGTTATCCATAGCATCGTGAATTTTCTCGGCATTGTCCGCATTGGCCATCACATGGATGGTTTGCCCATCTTGCGTGACGGCTTCCTGCCCGGCGTGTTGAAGGGCAATCTGACGGAAGGCATTTTGATCTTCAAAACGCTGGCTATATTCCTCCTGGCTTGCTTCGGAAGGGTTGATAATCACTTTCCCTCGTCCATCGACAATCACCGTGGTTCCTACCAGCGATGGATCCAGAATATTCATCGCCGCGTTCAATCGGTCGTCCAGGATAGAAACAAGGATACCGCTATCTTCTGCGACCAACCCCCAGTGGGAGGTAGAACCCCCCTCGTTGGAGACAATGGCCTTAATGGAAGGATATTCCTTGAGAACCCGCAGGATTTCAAAAGGATCCACATGACGGACAAAGAGAACAAGATTATTGCCGGTCTGGACTCCGACCAGGGGTTTGCCGTGTATTTGATCCGCTCCGCCATTTAAAAAACGAATGGTATTCGTGAATATTTTTCGAATATCGTTAGCATTTGACAGCATCTTTTCTGCTGTTTCATCACTGGAACTTGCCGCCTCCTTGCGCTTCAACTTAGCCTCGGCTTCTTTGCTCTGTTTTTTGACCTGAGGGATCACAACGTCAGCGATTGCAAATTGCGCAAGCACTCCGATCTTCGTGATTTTCCTAATCACCGCGGCTTTAATTCCGGACTCGCCTTCAATAAAACCTAGAATTCCCCTCAGCCGCTCAAGGGCCTTGGGATCCGAATTTTTGGCCTCCAGCGCTTGCTTCAGTGCTTTCTCAAACTTTTCAATTTCGTTCTCCACAACTTTCCTCTGCATTGTCTCAGTCGCATCTTCACCATAAAGTCTATATTTATTGTGCAGTTGGTCCACGATTCGCTCCTGGATGTCCTCCACATCTTCAATGCTTAGACCGTCAACGGAGGCATTCAGCTTCCGGGCACTCTCAATTTTTTCCTTTATGATATCCAAAAGAATATTCAGCGCGCTCTGACGGTGCGGTTGGTCATAATTGACGGGCTCATAGGTCCTTCGCGAAGTCTGAGTCTTTAAATCATTCAAAAAAGCGATCGCCTGCTCGGTCAAGCCCCTTTGGCCTTCCCGATAAGCGCCGGGGAAATATTTGTCCAGATCAATAATCCGCTCGATCGCGGCATTAAATTGAAGACGGTCCCTGCGGATAGTTCTGTCAATCTCACTTGCATTTTCTAGATCTGAAATATCCCCTCTCAGTTCTCCAAAAATATCATACGCCACATCCTCAATCCCTCCGGGAAGTTCCCTCAAGACCGCGATTTCACCCAGAATAACATCCTGGGAATGCGGAATCCCCTTCAGAACTGTTTCTGCGTGGCCGTTGGCATCCACTTTGCCCGGTATCATCTTCAGGCGCTCCAAAATTTCTGGTATTTCGGGCTCGCTCAAGGCCTTTCCCTGACGTGTTACCTCATAGATAGAAACACTGATTGTGTGTCCAACTTTGGAAAGTTTGCTCTCGCTGTGGAAGGTCGGTCCAATTTTTATTTTCGCATCACGAAGGGTGGGGGTTATGTCGCTGTCAAGCCCGATACGGTCGTGAGCAACTATTTGAATTTCGGTGTGCCCCACAGGCTCTGTTTGGTTGGATTCATTTAAAAAAACGGGGTTAAATATTTCAACCTGAATGGGATGTACAGGATCGGTGATATGATTTTGAAATAGTCGATAAACCCGCTGGATTCGAT
>Ga0247727_10005725_pt1 | contig 24926 bp, 24 predicted proteins | sample WisWelCaveWW1625_FD_202498 | JGI IMG/M metagenome (GOLD analysis project Ga0247727, IMG submission 202498) | Biofilm microbial communities from Wishing Well Cave, Virginia, United States - WW16-25 | ecosystem: Environmental > Aquatic > Deep subsurface > Groundwater > Cave microbial mat | place...
TCGATGGCGGCGCGATCCATACCTTCATGATCGGCTTCGAGGCCGTACGCCACGGCGCGCCCGGCGATCCGGCCGTGCGCGCGCGCCGGCACTTCGAGCGCGCAATGGAGCTCTCCCGCGGTGCCGACGCCGCCCCCCTGCTCGCGCTTGCCGAGGCGGTGTGCATCCCGCAGCAGCGCCGGGACGAGTTCGAGGCGCTGCTCAAGCAGGCCTTGCGCATCGACACCGAGCGCAGCGGCGAGAACCGCCTCGCCAACACGGTGGCGCAGCGCCGCGCGCGCTGGTTGCTGTCGCGCACCGACCATCTCTTCACCAACTGAATCGAGGTACGCCATGAAATCCACTCGAATCCGCTGCGTATTCGGCACGCTGCTGCTGGCGGTCGCCGCCGTCGCCAATCCTGCGCCTGCGGATGCGCAGGACCAAGTCAAGATCCGGCTCGGCACGCTCGCTCCGCGCGGCACCTCCTGGCACCGCAGCCTGCTCGAAATGGGTGAGAAATGGCGAGCTGCGCAAGGCCCGGGCGCAGCCTTCATCGTCTATACGGACGGCTCCCAGGGCGGCGAAGCCGACATGGTGCGGCGCATGCGGGTCGGGCAGCTCAACGCTGCGCTGCTGTCGGTGGTCGGCCTGACTGAAATCGACGATTCAGTCGCGGCGCTGCAGAAGATGCCGATGATGTTCCGCTCGTGGGAGGAGCTCGATCACCTGCGCGAAAAGCTGCGCCCGGCGCTCGAGAAACGCTTTTACGACAAGGGATTCGTGGTGCTGTTCTGGGGCGATGCCGGCTGGGTGCGTTTCTTCTCAAAGGAGCCGGCGCTGCGCCCGGCGGACTACCGCAAGATGAAGGTGTTCGCCTGGGCCGGCGACAATCCGCAGGTCGATCTCATGAAATCGCTCGGCTATCAGCCGGTGGTGCTCGAGATCTCCGACATCCTCCCCGGACTGCAGACAGGCATGGTCAACATGGTGCCGAGCACGCCGTTCTACGCGCTCATCGGGCAGTTCTACAGGCACGCCTCCTACATGCTCGACATGAACTGGGTGCCTATCGTCGGCGCGGTCGTCGTCACGCGAAAGGCCTGGGACGCGATGTCCGCCGAAGGCCAGCAAGCGCTGCGCCGGGCCGGCGATCTCGCCGGGGTCGAACTGCGCGCCATCAGCCGCCGCGAGAACGAGGAGTCCGTCGAGGCGATGACGAAACGCGGCTTGAAGGTGCAGCCGGTCACGCCCGAGCTCGAGGCCGAGTGGCGCAAGTTCGCCGAACACGCCTACCCGATGATCCGCGGCAGCATGGTGCCGGCGGAATTGTTCGACGAGGTGCAGCGCCTGCTGCAGGAATATCGCAATGGCCAGCAGGAGCGGCAGAAATGAGCGCCGCCGCCTACAAATTCTCCGCCACAGCTCTGCCCCGCCCGGTTGGCGGGTTCGGCAGTGCATTCCTCGCGGTGGAGAATCTGCTGCTCGCGGCGGTGCTCGCCGCCATGGCGCTGCTGCCGCTGGCCGAGATCCTGCTCAGGGCGATATTCCAGGGCGGCATTTCCGGCGCCGCTTCATTCACGCAGCACTTCGCCCTGATCGCCGGAATGCTGGGCGCCGCCGTTGCCGCGCGCGAGCGGCGCCTGCTGTCGCTGTCCACGCTCGATTCGTTGCTCGAAGGACGAACCGCCGCAGCGGCGCGGTTTTTCACCGGCACCGTGGCGGTGATCGTGGGGGCGCTGCTCTGTCTGGCGAGCGTGGATTTCGTGCTCGCCGAGCGCGCCGGGGGAAACGTGATTGCCTATGGAATTCCGGTCTGGCTCGGGCAGGCGGCCCTGCCGGCCGGGTTCGCCGTTATTACGCTGCGGCTTGCCTGCGCCGCGGCGGAAAGCTGGTCGGCGCGCCTGGTCACGCTGCTCGTGGCCGGTGGTATCGCGCTCGCGGCCGCGCACCGGCTGCCGCTTGGCGATGCAACGACGATCGCGGCAATCAGCGTCGTGATCATCGCGGCGGCGCTGGGATCTCCGGTGTTCACGACCCTGGGCGGGGCGGCGCTCCTCCTGTTCTGGAACGACGGATTGCCGATGGCTTCGATCCCGCTCGACCACTACCGGCTGGTGGTGAACCCGTCGCTGCCCATGATTCCGCTGTTTACCCTGGCGGGCTATCTGCTCGCCGAAGGCGGCGCTCCTCGCCGCCTGATCCGGGTGTTCAACGCGTTGTTCGGCGGATTGCGCGGCGGCGCCGCTCTGGTGACAGTCGTTGCCTGCGCCTTTTTCACCTCGTTTTCGGGCGCCTCCGGCGTCACCATCATCGCGCTGGGCGGCATGTTGATGCCGCTGCTGTTGAGCTCCGGCTATTCGCAGCGCAACGCGCTCGGGCTGCTCGCCGGCGCCGGATCGCTCGGCGGAATGCTGCCGCCCGGATTGCCACTGGTCCTCTATGCCATCGTGGCGAAGATTTCGATCGAAGAGATGTTCCTGGCGGGCATCATTCCCGGCCTGCTGATGGTGACGCTGATCGCGCTATGGGGCCGCAGCCGCGCGCCGCGCGCGGCCGGCTCGCTGCACAAATTCGACTGGCAGGAGGCGCGCGCCGCGCTGCTCGACGCGAAGTGGGAGCTATCGCTGCCGCCGGTGGCGTTCCTCGGCCTGTTCGGAGGTCTTGCCACGCCGGTCGAGGCAGCGGCGCTCACCGCCGTATACGCCTTCATCGTCGAAGTTTTCATCCACGGCGACCTTAATGTGAGGCGCGACATGCCGCGCGTGATGACCGAATGCGGGCTGCTGGTAGGCGGCGTGCTGCTGATTCTGGGCGTCGCGCTCGGATTCACGAACTATCTGGTAGACGCCCAGATTCCGGACCGCGCGGTGGACTGGGTAACAGGCGCCCTGCAGTCGCGTTGGGCATTTCTCGTGGCCCTGAACGCGTTTCTGCTGGTGGCGGGATGCCTGCTGGACATTTTCTCCGCAACCGTGGTGCTGGTGCCTCTCATCGTTCCGCTCGGGCTCGCTTTCGGCGTCGATCCAATCCACCTCGGCATCATCTTCCTCGTCAACATGGAGCTCGGCTACCTGACCCCACCGGTGGGCATGAACCTGTTCTTCACCGCGTATCGCTTCGGCAAGCCGCTGCCCGAGGTATTCCGCGCTGCGCTTCCTGCGGTCGGCGTCCTGGGCATCGCGGTATTGCTGGTGACTTTCGTTCCCTTGCTCTCGACCGGATTGCCGCAGTTCTTCAAGTGAACCATCCGGGCCGGATCCCGGCGTCGCCGGACGAAGCCCGGGCCCCGGGCGCGAGTTCCTTCTGCATCCGAATCAACTCCTCGACCGCGTAGCGCATCGAGCGCGCGGTGAGTGGCAGGAAGCGAGCGAGGTCACACGAGAGATTGCGGATCGCCGGCGTCACTCTAGTGGAGCCCGGGCGCAAATTCCATCTAAGATAAGCGCAACATGCCTGCGCCCGGCCGCACACTGAACCCTTGGCTCATTGTCTGTCGCTCGCGCGAGTTGAAGCCCGGGCAAGCGCTGGGCGTAGTGGCAGAGCAGCGCGCTCTGGTTCTGTTCCGCGATGCTCATGGGGCTGCCGTCGCCCTGGAAGACAGGTGCGCGCATCGTAATGCCCCGCTCTCGATGGGCAAGGTGACGGACGGATGCCTTGAGTGCGCTTATCACGGCTGGCGCTATGACGGCCAGGGCAGGGTGGCTCAGGTGCCGGCGCTGCCTGAAACTGAGGCGGCCCGATTCGAGCACACGGTGAAGCGCTATCCGGTGTCCGAGCAAGACGGTTTCGTCTGGGTGTCGGTGGAAGACGGCAACCCCGCGATCGCGCCGCCGGTATTTCCCTACTTGGGCCAGCCGGGCTGGATCAGCTTCGCCATGAAGACGCTTTTTCGCGCTCCCGTGGAGGCCTGCCTGGAGAACTTCCTCGACCTGCCACACGCGACTTTCCTGCATCGCTTTTGGTTCCGCGCGCCGACAGCGCGCGAAGTCAGGGCAGTCGTGCGGACGCTGGAAGACGGGGCGGAAGCGGAGTTCTTCGATGAGCCGCGCGAGAGGAGCCTGGTATGGTGGCTGCTCGCGCCGCGCGGCGGCGCGATGCGCCACACCGACAGGTTCATCGCCCCGCGCACCAGCAGGGTCGACTACGCGTTTCCCCGTCGGCTGCATTACGTCATCACGTCTTCCTGCACGCCGATCGACGAGCGCAGCACTCAGGTGTACACGGTGATCAGCTTCCGCTACCCGGTCATCGGCCGGCTGGTGCAGTTGCTCTTCGAGCCGCTGTCGCGCCGGATCATCCGCCAGGACGTGCGCATGCTCGATGCGCAGTACGCTAACGTCGAGCGCTTTGGCGGGCCGTCCTTCGCCCACACGCGCGCCGACCTGCTTGGGCGCCACATCGCGGCGTGGCGCGGCGCGCTCGCCGCTGGCACGGAGCCGCCGCCCGCGGGGGAAAGGCAGGATGTGGTCATTCGCATCTGAGCGCACGCTGCGGCGGACGGTTTTCGCCGCCATCTCGGCGCTGGCCTTGGCTGCGGCGGTCTTCTACCAGGCCCAGAATATGCTGCGGCCGGTGGGCGGCAACATCTCTGTCGTCAAGCTCCTTTGGCTTGGCGGCGCAATCCTGCTCTGGGGCGTGCTGCCGTTGCTGTTGCTGGCCGACCCGCGGCTCGAGCCGGTGTTGCGACGGGCATTTGCCGTCCTTGCCGCGCTAATGCTTTCCCGCGCTGTGGTCGAGGGCTGGATGCTCTACGTCACGCTCAATTGGTCGCCGTGGTACGGCATCGCGCACGATGCGCTCTGCGCTGCCGTGCTGCTCGCGTTCGCCGCGCGTGCGCCGCCGCGCAATGCGCTTGAGAGCGCTGTGCGCATGCACCTCTGGGTCACCGCGGCCTTCTTCGCGCCGGAAATGTACTTTGCGTGGTACATGCAGGCGCATTTCGTCACCAAGGGCGAGGCCGCGGTCTACTTCGTCCCGGACGAACCCGCGCACGCGCAAGTGCTCAGGGCGACCGCCGTCGCCGTAGTATGCTTGGCCATCTATCTGCCGGTGTTCTTGCGGCGTTGGATGCGGGTATCTGAAAAAGAGGGCGCATGACCCGACTTGAGGCCAAGGTCCGCGAGCGCCGGGAGTTGAGCGCCGAGGACGCCGGGCGGATGTACGCGCTGTATTCGGCGTACTACACCGAGACGTCCTGCGAGCGGTTCGCCGCCGACCTCGCCGCCAAGGATTATGTGATCCAGCTCTTCGCGGGCGCCGACCTGTGCGGTTTTTCCACCCTGGCCCTGCTCGAGTTCAGCGCGGGCGGCGCCGCGCGGCGCGCGATCTACTCCGGCGACACGATCATCGACCACCGCTATTGGGGCGAGCAGGCGCTCGCGAGCGCGTTCTGCCGGTTTGCCGGCGCGGTGAAAGCGGGCGCTCCGGGGACGCCTCTCTATTGGTTCCTGATCACCAAGGGCCATCGCACCTACCGTTACCTGGGCGCGTTCTCCCGCGAGTACTACCCGCACCCCGTGCGGCCCACCCCGCCGCTCGCGGCCGAGTGCATCGATACGCTGGCGCGCAGCCGCTTCGGCGAAGCCTGGCAACCGGAGTCCGGCATCGTGCGCTTCGAGCGTTCGCAGGGGCAGTTGCGCGCCGCATGGACCGAACCGCGGCCCTCGCTCACGGCGCGTGCGCAAGTGCGCTTTTTTCTTGAGCGCAACCCCGGGCACGCCAGCGGCAACGAGCTGTGCTGCCTGACCGAACTCGCCGTCGCGAACCTGCGCTCGTACGCGCGGCGCGCGTTCCTGGAGGGCCACGATGAAGGTACATGCCCTGTATCGCTCGATCGCCGGGCGCGCGCAGCAGTTTCGCCAGTTGCTGCCTTCGGCGCGCTCGGTCCAGCGCCAGCGCCTCGCCTCGATCCTCGCGGCTAACGCCGGCAGCGAGTACGGCTCGCGCTGCGGTTTTCGCGGCATCGCGGGCGCCGCCGAGTACCGCGAGAAGGTCCCGGTCGTGCGCTACGAGCACCTGGCGGGAGCGATTTCCCGCATGGCGGCGGGAGAGCCGGAGGTGCTCGTGTCGGGGCCGATCCTCGCGTTCGAGGAAACGGGCGGCAGCACCGCGGGCCCGAAGCTGATTCCCTACAATGAGGCGCTGCTGCGGGCATTTCGCCGCGCGCTGCTCGCCTGGCTGGACGATCTCGCGAGCGCATACCCTGTGATAGCGTCGGGCAGCGCCTACTGGGCGATCTCGCCCCCGGGCCGCGCGCCGCGCACGACCCCGGGCGGCATACCTTTGGGCTTGGGCGGCGACGCGGCGTACTTCGGCGAGGACCTCGCGGCGCTGGTGCTGGAGACCCTCGCGGTGCCGCCGGAGGCGGGCGCGGACGGCGACAGCGGACGCTGGCGCGCTGCAACCTGCGAGCGCCTGGCGGCCTGCCGCGACCTTGCGCTGATCTCGGTCTGGAGCCCGACCTTCCTGCTTGGCCTCGCGGAGCACGTAGCGCTGGATCCGGCAATCATCAGTTGCTGGGACCAGGCGTCTTCGCGGGCTTACGCGCAGGAACTGCGGCGGCTTTTTCCGCGTGCCCACCTGCAGGGCAAGGGGCTGCTGGCGACCGAAGGCGTGGTGAGCATCCCCCTGGCAGGACTGGAATGGCCGGTGCTCGCTGTGGACTCCGGGTACTTCGAGTTCCTGGACGACGCGGGGCGCGCGCACGAGGCCGCGGACCTCGAAGTCGGTGCCGACTATGAAGTGCTGATGAGCACCGATGGCGGGCTGTACCGCTATGCCATCGGCGACCGGGTGCGGATACGCGGCTACGCGGGCGAGGCGCCGATGCTGGAATTTCTCGGCCGCGCTGCCGGGGTGGACCTGTGCGGCGAAAAGCTGACGGAAGCCTTCGTCATCCAGGCCTTGGCGCCCTTCGGCTTGAAGTTCTCGCTGCTCGCGCCGCTGTCGCAAGGCAGGGTGGGGTATGCCCTCACCGTGGACGCTGCTGAAGTGCGGCTGGAGAGAATCGCCGACCTCGCGCACGGCGCGGAGCGCGCGCTGGCGGCGAACCCTCAATATGCGCTGGCGCGCAGGCTGCAGCAGTTGGCGCCGCTTGCGGTGCTGCGGCGCGAGCGGCCCCTGGACGCATGGCTGCACGGCCGCCTAGCCCGCGGCCAGCGCCTGGGCGACATCAAGCCGCCAGCGCTCTCGCATGAGCCGCTTTGAGTTTTCGCTCGCCGGGCCCGGGGACGATGCACAGCTGCGCGCACGCATGGCCGTCGATGCGATGGAGGGCAGCATCGCGGTGAGTTTCCGTCGCGAGCCGTCCTACTTCGCCGGCTGCAGGCTGCAGGGCGACGCGACCCAGGTGGTGAAATGTGTCGATGCCGCCTCCGGCCGCGTCGTCGGGCTCGGCAGCCGCAGCACTGCGCCGGCCTACGTCGACGGGCAGCGCGCGCGCATCGGCTACCTTTCCGATCTGCGGCTCGCCCCGGAATTGCGCAGGGGGCTGTTGGTCGCGCGCGGCTACCGGATGTTGCGCCGGCTGCATGCTGCCGATCCGGTGCCCTTCTATACGACCGTGATCTACGAAGGCAACGCTCCCGCGTTCTCGGCGCTCGTCGGCGCGCGCGCCGGGCTGCCGCGCTATGTTGACTGGGGGCGGCTGCTGACCCCGGCGATCAAGCTCGACTTCGCGATGCGGCAGGCCGGGCTGGCGGGCATTGCGCTGGAACGCGGCAATGCCGCGCGCTTGCCGCAGATCGTCGAATTCCTGAACCGCGAGCGCGCGCGCAAGCAGTTCGCGCCCATAGTGGATACGGCGCAGTTCGGCAACGGCCGGCTCGCCGGGCTGGGTGCGGAAGCGTTCTACCTTGCGGTGCGCGGCGGCCGCATCGTCGGCACGCTCGCGGCCTGGGACCAGTCGGACCTTCGCCAGACCCACGTCGAGCGCTATCCCCTTGTACTGGGACTGGCGCGGCCGCTCTACAACGCGCTGGCGGCGCTCTTGCCGTTGAAGCGGCTGCCGCCGCCCGGCGGGCGCGTTCCCTACGTATACTTGGCTTGCGCCGCCGCTGAGGACGATGACGTGAACCTGTTCCGGTTCCTGATGTGCGCTGCACACGAGTCCTTGCGGCGCGGGCCTTGGTCGTTCGCCATCGCGGCCTTGCACGAGGCCGACCCCTTCGCGCCGGTGCTGTCCGAGTTCCGCTCGGTTGCCGCCGCCGGCCGCCTGTTCGCGGTGCACTACCCCGAGGAGCCGCTCGCGATCGACCCGGTCGCGCGCCGCGTTCCCTGCATGGAGGCCGGCTGCCTGTGATGCGCAACTGGTTCGGCTTCCCGCGTCCCGGCGATCCGCGCCTGGCGGTGGCCGGCATCCTCGCCGCGTACGTGCTGCTCGGCATTACCCTGCTCGGGTTCAATCGCGGGCCGGCGCAGGTTCTGGTGGCCGTCGGTGCCGCGGTGTTGCTGGACATGGCGCTGCACAGGTTCCTGCGCGGCCAGCAGTCTTTGTTCCCGCTGAGCGCGGTGATTACGGGGCTCAGTCTGTCGATCATCGTCAACTACGCGCACGGCCTGGCGTTCGCTCTGGTGCCGGTGTTCCTCGCCATCGGCTCCAAGTACGTCTTCACCTTCCACGGCCGCCACCTCTACAACCCGGCCCTGTTCGGCGTGGCGGCGAGCCTGTTGCTCGCCGACGGAATGATCAGCGACTCGCCCTCGTACCAGTGGGGCGGCACCTATGCCGCGGTGGCGTTCGTGGTGACCCTGGGGCTGTTCCTGTTCGTGCTGCGCGTGCGCCGCGGCGTACTGATCGTGTCGTTTCTGCTGTTCTACTTCGCCGCCCTTGCGCTGCGCGCTTGGCTCATGCGCTGGCACATGCCTGTCGAGACCTGGTTCATGGGCGCGCTCAGCTCGCCGGCGTTCTTCCTGTTCACATTTTTCATGATCACCGACCCGCAGACTTCGCCGGACAGCCGCCGCGGCCAGGTGCTGATGGCCTTCGGCATCGTCGCGGTGGATTTTCTACTGCACATGAAGTTCGCGCTGTCGACGCACTTCTTCGCCGCGTTCATCTGCGCGACGCTGCGCCTCGCCTGGCTGCACGGGCGGGCGCTGCTCGAGGGCTGGCAGGCGACCACGGTGCGCCTGCGCTACGCCGCGCCACGCTGGGCACTGGTGGGCGCGCTGGCGCTCGCCGGGCTCGCGGCGCACCGGGGCATTACCGCGGGCGAAGACGGCGAGGAAGTCGCGTTCCGCTTTGTGGAGATCGAGGCGGAGGCAAGCGGCATCGCCGCTCGCCCGGGCGCGGTGCTGCAGGAAGTGGACCCGCGCATCCGGCACATCGCCAAGTGGATACTGTCGGTGGGCGACGCGGTCGCGGTCGCGGACGTCGATGGCGACGGACTGCAGGACCTGTTCTTCACATACCCGCTGAAGGACGCGCGCGACCGCGCTGCGCTCTACCGCAATCGCGGCAATTTCCGTTTCGAGCGCGTGCCGCTGCCGGCGCTGGACCGGTACGCGGACCCGAGAGCGCACGGCCTGCCCTCCGGCGCGTTGTTCCTCGACTACGACAACGACGGCGACCAGGATCTTCTGGTGCTGACGGGCTGGGGTCGGCCGGTCCTGCTGCGCAACCGGCTGGTCGAAGACGGCCGGCTGGCCTTCGAAGACGCGACGCACGAGTTGGGGCTGGACACCTACACCATCAGCGTGACAGCCAACGCGCTCGACCTGGACCGCGACGGGCGGCTGGACATCGTGATCGGCAATGCGATGAGCCCTCAGTTGCTTGCCTACTCGCCGCCGCGCCCCTTCAATATCTTCAAACTGCCCGCGGCCGAGTCGGCTGGCGACCGGCGCATGTTCGATTTCATGCACCGCACCTGGCACGACGCCGCCAACGGCGGCGGCGTGATGCTGTTCCTGCAACGCGGTCCGCGCTTCGAGCGTCAGGACGAGCGTGCGCTCGGCATCGCCGACCGGCGCTGGACCATCGCCATCGGCGCCGGCGACCTCGACGGTGATGGCTGGCCGGATCTCTACCTCGCCAACGACTTCGGCCCCGACCAGCTACTGCTCAACCGCGGCGGCAAGCATTTCGAGGCCGTGCGCGGGCGGGTGCCCGGCAGCATGGGCCGCGATACCTACAAGGGGATGAACGCGACCTTCGCCGATTTCGACGGCGACGGGCGGCTCGACATCTATGTCTCCAACGTCCACGAGAAGCTGCAGGCCGAGGGCAGCCTGCTGTGGATGAACAAGGGCGGCAAGGACGCCGCCAACTGGCGCGACGAGGCGGTCGGCCGCAATGCGCTCAACGAGCGGCGTTTCGGGTGGGGCGCGGCGGCGGGCGATCTGGACCGCGACGGGCGCATCGACATCGTGCAGGCCAACGGCATGGTCGACAACGCTTACGACCCGATCCATTCCGGCTGCCCGGACTACTGGTACTGGAACGATAAGATCGCGCTGACGCATCCCGACGTTCACGGTCTGGCCGACCGCTGGGCCGATCTGCGGGGGCGCTGCATCTTCCCGCGGGAGATGGACCGCGTGTATCTGAACCGCGGCCAGCGCTTCGTCGACGTCGCCGCCAAGGTCGGCTGGACCAAGCCCGGTAATTCGCGCGGCATTGCGCTGGTGGACCTGGACAACGACGGCACGCTCGACGCGGTGGTGACGCACCAGTTCGCACCGGCGTCGATCTACCGCAACGAGGCTGCGCCGCGCGGCTGGCTCGGGCTTGCGCTCGAAGGCAACGGGAAATCCTGCAATCGCGACGCCATCGGGACGCGCGTGGCGCTGCGCGCGGCAGGCCTGCCCGGGGAGCAGTTGCGCGAGGTCCACGCGGCGAACGGCTTTGCGGCGCAAGGGGACCGCCGCCTGCTCTTCGGTCTGGGCGCGGCGCAGGGTCCCGCGGAAGTCGCGATCCACTGGTGCGGCGCGGGCGAGGCGCAGCGCCTGACGCTCGCCGCCGGCCGCTATCACAATCTGAGGCAGCTGTGAGCACCTTGCTCGCGCGGCGCGGATTCCTCTCGGCGGTGCTCGGCATGTTCGTTGTTCCGCGCTTCGCCGCCGCGAAAGAATTTTCCGGCGTCGTGCTGCCCGACAAGGCGCGACCGGCGGGCAGCGACGCCGACGTCCGCCTGCTGGGTGGCGGCATGTTCCGTTTCCTTTTCCTGCGCTATTACGTCTGTGGTCTCTATGCGGCCGAAGGCCTGTTGGATGCCGCCGCGATTCTCGCCAGGGACGCGCCGCGCCGCGTGCAGCTGGTTGCGATGCGACGAATCACGTCGTTCGAATTCTTCTGGGGGCTGGACAAGGGACTCGCCGACAACATGGGCGAATCCGACAGCAAGGAGCTCCACGCGCCGTTGGAGCAGGTTCGCGCGACCATCCGCTCGATCGGCGCCATCACGCCGGGCACCCGCGTGTCGATCGACTACGTGCCCGGCACCGGCACCAGCATCGTGGTGGACGAGCGCTCGCGCGGCACGGCGATCGCCGGCAAGCCAGTGAATGATGCCCTGATGCGGGTATGGATCGGCAAGCGGCCCCTCGACGCATCGTTGAAGCAGGCGCTGCTTGGTGGCTAGGCTTGACAACCGCATGGACGTCCGATAATGGGAGCCTGAGCATGCACATCACTTTTATTCGACCCAATCTCGGCGATTTCCGCGGCAGCGACGCGATGGAGCCGATGGTGTTCGCGCTCCTCGCCAGCCGCACGCCCGCCGGCGTGAAAATCGCCTTCCACGACGAGCGCCTCGCGCCGGTGCCGCTCGATGTCGAAACCGATCTGGTCGCGATGACGGTGGAGACCTACACCGCGCGACGCGCCTACCAGATCGCGGCCCACTACCGCAGGCGCGGCGTGCCGGTGGTGATGGGCGGCTACCACCCGACGCTGCTCGCGGACGAGGCGGCGCAGTACTGCGATGCGATCGTCGTCGGCGATGCCGAAGGCGTATGGGAGAAAATCGTCGAGGATGCGCGCGTCGGCCGCCTCGCCCGCGTCTACCAGCAGGACGGCGACATGCCGATCGACGGTCTGAGGCCGGACCGGGCGATATTCCGCGGCAAGCGCTACGCGCCGCTGTCGCTGGTGCAGTACGGCCGCGGCTGCCGCCTGGCCTGCGACTTCTGCTCCATCCATGCTTTCTACAAGCGGCGCATGGTGCAACGGCCGGTGGCGGACGTGGTAGCGGAGCTCGAAACCCTGCCGCGCAACCGGCCGGTATTCTTTGTCGACGACAACCTGTTCAGTGACGTGCCGACGCTGACGCGCCTGCTCGAGGCGGTGGCGCCGCTCGGCATCCGCTGGACCTGCCAGACCACGGTGGACGTGACGCGCGACGACAAGCTGCTCGCGCTGATGGCCAAGAGCGGCTGCATGCTGGCGCTGGTCGGCTTCGAGTCGCTGTCGGAAATCAATCTCAAGCAAATCGGCAAGAAGTGGAACCTGCGGCGCGGCGACTATACGAAGGGCATCCGCAGGCTGCACGACCACGGCATCATGATCTACGGTACCTTCGTCTTCGGTTACGACGACGACGGCCCGGATGCCTTCGAGCGGACGGTGGAGTTTGCAGTCGAATCGGGCTTTTGCATTGCCAATTTCAACCCGCTGACGCCCACGCCCGGCACCGCGCTGATGGACCGGCTGCAGCACGAGGGCCGGCTGTTGCACGAGCGCTGGTGGCTCGACCCCAGTTTCCGCTACGGCGACGCGACCTTCGTACCGCGCGGCATGACGCCGGAGCAGTTGACCGAAGGCTGCTGGCGCGCGCGGCAGTCGTTCTACAGGTACTCCAGCATGGCCCGCCGCGTCTGCGTCGAGCCGGCGCTGTACGCGCGCCCGACGCGCCTCGGTGTGCTGCTGGCATCCAACCTCATTTCGCGCCGCGAGATCCGGCGCAAGCAGGGAAGCCGCCTCGGCACCGAGGAAGCCCTGCACCCGGTGGAGGTCGCGGCATGATGCGCTTCTTCAGCATCTACCAGTACGCGGCGCCGCTGGTCATCCTGCCGCTGTCGTACTGGCTGTGGCTGGAGCGCTGCGGCGGCGCGCACCGCCTTGCCGCCTTGATGCTGGCGATCCCGGTGCTGTATGCCTACATCGTGCCCGCCGTAGGTACAAACGTGCTGCGCATCTGGGAATTCAACACGCGGCCGCGGCTCGGGCGCTTCCGGCCGCACCATGGCTTCGTATTCGGTTCGGCCACGAGCCTGATCGCCCTGGCGGCGCTGACCCCGGGCATGACCGGTTCCTGGGAGATGTTGCGCGCGGGCTTCGTGCTCGGCTCGGTGCTCGCGTTTTGGAACTGGTTCTATGACGTGGAGGCGCTGCGCGCAGGATTCCTGCGCGTGTACACGCGCTCCTATGCCGAGCGTCGCGGCCCCGAGGCGATCGCGATGGATTACGCACCGCCGATTTTCGGCCTGTTCGGGCTTTGCTACGGCATCGCCATCCCGCTCGCCGAGACGGCGCTCGCCGATCCCGCACGCTGGGACCTGTACTGGGGTTTTTTCGTACTGGCGAACGTTGTTTGCATCGCGGTGCCGGTCGGCGGTTATGTCGCATGGTCGTACTGGCGCGCGGGGGAGAGCGGCCTAAAGAGCCACGAGGGTGCGGGATGAACTTGCTCAGCCTCGAGCGCATAGAAGCGATCGCGGCGGACCCGGCGCGCCGCACCGCGCAGGTGCCCCCGACGCGGCCTGATCTATCGCTGCCGTTCATCCCCGAGACCCACACGCAGCTGTACTACACGCCGCTTTACCGCGAGCTCACGCGCGCGCAGAGGATCCGCTACAACCAGCTCTACGCGCTGCGCGTGAACGAGTACATCATGATGCTTGAGCGAGACTTCGTGGATCCCGTGCTCAAGGCCCTGCGCGGCCGAGCGTTGCGGCGCGGCTCGCCCGCGCTGCGGCGCGCCCTGGAGGGCATGCTGGCTGAGGAGGAGCGGCACTTCGAGGCCTTCGTGGCCCTCAACCGCCGCTGCGCGCCGCAGGACTATGCGACGGGCGAGGTGCAGTTCATGCGCCTGCGGCTCCACGAGCGCGCGGTGCTCCACGCGATGCACGCGGGCGCCCGGTGGCTGCCGTTCGCGCTCTGGACCATCATCGCCATGGAGGAGTCTTCCATCGGCCTGGCGACCTCGATGGTGCGCCACGGCGAGGGCGCGCTCGGTCCGCTCGAGCCGGGGTTCGTGGCCGTGCACCGCGAGCACGCGAAGGACGAGGCGCGCCACATCCACATCGACGTGCACCTGGTGCGCGCGTGCCTAGCCACGCTGCCTGCGGCCTGGCGAGCGCTGAACGCGAGATTGTTCACCGCCTTGATGCGCGACATGACTTCGCCCAAGGCCGCGGGAACCGGCGCGCGGGTGGTGCGGCGGCTGGTGGCGGAGTTTCCCGAGCTCGCGTCGCGCGAGCTCGGGCTGCTCGCCGGCCTGGTGGCGCTCAAGGACCACCTGGAGTTCCAGGCGAGCCTGTTCAGCCGCAAGCTCACGCCGCTCGCCTTCGCGCTCTACGACGCAGAGCCGGCGCTCGCACATCTGGGCAAGGTGCTGAAATCCTATGAACGCGCCGCAGCTTGAACAGCTGACCCGCGCGCTGCCCGCGGGCGCGAAACCCTCGGGCTATTCGCTCGCGCTCAATTTCCTGCCCTTGCTGCACCTGCTGGCGGGCGCCGCGGTCCTTTGGTTCGTCGACGGCGCGATGGCCCGCATCGGCGCTGCGCTGGCGTGGATCTATATCCTGCCGCCGCTCGCGGGCCGCGTCGCGATGGCGCAGTTCGGCGCGCCGGCAGGCGAGGGCCTCAGCCAGGAAGCGCGCGCTTACAAGGTATGGTGGTTCCTCACGCAATTGCAGGTCCTGTTCAACCGCTTCGGCTTTCTCGAAGAACTGCTGCGCATGGTGCCGGGGCTGTACGCACTGTGGCTGAACGCCTGGGGCGCGCGGGTCAGTCCGGTCGTGTACTGGGGGCCGGGCGCGGTGGTCGTGGATCGGCAGGCGGTGCGCGTTGCCCGGGGCGCGGTGATCGGCACGCGCGCGGTGCTCGCCGGACATCTTGCGGTGAAGGATTCGAGCGGCGCGTTCCGCGTGACGCTCGCACCAGTGGAGATCGGCGAGGGCGCGCTGATCGGCGCCTATGCGGGCATCGGCCCGGGCTGCAGGGTCGCGGCGGGCGAGGAGGTGCCTGCGGCGGCCTTTCTGCGGCCGTTCACGCAGTGGACGGGCGGCCGGCGCGTGAAGCCAGGCAGGCCGAGGCTGGGCTGATGGAAAGCGTGGCGCGGCAGGCGGACCTGCTCATCCCGGGCACGCTCAACGCCGGCATCGCACTCGGGGCCTACGCCGCAGCAGCGTGGCTGCTGTGGTTCGCTTCGCACACCCAGTCGCCGTGGGAGATGGCGGCCGCCGCGATCGCGTTCTCGTACGTGAACAACACCATCTTCGCCCTGCTGCACGAGTCCGTGCACGGCATCTTCCATCCGCGCCGCGCGGTGAACGACTTCTTCGGCATGGTCGGCGCCGCGTTCTTTCCCACTGGCTTCCTGTTCCAGCGCGTCTGCCACTTCGGCCACCACCGCCGCAATCGCACGGACGACGAGTCCTTCGAGTACTACAACCCGGGCAAGACCCGGTTCCAGTCGTGGTTCCACCTGTACTGCCTGCTGACCGGATGGTTCTGGTTCTCGGCGCCGCTCGGTTGCTTCGTCTATCTGCTCGCCGGGCCGTACTTTTCGCGGCCGCTATTCAAGGAGAAGATCGCGCGCTTCTACGGCATGGAACCGATGGTAGCGGACCTGGCCCGCGCGCCCGCGTGGCGCATGCGCGGCGAGCTTCTGTTCACCGTCGCGTTCCAGGCCGGACTGGTCGTGCTACTGGATCTCAGTCTCGCGGGCTGGCTCGCCTGCTACATTGCATTCGCACTCAACTGGTGCTCGCTACAGTATACCGACCATGCCTACACGCGCCGCGATATTCTCGAGGGAGCGTCCAACCTGAGGGTGAACCGCGTGGTGCAATGGATCTTCCTCAACTACCACCACCACCTCGCGCATCATCGCGATCCGACGGTGCCCTGGATCCACCTGCCGAAGTTCGTGGATTTCTCGCAGCCGCGACCGTCGTTCCTGCGGACCTACGCGATGCTGTGGCTCGGGCCCAGGCACACGAGCGAGCCGCCCCCGGGCGCGCCCGACGGGCGCCTCGAGCGCCAGCTGCTCTCGCGCGGGTATTGAACCCTGCGAAGACCTGCTCGCCCAGACCCGAAGTGGCCACCCTCGCCATCGGCGACGACGAACCGTTGCTGCGCTCCATTCACCGCCCTTATTCTTTGCGCCTCACATAGGACATTAGTTAAATTCAATCCGCTTACCGCCCGCCGGCTATGCGGCCTCGCAAATAGTTTAGAGCCGGTCTCCGCGCAGCTTCAATACGATCTCCTGCAAGCCCTCGGGCGTGACCTCGCGTGCCGGCACCGGCGGCGGCGCCACCAGACTGATGCGGGAGAATATTCTCTTCATGATGCAGTCCCATCGGGTCATCGCCGAACTTTCTCGCCGGGGAAAAAAATGCCCCATAGCCCGCGCAACGCGAGCGGCACGACCGGCACGAGCGTGCGGTCCACGATCCGCTTCACTCCGGGCCTGAACGGGCTCAGCTGGCCGTCGTAGGTGATCTTGCCCTCGGGGAAGATGGCGATCAGGTCGCCGTCCTCTAATGCTTTGGCGATCTGGTCGTAGACTGGTTGGGGTGATTCATGGCCTCCCGAGTCCTCCATGCGATTGGCCGGGCGCCGCGGCCAACACGACCGCCGGGAAGTATAAGGTGCGCGGGAAAAGGACGCACCGCGAAAGGAGCCTCGCAACGGTCGCGCCTGTGGAATTCCTAATATGGCCAAAGAACTCACGCATCTCTCCGCCGTCGAACTCGCGCGGCTCATCCGCACGAAGAAGGCGAGCCCGGGGAGTATTACTCCGCCGAGCGAAAGCTGTCGTGGAACAAGGCTCTCGGCGGCTCGGGTCGCATTCCGATGCCGCCTTCGGACGGGCTGGTGGGTTCGGTTCCGCGGCCGCGTTGCCACGCGCGGTGCTTGAGGTAAGTTTGATGATCCCGGTCGAACAGCCCGCGAAGAAACGTTTGCATTTCGGTGCTAGTCATAGCGAATCCGGTCTGGGATACATTTTCGGCGTTCGCTTGCTCGAGTTGAGTGAGCATCGTCTCGGCTGTCTTGTTGAGCGCGAACATCGTTCCAAGGGTCGACCGCGGCATGTTCGCGGGGAAGCGCTCGTCGAGCAGAGAACTGAAAAGAGGAAGATGCCGGAGCACGTATGCGATGTCCCGCTTGACCGCAACCCCCATGGGATTCCGGAACGCATAGCCCTTCTCATCCATGGCCCCGTAGATCTGCGTGATGACGGCGTCCGTCATGCGTGAGCGCTGGGTTTTCCTCAAGTTCCGCCACTCGGCGACGATCTCGAAGCGCGATTCTGTCTCCATATCCGATGGCGCGAAGGATTCCTTTGCCTCGACCCCGATCGCCTTCAGGAAGGTGTCGTTTGTCATGCGAAGTACCGTGCGGTATTTCGGGATCTGGAAGCTGCCCCCCGAAGCGAGGGCATAGCCGACCGATGCCACTTCGGAACAGAAGAGCGCCGCATCGGCCGGCCGCCCCGCTTTGTCTTTTCCGTCCATGAGCATCGCGAAGTCGTAGGGCACGTTCTTGCCACTTGCGGACGCCTTTTCCACGCGCTCGAACATGACGCGAGCGGCTTCGGCGGCGAGTTTCGGGTCTTTCTGGCGGAGAACGACGGAACGGGATTTTCCGTCTGTAAGGTATTTTTCGACAGGGGCAACGACCGCGCCGATTTCGATATGCGCCTCAACGGTGAAGATTTCCTTTGTCCGCGGATCCGTGTAAACCAGCGCGACGTGGCTGAAGTTTCCGTCCGTGTCCCCAAGCCGGGCGATGGCGCCGCTCACGAAAGCGTCACCCCGGCTGATCAAGACGTCGCCGGATTCGAGTGCGAGGCGGGTGCCAAAATCCGGGTTTACAAGAAGCGAAGGTGCGCCTCCGGAGAAAACCCTATTCTGGGGTGCAAAAGGGATGAAATGCTCCGCAATGTACTCGCTCATGAACAGGGACGCCCGCATCGTATCCCGCATGGCATTCACGCAGGAAGGCGGGACAGAACCCGAGGACTCCATCCTTGCGAGTTGCCTGCGCAAATCGATCTTGGTACTGAAAATCTCGTGGACAATGGTCTCGGCGTGTTTCCTCACCTCCGGAAGATCGAAATGCGAAGGCGATGCCCGAAAAAGGTTGGCGTAGATCTCTCCGAGAAACGAAGCGCAGGTATCGGCGTTGAACGTGGGGGACTTGATCGCTTCGCGGAACATCCGAATTCCCGAGAGCAGGCTTCGCGGAAGCGGAATGTTCTCGCCGGAACCCGGAGACTTCGGCACGCGTAGCTGCGCGAGATCCCCTCTATCGCGGCCAGGACTCACGAGCTCGTCGCCCGATGCGAATCCATGGATCAGGGCCAAGCTCAGACCGGAAACGGCCAATCGAGCGAGGCATCGACGCTGTCCCACGCCAGTCCCCTCCTAAGCATCAGTTATGGGAAAACCGGATGAACCGGATAGTAATTCTGCAAGAGTCAGTAGCCGAGTCAGCGCTGAGCTATTTGATCCGCTGAGGTGACAGGATCTTCTTGTGCCAGCGGCTGAACGCTCCGCTCTTGAGCAGGACGCAGCTTTCGGAGCGGACTGATGTTGCGCGTGTCTACCGAATCCCGGAAGAGGCCGAAGAGCATGCCTTGCTTCTTGTACGCTTCCTTGGCGTAAATCGGGTTGTAGCTGAGATAGACCCCCAACCGGGTCAGCGAATGTAGGTGGGTCTTGAAGTCCCACATCCGCTTCCAGATCGAGCTTTTCCGGTTCCAGTGGTCGCGGCAATGCCAGCAGGCCTCCGTCAGCGCGTCCGGCGTCATGTTCGTTGGCCGGAAAGCGGCGTGGTTGAAGCGATACTCGGGATGCAACCACCACTTGCCGTCCCAGAGCAGGCGGCCTTCGCGCTTTAGCCTGTCGTACAGCGGGGTGGCAGGATAGGGCATCAGGATGTTGAACGCAGCAAAGCAGAATTTCTGCTGCATGGCGAAGTCGAGCGTTTCCTTTATCGATTCCACCGTGTCATGGTCGTGGCCCAGGGTAAAGGACGCCCAGTTCTGGAGATGATGACGCCGCAGGATTTCGCATTGCGCCTGGTATCTGTCCCATCCGTACTGCGTCAGGTTGGACGCTTTCCGCATTGACTTGAGGTTCCTGGGATCCAGGGACTCGAACCCGATCACGTTTCCCAGACAGCCGCTCTCCTCCAGCAGGTCCATGAGTTCCGGGTCATCGGTCATGTCGATGGAAGCCTGGGAAACCCACTTGATCCGCAGCGGGACCAGTTCACGCAGGAACAGCTTGGCGGCTTCCTGATTGGAGAGAAAATTGTCATCCACGAAGAAGATGACTTTTCCGTCCTGATTCTCGATCTCCGCCAGCACTTCCCTCGATTGGCGAACGAAATTAGTGCGGTTGAAGAACACACTGATTGCGCAGAAGTCACAGGCGAAACGGCAGCCACGTGAGAATTGCATGAGAGTGATGGGGAGGTATCCCTTGCCCTTGAAGAGGTCTCTACGCGGCTGAGTTCCACCCGGCTGAGCGACTCCCGGCTGTGCCTTGTAGATCCGCCTCAGCTTGCCCTGCCTCGCGTCGTCCACTACCTGGTGCCAGAGAAACTCCGCATCCCCGATGTAGATCGAGTCGGCGTGTTCCAGGCATTCCTCGGGAGCGAGCGTCGGATGAAACCCACCCATGATCACGGGTACGCCCCTCAGCCTGAACTCGGCGGCGATCTCGTAGGCCCGCCGGGCGTTGTAGATTTCAACCGTGATGGCGGCTAGATCCGTCTGCTCATCGTAGGGAATTTCCTCACAGCGGTCGTCATAGATGACGCACTCCACATCGGGAGGAGTCAGACCGGCGATCACACCGAGCTGGAGCGGCTCCATTCTTCCTTCATCGACATAGAGGCTGTGCTCCATGCGTCCGATATTGGGCTTGATAAAGGAGATCTTCATCGTCCCTCCAGAAGAGGTTCTGGAGCTCAAGCCTTGCGGCGCTTGAGCAGCAGCGTGCCGAGCACGCCGAGAGCCAGTCCCAGCGCGGCGCCGGCGCCGCCCCAGATCCACTTTAGGCCCTCGACCGCGTCGAGAACCGGGTTGTCCAGAAGATTGGTACCGATATGCGCCGTGAGCACCTTCCATTTGCCGTCCTCGTGGATCGCGGCGCCGCTCCAGCGCGTCTTCAGCGTGAACGTGCGGTCGTCCTTGAGTACATAGGTGTCGGTGGAGCTGCCCCGGTTGACGCCGATGCGACCCTCGTAGAACTCCGTCAGGATGTCCGCTTCGGGCTGTATCTTCGCGTCCTTCAGAGGCGAGCCCGGGGCGGTGAACTGCTTGTCGAGATACGCGGTCAACTCGCTCGGCTTCGTGACGACGTCCTGGTTCACCATGGTCACGGAGAAGTTCTTGTGCAGGTAGGGCTCCAGCGGCGCGATCTGGCGGGTATTGAACGCCTGCGTGAAGATCTTCAGAAGCGCGCGCAGTTCGTCGTGATCCTTCTTCTCCTGCTCGGTTTCGGCCATGGTGAACGTGGCTACCCCGATCAGGCAGGCGGCAAGGCCTGCAGCGTAACGTGCTTTCATGGTTGCCTCCCCAAAGGCCATGCCCAGTTGCCGTCGTCCCGGACGGCTGCGAGGGCCGCCCATGCTACAAGAAGTCCGCCGATTGCGTCGAGGACGTGATGCTGGTACACCAGCAGCACCGACGCGCACAAGACGATGAACCATAGCTCGAGCACGCGGCGCAGCAGCGGCCCGGAGGCCTCGCGCAGGGCAATCAGGAGCAGAGCGCTCCAGGACACATGCAGCGACGGCGCCTGGTTGTGCGGAAGATCGAGCAGATAGATGAACTCGAAAGCCGCCGCGCCCGCAGGGGGCTCGACCGGGCGCGCAAAGCCCGGCTCGGCCGGAAGCAGCAAGAACCCCACCGCAGACAGGAGAACCGCGAACGCGAGGCGCCTGCACAACGCGTTCAGGGCCGGCGCACGCAGCGCGAACATCGGCAGGAAGAAGCAGGCGAAGAGCGACAGGTAGACCCAGATCATTTCGGGCACGAACGGAATGGCGAGTTCCCAGTCGAACCAGAGGCGGTAGCGCGTTGTGCGTTGCGCGGTGATCCAGTTGCTCAAGCCGTAGACTGGAAGAAACAGGAGGGTCAGGAAAGCCGCCCAGCGCAGCGATAGCACGACGTCCGTGCGCGCCGGCCTCCAGGTCCACCCGCTTGCCATGCTACTTCGGACGCTTGTCGATCACGCGCTTCGCCTTCCCGATCGAGCGTTCGATGCTGCTGATCGGCACCAGCTTCACGTCCGCCGTGACGCCGATATAGGATTTGATCTGGTGCTGCAGCTTCGCGGTGGAGCCGGCATCAGCCGCGCCGGGCGCGAGTTCCACCAGCACTGTGAGGTGGTCCATCGGGCCGTCCTTGCTCACTTCCATCACGTAGTGCGGCGCGAGTTCTTTCTGCTTCAGGATCAGTTCCTCGATCTGCGTGGGGAACACGTTCACGCCGCGGATGATCAGCATGTCGTCCGAGCGTCCGGTGATTTTCTCCATGCGGCGCATCGAGCGTGCGGTTGGCGGGAGCAGCCGCGTGAGGTCGCGCGTGCGGTAGCGGATCACCGGCAGCGCTTCCTTCGTCAGTGACGTGAACACGAGTTCGCCCTTCTCGCCCACGGGCACGACCTCGCCGGTGTCGGGGTGCACGACCTCGGGATAAAAGTGGTCCTCCCAGATGGTGAGGCCGTCCTTGGTCTCCACGCACTCCTGCGCCACGCCCGGGCCGATCACCTCGGAGAGGCCATAGACGTCGATCGCATCGAGCGAGGTGCGCGCCTCGATCTGCTTGCGCATTTCGTTGGTCCAGGGCTCGGCGCCGAACATGCCGATGCGCAGGGACGACTTCTTCGGGTCGAGGCCCTGTTTCTCCATCTCGTCGGTGATCGCCAGCATGTAGGAGGGCGTCACCATGATGATGTCGGGCTTGAAGTCCTGGATCAGCTGCACCTGGCGCTCGGTCATGCCGCCCGAGAGCGGGATCACGGCGAGGCCGAGCGCTTCGGCGCCGTAGTGCGCGCCCAGGCCGCCGGTGAAGAGGCCGTAGCCGTAGGCGTTGTGCACCTTGTCGCCGGGCCGCGCGCCGGCGGCGCGGATGGAGCGCGCCATGACGTGGGTCCACATTTCGATGTCCTTGCGCGTGTAGCCGACGACCGTGGGCTTGCCGGTGGTGCCGCTGGAGGCGTGGATGCGCACGATCTTGTCCATCGGCACGGCGAACATGCCGAAGGGATAGTTCTGGCGCAGGTCGGCCTTCGCTGTGAACGGGAATTTCGCCAGGTCGGCGAGCGTCCTCAGGTCTTTGGGCTTCACGCCCGCGGCGTCGAATTTCCTGCGGTAGTGCGGCACCTTGTCGTAGGCGTGCCTGAGCGACCATCGCATGCGCTCGAGCTGCAGCGCGGCGAGCTTGTTCCTCGAAGCCTTCTCGATCGGCTCCAGGGGAAAACGCTTGGTCGTCATTTGCCGGTGAAGTTCGGTTTGCGCTTCTCGAGGAAAGCGGCCACGCCCTCGCGGTAGTCCGTGTGCCGCCCGACTTCGCGCTGGAAGTCGCGCTCGAGGTCGAGCTGGGCGTCCATGGTATTGGTGGCCGAGGCGTAGATCGCCTTCTTGATCATGCCGTAGGTGTGCGTAGGGCCGGCGGCGAGCGCTTGCGAGAGCTTCTTCGCCTCGTCCATGAGCTTTTCGTCGTCCACGCACTTCCAGATAAGGCCCCAGCGCTCGGCGTCCTCGGCGCTCGCGCGCTCGGCGAGCAGCGCCATGCCCATCGCGCGCGCGGTGCCGGCGAGGCGCGGCAGCCAGTAGGTGCCGCCGCAGTCGGGCACCAGGCCGATCTTGGCGAAGGCCTGCAGGAAGGAGACCGAGCGCGCCGCGAGCACGATGTCGCAGGCGAGCGCGAGATTGGCGCCGGCGCCGGCGGCGACGCCGTTCACCGCGCAGATGACAGGCTTGGGCAGGGCGCGCATACGGCGGATGAACGGGTTGTAGTTCTTGTCCAGGCCGGCGCCCAAGTCGAGGTTCGGATCGTTCATGTCGCGCTCGGAGAGGTCCTGGCCGGCGCAGAAGCCGCGTCCCGCGCCGGTGAGGAGCACTGCCCGGATCGAGGCGTCTGTTTCCGCGCGCGAAATCGCCTCGCGCAGCAGGCCATGCATCTCGCCGACGAAGGCATTGAGCTTGTCGGGTCGGTTGAGCGTCACGGTCATGACGCCCGCTTCGGTCGAAACAAGGACGGAGGGCATGGCCAAAGCTTAGCTAAAATCCGTCCCATGCCCAAGGTCTATTCCATCGACGGGATCGTTCCCGTCGTGCACCCGTCCGCGTTCGTGCACGAAAGCGCGGTGCTGGTCGGCGACGTGATCGTCGGCGCGAAGGCCTACATCGGGCCCTGCGCCTGCTTGCGCGGCGACTTCGGGCGCATCGTGGTGGAGGAGGGCGCCAACATCCAGGACACCTGCATGCTGCACGGCTTTCCCGGCAAGGACACCGTGGTTGGGGCGGAGGCGACGGTGGGCCATGGCGCGGTGCTGCACGGCTGCGTCGTCAAGCGCGGGGCGCTGATCGGCATGAACTGCGTGGTGAACGACAACGCCGAAGTGGGCGAGGACGCGATGGTGGCGGCGATGGCTTTCGTGAAGGCCGAGGCGCGCATTCCTCCGCGCTCGCTCGCCGCCGGGATCCCGGCGCGCGTGCTGCGCGAGCTCTCGGCCGACGAGCTCAAGTGGAAGAAAGACAACATGCACCTGTACCAGCAGCTTGCGCAAAGGAGCGCCAGGACCCTGCAGCGCGTCGAGGCACTCACAGCCGTGGAGCCCGGCCGCAAGCGCATCGACATCCCGGGGTCGATCCCCCTCTCCGAACTCAAGGCACGTAAAAAATGACCTACGAATTCATCCTCAGCGAGCAGAAGGGCCGCGTCGGCGTGATCACGCTCAACCGCCCGAAGCAGATGAACGCATTGAACGCGCAGGTGATGCAGGAGCTGGCAAATGCCCTGTACGCCTTCGACGCGGACGAGGGCGTGGGCTGCATCGTCATCGCCGGCAGCGACAAGGCCTTCGCCGCCGGCGCCGACATCGCCGCAATGAAGGACTACAGCTACATGGACGCCTACAAGTCCAATTACATCACGCGCGACTGGGAGCACCTGCGCAGCATCAGGAAGCCCGTGATCGCCGCGGTGGCGGGCTATGCGCTGGGCGGCGGTTGCGAGTTGACGATGATGTGCGACCTCGCCATCGCAGCGGACAACGCGAAGTTCGGCCAACCCGAAATCAACCTCGGCATCATGCCCGGCTCCGGCGGCACGCAGCGCCTGGCGCGCTTCACCAGCAAGGCGATCGCGATGGATCTTTGCCTTACGGCGCGCATGATGGACGCGCAGGAGGCGCTGCAGTCAGGTCTTGTCTCGCGCGTGGTGCCGGTGGCAAAGCTCATGGAGGAGGCGATGGCGATGGCGGAGAAGATCGCCGGCTACTCGCTGCCGGTGGTGATGATGATCAAGGAATCCATCAACCGCGCCTACGAGACCACCTTGTCGGAAGGCGTGTTGTTCGAGCGCCGCGTGTTCCACTCCATGTTCGCGCTCGAGGACCAGAAAGAAGGCATGGCCGCCTTCGTCGAAAAGCGCAAGCCCACCTTCAAGAACAGGTAAATGGGGTCAAGTAAATGGTGCCAGAGCCCTTTTCTCACCATGCCGAGCCGCGCGCTAGTATCATCCCGTCCA
>Ga0247727_10005726_pt1 | contig 24922 bp, 21 predicted proteins | sample WisWelCaveWW1625_FD_202498 | JGI IMG/M metagenome (GOLD analysis project Ga0247727, IMG submission 202498) | Biofilm microbial communities from Wishing Well Cave, Virginia, United States - WW16-25 | ecosystem: Environmental > Aquatic > Deep subsurface > Groundwater > Cave microbial mat | place...
TGCTACGGTGCGGCGGCGGGCCCCTTCTCCTTCCGCAGATCCCGCAGGGTCCGGGTCGTCAGCGTCGTCCCGCAGTGGACGCAGGTGACGAGGTAGAGCCGCAGGCGACCCAGCGGCAGCCGCTGGACCCCGACCCTCTGGATCCGGTCGTGCGGGCAGTCGCTCGGGTCGTTCTGGCCCCAACGGGGGAGCATGGCTGCAGCCGTCCTTTCGGTCATGGCACGGGAACCCTAGCACCTGGGGGCCCTTCTGCGCCCTGTTCCTGGCCCTACTCCCTTGTCAGGAAACAAGTTATGTCCTAGTCCTTAAGGAAGCGTGAAGCCCTCTTCATCCCGGCCCTACAGCCTCACTTCCGAGGTCCCGGGGAGGTGGAACTCCTGCCTCTTCGCCCCGGACTGGACGGTGTAGTCCCCCTCGGGGAGCCCGTCGAACACGACCCGGCCCTCGGCGTCGGGCCTGCGGCTGTCGTTCCAGTAGTTGTCGTCCTTCTTCCTCAGGGAAGCGTTCCCCTCCGCGCCGGACACGCTCACCGAGTAGACCGTCGGCACGGGGAAGGAGATGGCGTTCCTTCCGGCCCGCACAGACACCGGGATCCGCGCCAGCGCCCTCATCATGTTGTCCCCCGAGTACACGAGGACCTCGTACTCTCCGGGCTGCACTCCGAGGACCGTGGTGCGGCCCTCGGCGTCGAGACGCTGCGGCGGGCCCCCGAAGGAGCGGCTCCGCGTGCTCCCACCCTCCACCATCTGGAGCGAGACCTGGAGGGTCCCCTCCAGCGCCGAACCGCGGTACCCCGTGGCCGCGAGATCCACGGTCCCCGGGTCCTCGAACCGGAGAACGATCTCCTGCGTCTGTCCCTTCGCGTACTCGGCACGCTTCGTCCCGTGGGCAGGGGAGACCGCCTCGACCCACCAGGTCGCCTCCTCGCCCTCCTTCGCCGGGCCGCCCCTCTCCTGGTGGGGGACGAGCCAGGCGCCGTCGTTGCGCCGCAGCGCCATCCCACCCCCCGAGGAGGAGGATCCCCCGCTGCGGAACCCCGTGCGGAACTGGAGCCCGGGGAGCGGCGCCCCGTCGGGGCCGAGCGCCCGGACGACGAGGAACTCCTCGGGGTCGAGGGTACCCACCCGGAGGTCCTTCGCCGCGGGCTCCCCGGCCACCGCCACCTCCTCCCAGGCGACGGCCTTCCCCTGGTGGGAGAGCGAGACGCCCAGCAGGTAGCGTCCCGCCGCGAGGTCCTGGAACGAGTAGGAGAAGCCGTTGGCGGACTGCGCCCAGGTGGTCTGCGCGGTCGATCCCTGGAGCGTCGCCGGGTCGGCCTTCGCGTCCCCGGGGATCCGGGCGCAGCGGACCATCAGGTTCCCCTCGAGCGCCATCCCCTCGAAGGAGACCTTCCCGCGGATCCCGGGGCGGCCCCGGAGGACGAGGCGGAGCGCGGGCGGCGGCGCGTCCGCCGCGAGGACGACCGCCTGCTCGTCGGACTTCAACTGCTCCTGCCCCCAGTCCCCCGTCGTGGCGAAGACCCTGTAGGTCCCTGGCTTGATCCGGGCCGTTGGGTTCTCGGTGGTCCAGGAGGTCCCCGTGCTCCCGCTGCCCTGGGCGAACTGGACCATGGCCTGCGGGGGCGCCGTCCCATCGGGGAGGACGACCTCGACGGTCACCTCGACCACGGGCGCGGCGAACATCTCGATGACCGCCCCCGGCCGCGCCCGGGCGGCCAGGTTCCACTCGCGGGGACGGATCTCCCAGCCCTTCAGCCGCGCGGAGACGCCGTGGTTCGCGTCGGCGAGGCCGTCGAAGAGGAACTCGCCCACCACGTCCGTCACGGCCCTCTTTCTCGATTCCCGGGACCACCGCGTCCGGGCGACGGCGTCGGCGACCAGCGTCTCCAGGTCCGGCTCCTCGTCGCGGCCGGGGACCCAGTTCCGGAAGGACCCGCGCGGCGCCTCGGGCTGGAGGGTCACCTCGGCGCCGGCGAGCGGCTGGCCGTCCTCCCTCTGGATGCGGCCCTTGATGACCCCGGTCCCCTTCGGGACGGGGACCGCGGGCACCGAGGCGAGGGCCGAGCGGACGGCGTCGAGGGCCGCGGGGGGGACCGCGGCGGGGGAGGAGGGGGTGGCGGCGGCGGGGGCCGGCGGAGGTGCCGGGGCCGACGGCTCCGCGCGCGGCGCCGCTGCCGGCCCCGGCTTCTCGACGACCTGGACGACGGTCTCCCTCGGACCCGCGCCCCCGGCGAGCCAGATCCCGAGCCCGAACCCGATCCCCAGGATGGCGACCGCCGTCCCGGCCAGCGCCGCGGTTCCCATGCGCGCCATCGGACCTCCTCCTGCGTCTTGCAATTGCCCCGCGGGCGAGGATCTGCCAATGCCGAGGTGCCGCAGTAGCATGGCGCCGATGCGGCTTCCCGGAGCCCTTCTTCTCCTCGGGCCCTGCCTCCTCCCGCCGGCGTCCGCATCCGCCGCCGCCGACCCCGTCGTCCTCGAGTCCGAGCACTACCGCCTGCTCGCCTGGCCGCCCTTCGCCGAGGGGGAGGAGTACCTGCGCCTTTCCGAAGCCCTGTACGGTCTCCTCAAGGGGCACTTCGGCACCGAGCCAAAGGTCGGGGGGAAGCTGGAGGTGCTGTTCTGGCCCGACCGGGACGGGTTCCTCGCGGGGGGGAAGGCCGACGGGATCCCCGAGGGCTCCCTCCAGGCGGGCGGCATCTACTGGACGGGCACCCGGCGCGCCTGCTTCTGGCGACAGCCGTCCGCCTCCTTCACCCGCCACCTCTTCCTCCACGAGCTCACGCACCAGTTCCACTACCTCGCGGTCATGGACAACCGGGCCCGGTGTCCCGGCTGGTACGCGGAGGGGCTGGCGGAGTACTTCGGGTACCACTCCTGGGACGGGGCGACGCTCGTCCCCGGCGCGAGCGACGTCCTGGGGCTCGAGGAGGACATCCCGCGCATGGCCGAGGAGGGGCGCGGCGGCGCCTACGACCTCGCCGCCGTGATCGAGGGGAAGCGGGGCGCGGACAAGCCGCCCTCCTGGGCGGCGGTGCACTACTTCCTCCGGTCCGGGCATCCGAAGGTGCTGGAGCGATTCCGGGATGCGGAGAGGAAGATGTGGCGGGGGCTCTCGGGGAAGCCCCTCGTGGACCAGATCCTCGGGCCGGACAGGAAGGCGCAGAAGGCCGCGGCGCAGGCCCACCTCGCGTCGCTGCGCACGACCTGGAAGGTCGAGTGGACCCACTGGGACGCCCGCGGCGCCGACCCGGTGGGGGAGAGCCCGGTCGTGGCGCTGCTGCGGACCCGGGAGCCGGCGCCGGAGGGGGGCGCATTCGTCGAGGCGACGCTGGAACCTGAACGCGGGAGCGCCGGGCTCGTGCTCGGCTTCCGGTCCACCGACGACTTCCTCGCGGTCTACCGGCGGCCGGGGGGGCGCATCGAGATCGTCCGGCGCGTGAAGGGGGGGTGGGAGACTCTGGCTTCGGCGGACGGACCCTCGGGTGATTCCGTGCGGCTGAAGGCGGAGGCGGACGGCGCAGGAACGGTCCGCGTCCGCTCCGGGGACGCGACGATCCTCGAGTGCGCGGCCGGGCCCGGGTCCGGGAAGGGCTCCGTCGGGCTCTTCGTGGACGCCGGGAAGGCCCGGTTCCGCGGGGTCGTCCTGCCCTAGCCCATGGGCCGGAGCATCTTCTCCAGCCCCGAGGCGTGGTCGGTCTCGGTCGCGACCATGCCGCGTGCGAACTCCTCGAGCGCGATGTCGCCCTCCGCGGCGGTCATGACGTTGCGGTAGCACTCGACCGCGCGCTTCTCGTGGACGAGGCTCACGCGCAGGATCTCGTCCAGCGTGGACGGGGCGTGCTCGATCTCCTCGGCCACGCGGACCCGGGGCGTCGCCCCGATCATCGTCATCCGGTCCCCGACGGCCTGCGCGTGCAGCAGCGACTCCGCGGCCTGCCCGCGGAGGAAGGCCACGATCCCCTGCATCTGGGGGCCGAAGACCCGGAAGGCGAGGTGGGTGTAGAGGGCGACGCCGGTGAGCTCGGCGTCGAGCGCGGACTGCAGGGCGTCGGCGGCCCTGGCGTTGGTCTTCACGGGGCGGGGCATCCGGCCTCCTTTCGCCGCCTTCGGATGGCGGGGCGGGAGCCCCATCCTATACTGCGGAGGCCGTTCTCCGAGGGAGGTCGCCCCTGCTCGAGCCGAGGACCGACGAGGGCTGGATGGAGGAGGCGCTCCGCGAGGCCCGCAGGGCCGCGGCGGAGGGCGAGGTCCCCGTGGGCGCGGTCGTCGTGAAGGAAGGGTGCCTGCTGGGCCGCGGCCACAACCAGCGGGAGCGCCTGCGCGACCCTACGGCCCACGCGGAGATGATCGCCATCACCCAGGCGGCGGCGGCGGTAGGCTCCTGGCGCCTCGACGGCGCGGCGATGTTCGTCACGCTGGAGCCCTGCCCCATGTGCTCCGGCGCTCTCGTCAATGCCCGCATGTCGCGGCTCGTCTACGGGGCGGACGACCCCAAGGCCGGGGCCTGCGGCACCCTCATGGACCTCGTCAACGACCGGCGGCTGAACCACAGGCTCCCCGTCACCCGCGGCGTGCGGGCGGCGGAGTGCGGAGCCCTTCTCACGGAGTTCTTCCGCGCGCGGCGGGGGGGAGACGACGAAGAGTGACGGTGCGGAAAGGGCCGACGGCGGGGAACGGGGGGGCGTCTTGACCGCAGCCGGACAGGTCCTCGAGGCGCTGCTGGCGGTCCTGATCCTGGACGTGGCCATCCTCGGCTTCGTCGCCACCGCCGTCCTGTGCCTTCCCCTCCGCGCCCTCGCCCGGATCGGCCGGGGACCGCCCGGGACGGAGGGGTCCGACTCCGCCCTCGAAGGGTTCTTCCAGCGGGCGGGCGTCCGCCACACGGCGGTGACCCTGGCTTCGATCCTGGTGTTCTTCGTCAACGGCGCGGCGTGGGGAGGCGTGGCGACCAGCGAGTTCCTCCTCGCGTTCTCGATGCTCCTCGGCACCCTCGCCTTCTGGAAGGCGAGCGATTGGACCTGGCGGAGGATCTGGGGCTAGCCGGAACGGAATCCGCCGGAGCCCCGCGGGGGGACGATGGGCGATGTCGCCGGGCGGCTGCTCTTCATCCTGGTCGTGTGCGTCTTCGACGTCGCCTTCTTCGGGTGGCTGGCGACGACGATCCTCCTGGTCCCCTTCCGGCTCCTCTTCCGCCCCGGCAGGAGCCTCGGTGGGATTGGCCCGGCCAACACCGGGGGTGTGGAGTTCTTCCAGCACAGGGGAGTGCAGCGGGTCTGCGTGGGGCTCGCCGCCTTCGTCGTCTTCCTGGTCCCGGTCGCCGGGATCGACCCCTTTCCGCTCGGGTTCCTCATCCCCGTCGCATCCGCCCTCGGGACCTTCCTCTTCGTCCGGACGAGCCTCTGGACATGGCGGAGGATGTGGGAGTAGGTTGCCGGCGCCGGATCCTGGCAGGCACCGACGCGAATCCTCCCCCGACCCGGCGGGCGGCCCTAGGATGGCCCCTTCGCCCCCGGAGGGGTGCCAGAGCGGCCGAATGGGCCGGTTTCGAAAACCGGTGTGGCCGAAAGGTCACCCAGGGTTCAAATCCCTGCCCCTCCGCCAACTCCCGCAAGGGGTTGCGTCGATCCTCCCTCGGGGGAACCGGGTGGCCCGCCCCCAGACTTGCCCACGATCTTGCCCACGATCGGCCCCGGAATCTGCCCTCCCGGGATGTACCACGGGATGTACCACGGGCCGCGGGTGCGCCACGGCTGCGGGGTCTCCCCGCGGTAGCCTCCCGTCGTCGCACGGGGCCGGGCGGGTCCGCAGGGTGGGCCTCCCGGCCCTCCCGTCTCCCGCGGCGCCTGCGGCCTCCACGTCCCCCGCCTGACCGCATGGGAGGCCCTCCAAGGCCCGTGGGTCTTGGGACCATCACCAACGGTCTCCGCGCCCGGCGACGGCTCGACGGCGGTCCTGTGGCGTGTCCTCCGCGGCCCGTGGCGGCCCGCGCCGCCTGGACGGCCGCGGACGGTACCCCCATCCCTTGCCCACGCCGCGGCGGCCCCGGAGGCCCCCCTCCCTCCCCGACCTCGAAGAACGCGGGAAGCGGCGGGTGGGGTGGGCACCCCCGGGGGGGGGAGTGTTGGGTGCGGGCGCCCCCCCCTTCGCATGGGACTCCTATGAGGGGCCCCGTTCCTCCAGACGCACGGATTCGGCGAATTCGGGACTCCCGGAGGAAACCGCGACAGATTCGGGCCCTCAAAGCGTCCTACCTCTTGAGGAGGCGGGCTTCAGGGGAATGGAGTCCACCGGGGGGTCAGCCCTTCCTTGCCTCGGCCCGCCTCGCTATGCAGGCCGTTGGCCTCTTCCGGCCGCAGGAGGACGAGGTTCGAGCGCTGCGTCGGGAGGTCAGCCGCGTAGTCAACGTGCGGGCGGCGCGGACACAGCGGCCAAGCGCCGTTCACGACACGGAGTGCGCCGTGTCCATGCGCAGCGACTCGGCAAAGGGGATTCGAGTGAGGCGAATCCGCTCCTGATCGTCGAGCCACTACCGCGCCGCGGGGAGGTATCCTCGGGTCCCCTTAGTCAGCCGAATCAGGGTGATCCATGGGAGACGCCTTTGCAGTCGGGGGTGGCGACGTCGTAGTCCATCTGGAAGTCGATCCACGCGTCAACTACGCGATGCAGCAGAACGACGTCCCCGTCGTCAAGCGACTGCGCATCGAGAACGTCTCTACGGAACCCCTTCGCGACGTCGTCGTGCGCATCCGAATGGAGCCCGCGGTCTCCGCCCCCTGGGAAGCCCGCGTGGAGTCCATCGCGCCCGGCGCGGCCCACGGGTTCGAGGCGGTTCCCTTGGTCCTCGACCCCGGACGTCTCGTCCAACAGGTGGAGCGGGAGAAGGCTCTCCTCCGGATCGAGGTTGAGGCGGCGGGGGCCGTCATCGCGACAAGCGACCATCCCGTCGAGGTCCTGGCTTACAACGAGTGGAATGGCTCCGGGTCGCTGCCGGAGATCCTCGCGGCGTTCGTGCTCCCGAACCACTCGGCGCTGGCCCCGCTGCTCGTTCGGGCTGGGGAACTCCTCGAAGTGAAGACCGGAAGCCGGAGCTTGGCAGGCTACCAGACCGGCGACCCCGACCGTGTCCGCGCGGTCGCCGGGGCCTTGTTCGACGCGGTCCGCGAGAAAGGGCTCACCTACGTCGAGCCACCGGCCAGTTTCGAGGAGAGCGGGCAGAAGATCCGCACCCCTGACCAGGTGCTTGAGAACCGGCTCGGCACCTGCCTCGATCTGGCGACCCTGCTGGCGGGGCTCTACGAGCAGGCGGGGCTCCACTCCTTGGTGGTCATCCTGAAGGGGCATGCCTTCGCGGGCGTGTGGCTCCTCGACGGCTCTTTCCCGGAACCGGCTGTGCTGGAGCCGCTCGCGATACGCAAGCGGGTCGACCTCGACGGGATCCTCCTTGTGGAGACGACAGTGCTTGGCGGCTCGGGGGGCGCCGGGTTCGCGGAGGCGGTCACGGCCGGGAGGCGCCACCTCGACGATCCGGAGAGGTTCCTCTTCGCCATCGACCTCAAGGCGGCGCGGCGGGCGCGGATCCGGCCGCTTCCGACCCGCGTGTCGGGGGCCTTCCGGGTGATCGAGGGACCGGCGCGGGAGGCGGCGGCCGGGGCACCCTCGACTCCTGCGACGGAGCCTCTGCCGACGGAGATGCTCCCGAAGGAGCACCCGGCCGAGGCGCCGGAGACCCCCAAGGCCCGCATCCTACGGTGGAAGCGCCACCTCCTCGACCTCTCGCTCCGCAACCGGCTCCTCCACTTCCGCGAGACGAAGACGACCATCCCCGTCCTCTGCCCCGACCTCGGCGCCTTCGAGGATGCGCTGGCCGACGGGAAGGCCTTCGCCCTCCACCCCAAGCCCGCGCTCATGGAGGGGAGCGACCCCCGGGACGCCGCGGCCCACCGGGCGCGAACGGGGGAGGACGCTCTGAAGGCGTACCTCTTGGACGAGATCCGGGACCGGCGGCTCCGGACCGGGCTCACCGCCGAGGAGCTGGGCAAGCGCCTCATCGGCATCGACCGCGCCGCGCGCCTGAGCCTCGAGGAGACTGGCGCCAACACCCTCTACCTCGCCCTCGGGGTCCTCCGCTGGTACGAGACGGAGTCGAGCACCCAGGAGCGGCGGGCACCGCTCCTGCTGCTGCCGCTCACCCTGCGGCGGACCTCCGTGCGGTCGGCGTTCCAGCTGACGCTGGCTGAGGAGGAGGCGCGGGTCAACGTGACCCTGCTCCAGAAACTCGCCACCGACTTCGGCATCAGAGTGGAGGGGGTGGACGCGCCCCCCGAGGACGCTCACGGCTACGACGTGCCGGCGATTCTCCGGGCCTTCCGCGCCGCCGTCGTGAACATGCCGCGGTGGGACGTGGCGGAGGAGGCGGCCGTCGGCTTCTTCTCCTTCACGAAGTTCCTCATGTGGAACGACCTCGAGGAGCGGACCGCGGACCTGATGGCGAACGCCCTCGTCCACCACCTGGTCGAGACCCCCGACGCCCCCTTCGATCCGGGCGGGGAGTTCCCCGACCCCGCGACCCTCGACGAGAAGCGTCGCCCGGCGGACACGTTCTGCCTCGTGGACGCCGATTCCTCCCAGCTGGCGGCGGTCTTCGCGGCGGCGGACGGGCGGAGCTTCGTGCTCGAGGGGCCGCCGGGGACGGGGAAGTCCCAGACCATCACCAACCTCATCGCCCACGGGCTCGCCCTCGGGAAGCGGATCCTCTTCGTGGCCGAGAAGCAGGCGGCCCTCAACGTGGTCTACGACCGCCTGAGAAAGGTGGGGCTCGGGCCCTTCTGCCTCGAACTCCACTCCAACAAAGCCAACAAGCGCGCCGTGATGGAGCAGTTGCAGGCATCGATGAACGCGGCCGGCGACTTGGCACCCCCGGAGTGGGAGGAGCGGGCGCAGCGCCTCGGGGCGCTCCGGAACCAGCTCAACGAGTACGCCCGGGCGCTGCACCGGCCACGGGATTCCGGTGCAAGCGTGTTCGAGGCGACCGCGACCCTGGTCCGCCACCGGGACGCCCCGAAGGTTGTGCTCGGCCCCGGCCTCCCCGATCCCCTTACGCGGGAGGCATACGAAGGGCTGGTCGAGGGGGCCCGGCGCCTGGCGGCTACCGGGGCGGAGGTCGGCGACCTTGCCTCCCACCCCTGGCGGAGTGTGCGGCGCGGGGCGTGGGAACCCTCGGTCGGCACGGAGGCGGAGCGAAAGGCCGAGGCCCTCGACGGGAAGGCGGCCGCCTTGGAGGCGGCCCTCGAGGCGCTCGGCGGGCGCCTCCCCGGCGTCGGACCGGGACTCAGCGCGGAGGGGCTCGCGGTTCTGGCCGAGGGGCTGCCGCTCCTCCTCGAGACGCCCTCGCCCGCGCCGGCCCTGCTCCTTGACGCGGGCTGGGAGGCGACCCGGGAGACCTTGCTCGGCGTCGTCGCCCGGATGCGCCGCCGCAACGACCTCCGGAAGCGTCTCTTCGGGACCTGGGAGAAGCGGCTCCTCGATCTCGACCTCGACGGGCTCCACCGGCGCCTCGCCGGGGCCCTCGACACGTGGCCGCCGATGTCCTGGATCGGGATCTGGCGGGTGAAGGGCGCGGTGAAGCCGGCGGCCCGGGGAGGGGCGGTGCCCCCGGCGGCTCGCCTCCTCGATGACCTCGAGGCAGCCCGGAGACTCCGCGAGCTGGAGGAGGACCTCCGCTCCGCCCCCGAACCGGCCCGGCTCCTCGGCGGGCACTGGAAGGGGGGCGAGGCCGACCCCGAAGCCGTCGAAGCCCAGGTCGAATGGGCAGGGAGGTTCCGCTCCTTCCTCCACCGCTTCCTCGAGGCCTCGGCTCCGGGCGACGGGGGCCGCCCCGGCTGGGTGGATCTCGCGGCGGGGGAGCCCGGGGGTCGCCCCCTCCGGGACCTGCGCGAGCGCCTCACTGCCTTTGAGGAGGAACGGCGGGCGCTGGCCGCCTTCCTCGAACTCGACGAGGCCGCCGCCTGGGGCGGGAGCGCGGAGCCCGGCCATCTCGTCCGGGTCCGGGAGGCCTGCGTCTCGTGGAGGGAAAGCGGCTCGCGGCTCCGTCCCTGGTGCGCGTGGCGCCGGGCCCGAAACGAGGTCGCCGCCGCGGGCCTCGATCCCCTCGCCGCCGCCTGCGAGAAGGGGGAGGTCCCCCCGCGCCTTCTCCCCGAGGCCTTCGCCCGGGGCTTCTTCCAGTGGTGGTTCGAGAAGGTCCTCCACGGGGAGCCGGTGCTGCGCGACTTCTTCAGCGCCGACCACGAGGAGCGCATCCGGGAGTTCCGGGAACTCGACGCCCGCGTCCTCGAGCTGGCGCGCGGCGTGGTGGTTGCCCGCCTCGCGGCCAGGGTCCCCCAGGCGAGGCCGGGGAGCGCCCCGGAGAGTTCCGAGGTGGGCATCCTGCTCCGGGAGGCGAAGCGGCAGCGGGGTCACATGCCGCTCCGGAAACTCGTGGGGAAGGTGCCCAACCTCCTCCCGATGCTCAAGCCCTGCCTCTTGATGAGCCCGCTGTCCGTCGCCCAGTACCTCGACCCCGCCTTCGCGAAGGTGGACCTCGTCGTCTTCGACGAGGCGAGCCAGATCCCCGTCTGGGACTCCGTCGGCGCCATCGCGCGCGGGCGCCAGGTGGTCGTAGTGGGGGACTCGAAGCAGCTCCCGCCGACGATGTTCTTCGAGAAGGGTGAAGGGGAGGAGCCAGACGAGTTGCAGGAGGTTGGCGTCCTCGAACTCGAGAGTGTGCTCGACGACTGCGTCGCCTCCCAGGTCCCGCGCCTCTACCTCGAGTGGCACTATCGCAGCCGCCACGAGAGCCTCATCGCCTTCAGCAACCACCACTACTACGAGAACCGGCTGCTGACCTTCCCCTCCTCGGTGAAGGAGTCCCCGCGGGTCGGCGTCTCCCTGGTCCGCGTGGCAGGCGTCTACGACCGCGGGGGGAACTCCACCAACCGCGCCGAGGCTGAGGCAGTGGTGGCCGAGATCCTCCGGCGCCTCCGCGAGCCGGCGGAGCGCCACCGCTCCCTCGGCGTCGTCACCTTCAGCCAGGTCCAGCAGACCCTCGTCGAGGACCTCCTCGAAGAGGCGCGGTCGAAGGACCCCTCCGTAGACCCGTGGTTCACCGACGCCGTGCCGGAGCCGGTCTTCATCAAGAACCTCGAGAACGTCCAGGGGGACGAGCGGGACGTGATCCTCTTCTCAGTCTGCTATGGACCGGATGCCGCGGGGAAGATGAAGATGAACTTCGGCCCCCTCAACCGCGACGGGGGCGAGCGCCGGCTCAACGTCGCCGTCACGCGGGCCCGGGAGCAGGTCATCGTCTTCTCCAGCATCGGGGCCGAAGCCATCGACCTGTCGAAGACGCGGGCCCGGGGAGTGGCGGATCTCAAGACCTTCCTCGACTACGCCGCACGGGGCCGGGTGGCCCTCGTGTCGGCCGTCGGCCGAGGCCGGGGCGCGGACCACGAATCTCCGCTGGAGAAGGCCGTGGCGGACGCCCTCCGATCGAAGGGCTGGGACGTCGAGGCGCAGGTCGGCTGCTCCGGCTACCGCATCGACCTCGCGGTGAAGGACCCCTTCCGGCCCGGCGAGTACCTCAGCGGCATCGAGTGCGACGGCGCCTCCTACCACTCCGCGCGCACGGCACGGGACCGCGACCGATTGCGCGAGGAGGTCCTGCGGCGCCTCGGGTGGTCGATCCTCCGGGTCTGGTCCACCGACTGGTGGTACGAGCCGGAGAAGGTGGTGGAGAGCCTCGATCGGCGCCTCGGGGACCTCCGGGACGCGGCAAAGGCTAGGGGCCGGGACCCCATCGACCTCGGGCACACGAATCCGCGGGAGGCTACCCCACTTCCCGTCGGCGAGGCTCCTCCCGCCCCGCGGCCCGAAGCTCCGCGGCCGGTGGCGGGGTCCTTCGCGGGTGCGGCATCCGCTACGGAGGCCATCGTCGCGGTCCCCGCCCTCCCAGGGCAGTTGGAGTACCGGGCGTGGAAGGGAGAGGGGCCGCGGGGCACGCCTGACGGATTCTACGAGCCCTGGCAGACCGGCGCCATCGCTGGCCTCGTGCGGGCGGTGGTTGCGGTAGAGGGGCCGGTCGGAGTGGACCTCGTGTGCAGACGCGTGGCGCAGTTCTGGGGAGTCGACCGGGTCACTGAACGGGTGCGCCGTCGCCTGCTTGAGGTCGTCGGACGCTTCTGCCCCGAGGTTCGGATAGAGGGTGAGTTCCTGTGGGCCCGGGAGCGCACGTCGAGTTCCTACTCCTTCTTCCGTGTCCCCACCGAGGACTCCTCGACTCAACGGGAGGCCGAGGAGATCCCTACCGAGGAGGTGGCTAATGCGGTTGCGGCGCTTCTGCCGAGACTCGTCAGCCTTCCCCAACGGGATCTTGTCCGCGAAGTGGCGAGGCTTCTCGGCTTCCAGAGAGTGGGCCGCCGGGTCGAGGAGCGCATGGCTGAGGGCATCAACCTACTGGCGGCGCGAGGAGGCTGCGGGTGCCGCGATGGAATCGTGAGCGTCTGTCAGTGACTGGTCAGTCGATTCCGGGGCTGCACTTCGACGTCGAAACGGAGGCAGTGCCGTGGCTCGGGGGACCAAGTTGGATGGTGCACTTGACCGGCTTAGTCCCAACACGCGCTTGCGACGGGTTGGTGCGGGAGAAGATCCTCGGACCGCTTCCACCCCTTGCGACGGAACTCCATCCAGGACTCCCCGCGGTGGTACTCGGGATTGACCACGTCGAACACGAGTTGCACGAACTTCACTTCTCCTTGGCCCGAGTGAAACACCCGATCCCGGACGTCAACAGGCCCAGTTGCGAGTCCCAGGTCCAGTTTGTCGCCGATCATGGGTACGACCGACCAGTGGACATGGAGGTACAGGTCTGAGTTCAAGCCTGTACGTCCGACGAGTAGCACGCGCATGAGATGTCCTCCAGGGGTTGGATGGACTGAGTGGGAGTCGCAACCACGGTGCGGATCCTAGCGGTCCGGATGGACGAAAACGCGCTTGCCGCGACTCGAGGAGTCACGAGCGGTCGAGGCTCCAGCTCAACCCGGTCCCAGGTACGGCCGTACTGCAGGTTTCGCCCAAAGTCCTTCCAAGGGCCTACCGGGTTGGACCCTCAAGGACCTCGAAAACCTCAGGATGTTGACGAGGCTGATGTTCACCTCGCCCCCTTCGACCGACGAGGCGACCGACCTAGGGTGGCCCTGAACTTCGGGCTAGAGCCGGAGGCCCCGCAGAAGCGTGCCGGGGTCCGTTGCGAGCGCCCGTGCCACACGAACCAAGGTGGTAGCCTTCGGATCGAACTCCCCGCGCTCGAGGTTGCCGATCGCGTTCCGGTGGAGCCCTGCGGCAGAGGCTAGGCCCTCTTGGGACAACCCCAGGAGAATCCGCCGACGTCGGACTCTCGCGCCGAGCGTCGCCAGGATCCGGACTCCCATGCGCCTCCTCCAGCAAGCGGCAAGGCGGAGAACCGTAGGCGTGGAGGCATGGGCCGTCTACCCAACGCGTTGTGCAACCTGTATACTGATGGTGGAGTCGCAATAGGAGGGACCGATGACCATCGAAGACCTGTCGGCGCGGTTGGAGAAGGTGGAGCGGGCGAACAGGAGCATGAAGAGGTGGGGTGGGGGCCTCCTCACTCTCCTCGTCGCCGGGGTCGCGATGGCGGCCTCGTTCCCAGGAGAGACCGTGACCGCGAAGCGATTCGAAGTGCGAGACGACGCCAACAACCTCCGCGCCGTGCTCGGGTTGGGGTCCAACGGCACGGGGAACCTGTGGCTCTACGACAACTCAGGGAACCTAGTGTCGCAACTAGGTACCACATCGTCAGGCACCCCGGGCCTCTGGATGACAGACTCGTCAGGCGTTGAGCGGCTGCGTCTCTTGGTGACCGCGAGCAATTCGAGCCTGCGTCTGTTCAGCAGCAACGGCGAGCAGGCTGCCTACCTCGCGACCCAAGGCGGAGCGTATAGCGGGCTTGGACTCCTAGACCCACAAGACGGTAGCCTTCGCCTGCACGCGGAGGTCACCACGGAGTTCCTTGCGAAGCCAACTCACACGCCCCCTGTCCTCCTTCGGAAGAAGCCGAAGGGAGAGGGCCTGCTCTCTGCGCTGAGGAGCGACGAATAGGTTCACCGCGCGAGGAGGCAGGCCGGCGTCAGTCCCAGGCTTGTGTCCCCGGGGAGCCGTAGATTCCGGGTAGCTGCGGGGTCATTCCCCGCGGCGCGTCCCGCGGGCGCGTGCGGCTCGACCCGTCCTCGACCGCACGCCCCGCCCTCGGGAGGACGGCCCGATGAAACAGGCGACCGATCAAGACCCTCGATGTCCGTGCGAGATCGACACCGGGAACAGATGGGCAGATTCTGAGGAGCGGGATCGTCGGTTCCGCTTCCCATTCAAGTGCCGTATCCATCGGCAGGAGTGGCAAGACGCGACCCTCGCCTACACGCTGCACGGCGAGCCTGGGCACGAACGAGTCCTCCTCCCGAGAGAGCTCGACGAGCTGCGTGCTGAGCAAGAGCGCGAGCGTTCCGGGTACCCGTTCCGCAGCCGGGAAGAGCGCGCGAAGGCGGTCGCCCTGTGTCCCGAGTTTGCGACTGCCCGAAGTGGGAGTCTGAGGGACGAGTTCGCCGAAGGCTCCCGACTCCTTCGGGCAGAAGGACACATCCTGCTGCCTCGTCCTGATGCGGCAGTAAACGTGCCGTGGAAGGCCGCCGCGACCCGGCTCGGGAAGATAGCGCCGGCTCTCGGGTTCTCCTCGACAACGTGGCAGAGGTTTCGAGACGGTGTATTACCGCGTCGCGGTCCGCCGACGAAACAGCCTTGGATCTTCCTCTCTGAAGAGCGGAAGCGTTGCGGGACGCGAGGGGTTCCGGAACACGCCTTGACGGAGGTCGAGGCGGCGTTCACCGAGGCGGCCGGCCGCGCCCGGGCGGCGCATGTGGAAGCCGTCCTGGACGCAAGGCGAGCGGCCCTCGTCACTTCGGCAGCCGAACGCATCAGGGAGGCACAGCGGACGAAGTAGCCCAGAGTCAGGAATAGACGCAGGCGAAGTTGGAAAAAGTCGGAAGCGTGAGGCGGGTTCCTTGGCATGTGGTTCGATGCCAACGCCATGCACGGAAACCGCCTTCTTGACGTCGTCGCCGTTGCCGAGCGCTTTGGCGTCCAGCGGGAGACTGTTATTCGCTGGATCCACGCGGGACGCCTTCACGCGACCCGTCTCCCTTCCGCAGGAGGTCGAGGGCGGTTCCGCATCAGTGAAGCCGACCTTGACCTTCTCCTCGAGCCCTCCCGCCGTCGCGAGGGGGGCCGCCCGTGACCGCCCCCGACCCCGCCATCGTCGCCGCAGTGGACGCCGCTGTCCTCGCCCGGAATGCGGGACCGGAGACGGCGGCCGGTGAGAAGCCCTTCACGTGTCCCGAGGGTGCCCTGCACGAGCACGGGGACGCGCACCCCTCCGCCCGCTGGAACCACCGGAAGGCCGTCTGGCGCTGTGACGTCTGTAAGTCGAGCGGGGGCGTGAAGGACCTGGCCCGACGTCTCAATGTCGAGATCCCAAAGGGGGGGAGGGGGGGGTCTACCCCCCGGCGTACCGCTGCAACCGCGCAACCCCAGGCCGCGTCCGGCTGCACCCTTGCTGCCTACGCCCAGGCGAAGCGGCTGCCGGTGGACTTCCTCCGCGGCCTCGGCCTGATCGAGGTCGCCTACCTCGGGGCCCCGGCCGTGCGCATCCCCTACCGCAGGAGGGACGGGAAGGAGATCGCCGTTCGGTTCCGGGTGCAGCTCGCGAAGGCGAAGGATGGCCCGGACGGGCGCTTCCGGTGGAGGAAGGGGAGCAAGCCGACGCTCTACGGGCTCGACAGCATCGGCGAGGCGACGCGCGCTGGGTCCGTCGCGCTGGTCGAAGGGGAGTCGGACGCCCAGACGCTCCGCTTCCACGGGATCCCGTCCATCGGCCTGCCCGGCGCGACGAACTGGCGGGAGGACAGGGACGTCCCGCACTTCGACGGCATCGGGAAGATCCTCGTCACCATCGAACCCGACTCGGGCGGGGACGCCGTGCTCGCCTGGCTCGCGAAGTCGAAGATCCGGGACCGGGTCCACCTCGTGACGCTCCCGAACGTTAAGGACCCGTCGGCGATGTACCTCGACGAACCGGCGCGGTTCCGGGAGCGGTGGGGGGAGGCGGTCCAGGCGGCTGTCCCGTGGGAGCGATACGAGGCGGACCGCAGGGACGGAACCCGCCTCGACGCCTGGCGGAAGTGCCAGAGGATCGCCAAGGCGCCGCGCATCCTTGACATCTTCGCGGAGGCCATCGCCCGGACCGGACTCGTGGGCGAGGGGAAGGTGGTGCGGCTCCTCTTCCTCGTGCTCGTGTCGCGCTTCCTGGCCCGACCCGTCTCCGTCGCGGTGAAGGGACCATCTTCCGGCGGGAAGTCCTTCCTCGTCGAGCGGGTGCTGGCATTCGTCCCACCTCGCTGCTACTACGCCCTATCGGCGATGTCCGAGCGGGCCCTCGCCTACTCCGAGGAACCCTTGTCCCACCGGTTCCTCGTCTTGTACGAAGCCTGCGGGCTCCAGGGTGACTTCGCTTCCTACCTCGTGCGCTCGCTCCTGTCCGAGGGGCGTGTCCGCTACGAAACCGTCGAGAAGGTGGAGGGCAAGCTCCAGGCGCGGCTCATCGAGCGGGAGGGGCCGACGGGTCTCCTGCTGACGACGACTGCGATCCGGCTCCATCCGGAGAACGAGACGCGCCTCCTCTCCCTCACGGTGACTGACACGCCCGAGCAGACGGCGGCCGTGCTTTCCGGCCTCGCCGCCGAGATCCGCAACGAGCCCGACCTCTGGGAATGGCACTCCCTCCAGGACTGGCTCGACGCGGGGGAGACGCGGGTAGTGATCCCCTTCGCGAGCACCCTCGCCCAGATGATCCCGCCTGTCGCGGTCCGTCTCCGGCGCGACTTCACGGCCATCCTCAACCTGATCCAGTCCCATGCCATCCTGCACCAAGCGACGAGGGTAAAGGACGACGCGGGGCGGATCGTGGCGACGCTGGAGGACTACGCCGTCGTCCGCAACCTCGTGGCGAGCCTCGTGGCTGACGGAGTAGAGGCTACCGTCCCGGCCACTGTCCGGGAGACCGTCGAGACAACCCGCGGACTCATTGCCGACATCTCAGTCGGCCCGGCCGAAGTCACCAAGGCGACCATCGCCCGCGCGCTGAAGCTCGACAAGGGATCCGGTGCTCGCCGGGTCGATGCCGCCATCGCTGACAACTACTTGAAGAACCTGGAAGACAAGCCGGGGCGCCCGTCCCGGATCATCCTCGGGGACCCGATGCCGGAGGACGCCCCGATCCTCCCCTCCCCTGACGAGCTGGGGGCGCGGTTGCACGGTTGCACGGGTAACGGGGGGGATAGGCCCCCCCCACCCCCCTCCTCGGCGAAGCCGGTAGGTCGCGAGGCCCGCGTCCTGTGACCGCCCGGGACCTGATCCGCCAGCTCGTCGCCCGGGGCGTGGTGCTCCGCGCCGATGGTGCCTCCCTCGTGGTGGACGCCCCCGCCGGCCTGTTGACCGTGGAGGAGTGGAACGACCTGGCCCAGCGGAAGGTGGACCTCCTCGTCGTTCTTCACGAGGACCGCCCCGTCGATGCCGGCCCGGTGGTCGGCGGCCGGCATGAACGGTGCCAGAGGTGCGGCACGGCGTGGGTGATCCTCGACGAGGCCGCGGACCGCATCCTCGGCGGCTGCCCCTGCGGGCTGGCCGTCATCCCGGGTCCCCGGAGGGCCCGGCCGTGACCTCCAGCTCTGCCGTCCCCGCCATGGCGCCCACCGCCGCGGCCGGTGCGGGACGCCAAGGAGGAGCGGCGTGACCCGTCGCCCCTACCGGGTCCTCCTGCGCTGTGGACGGTGCGGAGGCACCACCGTCGTCGCCCTGTCTGAGACCCACATCGAGCAGCCGACCCTGGAGCACGATCCCGCCTGCCCCCTCCTCGCCCGGCTGCGAGGACGGCCAACCCTGGTCTGTTTGCACACTTGCGCAACTCCCTGCCATGGGAGAAACGGTCCTACACCTGCCGCCGAGGCTCCCCCGTTCAGTCGAGGGGATCGCGCGCGCGCGCGAGGGGAGGATGCGATCTTCCGCACGGGGCAACGCCAATGACTCTCCCGCCCATTCCCCGCACAGTCTTGGCGACGCTCTACTGGGTCATTCGGTCGCAGATCGAGGACGCCCGCCGGAAGAGGCGCGATGCCCTGCGCCTCCGCCTCCTCGTTGCCGAGGCCCGGGGGACGGAGGGCGAGGGAGCCTGGAGTGCTCGCCAGGAGCTGGTGGCGCTCGGCCTCTTGGCTCCGGGGCTTGGGCGGCCGGCGGGCTGGGCGGGGTCGCCAGTAGACCCCCTCGAAGGCTCTGTGTGAACGGACCGCACCCCGCCCGTCCCGGAGTCCCCGAGGGGGTCCCCGTTCGCCCTGCGGTGTGGCCGCCTATCCTCCTCCCCGAGGAGTGTGCGGCGCTGCTCGGGCTCTGTCGCCGGGAGGTTCTCGACATGGCCCGAGACCAGAGGCTCCCTTGCATTCGCCTTGGACCCAAGACCGTTCGGTTCCTCCGGGATTCCGTGATTGCCTACCTCGCCCGGCTGGAGCGGCCGGCCCTCACGGATCCCGAAGTCCTGGCAGAGAGGAGGCGGATACGGGCTTGACAGGACTTGCTCTTTGTGATATAAATAGGTCCATGACCAGTAGGGGCCGAGGACGGCCGAGGGTGAAGAGGGGGCGCCGGGGGGCGTTTGCCGAGAGGCTCATCGCGGCCCGCTCCGCCCTCGGAATGACCCAGGCAGTAGCGGCGGAGGCTCTCCATTCCTCCCGGCCGTCTGTTGCCCGTTGGGAGTGCGGGACCGCGGAGCCCAGGGGCCCAGCCCGCGCATTCGTGGAGGCGTGGATCAAGCAGGCTCTACGGAAGGGAGGGGAACATGGCGAAGCGCGGTAAGCGGGATTTTGGGAGCATCGTGCAGAGGGGGGAGTCCTTCGTCGCCCGCTGGACGGACTCCAACGGGAAGCGGCGGGACAAGCGGTTCGCTTCCGAGGGACTCGCGCAACGTTTCCTCTGCCTCACGGCGCAGGAGTTCGCCAAGGCGGAGTTCCTTGGTGTCGCGCCCGTGGAGTCCGTCATCTTCGATGCCCTCCTTGACCGATACGCTTCGATCTTCCACGGGCTCAAGGCTCCGACCGTTCTCCGTCGGGAGGAGGACTTCCTGCGGGCGAAGGCCCTGCCGCAGTTCAAGGGCCGGGCGGCGGAGACGATCACGCGGCCCGAGATTGAGAGGTTCCTCTCCCTCCGGGCGGACCGGGACGGAGCGGGACCTGCGACTCGGAACCGGACGCTCTCGATGTTGAGCGCACTGTTCAAGAGGGCCGTTCGCCTCGGTCACGCGAGGGAGAACCCCTGCGCCGGGATCGAGCGGGCCCGGGAGACCGTTCGGGAGCCGCTCTTCCTCACCTTCGCGGATCAGGACAAGGTGATCGCGGAGTGCCCCGTTCCCCTCCGGTGGGCGGCCGCGGTCCTCCTCGATACCGGGCTCCGGACTGGAGAGGCCCTCCGCCTCGCATGGGCAGACTACAACCGGGAGCGGGGGACCCTGACGGTCCGCGAGTCGAAGAACCGGACGCCCCGCACGGTGCCGGTGACGGCCCGTGGCCGTGCGGCCCTCGATGCCCACCGGGCAGCGGCCCCGGGCGCTGGCCCCGCGGCCCTCATCTTCGGGAGCCTCGCGGGCTACCGCCCCTCGGGGGAGCCCCGGTTCAACAGCGACGCGTGGCAGGCATGGAAGAAGGCCCGCAGGCGGGCCAAGTTCCCCGGGCTCCGGATCCACGATTTGCGGCACTCCTTCGCAGCGACGGCGACCCAGGCAGGGGTCCCGCTCTCCGACCTACAGCGGCTCCTAGGACACAAGACTATGGCGATGACCATGCGCTACGCGGGCCATGCTCCGGCGAATGCCGGCGACCTTGCACGTGAGCGGTTGGAGGCTCTCCACCGCGGAGCGACGGCATTGGCAAACGCGCAGTAGAGAGGGAGAGACTGCCCCACCCCGTAGGCTCTCCGGCCTCACTCAGGAGAAGTGATGAACCGCAAGAGTGCAGGGGATGCCGAAGGTCTTGCCGGGGAACTCCTGGCCACTCTCTAGGACAAACACGAGGTTCGACTTTAGGGCGTGCATCGCCTTGCATTCATAGTGCCAGCCGCTCTCCTCACGCAAGCGTGCCATTACCTCAGCCACATCCGACGGCTGGAGCACTAGATCCTCCAGTTCGCCCGGGACAACCGATTCCGGCGGGATCACGAACACTCGCGGGAAGCTCTGCCGGATCCTCTTGCCGTGCCCCATGGAGATCTCAATTCGCTCAACACGAATCCGAACCTCATGGGGGGACCAATTCGACCACTGGAGGTGGTACTGGAGAATCGAGTTGCGACTTCCCCCCTCGAACACCGACGCATCAAGCGCGCCTTCGGGAAGGGATAGCCCTACGGCTTGGCGACACCTCTCGGGGGTCCAAGCGATCCTCCTAGTGTCCTCAGCGCACCGGAGCCTCCGAGCCTTCCAGCTCTTCCCGGCTTCAGCAATCCGGCTCCTCAGGACCTTCCCGAGTCTGAGGACTTCCCAGAGGACTCCGCCCCCCAGAAGAAGCCCCAGGACCTTGAGCACATCAGTCATGGTGAACAGCGCGGCGTTCGGGTCCTGCACAGCAGTTCCTCCCGTTGCACCCAAGGACCGGAAGTCTACCTACAAGTACGCCCGCAAGCGGACAACCCTTGCCGCAAGACGCGAGGCCCGCCCACGATCCTGCCCACGATCGGAGGTCCGGCATCCCGCCGGACCCCGCCGCCATCCCGCGCCATCCTGCGGGAACCCGCTCTGGCCCCGCCCCTTCCGAGGGGGCCGAGTGTTTCGAAAACCGGTGTGGCCGAAAGGTCACCCAGGGTTCAAATCCCTGCCCCTCCGCCACTCCGGTTCCTGGGCCGACCTTGCGCGCGATCGCTGCGTCCCGGCGCCCCCTCTTGCCGCTTCTCTGCGGACGGAGTAGGGTGAACCGGCACCCGGAGCGGCGGGTGGCGTGGAGGTGCGGCATGAGGGCGGGACTTCTTCGGACGGCGGTCGTGGGCGGCGCGCTGGCGGCGGCCGCGGGGTTGGCGTGGATCGGTACGGCCGAGGGTGCGGCGGCCCCCGAGGTCGTCTCCTTCGAGGAGGGGTTGGAGCCGGGGTCCTTCGCGCGCACGGTGCGGCTCGCGGGCCGAAGCCTAACGAAGGTGAAGGAGGCGACTCTCGCCGGCCCCGCACCCGCCACGACGGCCCGCGTCTCGACGATCCTCTTCACGGGGAAGGAATCGCTCGTCCTCGGGCTCCCCGCGGGGCTCCCGCAGGGGGACTACGCGCTGGGGCTCCTCGACGCCAAGGGCGTCCAGGTGGCTTCCGCGGTCCTGCGGCTGAACCTGGGGTCGCCGGCGCCGGGGACCCTCGACGCGGACACCCTCGGAGGCCTCGCTCCCGGGGCGTTCCTGCGGACCACGGGGGGGACGCTCACCGGCCCCCTCACCATCGCGGACGGCTCCGGGAACCCCCGGGCGGTCCTCGGCGCGGACATCCTCCGGTTCCTGGACGCCGCGGGGAAGGCCAGGCTCGAGGAGGGCCTCTCCCCGGCGGGGGACCCCTACCTCCAGGTGCGGGACGCGGCGGAGTACGTCCGCGGGCTCCTCCTCTACTACGGCGCCTTCGACAGCGCCTCCCTCTCGCTCCTCGACGCGGCCGGGGCCTTCCGGGCGGCGCTGAGCGAATCCGCCGGCGCCTCCAACCTGGTCTTCTACGACTCGGCCGTCTCCCCCGTGGTCCGGATGCAGGGCTCCGACGCCGGGGGGTTCCTCACGGTGTCGGACTCCGGAGGCTCCACGACCTACGGGCCCTAGCGGACGGAGGGCCGGTACCGCGCGACCCGACCTTTGACGCGGGCCGGCCCGGGGGGCGATACTACCGGCGGCATCGGAAGGGAGGCGCCCGCACGATGACCGGGCCGTGGCTGCCCATCGTCCTGGCCGCGGGAGACGCCGCCGCGGCGGCGGGCCCGGACCCCTTCCTCGAAGTGGCGACGCGCGGCGGCGCGGCGCTCCTCATCGGGCTCCTCATCGGGGCCGAGCGCGAGTTCTCCCACACGGAGAAGGAGCAGCTCTTCGCCGGCGTGCGGACCTTCCCGCTCATCTCGCTCCTCGGCTTCACCGCCGCGATGATCGCGGCGCTCGCCGGGTCCCCCCTCGTGTTCGCCGCGGTGGCGCTCTGCTTCGGGCTCCTCATCGTCTCGACCTACGTGCTCACCTCGCTGGGAGAGGACAAGGGGGCGACCACGGAGATCGCGGGGCTCACCGCGTTCTTCCTGGGCGCGCTGTGCTTCTACGGGACCGAGGTGGACCCCCGCGCCTGGTCCGCCCACGGCGTCCCGGTCAAGTTCGCCTCGGCGGCCGCGGTCGTCGCCGCGGTCCTGCTCTCCATGCGCGAGGCCATCCACGGGGTCGTGGGCAAGTTCGAGAAGGACGACATCCACGCCACCCTCAAGCTCGCCATCGTCACCCTCATCGTGCTCCCGCTCCTGCCGGACCGGATGTACACGATCGCGGACCTCCTGGGGGCGGAGGTGCTCCAGGGGGCCCCGCAGGGCCTCCGGGACTTCAAGGTCATCAACCCCAACAAGATCTGGTACTACGTCGTCCTCATCGCCGGCATCTCCTTCCTGGGCTACGTGGGGGTGAAGGTCTTCGGGGCGAGGATGGGGGTGGGGCTCACGGGGATCTTCGGGGGGCTCTCCTCCAGCACGGCCACGACGCTCGCCTTCTCGAAGAAGAGCCGCGAGGAGCCGGCCATGGCGCGCTCCTTCGCGACGGCCATCGTGCTGGCGTCGACCATCATGTTCCCCCGCTGCCTCGTCGTCGCGGCCGCCGCCTGCCCGCCGCTGCTCGTCCAGCTCTGGAAGCCCGTCGCGATCCTCTGCGCCGTGGGGGTCGTCGCGAGCGCGATCCTCCATTTCGGCGCCCCGAAGGACGAGCACGCCGCCGAGGGGGTCAAGTTCAAGAACCCCTTCGAGCTGGGCTCGGCGGTCAAGTTCGGGTTCGTCCTGGCGGGGATCGGCATCGTGAGCCGCGCCTCCCACCAGCTCTTCGGCGAGAAGGCCTTCTACCTGGCGAGCGTGCTCGTGGGGATGGCCGACGCCGACGGCTTCGCCTCCCAGGCCGCCGACCAGGGGAAGGCCGCGCTGGCGGCCGCGGAGCCGGGGGCCGCCGTCCCCTTCCTCGCGACCGCCGCGACCGCCATCGTCCTTGCCATGCTGTCCAACACGGTCGTCAAGGGGAGCCTGACCGTCACCATCGGCGCGAAGGAGCTGCGCCGCTACACCGTCACGTCCTTCGCGGCCATGGTCGTGGTTGGCGTGATTGCGGCCTTCCTGCTCGTCTGACGGAGGCGCCGGGCCTGTATCCCGTCGCATGTTTCGGATGGTTCATTCCCAGCCCCGGCCACAAGGTACTGGATCGAGCCGATTCCAATGGACTTAGTCCATGACTTAGTCTATGGTCGTGTACTCAGGCTGGCGTCCTCAAGGAGGCGCAGGATGGCCACGGAGCCCACGATGGTGAACATCCACGAGGCCAAGACCCACCTCTCGCGGCTTCTCGCCCGCGTCGCGGCGGGGGAGGAGATCGTCATCGCGAAGGCGGGGGAGCCCGTGGCGCGGCTCGTCCCCGTGAAGCCGAGGCGGCCGGATCGGGTCCTGGGACTCGACCGGGGCAGGATCTGGATGGCACCCGACTGCTGGGATCCCATGACGGATGAGGAGATCGCGGAGTGGGAAGACGGCAAGGTCTTCCCCGGCGAATGACGTACCTTCTCGACACGCATGTGCTCCTCTGGGCGGCCGCGGAGCCCGAGAGGGTCTCCGGCCGCGTCCGGGACATCCTCCAATGCGGAGCGACGGTCCTCGTCTGGAGCGTCGCCGGGACCATCGAGATCGCGACGAAGGTCAGAAAGGGGAAACTGAGGATCCCGGGGACGGTGGAGTCCTTCATCGAGGAGAAGAGGGCGCTCCTGGGGCTCGAGATCCTCCCGGTGGAGAACCGCCACGCGGTCCGCCTGGCGACCCTTCCCCGGATCCACGGGGATCCCCTTGATCGCATCCTCGTCGCGCAGGCCCAGGTGGAGGGGCTGCCGCTCGTCACCGCCGACGGGAGGCTGCGCGCCTACGGGGTCGAGGTGATCTGGTAGTCCGCCGGGCCGAGGCCCGCGAGCCGATCACCGCGTCGGCCAGCGCCCCGAGCGAGGGGAACCGCGGGCAGTCGCGGTCGGCGTTCACGCCCGCGGGGTCGAGGAGGACGGCGCGGAGCCCGGCCGCCCGCGCCCCGAGGACATCGATCTCGTAGTAGTCCCCGCAGTGGAGGGTCGTCTCCCGCCGCGCCCCGGAGGCGCGGAGCGCCTCCCCGAAGATGCGCGGGTCGGGCTTCTCGAGACCGAGCGCCCCCGAGTCCAGCACCCCGTCGAGGCGCCGCTCGAGGTCGAGCGTGCGAAGAAGCGACCGGAGCTTCCCGTCGGCGTTGGAGACGACCACGAGCCGGAGCCCCGCCGCGCGGAGACGGTCCAGCGCCGCGGGGACTCCGTCGGGCACCGAGGACCACAGGTTGTACAGGGCGTGCTCCGAGACGAGGGCGGCGACGGCGGCCTCCAGCGCCCCGTCCGCGCCGTGGACGCCCGCCTCCCGGAGCACCGCCCGGTAGTACATCCCGCCCCGGGCCCGGTCGTCGGTCGTGACGATGGTCCGCGGGCGGTCGAGCGAGCGCTTCGCCCGCGGATCGGCGGCGGCGAGCGCCGG
>Ga0247727_10005727_pt1 | contig 24916 bp, 27 predicted proteins | sample WisWelCaveWW1625_FD_202498 | JGI IMG/M metagenome (GOLD analysis project Ga0247727, IMG submission 202498) | Biofilm microbial communities from Wishing Well Cave, Virginia, United States - WW16-25 | ecosystem: Environmental > Aquatic > Deep subsurface > Groundwater > Cave microbial mat | place...
GTTGTTGGGGTCGGCGCGCACCAGGTCCTGGTAGCTCACCTGGGCAAAGGCCGCCGCGCCGGCCCACAGGCACCACCCAAGCCGCCTCATGGGGTTCGTTCCCGCCGCGGGGCTCCGCGAATCCGCCGGGCCGCCTGCCGGCTCAGGAAGGCCAGCAGGTCCTCCAGCTCGCCTGGCTCAAGCCGCTTGTCATAGTCGCTGGGCATCAATGATTCCTTCTGGTAGACGATCTCCCGCAGCTGCTGCCGTTCCAGCAGGTGAAGCTTCCCGTCGCTCGACAGCAGCTGGAGCGAAAAGTTGTCCTCGTTTTTCAGGATTCCCGCCAGCGGCCGGCCGTCGCCGGTCACGATCCGGACCGGCTGGTAGCCCCGCGGGAGGTGGGGTTTGGGTCGGGTTAAGGCCTCCCGCAGGGCGCTCCAGGTCCGCCGGCCGCCGGCGTCGGAGAGGTCCGGTCCCACCAGGCCGCCGCGGCCCCCGATGGTGTGGCACTCCCCGCACCGGCCCGCGCCCCAGAAGATCTTCTCCCCCCTGGCGGCATCGCCTTTGACGAAACGGTCGTAGGCGCTGGCCCGCAGGCTGCGGATGTAAGCCACGATCTTGCCGATGTCGGCCACCGGGAGCCCGGACGGCGGCATCTCGGTTCCGGCAAGGCCGTCGCGGATGGCCTCCAGCAGGTCCTGCTCGCTGGAGCGCAGGAACCGCCGGAGGCCCGCCAGCGCCGGTCCCCGGTCGCCGGCCGCCCCATCCAGTCCATGGCAGACCGTGCAGGAGCGGTTGTAGAGCGCCCGCCCTTCGGCGATGTCTTTTTCCGACGGCCGGACCGGGGCCTGGGCCTGGGCCAGCGCCAGCGGCACCACCACCCCCATCAGCCATTGCGGAGCCACGTAGTAGATGATACACTGCCGGTGGATGGCGCCTCTCTCCCGCCGAACGTTTCTGAAGGGCCTGGGGATCTCGGGCGCGTGGTCCGGATCGGGCTGCCGCCCCTGGCGGCCATGTTCAACAGCCGCGGAACGCTCTACGCCGCCGAGTCCAAGCCGGCCGAGACGCGCTTTGTGTTGTGGTTCAACGGCAACGGCATCCCGGAGCGCTACTGGATTCCCGCCGAAACCGGGCCCGGCTACGGCCTGACCCCTTGCCTGGCCCCGCTGGCGCCCTTTCGCCAGGACGTCCACATCCTCACGGGCCTTGACAATCCATCGGCCCGCAAGCCCGGCCCCGGCAACGATCACCATCGCTCCATGAGCGCCCTGGTGTCGGGGACCTCCTTCACGGGGCGCGGGGCCGGCGGCCCCTCCATCGACCAGGCCATCGCCGCGCGCATCGGGAGCCAGTCCCGGTTTCGCTCGCTCCAGATCGGCGTCTCGCAGGAATCCTTCGGCGAGAGCATCCAGCGCAACCTCAGTTGGGCCGGTCATGACCGGGCCCTGCCGCCCGAGATGATCCCGCACCGGTTGTTTGACCGCGTCTTCGGGGCCCGCGACCTGGGATGGATGGAGCGCAAGCGCAGCATCCTCGATGCCGTCACCCGCGATGCGGCGCAGTTGAAGTCGCGGCTGGGACAGGGGGATCGCATGCGGGTTGACGATCACCTCTCGTCCATCCGCGAAGTGGAGCGGGCCATCGCCAGCTTGCCCCCGGACTACCAGCGGGTCGAGGAACCAGAATCCGGCGGCGACATGAAGGACTGGCCCCGCATCGCCCGCCTCCAGACCGACCTGCTGGCGCACGCCTTCGCGGCGGGACAGACCCGGGTGGCCTCCTACATGCTGACCAAGTGCCAGGGCCTGGCGCGCTTCCCGTGGCTGGGCTACACCGCCGCCCGGCATCACGACTACACTCACCAGAACGCCGATGGCCCCGACGGCCAGCGGGTGCTGCGCGACATCTGCCGCTGGCACGTTGAGGAGTTCGCCTACCTGCTGGCCCGGCTCAAGTCCACCGCGGAGGGCGACGGGAACCTGCTGGACCGCTGCTGCCTGGTCTACCTGCACGAGCACGCCGAGGCCAACGCCCATAAGAATAATGGCCTGTCGGTGATCGTCGCCGGCCACGCCGGCGGCCTGGCGACCGGCCTGCACACCAAGAGCGCCGGCACCGTCGGGGATCTCTACCTGACGCTGGCCAACGACGTCATGGGCGCCGGCCTGCCGGCCTTCCCCAGCGCCCGAGCCAAGCTGCCCGGCGTGGCGTAGGACAGGCATTCCTGCCTGTCGGTAGGACAGGCATTGCTGCCTGTCAGGCCTCAGCGTAGCGCGTCATCCCGGGGCGCAGCGAGGGATGTGCTGTTCTCCCAGCGGTGCCGGCCCGCCTGCCTCACCGGGTCCCGATGCCCAGCTCGCGCTCAATCAAGGCCTCGACCCACTTCTGAATCGAGGTATCCTCTTCTGCGACCCGGATCCGGAGGGCCTTGTGGGTCGTGGTTGAGATCCGCACGATGATGGTGCGGCTGGTTTCGGTTTCCTGGGTACCGTTGGCGGCGGCCTTGACCTCGTTCATCGCGCTCCCTGTCCAGCATAGTACCACGTTCCTGGTTGGAACGATAGCAAGTTTTCCTTGACATTGTACAATCAATGATTTACTTTAATCTTGGATTATGCGGGCCCGGGAGTGGCTGATCGAGAACCCGAAGGACGGAACGCTGCTGGTGCTGATCCCGGAAGGGGAGTTTCTGGCGGGGGACCAGAAGTCTCCGGTGCGGCTGCCGGCGTTCTACCTGGCACAGCACCCGGTGACGAACGCACAGTACCAGAGGTTCGTCGAGGAGACGGGGCATCACCAGGAGTGGAAGCCGCGGGCGGGGCCGGACCATCCTGCGGTAGAGGTGAGTTGGGAGGATGCGCAGCAGTACTGCCGTTGGGCAGGCCTACGACTGCCGAGGGAGCTGGAATGGGAGAAGGGGGCGCGATGGGTGGATGGTCGGGAGTACCCGTGGGGCGACGGCTGGGATGCAGGGAAGTGCCGAAACTCAAGCGGCCAGACGAGCGGGGTCTGGGGCTACGCGGAGGGCAGCAGCGTATGGGGCATGTACCAGATGTCCGGGAACGTGTGGGAGTGGTGCGAGGACTGGTATGAGAGCAACGCGTATGAAAGGTACAAGCGGAGGGACTTGTCGCTGCCGGCGCAGGGCGCCGGGCGGGTGTTGCGCGGGGGGTCGTGGGTCAACGACTATCCCGATCACTTCCGCTGCGCGAATCGCGACTACTACAATCCAGCGGACCGGAACGACTACGTCGGCTTCCGGTGCGCCAGGACTTAAATTACCCTTTGCTGCTTTACCCCTTTACCCTTTACCGGGCGAGCGTAGCGAGCCCGGTCGAAAATTTTCAGGGGGGGTGACGAATGCCTTCGGACGAGCCAGAACTGGCGGTGATCGCGAAAGCGTTCGACCTGGCCAGGGAGATGACGCAGCGGACCAGGAAGCTGCCCCGGGATCTGAAGTTCGTGCTCGGTGACCGCATGCTGACAACAGCCTACGATGTCCTGGACACGCTGCTCGAAGCCAAGTACTCCCGGACCAGGAGGCCGCTGCTGGGACGCAGCAACCTGTTGCTGGAGCGGCAGCGCTTTCAGATACGCCTGTGCATGGAGGAGAAGCTGATCAGCGTGCGACAGTATGAGTACGTGGTGGAGAAGATCGACGAGGTGGGCAGGATGGTGGGTGGATGGCTGAGGAGCGCAAAGGAATGAGAGCTTGCGGCGCCAGCTGCGGGAAGGGGCCGGCCGACATCGCCGGGCGGGTGTTGCGCGGGGGGTCGTGGAACAACGACAATCCCGACAACTTCCGCTGCGCGAATCGCAACAACAACAATCCAGCAAACCGGAACGACAACAACGGCTTCCGGTGCGCCAGAACTCTCGAGGCCGGAGCCCGGCAGTCCACGGACGGTCGGGGCGTGCTCCAGAGAGTCCAGGCCGGCTCCTGGTCGGGTCGCCACGGGCGGCCCGGCCGAATACAGAAGGGGAGCCGGGAGGCTGGTAGCGCTCTCGGGCGCGAAGGCCCTCCGGCTCCGGATTCCCAACCATGATGGACCTGTTGATCGAGAACGCCAAGGACGGGACGCTGCTGGTGGTGATCCCGGAAGGGGAGTTTCTGGCGGGGGAGGAGAAATTTCCGGTGCGACTGCCGGCGTTCTACTTGGCGCTGCATCCGGTGACCAACGGGCAGTACCAGCGGTTCGTCGAGGAGTCGGGGCATCACCAGGAGTGGAAGCCGGCCGCTGCTCCGGACCATCCGGCGGTGGAGGTGAGCTGGGAGGATGCGCAGCAGTACTGCCGCTGGGCGGGGCTGCGGCTGCCGAGGGAGCTGGAATGGGAGAAGGGGGCGCGGTGGGTGGATGGCCGGGAGTACCCGTGGGGGGAGAAATGGGAGGAGGCGAAGTGCAGGAACTACAAGAATCGAGGAGCGGGGAAAACCGCCGGGGTGTGGAAGTATGCGGAGGGGAGCAGTGCATGGGGGCCGTATCAGATGGCAGGGAACGTATGGGAGTGGTGCGAGGACTGGTATGAGAGCGAGGCGTATGAGAGGTACAAGCAAGGGGACTTGTCGTTGCCGGCGAAGGGAAGCGGGCGGGTGTTGCGCGGGGGGTCGTGGTACTACGTCTATCCCGACTACTTCCGCTGCGCGGATCGCAACCTCAACAATCCTGCAGACCGGCTCGACAACTTCGGCTTCCGGTGCGCCAGGACTTGAATTACCCTTTGCTGCTTTACTGCTTTACCCTTTACCGGGCGAGCGTAGCGAGCCCGGCCGAATTTTTTTTCAGAACCTCAGCATGGCGAAGCTTGGTATCAGACAAAGTGTGTTGACGAACTCCTGTGGCTCGCAGACGGTGCAGACTAACAGCAGGTTGTCGATGGCTCTTCCGATGCTCAGATCCTGGGAGATGAGGATAACCCCGGGACTGGCGCGCTCGCGGATAAACACGCGGAAATGGCGGGGCATGGTGCGGGCATCATGGCTGACGAGCACGCGGCCCTCTTGCGCGGCCACGGCGAGAACGGCCGGGTCAGCCAGGCCTTCGAGCGGGACTTGCTGGGGGGGCTTGAAATCGACCCCGCCGTGTCGGCGCACCACGCCGTCCACAATGGCCAGCTTGAGATCGGCATCGGCCAGCAGCCGATGGATCATGGCCGGCGGGCCAGCAGGCGTTGCCGCGCCTGGTCAAGCCTCTGCCGCAGGTCCTCCCCGGGGGGTTGTGCCTGCTGCTCCAGCTCTTCCCAGGTCCGCTTCAGGTCCTGGAGGTAGGCTTCGGATTGCTGGGGATGGTTCAGATAAAAGGCTATGGCTCCGTAGACCTGTCCCAAGGACAGCGAGGGGAAGTTCTGCCGGATGGTCTCCGGCGAGGCGCCCTCCAGAAACAGGTACACGATGGAGGCCAGCGATACGCGGCTGCCGGCGACGTACAAGCCGCCGTCCCGCTCTTCGATGCATTCAGGAAGGGTCATATCCGTCTCCGGCTTTCTCTGGCTCACCCGACACTTCGACGCGGAAGCCCGCAGCCGGGATCACAATCTCCGCTCGCGCTCGTATTGGTCGAGAGACTTCACGCCGCCGGCTCGAATATGGCGCACGCCCCGCTCGATCGACGCGAGGTCTTCCTCGGTCAAGGGCTCGTCATCCACCGCCGCCGAGTCATAGCGAAGTTGCTTCAGGAGCTCCTGCGCCTGGCTCTCCGACATCTCCTCCACCAGGCTGTGGATCTCTTGTTTCGCAGTCATATCCGGCCTCGGCATTATTATAGCGGAGGACCCTTCGCAAGGTGAATCCCATGAACACAACCACAAACCCTTTCCAGCAGGCCTTCCGCACCTACGTGCGGGCGGGCTACCCCATCCTCTACGTCGTGACGGCCGAAGAGGAGCGCGCCATCGAGCTGGTGCGCGGCGCCCTGGATGATGATCTGGCGGCCCGCAAACCTTACGTGTGGTCAGTGTCGCGCGGGCTGTGCGGCATGGACTTCAAGCCGCTCGACGCCAAGACCGCCGATCCCAAGCGCATCCTTCCGTTCCTGCTGGAATTCAAGCAGCCGGGGGTGTTTCTGCTCGAAGACTTCCATTTTTTCCTGGACGAGCGCGCGTCGCTGGCGCCGCTGGCGGTCCGGCAGCTCCGGGACGTCGTGCCGGCATTCCCCGCTGACCGCAAGACCCTGGTCTTGCTGTCCTCGGTTCTGAAACTGCCTCCGGAACTGGAGAAGGACGTCACCGTGCTGGACCTCGAGATGCCGGACGAAGCGGAGCTGCTGGCGGTTCTGGAGGAAACCGTTGACCAGGTCAAGGACAATCCCAGGGTGGAGGTGAACCTGGAGGGCGATGCGCGAGAAAAGATCGTCCGCGCCTTGACCGGGCTCACCCGGATGGAGGCTGAAAACGCCCTGGCTAAAGTGATCGTGACCCATAGCCGCCTCGATCCGGCCGACGTCGATTCGCTGCTGGCGGAGAAGGAGCAGATCATCCGCAAGAGCGGGATGCTGGAGTTTTACTCCTCGCCGGAACGGTTCGGCTCCATCGGCGGCCTGGACCTGCTGAAAGCCTGGCTGCGGCAGCGCGGCAAGGCGTTTTCCGAAGCCGCCCGGCTGTTCGGCTTGCCGAATCCCAAGGGGCTGATGCTGGTCGGGGTGCCGGGGTGCGGCAAGAGCCTCACGGCCAAGGCCGTCGCCGCCGAATGGAAGATGCCGCTGGTGAAGTTCGACCTGGGCAAGGTGTTCGGGGGGCTGGTCGGCCAGTCGGAAGAGAACATGCGGCGGGCGCTCAAGATGGGCGAGGCGGTCGCCCCCTGCGTGCTGTGGATCGACGAGATCGAAAAGGGACTGGCCGGGGCGCGGGGCGGCGCGGGCGATAGCGGCGTCACCAGCCGCGTCTTCGGGTACCTGCTGACGTGGATGGAGGAGAATCGCAAGCCCGTGTTCGTCATCGCCACCGCCAACGACATCGACGGCGTGCCTCCCGAGCTGCTGCGCAAAGGGCGCTTCGACGAGATTTTCTTCATCGACCTGCCGGGTCCGTTCGAGCGGGCCTCGATTCTGGCGATCCACCTGGCGCGCCACCACCGGGACCCGAGGGACTACGACCTGGGGCGGCACGCCGTGGCCACGGAGGGTTTCTCGGGCGCCGAGCTGGAGCAGGTGGTCATCGACGCGCTCTACCTGGCATTCGCAGAAGGCGAGGACGCTAAGCTGGGAGACCGCCACATCGAAGCGGCGGCTCGGGAGACTGTGCCGCTGTCGCAGTCCCTGGGCGCCAAGATCGCGCACCTGCGCGCCGAGGCGCAGCAGAAGTGGCGTCCGGCCGGGCGCCCCGAGGGCCAGCCCGCCGAAGCGTCCGTGGCCGAGCCGCCCCCGGCGCCGCGCAAGCCGCGGCGGATCTTCGAGGTGTCGTAGGGAGGGCCGTATGTCTCAGGGAGGACCTTACAAGATCGGCCAGCGCTTCGGCCCCTACGTGCTCGACGACTACCTGGGCTCGGGCGCCTTCAAGAGCGTCTATCGGGCGCGCAACGAGGGCTCCGCGGTTCCGGACAAGCAGGTTGCCCTGGGGTTTCCCCACCAGCAGGAGCCGGAAGGGCTCGCCGACCTGGAGAAAGAGTTCCTGGTAGCGACCCGCCTTCTGCACCCCAACATCCTGCGTGTGTACGCCCTCGACCGCCACGAAGACGTGTCGTTTTTGGTGATGGAGTACCTGGAAGGACATACGCTCCGCGCCGAGCTGCGGGAGCGCGCCACGCTGCCGCCCGAAGACGCCGTGCGCCTCGTGGGGCTGCTCTGCGAGGGGCTGGCATACGCACATCAGCTCAAGGTGCTGCACCGCGACTTGAAGCCGGAGAACGTGTTCCTGGCCGGCGGGCGGGCGCCGAAGATCCTGGATTTCGGGGTGGCGCGGGTGCTGGCCCGGACCTCTGAGAGGGCCAGCACGCGGATCGGCACCACCGAGTACATGGCGCCGGAGCTGCTCCAGGGGGCCGCCGGCACCAACGCCGACCTGTGGGCCCTGGGAATCGTGCTTTACGAGCTGGTGACCGGCCGGCGGCCCTTCACCGGCGAGGTCGGCGACGTCATCCAGAAGATCCTTACTGCTCCCTACGAGGAAGGGCCGCTGCGCGAGCGGGCTGTGGATAACCGCATCATCCGGGTGCTCCGCAAGATGCTGCGGAAGAATCCGGACGAGCGGTACCAGGACGCCGAGGAGCTGCTGCGAGACCTGGAAACCGCCGCCCGCCGGGTGCGCCTGGTGGACGACGACGAGAGCCGGCTGGAGGTGCTGCTGCGCGCCAGCTATCCGTTGGTGTGCGTGTATAGCCACGAAGAGGACCGGGTGCTGGAGGCGGTCCGCAGGATCGCCGGCCGGCTGGGGGAAGACCGCGGCCGGGCGCGCAAGCTGTATTTCTGGAGCGCCTCGCGCGGGTTGCGGGACGAAGCCGGCAACCTGTTGCGGGCCGATACGGTCGAGGATCCCACCGCCGCCATCGTGCAGGTGATCGAGAACCCGGAAGACGCCATCTACCTGTTTCTGGATCTGCACCCCCACTTCACCCCGGTGACCATCCGGCTCATCCGGGATGCGGCGCGGGCGGTGCGGCAGTCGCGCAAATCGGTCTTGCTGATCTCTCCGGTGTTTCAGATCCCCGAAGAGCTGAGCAAGGAGCTGACGGTCGCGATGTTTCATCTTCCCGACCGTGAGCAGCTCGATCCGGTGCTGGACGGGGTGACGCAGGAGTGTCGTGCGGCCGGCTGGGCGGCTGAACTGGGAGAGCCGGAGCGACGGGCCATCGTGCGGGCATTGCTCGGACTCACCGCGCGGGAAGCCGAGCGGGCCCTGCGCAAGGTGGCCGCCGAGGAGCAGGGGCTGCGCGCGGGAGCCGAGAGCAGGCTCATCCTGGAAAAGACCCAGATCATCCGGAAGTCGGGCGTGCTCGACTACTTCCATTCTTCAGCCTCTTTCCTGGATGTGGGCGGGCTGGATCGGCTCCTGGCGTGGTTCGACGCCCGGGCGGGGGTGTTCGCCGGCGCCGCGCGCTATGCCGGGTTGCCGCAGCCCAAGGGCGTCCTGCTGGTGGGGGTGCCGGGGTGCGGCAAAAGCCTCTCGGCACGGGCGTTGGCCGGGGCCTGGGGTGTGCCTCTGGTTCGGCTGGACGTAGGCCGCATCTTCGGCTCGCTGGTGGGGGCGTCGGAGGCCAACCTGCGCCGGGCGATCCAGACTGCGGAGGCCGTGAGCCCCTGCGTGCTCTGGATCGACGAGGTGGAAAAAGGATTCGCCGGCGTCCAGAGCCACAGTGGCGGCGGGGTGGCGGCCCGCGTTTTCGGCGACTTCCTGAATTGGTTGCAGGAGAAGCGCAGCCCGGTTTTCGTCGTGGCCACGGCCAACGATCTCACCGGCATTCCGCCCGAGTTTCTTCGCAGCGGCCGTTTTGACGAGCGGTTCTTCGTGGGCCTTCCGGGACGGGCGCAGCGGCAGGACATCTTGAGGATTCATCTGAAGCGGCGGAATCGAGACCCGGACAACTTCGACCTCGCCGCGCTGGCGGCCGAGTCGCAAGGATTTTCGGGTGCGGAGCTGGAGCAGGCGGTGGTCGGCGGACTGTTTCGCGCCTTCGAGGCGGGCCGCGAACTCCAGAGCGCCGACATCTCCGCAGAGATCCGGGAGACTTATCCGTTGTCTCGCTCACGGGCGGACGAGATAGCGGCCCTGACCCAGTGGGCGGTGCAAAACGCCCGGATGGCCAGCAGTGGAGATGGCGCTTGAGCCGCGATTTGCTGATCGAAAACCCGAAGGACGGGACACTTCTGGTGCTGATCCCGGAGGGGGAGTTCCTGGCGGGGAAGACGAAGTTTCCGGTGCGGCTGCCGGCGTTCTATCTGGCGCTGCACCCGGTGACCAACGGGCAGTACCAGCGGTTCGTCGAGGAGTCGGTGCATCACACGGAGTGGAAGCCGGCCGCTGCCCCGGAGCACCCGGCGGTGAACGTGAGTTGGGACGATGCCCAGCAGTACTGCCGGTGGGCGGGATTACGGCTGCCGACGGAGCTGGAATGGGAGAAAGGGGCGCGGTGGGTGGATGGGAGGGAGTATCCGTGGGGGGAGGAATGGGAGGAGGGGAAATGCCGCAACAGCAAGAACCGGGGGAGCGAGCAGGGCGGAGTCTGGAGTTACGCGGAGGGGAGCAGCGGATGGGGTCCGTATCAGATGTCTGGGAACGTGTGGGAGTGGTGCGAGGACTGGTATGAGAGCAAGGCGTATGAGAGGTACAAGCAGCGGGACTTGTCACAGCCAGGAAAAGGATCCGGGCGGGTGTTGCGCGGCGGGTCGTGGTGCAGCGACTATCCCGCTCCTTCCGCTGCGCGGTTCGACGCGACTCCGCTCCTGCAAGCCGGCACGTCAGCTTCGGCTTCCGGTGCGCCAGGACTTAAATTACCCTTTGCTGCTTTACCCTTTTACCCTTTACCGGGCGAGCGCAGCGAGCCCGGCCGAAATTCTTTGGAGCGGGGGTGACCATGCGGCTGCGTCTTCATGCTTTTGAGCCGCGGAGTAAGAGCAACGGCCCCGGCGTGCGGGCGGTGATCTGGTTTCAGGGGTGCACGATCGGCTGCCCCGGCTGCTTCAACCCTCAGACCCACGATCCCGGCGCGGCCCGCGAGACCGGTGTCGAAGAACTGGCGGCCAAGATCGTCGGCCTCGGCGGCAGCATCGACGGCGTGTCAATCTCGGGCGGCGAGCCGTTCCAACAGCCCGAGCCGCTTCTGGCCCTGGTCCAGGCGCTGAGCGCAGCCGGTCTGAGCATTCTCGTCTTCTCCGGCTACCCGCTGGCGGTGCTGCGGGAACAAACGCTGGGGCCGGAAATCCTCCGGCACGTCGACGTCCTGATCGCCGGCCCTTACGTCCAGGGACGACACTGTGGAACGGGGCTGCTGGGATCGTCGAACCAGCGGATCCATTTGCTGACCGACCGCCACGGCCCTTCCGAGTTCGCAGGCCTCCCCCGCAGCGAAGCGATCCTCCACCTGGACGGGTCTGTATCCATCACCGGAATCTCTCCACTCTGGATGGGGAACGATGTCAGGCGGTAGCCACCGTCGGGGATCTCTACCTGACGCTGGCCAACGACGTCATGGGCGCCGGCCTGCCGGCCTTCCCCAGCGCCCGACGCGCCAACCATCCCACAACCCACAACCCGGGTCACAGGTCCCTGTGGAACGTCCCCTCGGTTACCCCCCGGCCGCTGGCGATGTAGGCCTCCAGCTTCTTGCGGTATTCCTGGGCCACCGGGGCGTTTTGGTCCACTACGTTGGCTAGCTCTTCGGGATCCTTCTTGAGGTCATAGATCTCCTGGAAAGAGCCCTGACCGGTCCAGCGGGTGATGTAGTTCCATTCCTCGGTCCGGACCGAGGCGTGGATGCCCCAGCCGGTGATGATGGTGTCGCGCAGTCCGCCGGAGCGGCTTCCCGCCAGCATCGGCGCGAAGCTCTCGCCGGTCACCCGCTTGGGGGACTTCAGGTCCAGCAGTTCCAGCGCCGTGGGAACTACATCCGGGTGCTGCACGAATCCCCGGATCTTGCGGCCGTCATGGTTCTTGCGGGGGTCCGAGATCAGCAGGGGCACGTTGGTCACCTGCCGTCGCAGCCGGGTCTCAGCTTTGTGCAACTGGCCCTGCTCGCCCATCATGGTGCCGTGGTCGGCCAGGAAAACGAGGATGGTGTTCTTCATCAGCCCCAGTGACTCCACCTTGCTGAGGAACTTGCCGACCCAGGTATCCACCATAGTCACCAGGCCGAAGTAGAGCGCCCGGGCGTGCTCGATCTCGACCTCTGACATGTCCTTGGTGACGGCGGGGGGTGAAATGAGGCGCGGCCCCTGGTAGGCGGACTTCATGTACAGCCGGTAATAGCTGTCGTGCGGGTCCCAATACTCGTGCGGGGCAAACGATTCGATGTGCAGATAGAAGGGTTGATTGTCGCGGGCATTGCGGTCCAGCCAGCGGATGGCGTCGGTGAAGACGCGGGGGGCCAGCCAGTCCTCTTCGCGCTTCCAGTCCTGGCGGTTCATCAGATACTGGAGCAGGTTCAGGTTCTTCTGGGAGGCATGACGGTATTGGCTCAGGTCGATGCCGGCCTTGGGGCCGGACTCCCAGCGGTCGGCCTCCTGGCCTCGGATCCAGCGCCAGCAGTCGAAGCCGCGATGAAAGTTCTTGCCGGGCTTGAAGGTGTGGTAGAGGTCCGAGATGATGGCGGTGTGGTAGGAGGCTTTCTTGAGGATCTCGGCCAGGGTGATGTCCTCGGCGTAGAGTTGGTGCCAGCCGCGAATCCGGACCTGGTCGTCGGGCTGGACGATCTGGCGGGTGGGAAAGATCCGCCGGCCGGTGTAGAGCACCCGGCGGCTCGGGATGGTCGGCAGGCACTCCGGATAGGCGTCCAGGAACACGGCCGACTTCGCGGCCAGGCGGTCCACGTTGGGCGTCCGGATAGAGGGATTGCCGTAACAGCCGAGCATGTTGGCGCCCCAGGTGTCGACGCAGATCAGGATCAGGTTGAGGCCGTTGCCCTTCTGCTCCTGGGGCTGCTCGAGCGGCGCCGGTAGGGCGGCCTGCCCGGCCTGAGCGGTCCCGGGCCGGCTCTGGCAGGCGACGGTCGAGGCGGCCGCCGCGGTGGTGGAGGTGGCAACAAATTGTCGTCGGGTCATAGGCGTGGTGGTATTCTAGCATTGCCATGACCACCCCCATTGCTCGCCGCCATTTCCTGGTCCAGGCCGCCGGCGCCGCCGCGGCCTTCGCCCTCCCCACCGAAGGCGCCAAGCCCTTCCGCGGGATCTTCATCATCATGGCCACGCCCTTCACCGAGGCTGGCGCGGTCGATTTCGAGGATCTCGAAAACGAGGTTCGGTGGCTGGACCGCTGCGGCGTCCAGGGGATGGTCTGGCCGCAACTGGCCAGCGAGTACATGACTCTGACGAAGGAGGAGCGCCTGCGCGGCATGGAGGTGATCGCGCGGGCCGCCAAGGGAAAGAAACCGGCGCTGGTCCTCGGGGTCCAGGGGGCCAACACCGCCGCGGCGCTCGACTACGTGCGCCACGCCGAGACGCTTAACCCCGCCGCCCTGATCGCCATCCCCCCCACCGAGGCCAAGACCCTCGACGATTTTCGCGAGTACTATGGGGCCATCGCCAAGGCCGCCCGCCGGCCGCTCTTCATGCAGACCACCGGCGGGGCGCGCGGCATCGCTCCCACCGTCGAATTCATGCTGGAGCTGGCCCGCGAGCAGCCCAACTTCCGCTACGTTAAAGAAGAGTACGAGCCGGTGATCCAGCGGCTGAGCGAGCTGGCAAAGCACCGCCACCTGATGCACGGCCTCTTCAGCGGCGCCGCCGGCCGCGCCATGATGTACGAGATGAGCCTGGGCTTCGACGGCACCATGCCGGGGGCGCCCTACTCCGACATCTACGCCCAGATCTGGGAGCTTTACCAGGGGGGCCACAAGGAAAAGGCCCGCGACCTGTTCTCGAAGCTCTTGCTGATGCTCAATACCGAGCAGCAGATTCCGGGCGCCCGCCGCTACATCATGAAGAAGCGCGGGGTCTTCAAGACCATGGTCTCGCGGCGGGACAAATCCATACTGACGCCGGAAGCGATCCGGGAGATCGAGTTCCACTACCAGGCTCTGAAGCCCCACCTGAAGGCATGACAGTGGCAGAACTCGCGAGGACCCCGTCAAAAGGTAGACGTCTCCAAAGAAGCTCTTTGTTTTCAGCACTTGATTAGGGGGACCAATTGGTCCCCGGCGGCGGCGTGGGCTTCAGCCTGGATTCAGCCCCCGCCAAGACAGGCAGGAATGGCTTTCCAAGACAGGCAGGAATGCCTGTCCTACCGGCATGAGGACCCTCTTCTGGATGGTGGTGCTAGGCGTGCTGGGGGCGTTTTTCGCGCGCCGTCCGGTCAAGACCCTGGGCGCCTGGGAGCCGAGGGTCATCCGGATCCGCCTGGCGGAGACCGGGACGGTTTTGTTCTATGCCGCCGCCGTCTACCTGCTGGACTGGAACTTTCCGCTGACCAAGGCGTCGCAGGTCGCGGCGGCGGCCGGCTGGGTCCTGACGCTGGCCGGGCTGGCCCTGGCGGCGTGGAGCCGGGCGACGCTGGGCCGGTGTTTCTCGGTGTCGCTCGGCGTGAAGCAGGATCACGACCTCGTCCGGAGCGGCCCCTACGCCTGGATGCGGCACCCCATGTACACCGGCTTGCTGGCGCTGGGACTGGGCGGGGCCCTGGTTCACAACAGCGGGCTGGCGGTGGCTCTGCTGGTGGCGCCGTTCGGCGGTTTTTTCTACTGGCAGACGCGAGTGGAGGAACCGCTGCTGGTGGCCCGCCTCGGCGACGCCTACAGGCAATATCAGGCCAGCACCGGCCGCCTGCTGCCCCGCCTGATGCGGTAAACTGGCGGCCATGGGCGGGCTCCTCCACACCGGTTTGTTGCTGCTGGCGGCCTTGCCGGCGGCCGCGGCCCTCCAGACCGACATCGAGTTTGCGGTGGTGGGCCAGGTCCGGCTTACTCTGGATGCCTGGGTTCCCGAGGGCGCCGGTCCTTTCCCGGCGGTGATCGTGGTGCACGGCGGCGGCTTCACGGCCGGCGACAAGCAGACCTTCGTGAAGCCGCTGTTGGAGCCGCTCACCCGGGGTGGATTCGCGTGGTTCACCATCAACTACCGGCTGGCGCCCTAGCATCGTTTCCCGGCCGCCGTCGAGGACGTCGAGCGGGCCGTGGTGTGGGTGCGGGCCCACGCTCGCCAATTCAAGGTCGACCCGCAGCGCATCGCCCTGCTGGGGGAGTCGGCCGGAGGGCACCTGGTGAGCTTCGCCGGCGCCCGGGCCAAGGCCTCCACGCGGGTGGCGGCGGTGGTCTCTTTCTACGGGCCACACGACTTCGCCGCCCGGGCCGAGCAGCACGGCCGGCTCGCAGAATCCCTCAAAGCCTTCCTGGGCCTGGCGGAGCTGAACGACGCCGCCCAGCGCTCCATGCGAGAGGCCTCGCCCATCACCTACGTTCACAAGGACATGCCGCCTTACCTGCTGATCCACGGCACCGCCGACTCGACCGTCCCCTACGACCAGTCGGTGCGCATGTGCGACCGCATGAAGCAGGCCGGCGCCTCCTGCGAGATCTTCGCCGTGCAGGGCGCCCCGCACGGCGTCGGCCCCTGGGAAAAGACCCCGGAGTTCCAGGGTTACAAGGGGAAGATGGTGGAGTGGCTGGGGCAGACTCTGGGCGCCGGCCAGGCCGCGGCTCGGTAACGCAGGCTAGCTGCTAGCATAGCGGTGAGGAGACGCTCTTGAAGCCCCTGGTATTCTTCGTTGCCCTGGCGGCCCTGCCGGCCCAGACGCCGGAGGAGAACCTGCGGCGCATGCTGGAGTCGCAGAAAGAACTGACGTCGCACCTGGTGAAGGAGGCCCGGCGGATCACGAATCGGGGCGCGGCTGAGATCGCGACGCGGGAGGCCTGGGAGAAGGTCCGCGACCAGCGGCGGCGCCAGATGCGCGATATGCTCGGCCTCGATCCCTGGCCGGAGCGCACCCCGCTCCATGTCCGGATCACGGGGCGCCTCGAAAGGCCGGACTACACCGTCGAGAAGATCTCTTTCGAGAGCCGGCCGAAGGTGTACGTCACCGGGAACCTCTACCTTCCCGCCAAGCGCGCCGGCCGGCTCCCGGCAGTCGTGTACGTGTGCGGCCACGCCCTTTCGCCCCACGGGGCCAAGGCCATGTACCAGCGCCACGGCATCACCTTCGCAAAGAACGGCTACGTGTGCTTCATCCTGGATCCCATCCAAATCGCCGAGACCTTCGCGCTGCACCACGGGGTGCTCAACCAGGAAATGTACGATTGGTATTCGAGAGGTTACACGCCGGCCGGTGTGGAGGTCTGGAACGCCATCCGGGCGCTCGACTACCTGGAGACCCGGCCGGAGGTGGATGGCGACCGCTTCGGGATCACGGGGCGCTCCGGGGGAGCGGCCATGAGCTGGTTCGCCGGCGCCGTCGACGAGCGCTTCCAGGTGGTCGCCCCGGTGATGGGCATCTCGACCTACGCCGCCAACGTGGCCGACAACACCCAGCGGCGCCACTGCGACTGCATGTTCGCCATTAACACCTACATGCACGACATGATGCACCAGGGGGCGCTGATCGCCCCGCGCCCGCTTTACATGATGCACGGACGCAAGGACCTGCTGTTTCCGGTGGCCGGCTACGAAGAGTTCGAGCGGCGGGTGGGAGAGTTGTACCAGTCCTACGGGGCGCGGGAGCGGTTCAAGAACCTGGTGGTCGAGACCGGCCACGAGGACTCCGCCCTGCTGCGAGGTGAGGCCGTGAAGTGGTTCGACCGGTGGCTGAAGGGGAACTCCTCCCCAGCCGAGCCGGACTTGCAGTACACCGACGAACCCGGCCCGGAGCTGAGCGTTTTCAGCGGCCAGCCTCCCCCCGATGCTGTTAACTTTCGGGTGCACGAGACCTTCACTGCCGGCGGCAAGCCTCCGGCCGACCTGGTCGCCACCCTGCGGGAAAAGGTTTTTCACGCCTTTCCCGAAAGCCGCCCGCCGCTCAACATCCGCGCGACGCGGCAGACGGCCACCGGCGCCTGGCAGGATTTTGATTTCACCAGCGAGGAAGGGGTCACGGTTCGGGCGGTGTGGCGGGCCTCGCGCGCCCAGGGGGCCTTTCCGGCGCTGCTCTACATCGCCGGCGACGGCGAGGATCCCGGAGCCATCCAGGCCACGCTGCGACAGACTCTGGCCAATCGCGACATAGCGGTGCTCGTCAGCTATCCGCGCGGGGTCGGCGAGATCCCCTGGGAGAAGAGCTTCTGGAAGGACACCCTGCGCAACGCCATGCACCTGGGTCGCACGGTGGACTCCATGCGCCTGTGGGACGTGTTGCGGGCGCTGGACTTTCTGGACGCCCAGGCGGCCAGCAAACCCCAGCGTCTCACGGTGCTTGGCAAAGGGGTGGCCGGGGCTCTGGGCCTCTATGCGGCGCTGCTCGATCGCCGCATCGACCAGGTGATGCTGCTCGATCCGCCGGCATCACATCGCCAGGGGCCGGTCTTCCTGAACGTCCTGCGCTACACCGACCTGCCGCAGGCCGGCATGGCTTACACCGGCACCCAGCGTCCGCTGATTTTTTACGGCCTCCTGCCGGAGGCCTGGCGAGGAGTGCCCGCCGTAACGGTCATGAGCATCGAGCCGGTGGTGCGAGGAAGGCTGGACCATCACTTCCCGGCCGGGTATTAGCGTGCGGGTGGCGATCGCCGGCCTGCTGCACGAGTCGAACTGCTTCAGCAACCTGAGCACCGGCCTGTCGGCGTTCGAGCAGGGGAGCCTTCGCCGCGGCCACGAGATCCTGGCGGAGTGGGCCGAGAGCCAGCATGAGGTCGGCGGTTTCCTGGCCGGCGCCGCGCGGTTCGGCTTCCAGATTCATCCCACCCTGGTCGCGGTGGCGACACCGGCCGGCCCGGTGGTCGATGAGGCCCTCGACCACTTGACCGCGGAACTGATGGAGCGCTTGCAAGCCGTCCCCCGGCTGGAGGGGCTGTTGCTGGCCCTCCACGGGGCCATGGTGACCCAACGGTTTCCGCACGCCGACGCCGAGATCCTGCGACGCGCGCGGGAAGTCCTGCCGGAGCCGTTTCCGATTGTGGTCACCAACGATTTTCACGCCAACATCGCGCCGGAGCTGGTGGAGCGCTCCACGGCGCTGGTGACCTATCAAACCTGCCCCCACGTCGACCAGCGGGCCCGGGGGATCAAGGCCGCCGAGCTGATGCGCGGCATTTTGAGCGGCGACGCCCGGCCGGCACAGGCTCTGGCCAAGCCGCCCATGGTGATCCCCATGCCGTTTCACAACACCAGCCGCGAGCCGTTGGCCCCCATTGTCGAGGAGAGCCGGCGACTGGAGAGGGAGCCGGGCATCCTGGCCGCCAGCGTGGCCGGCGGGTATCCGTACGCCGAGGGGCCCTGGAGGGGACCATCGGTAGTTGTAGTAACTAATGGCGATGCCGGGCGGGCGCGGGCCCAGGCCGACCGCCTGGCAGAACTGCTGTGGGCGGCGCGGGTCCGGATGCACCGGGAGCTGCCGGAGGCGGCCGCCGCCGTGCGGGCGGCCATGTCCTCCTTACGCCCGCCGGTGGTGCTGGTCGACATGGGCGACAACATCGGCGGCGGCTCGGCCGGCGACGGCACCTTCCTGCTGGGGGAGCTGCTGCTCCAGAGGGCCGGCGGGTGGGTGGTGGTTCTGGCGGATCCGGAGGCTGTGGAGGCCGCGGTTCGCGCCGGGGTGGGTGGCGATTTTTGTCAACGGGTGGGCGGCAAGCGCGATCGGCTCCATGGCGATCCCGTCGAAATCACCGGGCGAGTGCGTCTGATCTATGACGGCCGGTTTGTCGAGACCCAGGTTCGCCACGGTGGCCAGCGGTTCCACAACCAGGGCTTAACGGCAGTCGTGGAAGCCTCCGGCGGGACGCCCGAGTCGCCCAATCTGCTGGTGTTGACCACCCGGCGCCAGCCGCCCTTCAGCCTGGAGCAGCTCGTGAGCGGCGGCGTTCACCCCGAGCGGCAGAAGATTCTGGTGGTCAAGGCGGCGGTGGCCTTTCGGGCCGCCTATGAGCCCATCGCCGGCGAGATCATCGAGGTCGACACCGCCGGCGCCACCTCAGTAGGACAGGCATTCCTGCCTGTCCGGGGCTGACCCGGCGGCGCCATCATTTTTCTTGACTTCCACCAGCTCGGGCCAGTAGCATGAAAGCATCACTGAAGGAAGGAGGTGGTCCAGACAATGAGCTGTAGTCATAGACCGTGTGAGGTGGCCGACCCCTGAGTCGGATGCTCGAACGCTCGGGCCAAGGTGCAGTGACCGGCCCAAGTGCCTGCTGAACGGCCGCTTCACAAGGTGGCAGTTCCAAGCAGTTCCAAGCCCCCGGGAGGTGACCTCTTCCCGGGGGCTTGTTGTTTAGAAGGGATCCTTGTACATTCTTGGCATCGAGACTTCGTGCGATGAAACCGCCGCCGCCGTGGTGGCTTCCGGCGAGCGTGTGCTTTCCAACGTGGTGGCTTCTCAGTTCGACGTGCATCGCCGCTACGGGGGCGTGGTGCCGGAACTGGCCTCCCGAGAGCACCTGCGGGCCATCGTGCCGGTGGTGCGGCAGGCCATGGAAGAGGCCGGCGTGGGGCGGCAGGAACTGGCGGCTGTGGCGGTCACGTGCGGCCCTGGGCTGGTGGGTTCGCTGCTGGTGGGCGTCACTTACGCCAAGGCCCTGAGCGTTTCCTGGGGCCTGCCGCTGATCGGGGTGAACCACCTGGAGGGTCACATCCACGCCGTCGTCCTGGAGCAAAAACAAAAAGGCGACACTTTGGAGTTTCCGGCCCTGGCCCTGGTGGTGAGCGGGGGCCACACCCACCTGTTCTGGGTTCGCCTGGAAGGGGAGGAGTATGCCTACCGCCTGCTGGGACGCACGCGGGACGACGCCGCCGGCGAGGCCTTCGACAAGGTGGCCAAGCTGCTGGGACTGGGCTACCCGGGCGGGCCGGTGATCGACCTTCTGGCGCGGCACGGGAACCCGCGGGCGGTGCGGTTCCCCATGGCGAAGATGAAGGGCAACCTGCTGGACTTCAGCTTCAGCGGCTTGAAGACCGCGGTGTTGAGGCGCGTGCAGGGGGCGGGAATGGAGGAGGAGATCCGGCGTCGGCGGGAGCTGCTGCGGTCCAAGCCCAATCCCAGCGTCGAAGAGTGGCTGGAGACAACGCCGCAGGCGACCCTGGACCTGATGGCCTCGTTCCAGAACACGGTGGCGGAGGAACTGGTGCGCCGGGCGGCGGCGGCGGCCGTGGAGCATGACGCCCGCGGCGTCATCGTGTCGGGCGGGGTGGCCTGCAATTCCTGGCTGCGCCAGCAGTTTTCGGCGGCTGCGGTTGGCCTCCCGGTGTTCTTCCCGGCCCCGAAGCTCTCGACCGACAACGCCGCCATGATCGCGGCGGCGGCCTGGCCGAAGCTCCTGCGGCGACGCTTCTCGGATCTGTCGCTGGCGGCGGAGCCTTCGCTCAGCCTATAATGAATCCCATCAGCCCGTGAAGAAAGCCCTCATCACCGGTGTCACCGGGCAGGATGGGTCCTACCTGGCGGAGTTCCTGCTGCGGAAGGGTTACGAAGTGCACGGCATCAAGCGCCGCTCCTCGAGCTTCAACACCGAGCGGGTGGAGGGGATTTATGGGGACTTTCACGAGCCGGAGACCCGGTTCTTTCTGCACTACGCCGACTTGGCGGACTCCAGCTGCCTGACCCGCCTGCTGGACACCGTTCAGCCGGATGAGATTTACAACCTGGCGGCGCAGAGCCACGTGCGGGTGAGCTTCGACATCCCGGAGTACACCGCGGACATCACCGGCACCGGGGCGGTGCGAATGCTGGAGGCCATCCGGCAAAGCGGCCTGGAGGCCCGTTTTTACCAGGCCTCTTCCAGCGAGATGTTTGGATCGAGCCCCCCGCCGCAGAACGAGCAGACGCCGTTTCACCCCCGCAGCCCCTACGGCTGCGCCAAGGCCTTCGCCCACGCCGTGACGGTGAACTACCGGGAGAGCTACGGGTTGTACGCGGCCGCCGGTATTCTGTTCAACCACGAGTCGCCGCGGCGCGGGGAGACCTTCGTGACGCGGAAGATCACGCGGGCGGTGGCCCACATCAAGTACGGGTTGCAGGAAAAGCTCTACCTCGGCAACTTGGATGCCCGCCGCGACTGGGGCTACGCCCCTGATTACGTCGAGGCCATGTGGCGGATGCTGCAACAGCAGCGGCCGGACGACTATGTCATAGGGACTGGGGCGTCCCACTCGGTGCGGGAGTTTCTGGAGCTGGCCTTCGACAATGCCGGGTTGGACTGGCGCCGGCACGTGGAGGTCGACCCTAGGTATTACCGGCCGGCGGAGGTGGATCACCTGGTGGCGGACGCCTCCAAGGCCGCGCACCAGTTGGACTGGCGGCCGACGGTGGGCTTCGAGGAGCTGGTGCGGCTGATGGTGGAGGCCGACCTGGCGCAGCTGGCGGCGCGCAAGGCGGGAGTGCTGGCGCCGGCCTCGCTAGCGCCATAGTAACACAGGCATTCCTGCCTGTCCCGACCATGACCCTGAAGGACAAACGCATCACGGTAACCGGCGGCGCCGGCTTTCTGGGTTCTTTCCTGGTGGAGGCCCTTCAGGCCCGCGGCTGCCGGGAGATCTTCGTGCCGCGCCGGCGGGAGTTCGACCTCACCACCGCCCAGGGGCTGGACCGGCTCTTCCAGCAAGCCCGGCCCCAGGTGGTGTTTCACCTGGCGGCGGTGGTCGGGGGCATCGGCGCCAACCGCGCCAACCCCGGGCGGTTTTTCTACGAGAACGCCATCATGGGGATCCAGCTGCTGGAGTACGCCCGGCGCCACGGCGTGGAGAAAACCATCGTCGTAGGAACTATCTGTGCTTATCCGAAATATGCGGCCACGCCGTTTCGGGAAGAGGATCTCTGGAACGGCTACCCGGAAGAGACCAACGCCCCCTACGGCGTCGCCAAGAAGGCCTTGCTGGTGCAATGCCAGGCCTACCGCCAGCAGTACGGCATGAATGCTATCTACCTCATGCCGGTGAACCTGTACGGGCCCCGGGACAACTTTGACCTGGAGACTTCCCACGTGATTCCGGCGCTGATCCGCAGGTTCCTGGAGGCCCGGGCCGCCGGGACCCCGGAGGTGGTTTGCTGGGGAGACGGGTCGCCCACCCGGGAGTTCCTCTATGTCGGAGACGCCGCCGAAGGCCTGGCTCTGGCGGCCCAGCGCTACGAGGAGGCCGATCCGGTTAACCTGGGCAGCGGCGAGGAGGTCTCGATCCGGGACCTGGCCGGCCTGATCGCCCGGGAGTGCGGCTACCCGGGCGCCATCGCCTGGGACGCCTCCCAGCCCAACGGCCAGCAGCGGCGCCGCCTGGACACCTCCCGGGCCCGCGACCGCTTCGGCTTCTGCGCCCGGATGCCCCTGATGGAAGGCCTGCGCCGGACTATCGCCTGGCGCCGGGATCAGGGGCCGTGAGGTTCTCCGGGCGGCTGCTGGCGGCTCCGGCCTGGGTCTGGATGGGGGTGTTCTTCCTGGTTCCTCTGGGTATCATAGCAGTCTATAGCCTGCTCAGCAAGGGGGATTACGGCGGCGTGGCGCTCCCAGTCACCCTGAGCAACTACGCCCGCTGCCTCGATCCCTTGTACCTGCGGATCCTGGCGCGCAGCGCCTGGATGGCGGCTCTGGCCACGGCCCTGGCGGCCGCCGCCGGCTACCCGCTGGCGTATTTCATTGCCCTGCACGGGGGCCAGCGGAAAAACCTGCTGCTGTTTCTGGTGGTGCTGCCCTTCTGGACCAGTTTCCTGGTCCGGACCTACGCCTGGATCTTCCTTTTGCGGGATACAGGACTGATCAATACCATTGCGCTGCGGCTCGGCCTGATCGATGAACCCTGGCCGCTGCTCTACAACGACGGCGCGGTGTTGGTCGGGCTGGTGTACGGCTTTCTGCCCTTGATGGTGCTGCCGCTCTACGCCACCCTGGAGCGCCTGGACCGGACCCTGCTGGAGGCCGCCGCCGACCTGGGGGCCGGCCCGGCAGCGGGCTGGCTGCGGGTCACCCTGCCCTTGAGCCGGCCGGGGCTCTATGGCGGCAGCGTGCTGGTGTTCGTCTCGGCCCTGGGGGCTTACATCACGCCCGACCTGCTGGGGGGCGGCAAGACCATTCTGGTCGGGACCTTGGTTCAGAACCAGTTCACCACGGCGCGCGACTGGCCCTTCGGCTCGGCGGTCTCGCTGCTGTTGATGGCGGTGGTGCTGGCGGCGCTGGAGCTCTACCGGCGGGGCGAGGCGCCGGCATGAAGCGCCCCTGGAAGCTGGCCCTGGCGGCTGCGGCCGTCCTGGCCTTCCTGCACTTGCCGGTGCTGGTGTTGATGGGCTTCAGCTTCAACGCCTCGCGCTTCACGGTATGGCGGGGGTTCTCGCTTCGGTGGTACCTGGAACTGGCGCGAAACGAGCGGATCCTGGCGGCCGTGGCCAACAGCCTGCTGGTGGCGGTGGTTTCGACGGGGGTCGCAACGGTGATCGGGACCCTGGCGGCCTGCGCGCTGCGGCGGCCGGGGCGCCGGGGCCGGGCGCTGGACGCCGTGCTACAGCTCTCCATCGTGACGCCCGAGATCGTCACCGGGATCTCGCTGCTGGCGCTGTTCCAGTTCGTCTTCCGGTTCGTGGACCTGGGGCTGGGCCTGGGGACCATCGTGCTGGCCCACGTGGCCTTCTCGATTGCTTTTGTGGTGCTGGTGGTGCGGGCGCGGCTGGGGGCGCTCGACCCGGCGCTGGAGGAAGCCGCCATGGATCTTGGTGCTACCGAGTGGACGGCCTTCTTCCGGGTGACCATCCCGCTGCTGCGTCCGGGGATCGTGGCCGGGGCCCTGCTGGCCTTCATCCTTTCGTTCGACGATTACCTCATCACCAGCCTGGTGGCGGGGGTGGGATCCGAGACCCTGCCGATGGTGATCTACTCGATGGCCCGGCGCGGCGTGAGCCCGGTGGTGAACGCTCTATCGGCAGTGCTGGTGGTGGCGCTGGGGTCCCTGATCCTGCTGGCCGAGCGGTTGCAGCCCAGCAGCGAGGCTAGACCCCGCTGAAGAACTCGTCGACCGGGATCGCCAGGCCCGGCAGCAGATCGGGCTCTTCCAGCGTTTGCCCGCCTTCGTATTTGCGAACTTCTCCGGATCGGCGGTGGACGATCAGGTGCCGGGTTTCGGAATAGAGAAGCCAGACGGCTTCCGTTCCCGCCCTCAGGTATTGCTCCACCTTGCGGTCGATATCGACGGCGGTGTCATTCTTGGAGACGACTTCCACGGCCAGATCCGGGGCTCCCTGCAACACGCCGCGGACCACCTCCATGGCCAGAAAGGACGAAGTGCGCACCAGGCAAATGTCGGGCGCCCGCTGGATGTTGGGTCCCAGTCGGAAAGGCGCGTTCATCGAGATCCGGAACTCAGCCCCGGTGTCGCGCAAGCAGTTCTTCAACACCGCGGCGCCGTTGACCTGAATGGTGCCGTGAGGAAAGCTCGCCCAGGGCATCTCGATCACCATCCCTTCGTCCAGCTCGCGGAAGACCCCTTCCTGATCGGGCAGATCCAGGAACTCGTCGAAGGTCAGCAAGGTCTGGGTAGCCATGGCGTCGCCCTGAGACTATCCTAGCATCTGGCGGTCAGCGCGCGCCGGGCCAGGCCCAGGCTACAATCTGCGTAGCCATGGCGACTTCGTTCGACGAATCTGGCATCAGCCGGAGGCGATGGCTGGGTGGTGCGGCAGCGTCGCTCGCCGCCTGCCGGAGGCGGGGCGCCGCCGGCGAGGTCAACATCTACTGCTGGTCTGACTACATCGCGCCCGACACCGTGGCCGGCTTCGAGGGCCACACCGGCATCCGCGTCAACTACGAGACCTTCGAGAGCCAGGAAGAAATGCTGGCCAAGATCCTGGCCGGCGGCGTCCGCTGGGACGTCGTATTCCCTGGCAATACCCTGGTGGGACCGATGGTGCGGCGGGGGCTGCTCCAGAAGATCGACGGCGGCAGGCTGCCCAACCTGGACAACCTCGACCGGCGGTACCTGGCGCCGCCGTGGGATTCCGGCGACGGCTACACGGTGCCCTACCTGTGGGGCGTCACGGGAATCGTGTACAACAGCCGTCGCCTCGGCAAAGCGCCCTCCGGCTGGGGAGACCTGTGGGAGGCGGCCCTGCGGCGCAAAGTAACCATGCTGGATGATCCCTCCGAGGTGTTGGGCGCCTGCCTGAAGAAGCTGGGGTACGGCCTCAACTCCGTCCAGGCGCGGGAACTCGAAGCCGCCCAGGCGGAGGCCCTGCGCCAGAAACCGCT
>Ga0247727_10005728_pt1 | contig 24910 bp, 6 predicted proteins | sample WisWelCaveWW1625_FD_202498 | JGI IMG/M metagenome (GOLD analysis project Ga0247727, IMG submission 202498) | Biofilm microbial communities from Wishing Well Cave, Virginia, United States - WW16-25 | ecosystem: Environmental > Aquatic > Deep subsurface > Groundwater > Cave microbial mat | place...
ATGAAATGCCCACGATGCAACGCAGAGCTGAGGACCGTGAAAGTAGCAGTATGGGGAGCACGCAGCAAGGCGACGAGTTACCAATGCCCTGACTGCGACTACTTCGAGTTCGAACAGGCATCCTCCCAAAAAGTGCTCCAGGAGCTCCGTGAGACCCCGCTGAAGATACGCCAAAAGATCGTGCGGCTCTCGAAGGACCGGCTCGGCATCTACATCAACAAGCACATCGCGGAAAGCCTCAAGCTCAAGAAGGGCGAGGACGTCTATCTTTCTGTGCCGGATAGCAGGCACATCCTCATTGAAGTGCATTGATGCGCCCGAAGGATGTCCTGATACGGACGCGACCCATAGCTTTATAAATCACCCCCTGGCGCCGCACTGTTGAGTGAAGACACATGAACATCTACCAACCTAACTATAGTGCTCTCCAGCGAGAACTGGCTCCGCAAGAACCCACGTACACGGCCGAACGCCGTGAACTTACGTCGTTGAGCGTGCCTGATCTCCTGACCCACATCGACGAGCTTCTCAGGAAATCGGACGAGCCGCGCTGCCCGTGGCAGATGCTCAACGCCGTCGAGCGCCTGAAGAAGGACCTGTAAGCCGCCGCTTAGGAAACCTTTATAAAGGGGCCTCTTTCCCAGAACAACATCACAATCCGTACAACGGAGGGGTAAACCAACTATGGCAAGAGCAAAACCGCACATGAATGTCGTGTTCATCGGTCACGTCGACCACGGTAAGTCGACGACTGTCGGTAGGCTGCTCTACGACTCGGGCGCTATTCCCGAGCAGGAGATGCGCAAGCTCAAGGAGCTGGCTGAACAGCTCGGCAAGGCCTCCTTCGAGTTCGCGTTCGTCATGGACAACCTCAAGGAGGAGCGCGAGCGTGGCGTCACCATCGACCTGAGCCACAAGAAGTTCGCGACCCCGAAGTACGATTTCACCATCATCGACGCGCCCGGCCACCGTGACTTCATCAAGAACATGATCACAGGCGCAAGCCAGGCGGACGCAGCTGTGCTGCTCGTCGGTGCAGAAGGCGTGCAGGCGCAGACGCGCGAACACGCGTTCCTCAGCCGCACCTTCGGCATCAAGCAGCTCATCGTCGCCGTCAACAAGATGGACACGATCGGCTACGACCAGGCCAAGTTCGAGAAGCTCAAGGCGGACGCAAGCGCGCTGCTCAAGAGCGTCGGCTTCAAGGTCGAGACCGTCAAGTTCATCCCGCTGGCCTCCTACCATGGCCAGAACGTCGTCAAGAAGCCGGACAAGATGCCCTGGTACACGGGCCCGACGCTCTTCGAGGCGCTGGACCAGCTCGAGCTGCCAGTGAAGCCCACGAACCTGCCGTTGCGCTTGCCGCTCCAGGACGTCTACAGCATCACCGGCATCGGCGTCGTCCCGGTGGGACGCATCGAGACCGGCGTGATGAAGGTCGGCGACAAGATCATCGTGATGCCGGGCCGTGAAGGCAAGGGCGTCACGGGCGAAGTCAAGACCATCGAGATGCACCACGAGCAGGTCACCGAGGCAGAGCCCGGCGACAACGTCGGCTTCAACGTGCGCGGCATGGAGAAGAAGGACATCGCGCGTGGCGACGTGCTCTCGCACACCGACAAGCCCGCGCCTGTCGCGACCGAGTTCACCGCGCAGATCGTCGTGCTCAACCACCCGAGCGTCATCACGGTCGGCTACACCCCGGTGTTCCACATCCACACCGCGCAGGTCGCCTGCCGCTTCGAGGCGCTCGTGAAGAAGATCAACCCGATGACCGGCGAGACGTTGCAGGAGAACCCGGACTTCATCAAGAACGGCGACGCGGCGATCGTCAAGATCAAGCCGCTCCAGCCGCTCGTGATCGAGAAGCAGGCGGACATCCCGCAGCTCGCACGTTTCGCCATCCGCGACTCGGGCGCGACCGTCGCTGCCGGTATGTGCATCGACATCGTCAAGAAGTGATCCTTTTGTTTCATTGAATAATTCCCGTCATGGCGAGCGACGCTCGCTATGGGGCACACCATGCAGAAAGCACGCATCAAGTTGGCATCGACCGACATCGACAAGCTGAATCAGACCTGTGCATACATCAAGGACATCGCGGACAAGACCGGTGTCGACATGCGCGGCCCGATTCCGTTGCCGACAAAGTCACTACGCGTCGCGACGCGCCGCACTCCTTGCGGACAGGGCAGCGCGACGTGGGAACGCTTCGAGATGCGTGTCCACAAACGCCTCATCGACCTTGGGTTGGATGAACGCGCGCTGCGCCTGGTCATGAAAGTGCCCATTCCCGAGGGTTTGAATATTGAGATCGAAATGATCGATGTTTAATCGCTGATTCTCAATTTTAAGAACGCCTACTTCTTCCGTTTCTTCGTGGGCAAAGACGCGGCGTAGTTAACGCTCACATCAACGAGCTTCTTGAACCCCGAACCAGCATATGACTTGGGTCCGGCGTAGAGGAATCCTTTCATGGGTCTGCCGGTGAAGTCCATGGGACGGATGCCTGGTTTCTTGAGGAGTTTAAGCGCATCGGCAGGGTCGACGCGCAGCACGATGTCGTCCTTGAGAACGCCGCACGCCATCTTGCCATCGATGAGGAACGCGATACCACCGAACATCCGTCGCTCCTCGATGCCGCCCTTGCGACTCAGTAGCTTCCGTATTCTTCCAGCCACATCTTCGTCGAATGCGATGCCATCACTTCTCCTTCATGCGCCGCTTGACATTGTCCAGCTTCGCCCTGATGCGCGCCAGTTCCTTGTGCACGTCCTCGTGCACGACCGTCCTGCGCGGCAGCGGGTGCGTCCTGCCCGTCACTTCGTGCAGCGTCGTGGGCGCACGGTGCACCTTGGCGAGCCGTTCCTTGAGCGGTGGTACACGCTTGGGGATGAGGCCGAGCAGCGAGAGCGCGGCCAACGCAACGCCGATGCCGAAGCTGGCAAGCGGTGGGCCGCAGCCGTTGAACAACAGGACGAGGCCTGTGAGCAGCGAGCCGCCAGCGATGGCGCTCACCGTACCGATGGCAGGCATGCCTGCCACGTGGCCGAGCACGCGCAGGAGCAGCACGATGAAGAGCGCGGCCGCCGAAGCCACGAGCAGCGCGTTCTGCGTGTACGACAGCGGCGCGCAGCTCACCGCACGGGCGCAGTCCACCGGGCAGCTCTCCGCGCTTTCATCGATGCCGCACGCGCCGTTGCCGCAGCCGCATGCGAGCGGTTGCGGCCTCTCTTCTGGCGGCACGGGCTTGCCCACGACGTAGTACGTGTCGTCCGATCTGCAGCCATCGATCGTGACCTTCAGGTACTGATTGTAGCCAAGCGCGCCGCCGGTTGGTTCGAAGAGCTGCCGCGCGATGACGCGCAGCGCCGCCTCGGAATCGATGATTTCGGTGTGCGTCAGGTTGAGCTCGAAATAGTCCTTGCAGCTGTCGTTGACGAGCGTCCCGCCCACTGTCTGCGCGCTCTCTGTCGAGACGATGCCGTCGAGTTTGAGGAAGCGAGCGACCGCTTGTTCGCCAGGCAGGCCGTAGCCTGCCGTGCCTGCGATGACGGCGTAGTCGATGCCAGGCACCCGCGTGATCGTTTCAGGGTTGGTGACTTCCGTGAGCACCTGGTCATTGACGTTGAACGTCGCGGCCGCCGCTCCCGTATTGATGAGGAGATTGAGTATCTTGCGTATGTTGATCTCGCTCGACACGCCGCGGTTCGGCACGCCGACGAGCACGACCTTGCGCACCTTGGGCAGCATCGTGAAGGCGCGCGCGTCCGCCTGTCGCGCATCCGCCGCTTGCCGGAGCGCCTGCTGTGTCACGATGCCGCCTGCGCTGTGGCCGAGTATCCTGATGTTCGTGTACGGCGCCTGGATGCGTTCGACCGCGGCTGCGAGCTGCGCGCCTGACACCGCAAGCGACTGGTTGAAGGGGTAATTGAACGTGTACACGTCGCTGTGCTGCGACGTCCTGTTGATTTCGGTGATGAGCGGTTCGAACGTGGACGCGTCGCTGAACAGGCCGTGGACGAGGATGATGGCATCTGTCGCCTCAGAGGAGGAGTATTCCTTGTCGAGGCGTCCTGCGGTGCAGGTCGTGCACACCGTCGCGGCGAGCGAGAGGATGGCATCCTGCCGCAGGAAGGTCGCGGCATCAGGCACACGCAACGTCATCGTCGTGCCATTGGTCTGCCCTTCGAGCGACTCCCAACCGCCGTCCGAGAGGCGCAGGAGAAGCACTGACGTCGGATCGACGCCGGCAACTGATGGTATGTCGATGTCGAACCGCAGCGACGCGTCCGCAGGCACGCCGCTCGCGTGGAGCTGGTAGGGCGTGCCCAAAAGGCCTAGTTGTCTGTTCGCGGGCTGCTTGACCGTGATCGTCGGCAGGCCGAGGGTCGCGCTCAGCGGCGCGGACGTCGTGAACGTCGCTATCGCACCTGACGTGCTGACGGTGTCGATAGGTGGCTGCAGCACCTTCTCGTTCGTCGCGACCGACTTCAACTCCTTGCTGAGGAGCGAGGCGCGCTTCTCAGCGGTGCGCGTGAGTTCCTCACGGATGGTCTCGTTCCCGCACACAAGCGTGGTGCGCGTCACGCTCGACTCGACACTCTCTTCGCACCCTTCCGGTCCGCAGCGCAGCACGCGCAGGTCGGTGTAACCCTCGGGCAGCGAGAGCGTGATGTCGAACGAACCGCCAGCGCACTGGAGCTTGAACGCCTCACCGACGATAGCATACCCAGGGGGCGCGCCGACGCGCTCGGGCAGCGTCGCACCGAGGATGCGAACCTGCGTCTCGCTCTCGTTGCGCACCACTGCGCAACTGACCGCTTCTGACTGGATGCTCGTGCGGGTCACCGGAGTGGGCGCCTCCGTGGTCGGTGTAGGCGGCGTGGTAGGCGGGGTCGTGGGTGGAGTGACAGGAGGCGTGACAGGAGGCGTGACAGGAGGCGTGACGGGCGGGGTGACAGGAGGCGTGACGGGCGGGGGATTGCCGCCACCCGGGGGCGTTGTTGTCACAGTGACCGTCACGGTGTGCGAGACGTTGGCGCTCGTGTAGTTCACATTGCCACCATAGAACGCCCGTATCGTGGACGTGCCGGCGCTGCTGAACGTCGTGACGTTGCTCGAGGGCGACGTGAGGTTCTCGACCAAGACGCCATTGATGTAAAGCGCGACAGGACCGTCGCCGACAGTGAGGTTGCCGGTCATGTTGACCGTGAACGGCGCGGTGCCGCTCGTGTCGGCATCGGCGCCGTTGAGCAGGAGTTTGAGCGTGCTTACTGTAGCGACCGTGAAGCTCGTGAAGTGCGTGACGTTGAACAAGAGCGTCCCGCCGACGTAGCTGGTCTGGTTGCAGATGGTCGATGGGCAGTCGATGAACGTTCCGTCATCCTCAGGGTCGTACAGGAGCTGCTGCGTCGTCCCTGTCAAGCCACGGAAGGTGATGAGCGCGCTGGCATTGAGATAGCTGAGGTTGGAGCTGTTGAGGAAGACGCGTGCATTGGTGAGGTTGAGCATCGTCCGGTTGACGATGCTGGTGTTGCTCATCGTGAAGTTCGGCGCCCAGAGCGAGGAATTGGTCCCGTTGAAGACGACGTCGCTGAACACGGTCGTATTGGACGCGCTCGTGAGCAGCCACGTGTCGCCGATCGTGAGTGTGACGTTCGAAAGTGTGGTGTTCTCGACGCTGAGGAAACGCACCGCTATCTGCGAGGCGCTGGCCGCGCTCACGTTGGTGAAACGGTTGTGGTTGCTGCCCAACGCGACGACGAAGCCGTTGGCGCTACTGCTCTGGAACGTGACGTTGTTGAAGTCGTTGCTCTGGCTCGCGGTGAGTATCTGCATGCCGTGACTGCCTGTCGAGCGGGCGCGCAATCCTTCGATGACGCTGCTGTTCATGCGTGTCAACGAGAGGCAGGGGAAGCTGCCGCCTGTGACGCCAGTCATGTTCGTGATGCGCATAGCCGTCGCATTGTTCATCGTGAGGCAGTTGCTCGTGGCGCTCGTGACGAACGTGTCTGTGAAGTTGAGCGCGCGGTCGTTGAAGAGCACGATCCCGACACCGCTGCTGCTGTTGACGCTCAGGTTGCGGAAGGCGCTCTCGTTGGTGGACTGCACCCACACGCACGCGCCGCTGGCCGTGCGGGCGACGACGTTGTGCAGGAGCAGCCCGCTGTCATTGATCATGTAGAGGCAGTTGTTGCTGCCGCTCTCGAGCGTCAGGTTGCCGAGGACACCGCCGTACGTCTGGAGGACGCTCATGCCGACGCCCGACGTCGAGTTGGCCAGGACGTTGCGTATCGTCACGTTCTCGACAAGGGATTGCACACTCAACGCGTCCCAGCTGCTGGTGCGCGCGACGACATTCTCGATGGTGCTGTGATTGCTGCCATCCCACACGATGATGCCAAAGGAGGACGAGCTGTTGGCGGTGATGTTCACCACCCAGCTCCGACTGCTGTTCTGTATCGAGATACCAGCGTTGCTCACCCCGCCGGCGCGCACGTCCCGGAGCGTCGGAGTGGGACTGTTGCGGATGTTGACGCCGATGCCACCGCCACGAGCGTAGCCGGTCACGTTGATGAGCGTGAGGTTGGCAGTGCCGTTGACCACGATGGCATCGCTGTCGTTGGAGAGGAAGCTGCAGTCGCGGATGGTGATGTTGTACTGGTTGACGATGGTGAGGACGTCCCGGGCGGCGTGGAGCGTGATATTGGCGCAGGTGATGGTGAGATTACTGGCGGTGACGTTCAGACACGTCCCGGCGTTCGTCACAAGGCTTGTGTTGATGAGCGTCGACTGGTTGATTTCATCGCCGCATGCTATGACGTTCTCCTGCACGGTGTAGTTCGTGAAGTGGGTGACGTTGAAGATGTACGTCCCGCCGCTGTAGCTCTCCTCGTTGCAGGTGGGAGCGAAGCACTTCTCGAACGTGCCGTCGTCCTCGTAGTCGACGAAGGGCGTCGGATCACCAAGCGTCACGCCGCGGAATGATATCACGGCGCTGGTGTTGAAGAATGTGGCATTGGTGACGTTCAGATATGCCGTCCTGTTCCCAGGGATAAGAACGAAGCGGGTGACGTTGAATGGCCTCGTCGCGTTCGCCACGTCGAGGAAGCGTATCGTCGCGTTGGGCGTGGTGAACGTCGTGTTCCTGAACGTGCTGTTGATGTCGGCACGCAACCATTGGACGGTGTCGTTGAACACGGTGTTGGTGAAGTTCTGCCCTGCCGTGTTGTTGAGGAAGACACCGTAGCTTCCAGCACCCGACGTGGTGATAGTGTTGTCGATGAAGTCCTGCGCGAGACCGATCGGCGAACTGTTCTGCACGAAGATGCCGTGGTTCTCAACAGCACCGCTCGTGATGATGGTGTTGCCGACGACCGACAGGCCGTCCTTCGCCTCAGCGATGAGGAGACCGAGGTTGCCGTTGATGAAACCGCTGGACGCGCTGCCGGCGACCGTGCCTGCCGTGCGGATGGTGTTGTTCACCACCGTCATGTTGCCCGGGAGGAATCCTGGCTGATAATTCATCAGGCCGATCTCGATGCCATACGTCGCATAGAGGCCCGACACGTTCACGTCGTTGTTCTGCACCGTCATGTTGCGCCCATCCCAACCCGAAGTGATGCCTTGGGAGGGACAACCGATGACGGTTGGATCCGAAAGGTTCGCGAGCGTGACACGGTTATCGGTGATTATCGCGCCGGTGGAACCATTATAGATGATGATGCCACTGACGCAGGAGCCGCCCCGCACCGTGATGTTGTTGGCCGCTATCGTGACATTCCTTGAACCGCGGAATGCGTATACCGCCTGGGTGTAGAAATTCGATGTTGCCGACGCGACAAGGATGTCGTTGTTCCTGAGAACCGTCCGGTGACTCGAATCTCCCGCCTGCAAGGCATAGGCCGCGCTCGTCCCACCGAACGTCAGATGACTGTCGCGGATGAGGGTATCGGTCGAGTTCGTGAGCTTGAAGCCGTACGCAGTCGAGATGTTGCTGTACAGCGTGATGTTGCCGAAGGTGTTCCGATGAGCATTCGTAAGATTGAATCCATACGCCGTCGGCTGCCCCGACAAGTTCACCGTCACATTCAAGAACGTGTTGTTGACGGAATCGAGCAACGACACGCCACTGACGGCGCTACCGTTAAGGAGGATGCGCATGTTCCGCACCGTGCTCGTGCTCACGTTCATGAAGTATATCGCGCTGGCTACCGCGACCGTCGGACTCCCGATGACGGTGGTGCAGTTGGCGATCGTCACGTTCGCGACCGCGCTGGCATTGATCGCGTTGCCCCAGACGCCCTGGGAATAGTTGATCTCATAGCCCGCGCAATCAAGGATGACGTTCGACGCATTGATCGTGAAGCACGTGCCGCTGCTGTTGACGTCGCGGTCAAGAGTGAGGTTCGTGTTCAGGTACCCGCACGCAGGCGTCTCCTGTGTCGTGAAATTCGTGAAGTGGGCGACGTTGAAGTTGAACGTCCCGCCGCTGTAGCTCACCTCAGAGCAGACGGACGGGTCGCATGTCACGAACGTGCCATCATCCTCAGCGTCGACCTTGACCAGAGGATCGGTGAGTGTCAAATCCCTGAATGTGATGTTCGCGCTCGTGTTCAGGAACGACAGGTTCGAGCTGTTCATGAACGCGGCGTTGTAGCCGGGGATGAGGTTCCTCGCGGTGATGTTGGTGAAGTTGCCTGACGAGACGAGCAGATTGATGCTGTTCTGGATGCGTATCGTAGCATTCTGCCTGATGAAACTCGTGTTGGCGAGCGTGATGTTGGTGTTGTTGGCGAAGAGCCACTGCGTCGGATTGGTGAGCAGGTTGTTCACGATGCGCGAGCCGTTGCTGTTGTCCACGAAAAGGGCGTAGCTGGCGGCACCCGGCGCGCTGATGTTGTTGCCATAGACGCTCGTGTTCGTGGCATTCGAACCGAGCTGGATGCCGTGGCTCGTGGGGATGCTGCCTGCGATGACGGTGTTGTTGTGCACCAACGTGTTGATGGCCTCGCCCTGGACGAGGATACCGAATGCCTGTACCGACGTGCCACGCGCCTGGACATGGTTGTCCACCACGGTGTTGTTATGCGCCTGGTCGTTGACCGTGATGCCATGGTTGTTGAACGTGCCGTTGGTGAGGATGGTGTTGTTGCGCACGACGTTGCGACTCACATTCTGGGCGCTGATGAAGATGCCGATGTTGGTGTCCGCAGTGCCGCCTGTCTGCACCGCGTTGTCGCGGATGATGTTGTTCACCGCCCACGTCTGGCCTATGAAAATGCCGTAGTTGGCGCTCGTGCCGCTCGTGTTGACCTTGTTGTACTGGACGAGGTTGTTGGATGCGCCGTTGAGCACCGTGATGCCGTAATTGTCGCTGCCGGTGTCATTCGAGAACACCTCGTTGCCGCTGATCGTGTTGTTCTCGGTGAGGTAATAGTTCACGTAGATGCCGTAATCGCTACCTGCACCATCGGTGTAGACCGTGTTGTTGCCGATGATCGAGTCGCGCGTGCCGCTGTTGAACAGGATGCCTGCGTTCGCGGTCGAACCGCCGCTCGTGCGGACGGTGTTGCGCAGCACGGACGAGTTGTACACGTTGGCCTCGAAGCGGATGCAGAAATTGTTCCCGCCGCTGCCGCCGCTCGTGAGGGTGTTGTTCTGCACGGTGACGTTGAAGATGTTCGTCTGGAAGCGGACGCCATAGTTGTCCGTCGTGCCGCCTGTCGTGACGATGTTGCCTTCGACCAGCGTGTCGTTCACGCCGGTGTCGCCGTAGATGCCGTTGTTCACGTTGGCCGAACCATTGGCGATGACGGTGTTGCCCAGCACACGGCCCGACGTGACTTCAACGAGAGAGATACCATGGTTGGCCGACGTGCCCCACGTCCGGATGATGTTGCCGGAGATGGTGTTGCTGCTCGCGTTCTGCTGGACGTGGATGCCGTTGTTCGACCCGCCGCTGCCGGCGGTGCTCACCGTGTTGTTGGTCACGCTGAAGTTGGTGACGTTCTTCTGCAGCTGGATGCCGACATTACTCGACGTGCCGTTGGTGAACACCGTGTTGTTCGCCACGACGCCGTTGCGCACGCCGTTGTAGAGGAGGATGCCGCGGTTGGTGTCCGTCGAGCCGCGGCCGAGTATCGTGTTGTTGCGGATGAGCGTGTGGATGATGTCGTTTTCCATCCAGATGCCTGCCTGGGCGGAGGTGCCGTTCGTGATGATGACGTTCGACTCTATCACGGTGTCGTTCACCCTGTCCTGCACCAATATCCCGTGATTTTCGCTTGTCGTGCCGTTGGTGCGTAGCGTGTTGTTGATGACCGTGAGACGGCGGATGTTGGCCGTCGCCCAGACGGCATAGTTGTTGCTCGTGCCCTTGGTGTGCACGTTGTTGTTGACGAAAAGCGTGTCCATGATGTTGGTCGTCGCGTAGAAACCGACGTGCTCGTTGGTCGTACCGTCCGTGAGGATGGTGTTGTTCGCGATCGTGGTATTGAGGACGTTCGTCGAGAGCAGCACGCCCCAGGTGCCCGAGGTGCCGTTGCTCTGCAGCGTGTTGTTCTCGACGATGGTGTTGTTCACGTCGTTGTAGAGCACAATCGGCCTGTTGTTCGCGCCGCTGCCGCGCGTGAACACGCTGTTGTTGCGGATCTGGACGTCACGGATATTGTTGTCGAAGCGGATGCCGTCGTTCTGGAACGTGCCGTTGGCGAGCACGGTATTCCGCTCGATGAGCGTGTCGTTGACACCGGTGTAGCCGTAGATGCCGTAATTGTCGCTGCTTGATCCGCTCGTGCTCACGTAGTTGTTGATGACACGGACGTTGGCGATGCCCGTCTGCAGAAGGATGCCGTAGTTCGCGCTCGTGCCGTTGGTGTAGAGCGTGTTGTTCGCGATGATGGTGTTGTTGTGGCCGCTTGTGATGAGCACGCCGACGTTGCTCCCGCCGTTGCCCTGGGTGAGCACGCTGTTGTTGCGCACGATGGTGTCCTTGCCGTTGTCATCGAAGCGGATGCCGGAATTCGCGCCCGTGCTGCTCGAGCCGTTGGTGCGGATGATGTTGCCTTCGATGAGCGTGCTGTTGACGTTGTTCGTCACATAGATGCCGAGGTTGACGCCGTCCGTGCCATCGGCGTTGATCGTGTTGTCGCGGATGGTGGTGTTGACGGCATTGCTTTGGAGCATGACGCCGTAATTGTTCACGGTGCCGCCTGTCGTGATGCTGTTGCCTGCGATGAGCGCACTGCGTGCATTGATATGCCAGACGCCGATGTTGCTTTTGCCCGTCCCATTGGTGCGGATGGTGTTGTTGAGCACGCTGATGTTCGCGCTTCCGCTCCCGATACTGACGCCGAACGTGAAGCTCCCCGGACCGAGGAGGACTATCGTGTTGTTCGCGATCGTACCGTTTCTCACGAGAGTGTACGCGACACCGTGACTCCCATTGCCGTACGTGGTGATGGTGTTATTGCGCACGTGGAAGTTGTATGCCGTGCTGATGTTGAATGCATGCGACCCGTTGGCATTCAGGCTGCCGGTCACGATGCTGCAGTTGCGGACCGTGATGTTGTCGAAACCGAGGCTCATGACCGCATGGCCCAACGAGCCCTGCGAGTAGTTGATCTCGTAGCCCGCGCAATCAAGCACGACGTTCGACGCATTGATGGTGAAGCAGTCGCTCGAGCTGTTCACGTCGCGGTCAAGAGTGAGGTTCCCGTTGACATAGCCGCATGCGACCGTCTCCTGCGTGCTGAAGTTCGTGAAGTGCGCGACGTTGAAGTCGAACGTCCCGCTGCTGTAGCTCACCTCAGAACACACGCTCGCATCGCACGTCGCGAACGTGCCGTCATCCTCGTAGTCGACGACGACCTGCGGATCGGCAAACGAGAGACCATAGAACGTGATGTTCGCGCTCACATTCAGCATGCTGATGTTGCTGCTGTTCATGTACGCCGCGTTGAAGCCGAGGTTGAGCTTGTCGGCGGTGACGTTGAACGTCTGCGCCGCCGTGGTGTTGATGTTCGACTGGCGCTGGAACCTCGCGGTCGCATTCGTGCGCGCAAACGTCGTGTTCTCGAACGTGGCGTTCGTCTTGTTGTCGAAGAAGAGCCAGTGCGTGGGCGAACTGAACACCGTGTTGTTGAATGTCGTGTCGTTGGCGTTTGTCACACGGAGACCGTACGCGCCCGTGCCTGTCGCGGACACGTTGTTGCCCAAGAACATGTTGTAGTTCGCCGCATCCCACACGAAGATGCCGTTCGCGCCGACGCCACCCCCCGCGCGGATGGTGTTGCCGGTGACGACGTTCCTCGTGCTGTTGGCATACACGTAGACGCCGGCGATGTCGGTGCCCGGCGAGGTGGCAAGCAGCGTGTTGTTCGCGACGGTGTTGTTGCCCGCGAACGTATGCAAGTCGACTGCGAACGAGACGCCCGCCGTGTTGTTCGACTCGACACGGTTATCCACCAACAAGTTGCCCGATGACTCGACATAAACCGCCATACCGGTGGACTGAGTGAGGCCTATCGCACGGAAGCTGTTGTTCTGCACAGTGCTATTGTACACGTTCTGGAACAAGAGAAGCGCATGGTCGCCACTCGTACCGTTCGTCAGGACATCATTGTTACGCACCACGTTATCCGAGCTGTTGTATGCAATGATGACCCCATAGTTCGCCGCGCCCGTCCCTTTGGCACTGATAGTGTTGTTCTGTATGGTGTTCACGTTCGCTGCGGTGCTCAGGTAAACGCCATAGTTGTTTGCCGTGCCATTGGTCTCGATGCGGTTGCCCGAGATATTGCTGAAGTACGATGTCAGGAGGTACACACCGACGTTGCCAACACCCGTGCCTCGCGCCACGATGCTGTTGTTCGTGACGTTGTTGTAGAGCACGCTATAGAGATAGATACCGTAGTTGCTCGTGGTGCCGTTGGTGCGGATGTCGTTGTCCGCGACGAGGATGCCGTTCGCGTCGTTGAGGAGCCAGATGCCGTAGTTCGTGCTGTTGGCACCGCCTGCCCTGATGGTGTTGTTCACCACCGTCACATTGTGGACGACGTTCTGCAGCAGGATGCCGTAGTTGCCGTTCGTGCCGTTGGTGTCGATGGTGTTCCTAGCTATCGTGGACCTTGCCACCGTGCTGAAGAAGTAGATGCCGACGTTGTCGCTTGCGGAACCCGCCGTCCGAATCGTGTTGTTGACGATGCTGGCATTCTCCACGGACGTTTCCACACGTACGCCATAGTTACCCGACGTGCCGTCCGTGACGATGACATTGCCGGTGACGTTCGTGTTATTCGCGCCATTCGTCACAAAAATGCCGAAGTTGCCGCTCGTGCCATTCGTGGTGACCGTGTTCTGTTGGACGACGTTGCCGTCACTGGACTCGACGATGATGCCGTAGTTTGTTGACGATGAACCACCCGTCCTGACGGTGTTGTTCACGATGAGGGTATTGTTGGCAGTCAACGTGACGTAGATGCCGAAGTTGGACGAGGTGCCTGTCGTCGACACACGGTTGTTGTCGACGACGTTGCCGCTCACCGTCGAACTGAGCCCGATGCCGTAGTTGCTGGTGAGCGAGCCGAGCGCCGTCACACTGTTGTTGGCGATGGTGTTGTTGAGCGCGATGTTCTGGAACGAGATGACGATGCTGCCGCCACCAGTGCTGTTGGTGACCACGACGTTGTCCCGTACCTGGTTGAAATGCACCGTCCCGATGCCGTAGATGCCGTAGTTCGCGGAGCCCGAGCCGCGGCTGGTCACCGTGTTGTTGATGATGGTATTGTTACCGTTGCTGTTCGTGATGTAGATGCCATAGTTGGCGATGGTGCCATTGGTGAGTACCGTCGCGCGCTCGACGAGCGACCCGCTCACATCTTGGTCGAGCCAGATACCGACGTTGGCGCTGCCCGTGCCGTGCGTCGTGACCGTCACGTTCCTGATGGTCGCATTGTACGAACGCGTCACGTAGATGCCGGACTTGTTGTTGCCAGAGCCGTTGGTGATGATGACTGTGGTGTTGATGGTGATGTTGTTCGATGACGCCACCGTGATGCCTCTGCTGAGGTTGCCGAACGTGGTGACATTAGTGTTGATGATGATCGCCTTGAGCGCAGCCGTAAGATTGATGCCGTGGGACTGGTTGACTGTATCGACCGCGGTCACGATGGTGCAGTTCTGTATCGTGATGTTCTGCGTACCGTTGGCGACGACGCCATGACCGTTCGCACCCTGCGAATAATTGATTGTGTAGCCCGCGCAGTCCAGCACGACGTTCGACGCATTGATGGTGAAGCAGTCGCTCGAGCTGTTGACGTTGTCGGCGAGGGTGATGTTTTCGTTGACGTAGCCGCACGCAGTGCCTTCCTGGGTGCTGAAGTTCGTGAAGTGCGCGACGTTGAAGACGAACGTACCGCCGCTGTAACTCACCTCGGAGCAGACCGATGGAGCGCACGTCGCGAACGTGCCGTCATCCTCGTAATCGACGATGACTTGCGGATCGGTGAACGTCAACCCCTTGAACGTGACATTGGCGCTCGTGTTCAGCATGCTGAGGTTGCTGCTGTTCAGGTACGCCGCGTTGAACCCGAGGTTCAGCTTGTCACCGGTGAAGTTCAGCGTCTGCGCAATCGTGGTGTTGATATTCATACGGTTCTGGAAACGCACGGCGGCATTCGAGCGCACGAACGACGTGTTCTCGAACGTGGCATTGCTGTTGTTGCCCATGAGCAGCCAGTGCTCCTGGCTGGCGATCACGGTGTTGTTGAACGACGAGTCGTTGCTCGCGTCGAACTTGATGGCATAGCTTCCCGCGCCCGTGACTGTGATGTTGGTCCACTCGAACGTGTTGTTGTTGGCAAGGTTTTCCAGGATGATGCCGATGTTATTGGCCGAACCATTGGTCATGATCGTCGTGTTGCGGAATTTGTTGTTGGATGCCGCCGCATAGAGATAGACGCCGATGTTATCAGGCCCATAACCATGCGTACTGATGCGGTTGTTTTCGAATGTGTTATTGTCGGCGCCGCCCGCCATGTAGATGCCGAAATTGTTGTTGCCGCCGAAGGTCTCGATGCTGTTGTTCGCGACGACGCTCTCGACGATAAGGGAAGTGATATACATCCCCCACATGCTGTACGCTGTGCCGCCCGCAATCATCGTGTTGCCGACGACCCGCGTGTTGCGCGCGACGTTCAGGAGGGCGATCGGGTTGTTATTGGACGTGCCGTTCGTCACCAACGTGTTGTTGATGATGGTGGTGTTATGCGAGTTGTCGTTCACGCCGATGCCGTAGTTGGTGTGATTGACGCCTGTGGTGCGGACGTCGTTGTTCTCGACGCTGGTGTTGGAACTCATGGCATCGATATAGACGCCGACGTTGATGTACGACGAACCATTGGTGCGGATGACGTTGTCACGCACACGCGTGCTCAGGACGCTGCCGTTGATGTAGACACCGTAGTTCCGCTCATCAACGCCCGACGTGTTGATGAAGGTATTCACGATGCTGCTGTTCGACGACGGACCCTGGAACCAGACGCCATACTTGCGGAGGCCCGTACCATTGGTGACGATGGTATCAACGCTGACGTTCGCGTTGAAACCACGCAGGATGGAGATGCCCGCCGACCAGTTGCCAAGGACCCTGAACGTCGAATTGAAGATGATCGAATTGTTCACGTTCGTGAAATTAATCCCATGGGACTGGTTGACCGTATCGACCGCGGTGACGATGTTGCAGCCACGGATGGTGAGATTGTTCGTGCCGTTGCTGACGATGCCATGCCCGTTCGCACCCTGCGAATAATTGATGGTGTAGCCCGCACAGTCGAGTATGACATTGGACGCATTGATGGTGAAGCAGTCACTCGAACTGTTGACGTTCTGATTGAGCGTGGTGTTCACGTTGACGTAACCGCACGCAGTGCCCTCCTGGAAGCTGAACGCCGTGAAATGCGAAACATCGTACACGAACCTGCCATTTCCATAGCTCACTTCAGTGCAGATGCCGGTACAGTCGACGAACGTCCCGTCGTCCTCTGCGTCAAAGACCGGGATGGGGTCGATCATCGTCACCCCGTTTGCCGTGATGCGCGCGCTCACGTTGAACGCGCTGGCGTTCGTGCTATTGAAGCGGGTCTCATTGTTCGTCAAGTTCAGTATCTTGACGGTTATGTTCGTGGACAACGTGACGTTGACAACGCCAGGGAACCGGACGGCAGTACGATTGCGCACGAACGTGGTGTTCACGAGCGTCACATTCGCATTAGCGCCCAGGAAGAACCATTCCGCAGGTGCTGAAAGCAGCGTGTTGTTGAACACGCTCGAGTTGGACGTGAGGAGATATATCGCATAACTCCCAAGACCATGCGTGGTGACATTGTTGTTCTCCAGCGTGTTGTTGTTCGCACCGCTCTGCAGCACGATGCCGTGACTCGCGGTCGCATTGGTCGTGATGACGTTGCCACCAACCGTGCTGGACTCCGCGTTCAGATACACGCCGTACGCATCACTGCCACTGCCGGTGATCGTTACCGTATTGTTGACAAGGGTAAGATTGCGGGTCTGTCCTGCTGAGCCGGCGTGACGCATCCCTTGCTGGTTGCCAGACCCATTCGTGACGATACGATTGTCGATGAACGCAGAGTCCGATGCGTCCCCGCTCGTGTAGACACCGATGCAGGACGTCGAGAGACAGTTCGTCCTGATGCTGTTGTTACGAACGGTTATGCTCGATGCTGGATTGAGGAACACCCCATATGCATCAGACCCGCCCGACGTCGTAATCATGTTGCCAGACACGACGTTTTGGGATGACCCTGCACCGAAACTCACGCCAACACTCGAAGAGCCCTCAGTACGACCTGCAGTAATCGTGTTGTTCGCGAACAAGCCAAAGATCCCGGTGGCAAACACTCTGATCCCTTCTGCCGATGTCGTTGTTATCCTGCTATTGATGACCTTCGTCCCCGTGCCTCCGGTGATAAAGACGCCCGAACTCCCGCCGCCAGTGTCATTCGTCACTATGCTGCTGTTCACAATCGTGGCATTGGTGTCGCTCTGGATATAGACGCCATACTTGCTGAACCCAACCCCTGTCGTGTTGATTGTGGTGTTCATGATGGTATTGTTGATGCCATCCTTCATGTACACACCGATGCTCTGGTTGCCCGCCACCACGATGTTCGTGTTCAGAATGAGCGTGTTGTTCGCCACTGTCAGGTTGATGCCGTGCGAGCTGTTGATGCTGCTTACGATATTCTCATGCCAGATATTGCAGTTCTTGATGGTCAGATTGAACGTGCCATTCGCCACGATGGCATTGCCCTTCTCACCCTGCGAGTAGTTGATGGTGTAGCCCGCACAGTCCAGCACGACATTTGTCGCGTTGATGGTGAAGCACGTGCCTGTGCTGTTGACGTTCTCCGTGAGCATCTTGTTCTGGTTCACGTAGCCACATGCTTCCGTCTCCTGCACGCTGAAGTTCGTGAAGTGCGTGACGTCGAACACGAACGTGCCGCCGCTATAGCTCACCTCGGAGCAGACCGATGGAGCGCAGGTCGCGAACGTGCCATCATCCTCGTAATCGACGATGACCTGCGGATCGGTGAATGACAGGCCGTTGAACGTGATGTTGCCGCTCGAGTTCATGAACGTGACGTTCGTCGTGTTGATGTACGCGAACCTGTCGCCGAGAACGAAGGAGACATTGGTGACGTTGCGGGACACCGTCGACGTGCTGAGATTGATGAGGCGCAGCCTCACCGATGTGTTCCCTCGTACGAAGGTCGTGTTGTGCAGCGACGTGTGGGTGGCCGGCATCGCGAATAACCAGTGCCCGCCGGTCGATATCCTTGTGTTGTTGAAAACCGTGTTGTTGCCGCTCTGGATGTTCAGGGCATATCCTCCGGATGTGTTGATTGTGATGTTCGTGTTGATGAACGTGTTGTTGTTGGCGCCTTGAAAGAAGATGACACCGGTGTTGGGCGGCGCTGTGTTGTAGAGGACTGTGGTATTCGACAGAGTCGAGAAGTGCCCGCCGAACAGTCGTATCGCGTTGGACGACGCATTGACGATGATCGTGTTGTTGTCCGCGCGGGTGCCTGTCGCGAATGTGATTTCGAGTCCTGCGTTCGCCGATGCGGTCGTGACGTACAGTATGTTGTTCGTGATGTTCGGCGACGTCGCCGCCGATTGGATGCCTGAGCCTGCCGTCGCCGTCACGTTGTTGTACGTCACGAGCATCGCAGTCCCCACGACTTGTATCGCCCTGCTGTTGATTCCCGTCGTCCTCACGTTGTTACCGCTGACAAGGCCTCCTGTCGTGGCCACGCTGATGCCGTCGAGCTCGGTTGTTCTGACCATGTTGTTTGCGACGACCCCGCTGCCGCCGCTGTTCGGAACATAGATACAGACCGACGTCCCGTTGTACGCCGTGTTCGAGAGTATCGCGTATGGCCCGTTCTGCGATTGCAGCAGGACACAGTAGCTGCCGTATGCCACGATCGTGTTGTTGATGATCGTCACGTTGGACGCACCGTCGTTCGCGACCACGCCTGAATAGTTGGAGGTGATCCTCGAATTCTCAATCCAAACACCCACGCCAGTGCTGCGGATGTTGACGCCCCTCGAATTATCAGGTCCCATCGTCCTGATGCTCACGTTCAGCAGCGACGTGTTGTAGGAACCGTTCTGGATGTTGACGCCATAGTAGTGGGCACCAGTGCCATTGAGGAAGATGATGCTGTCGTTGATGCTCACGTTTCTCGATCCGTGCACAAAGATGCCGTTCGTGAGGTTGCCTTGGGCCGTGATGTTGACCGCGGTGATGGCGATGTTGGTGCTGTTGCTGATGTTGATGGCATGTGACACGTTGGTCGACTGGAAGCCCATGACGATGGAACAGTTCCTGATGGTGACATTACTCGTACCATTCGCCACCACACCATGACCGTTCGCGCCCTGCGAATAATTGATGGTGTACCCCGCACAATCAAGCACCACATTCGACGCATTGATCGTGAAACAATCACTCGAACTGTTGACGTCGTTGATGAGCGTCACGTCCTGGTTCACGTAGCCGCAGCCGGTCGGCGTCTCCTGCAGGCTGAAGTTCGTGAAGTGCGTGACGTTGAACACGAACACACCGCCGCTGTAGCTCTCTTCTGAGCAGATGCTTGCCGGACAGGTCGTGAAGGTGCCATCGTCCTCGGGGTCGTACGTCACGTACGGGTCGGTGAATGAGAGACCGCTGAACGTGATGCGGCTGCTCGTGTTGAACATGGTGGCGTTCGTGCCGTTGAGGTACGCGGCAGACGGGCCGGGGATGAGCGTCGTGTTGGTCAACGTGAATTGTGCGCTCGCCACATCGATGTCCGCACGCACCGTGAAGGGCATTATCTTGGTGTTGCCGCGGACGAACGACACGTTGTTGAGCGTGACATTCGTGCCAGGATCGCCAATGTACCAGCGTGTCGGTGCGGTGAACGTGTCGTTGTTGAATGACGTGCCGTTGGTTCTGACAGCGTACACGGCATACGCGACGCCGTTACGCGCGGTGATGTTGTTATTGATGAACGTCACGTTGACGCCCTGTAGGAAGACACCATACGTCGATGAGCCACCCTCGCCGATGATGGTGTTGTCCTCAAAGGTGATGTTGTCACTGTTGGAGAGGCTACCCAGTTGTACGCCGTAGTTGTTGGTGGACGAACCGTTGCCGAGCAAGAAGTTATGCGCCACGTAGATGTTGTTCACCGGAGCCATTCGCAAGCCCACTGCGCCGCCACTACTTCTCTCACGACCGATGAAGCTGTTGCGCGTAATCGTGCTGTTGGCGAGCCCTGACGAGGCGTACAACCCATAAATCAGGACCGTGCCATTGATATCGCCCGTGTTGTTGTCGATGCGCCAGTCCGTGCCACCGGCTAAAAGGTACATACCGTAATTGCCGCTGCTCGACGCGTTGACTGAAATGCGGTTGTTGCATATCGTCATGTTCCGCGATGTGGCCTCCTGCTGGAGCGGATAGACTGAGCTCGAGCCCGAGAGCGTGATGTTGTTGTCGCAGACGTTCGCGCCGTTGAGGCTGTTGAGCATGATGCCAGTCGCAGAGCCGGTCGTCCCAGGAGAGTTGATCACGTTGCTGACGACGGTCGCATTGCTTGCGCCGCTGAACTGGATGCCGGTTCCGGAGTTCGGGACGCGGACGGTGTTGTTTGCAATGAAGATATCATCGACCGATGAGATGAAGCGCAATCCCAACGCGCTTGCCGACTGCATATCGACATCGTTGCCGGTGACGATCACGTGCGAACCGCCCGATGCCTCGAGTGCACCGCCGCTCGACGTGTTTGCCCGCAACGTCGAGTTGGCGAGGGTGAAGTTCACGGCGCTCGTTGAGACAGCAAATGCTGTGCTGCTAGTCGAGCGGGCCAAAATGGTATTGTTGATCACGCTCACATTGCCCCCGGCGCTGATCTGGATGCCACTCATCGAGCCGGTACCGTTGGCGACGATCGTCGTATTGATGACCAACAACGATTCGGAACTGCTCTGGAGGAAGACGCCATAGTTGCCGCCAGGGCCAGTCGTGAATATCCTGGTGCCGGTGATGGTTATCGCATGGGACGCGCTCACGATGTGGAATCCGTACTTGGCGGCACCGATGCCGGTGGTGTTCAATGTGCTGTTGGCAAGCAGCGTGTTGTTCGTCTGCGTGATGTAGAACGCGACGCTGTTGTTCTTCCCGACAGTGATGTTGACGGCATTCACGACGATGTTCCTCGACGCGGTGAAATTGATGCCGTGCGAGAAGTTGAGTTCGACACTCGCATCCTCGAGCGGCGTGACGATATTGCAGTCGCGTATCGTGATATTGCTCTTGTTGAGCGCAACGAGGCCATGCCCCTTGAGCCCTTGCGAGTAGTTGATCGTGTAGCCCGCGCAGTCGAGCACGACGTTGCTCGCATTGATCGTGAAGCAGTCGCTCGAGCTGTTGACGTTCTGGTTGAGCGTCGTGTTCACGTTGAGCACCCCGCATGTGCTCACCGCATCGGTGACCGTCAGGTTGTTCGAACACGTCGTGTTCCCCTCCGCGATGCCGCTTGTCGGCGTGACGCACGCGCGCCACTGCTCGCCCGGCTCGGTCTCGTTGGCGGCTATCGTTGGCGTGAATCCCGTCCGGTTGCCCTCCAGATACAGTTGGTAGATCTGCGCGGACGAGAGCGACTCGTTGAATATCTGGACCTGGCCGATTTCACCGTCGAAGAACGAACCGGCATTCCGCACATAATCCGCACCGATTGAAATCCCGCTCGTCGGGTCGAACGAACCCGGCATCGAACCACTCAACGCGCCCTGATTCAACACACCATCAAGATACACCGAAATATTGTCCCCGCCGACATCGATGATGGCAACCCCATGATGCCACTTATTGTCATTGACCGTGGACGAACTCGACCTGAGCGCGAAATCCCCTCCACCCGGCCCCGTCCTCGCCATCGCGGTGAACTTCCCAGGATCCGTGACGTACACAACCATCAACGCATGGTCTCCTGTACCCGTATCCCCCTGCGAGAATATGTACCCGCTCGCAGCTGGCACCGTCGTCGATGCATTGAACCACGCCGCATACGTCTTCACACCGGTCGACGGTATGCTGAAAATGGAATTGTTCGACACGTTGATGAAATCATTCGACGCATCGAACTTGTACGCACCCCTGTTGTTCGTCGAGCGCACCCACGACGGCGACGCCCCGCCGGTGCGCGCACCCAGCGTCGCATTGCTGCCGAACGTCGAGTAGTCGCGCACGCGCTCGCTCGCATTCGAACTCACGTCGTTGGCGAACTGCAGGTTCAGCATCGCGAACGAGACGTTATTGCGCCGCCAATCCGTGACGTTCTGGATGCTTGCCGTGCCGCCATTCACTGTTGTGTAGAGCGTCAGGTTCTGGTCGGTGTCGTTCGTGTCCGGCCGTGTGGAGTTGAGCACGATGGTGGTCACCACCGGCGGCGCCTCGGCTATCGTGAAATTTGTGAAGTGAGCGACGTTGAATGCATACACGCCGCCGGTGTAGCTCGCCTCGTTGCAGACATCGATGCGACAGAACTCGAAGTGCCCGTCATTGTCGATGTCGACATACGGCGCGGGGTCGGTGAGCGTCACGCCCGTGATTGTGATGTTCGCGCTCCTGTTGAGGAACGTCGCGTTCGAGCTGTTGAGGAAGACCGACTGGCTGCCCAGACGGAGGGTGGACCAACTGACGTTCGCAGGACCCGTGATATTCACCGTCCCGGCGATGTACACCTGCGTGAAGGTGCCGACGAACGTCGTGTTGGTCAAGTTCGTCGTTGTGCTGACGTTCGCCAAGAACCAGTCTGAAGTCGTGATTATCGTGGTATTGACGAACGTGTGATTAAAACCCCTAATAGCACGGATAGCCCCACCAGCATGGGTGACATTGATCCGGGTATTGACGAACCGCGACCTATTGGTTCTCAGCTGAAAAGCGTACGCCGAGACACCACTCATCTCGACAGTAGTGTCGAAAAACGAACAGTTCTCACAAACCAAAACCGCCTCGGAGGCCGGACCAGACGAATTCATGACGAACGTATTGTTCATGAACGTATCGTTCACACTATCCAAACGCATATCAACAACATTAGTCCCCGACCCCCCTTCAGAATAAAAGAAGTTGCCGACGAACATATTGTGACTCGCGTCATCCAATAACTGGAACGCATCATTATTGCTCGGGCCAGCAGCGATGAACGAGTTATTGCGGACGAGATTGCCGCTCCCCCCAAAGAACGCAGCATCCGCCGCACCAGTCCCTCCCGCAATCACCGTATTATTCACGAACGTGTTATTGTCACAGTTCTGACTCACACCAAGCGCCCCCCCATGCACACCATCATTCGACCCATCAGAACCATTCGACTCAAACCGCGAATTCGCAAACGTGCTGTTATGGACACTCTGCAAATCCAAACCCACCCCGCCAGTCGAGAACACCGACACGTTCACGTTTTCAACACGCAAATTCGTACCATCCGAAAGATTCAACCCATTCGAATTCGTCGCCCCACTCACCCGACTGCCGATCCTGCAGTTCCGGATGGTAAAATTGTGGTTGTTAAGGCTCAGGACACCATAGCCAGTCGTCGCCGTCGCATACGTGATGTTGAAGCCATTACAGTCGAGTTCGATGTTGTGCGTCGTGACTGTGAAGCAGGTCGAGGTGCTCGTCACATCCTGCGTGAGCGTGTAGGTATCAGCTGTCGAGAGCGTCTGGCATGCCGCGATGTTGACCGCAATGCTGAAGCTCGCATTCGGCGCAGGCGCTCGCTGCTGCGTCGGTGTGACGACGCTGAGCGATGGTTGCGTTTCAACTATGGGCTCAGTTGTAGAAGCAGCCGGCTCTTCGACAGGCGCATCTGTCGGTGGAGACGTTGTGGGTTCGTCGACTGAGGATGGCTCAGATGGCGCGGGTTCTACCGGCGCACTCTCGCCTCGCTCACCTGTAGGGGCATCAAGCGTGAGCGCGCCTTGGATGGTTGGTCGAAGGAGAACGAGAAGCGTGAGTGCAGCGATGAGAACGAGCAGCACGATAGCTGGTGCTGAAAGCCACTGCCTCCTCCGTGTACCTTCCACCAACCCCCCTTTTGTTGCCTGTTAAAGGCTCCGTCGCCAAACGGGTGTTCATCATTTAAATAGTTTCGTGTGTTCCTATAAGATACGACAGGACTTCCGTAACCACGAAAAAGTGAAGACACCAAGAACCGTGCACATGCCACGAAGCACAACCAGGTGCCTAGCATCCACAAGGGTTAAGAACGATGCGCGCATAGGGTTCCTTTTAATGGGTGCGCACCTCACGCTTGACGAGCAGTGTGAACGATTCTTCGAGCAGTATCCCTACATCTGGAAGGACATCGGCGCCGACTATCCGAAGAATCCACACGAAGTCGTCGCGGATGTCGTCAAGCGCGTGGAATACTGGGAGATTGTGTTCGAACGTCGGGCGTTCTGGTGGCGTCGTACCGAAGAAGCGATCAAGGAACGTCTCAAAGGAACTACCAACGAGATTCCGCACGTCTACGCCAGGAAAGACCGGGAAGTCGCGGGCACCGCGCTCCTCATCTATGGCCTGCTCTATGGCGAGTTCGGCCAGCAAGGCGCGTCCCCCGTCGTGAAGCTCATGCGCTCTCCCCCGTCTATCGGCGAGCTTCGTCCGCTGACTGACGAGCATTTCCGGAACGAGGTGGTCGATGCGATAACCGCATACGTCACACACTGGGCCGCACCGTTGGTGAAGGAATATGAGTTCATCCATCAGCCAGACGTCGAGAAACACAACCACGATCTGTACTTGATCATCAAAGAGGTCGCTGAGACCGTGCACCGTCGCCAACCGAACACCGGCGAGGAGTTCGATTGGGAAGTCGCGAAGATGACGTTGTTCAACGAACGGGCAAGAGAAATCACCGGGCATCATTTCGGCATGACGCCCGACCATTACAGGTACTGCTCGCGCATCGTCAAGCAGCGCAACGGCTGGCGCGGGCCGGACCCTGAACGCGACGCGATGGAGCCGGGTTTCACCGCCGATTCCGCCTAGCGTCCGTCGAGTTCCTTGTCCAGGTCGACGATGCGTTTGCGCTCGTCATGGTTCTCGTGCACCTCGTGCCAGTGCACGACGTCCTTCTCGCCGACGTGCCAGCACAGCAGCACGTCGCGTCCCGCTATCTTGTGCGGGAAGTCGACGACACCCTCGTCGATGTCGTGGAGGATGACGCCCAGGCGCATCACGTCCTCGATGCGGATGAAGAACTCGTGCGCGAGCTTGTGGTACCGTTTGCTCAGGCCGATCTCCTTGCGCGCGCAGTAGTAC
>Ga0247727_10005729_pt1 | contig 24899 bp, 17 predicted proteins | sample WisWelCaveWW1625_FD_202498 | JGI IMG/M metagenome (GOLD analysis project Ga0247727, IMG submission 202498) | Biofilm microbial communities from Wishing Well Cave, Virginia, United States - WW16-25 | ecosystem: Environmental > Aquatic > Deep subsurface > Groundwater > Cave microbial mat | place...
ACTGAGTCTCGCCCAACAGAGTGACAACCTTGCATCCCATCTTCAGGCCACCTTCGTCCTCTCCTCGGTCGCGAGATCCTCAACGTATCCACGAATACGCTTCGCATCTCGCTCGGTCGTCGAGAACGAATCTGGCCCAAATCTGGGCGCAATCTTGCCACTCTATTGTGCGAGACTCAGTAGGTCAGCTTCTCTCCTTCGAACGAGGCCGATCCGCCGCCTCGCCTACTGCATTCGCGTCCATCACTTTCCTGACCACTTCGACGATGCGTTCGACGGTGAGACCCAGGTACTTGTAGCTCACCGAAGCGGGTGCGGAGGCGCCGAACCGGTCGAGGCCGACGGCGACCCCCTTCTCGCCGATAAAGCGTTCCCAGCCCATCGTCACGCCGGCCTCGACCGAGACTCGCGCGCGCACGGACGAGGGCAGAACCATTTCGCGGTAATCGGACTTCTCCGCCGCGAACGCCGCGAAGCAGGGCATCGATACCAGTCGGGTGGGAATGCTGTCCTTCTCGAGCGCGGCGCGAGCCGCGGCCGCGAGCGATACCTCGGAGCCGGTCGCAATCAGGATGACCTCCGGTCGACCGCCGCTCGCCTCCTCGAGGATGTAGGCGCCCTTGTGCACGAGACTGGCCGAAAGGCCCTTGCGCTCGAACACGGGCAGAGCCTGGCGACTCAGCACGATCGCCGTCGGCCCGTGCCTGCGCTCGAGCGCCATCTTCCACGCCTCGACGGTCTCGACGGCATCGCCCGGACGAATGACCCAGAGATTGGGCATCGCCCGCAGCGCCATCAGATGCTCGACCGGTTGATGAGTCGGCCCGTCCTCGCCCAGGCCGATCGAGTCGTGCGTCCACACGAAGATCGGCGCAAGCTCGCTCAGCGCCGCGAGGCGCACCGCGGGCCTCATGTAGTCCGAGAAGCAGAAGAACGTCGCCGCGAACGGCCTGAGCCCGCCGTGGTAGCAGATGCCGTTGACGATGGCGCCCATCGCGTGCTCGCGCACCCCGAAGTGCAGTCTGCGACCGGCGCCCGTCTGACCATCGAACGGGCTGTCCTTCTCGAGCCCCGTCATCGTGGACACGGAAAGGTCTGCGTCGCCGCCGACCAGCTCGGGAATCCTCGCGGCGAGGGCGTTGAGGACTTTTCCCCCGGCGGCGCGAGTCGCGATCGAGGTTCCAGGTGCAAACGACGGCAGCTCCGAGTCAAAGCCGCTGGGCAGGTTGCCTTTGAGCGTGCGGTCCCACTCCTGTGCGAGGTCCGGAAACGCCTTGGCCCATGCTGCATGGCGTCTGTCCCAGTCCTCGCGCGACGCCGTGCCCTTGGCGGCGATCTCCGCGAACCGCTGGCGCGCCTCTTCCGGAACGAAGAACTTCTTTTCGGGGTCCCATCCCAGGGCCTTCTTGGTGAGAGCCACCTCCGGCTCGCCCAGGGGCGACCCGTGGGCATGCGAGGTTCCTCCCTTGTTGGGAGAACCGAAGCCGATCGTGGTCGTGACGACGATGATCGACGGTCGCGAAGTGTCCTTGCGCGCCGCGTCGATCGCCCGATCGAGTCCTGCAAGATCGGTGTTCCCGTCGCGCACGTGCTGCACGTGCCAGCCGTAGGCCTCGTAGCGCCTGCCGACGTCGTCGCTGAACGTCATCGAAGTCGGGCCGTCGAGGCAGACGTGATTGGAGTCGTAGAGATAGGTGAGCTTGCCGAGCCTCAAGTGTCCCGCGAGGGAGGCAGCCTCGCCGGAGATCCCTTCCATCAGGTCGCCATCGGACACGAGCGCGTAGGTTAAGTGGTCGACGATCGCGTGCCCGGGACGGTTGAAACGATGGGCGAGCATGCGCTCGGCGATCGCCATGCCGACGGCGTTGGCCGTTCCTTGTCCCAGGGGACCCGTGGTCGCCTCCACGCCGTCGGTCAGGCCGAACTCGGGATGCCCCGGAGTGATGCTGCCCCACTGGCGAAACGCCTTGAGATCCGCCAATGAAACCTTGTAGCCGAAGAGGTGCAACAGAGCGTACAGAAGCATGCTGCCGTGGCCCGCGGACAGGACGAAACGATCACGATCGGGCCACTTTGACGCCGTGGGATCGAACCGCAGATGATTCGCGAACAAGGCGTACGCCATCGGCGCCGCGCCGAGCGGAAGGCCCGGGTGTCCGGAATTCGCCTTCTCAACCGCGTCGATCGCGAGAGTGCGGATGGAGTTGATGCAGAGCTGGTCGAGGTTGAGATCCAGGATGGTCGGCACGCTTCCTCCTTCGTTTTCCATACACCAGTGGTCCGTCAAACTCAGAAGCCTCTCGTATCAACAGCAAAGTTCTCTTCCTACTTCCTACTTCTTACTTCTTACTTTTTACTTTTTACTTCCTACTTCCTACTTCCTACTTCTTCCCCGCCGCCGCCTCGTCGAGCAGCCACTCACATCCACTCTGGACGAAGAATGCAGCATACTTCGCCGGAAGATCCCAGGGCCAGGGGTCCTCCGGACCACTCCACACTTTGCGCACCATCTCGGCCTTGCTCTCGCCCGACACGAGCATGATCACCTTCCTCGCGGAAGTGATGACCGCCGGAGTGATCGTGAGTCTGCGTGGAGGCGGCTTGGGACCCGTCACTGCGAGCACCCGCTCCACTTTCTCACCGGCGGCCGCGCTTCCGGGAAACAACGAGGCGGTGTGACCGTCCTCTCCCATGCCAAGCAACAAGAGATCCAGCGCGTCCGGCAGATACCGGCCGTAGCGGCGTGCCGCCGCCTCGGGGTCCTCCGCCTCTCCTTCCATCCGCCACACCTGCACCGGAGAGATCGCGAGCTTCGAGAAAAAGGTCTGCTCCGCCATCGCGAAGTTGCTGTCCGGGTCATCGGGCCGCACGCAACGCTCGTCGCCGAAGAAGAACCGCCAGCGATCCCAGTCGAGCTTCATCTCCGCGAGGCGCTCGTAGGTCTTCTGCGGAGTCGACCCGCCTGCGAGGCCGATGGTGAAGAATCTCGCTTTCTGAAGACGCTCCAGGGAGTACTCGGCGATCCGCCGCGCCGCCTCCGCAGCGAGCTTGTCGGCATCCGAGCACGTGCTCGTATCGGCAACTCTCGATCGCATGGAGCTCGATCTCGCTTTCGCCCCGGTTGGGAAGACTCCCAGGCCGGGGAAGCTGCTTCAAGAGCCGTTTGCGTGGGGAGGACCGCTTCACCGAATCGCGTGCCAGCGATGCCCTTCGGCCTTGATCAGGGCATGCGCGGCCGCCGGGCCGTCGCTCATCGGCTCGTACTCGTGCAGAGGAAACTTCCCGCCGGCCGACTTTTCGAGCTCCCGGAGAAGCGGCGTCGTGAACCGCCAGGCGTGCTCGACCTCGTCGCGGCGCGCGAACAAGGTCGCGTCCCCTTTCATCGCGTCCAGCAAGAGACGCTCGTAGGCCTCCGGCAGCTTCCTCTGAAAGGCGCGCGCGTAGTTGAAGTCCATGTCGACCGGAGTGATTCCCATCTCCTGGTCGGGCACCTTCGATACCAGCCGGAGCGTGATGCTCTCGTCCGGCTGGATCTTCAAGGTCAGGACGTTGGGCTCGACCTTGATGCACACGTCCCGTCCGAACAGGCAGAGGGGGATCGACTGGAAAAACACGGCGACTTCGGTGCAGCGTGCGGCCAGCTTCTTCCCGGTGCGCAGGAAGAACGGAACCCCTTGCCAGCGCCAGTTGTCGACGAAGATTTTCAGTGCAACAAACGTCGGAATCCGTGAATTCCTGGCGACTCCCTGGTGGCTCCGGTAACCCTGGTACTGGCCGAACACCGCCTCCTGCGTGGGGTCAGAGGGGTCGAAGGGTCGCAGCGCACGGAACACCTGCACCCGCTGGTCGCGGATGTCGTCGGCGCCGAACGTGACCGGCAGCTCCATCGCGCACAGCGCCAGAACCTGCAGGAGATGGTTCTGCACCATGTCGCGCACGACCCCGGTCTCCTCGTAGAAACCTTCCCTGCCCTCGACGCCGATGGTCTCGGCCGCGGTGATCTGCACGTGGCTCACGTACTTGCGATTCCACAGCGGCTCGAAGATCGAGTTGCCGAAGCGGAACACCAGGATGTTCTGGACCGTCTCCTTGCCGAGGTAGTGGTCGATGCGATAGATCTGCGACTCGTCGAGGACGTGCTCCAGACTCTCGCCGAGGGCGAGCGCCGATTCGAGGTCGCTCCCGAACGGCTTCTCGATAATGACCCGGTGCCACGGCCCTTCGCCGTCCGCCGCCTTCTTCTCGAGGAGATGCGCGCCGCGCAACGAATCGATGATCGGCGTCACGGCATTCGCCGGAGTCGCCAGGTAATACAGGCGGTTGCCTTTGGTCCCGAGGCGCTGATCGAGCTCTTCGAGCCTTTTCTTCAGTCGATCGAACGCGGCGCTTTCGCCGTAGTCGCCCTGTACGTGCTCGACCCTGGCCTCGAAGTCGTTCCACTGAGCGGCCTCCAGCGGCCGGCTGCGCGCGAACTCCTCGAGCGCGCCCCGCGTCACCCTTCGGAACTCCTCGCTGGAGGGAACCTTGCGGCTGAATCCGACGAGCGCGAACCTGGCGGGGAGCGAGCGGTGCACCGACAGCTCGTAGAGCGCCGGCATCAGCTTGCGTCGAGTGAGGTCGCCGGACGCTCCGAAGATCACCAGGACGCACGGCTCCGCCGGACGAATCGCGCTCGGGAAGGATGCGATCGGCGGAGCGTCCGGGAGCTGACCCGCCACCTGGATCCCAGTCGGTTCGGATGCCATGCACTGTCCTCTCGTCCTCCGCTCCCCAGTGCCCGGGTGACATTAGAACGTATTCCCGCAGGGGAGGAAGGATGAGGGAAGCAGGAAGAAGGCAGAACAGCCTGACCGGCGTAGCCGCTGCCGTCCTGGCCAGTCTGTCTTCCTTCTTCCCTCATCCTTCTTCCTCAAACGCTGGTTACGCGTTCCCAGGTCTGCGCTTCCAACCCTTCGGATCGCGCGCACAGTGGTAAACGGCGTAGACAACGATCTCGTCTTCCTCGATCTCATAGAGCACTTCGTATGGAAACCGGCGCACGAGTGCCCTTCGCATTTTCCGGTGCTCCACCGGATACAACAGGGGATTCCGTTCTATCTTTGCAACGCACGCGTCCAGACAACGGACGAATTCATCGCACAACCCTTGTCCCTTCCGCTCGTACCAAGCAAAGGCTTCGTTGATGTCTGCTTCAGCCTCGACGGTGAATCGTGAGTTCAACGACGTCGGCGGAGCCTCTCGCGAATCTCACTCCAGGGCTTTGCCGCGGTCGGATTGCGTTTGTGCGCGCGTTTGCGACGATCGAGATCCTTTCGCTTCGCCGGCGACAGAGGAACCGCATCTGGGTCTTCAGCGATGCTGTCCCAGATGTCCTCTACGAGTTGAACTCTCTCCGCCAGGCTCAATTTCAGGATTTCCTTGAGTTGGATGTTCATGGCTTCATTCGGTCCTTCCGACATTTCAGTGGGTACCCGGAAGTAGGTCGAGTACCTGGCCTCCCGTTCATCTGGCTCCGCCCTGGACCCGCTCGAGCGTTTCGCTGCGCTCCGCTCGCTCGCGGGGGCTTGCAGGCTTCCCTGGACTCCCAGTCCCGTTTGGCAAAACGAAACAAGAACGGCCAGCGCACGCTCCAACCGAGCTCTATGGGCGTGGTGGACCCACTGAAAACCCGGAAGGACCCTTCATTCTCTTGGAGAATCACTGGAACGGCAACCCCCAGCGGTCGGAGCCTCCCAGCCAGCCAGGGAACGGTGAACCCGGCGAAGCGTCCTTGTTCCTCTATCGCGCGTCGAGAAGAATCGACACCCGCGCCAGCGCGCCGCTGCTGGTCGCCGGCGGCGGCGGCGAGGCGCGCTCGAAGGTGGAGATCTCCGCGACGTTGGCGCCCTGCGCGTCTGGAGAGGAGAGCGGACCCTCGGCCCCGGGTCGCAGCTGCGCCATCAACCACATGCCCGCGGCAAAGCTCGCAAGCATCAGAGCTGCAGTCCGGGCCGGGCGCCGCCTCGGTTTGAAGGAAAGACTCGCGGGCACCGCGTCGTCCAGGGACTCGGCGCGCAGCCTCTCCGCGCGCTCTCGCAGCACGCCCTGGACCGCGCGCAGCTCTTCGCGTGCCTGCTTGCATCGAACGCATCGCACCAGGTGCTCATGAAGAGAGGCGAGCTCTTCGGCAGGGAGCTCGTCGTAGAGCTCGAGCGCGAGCAGCTCCTCGAACGGGGTGCAGGGGCTTGCGCCCGGCTCCTCTGGATCCCTGCCGCCGTGCTCGGAATCGCGTGCCTGGTCGCGTGGATCTTTTGGGTCGCTCATGGCTCGTTCTCCGGTGAGGCGCGATGTTTGCGCAGGATCGGCTGCAGTCTCAGGCACGCCCGTGCGAACTGCGTCTTGGCGGTCGTGACCGAGATCTGAAGCAGCGCCGCCACCTCCGACAGCTTCATGCCGGCGTCGTGGCGCAGCTCGAAGATGGTTCGTTGACCTTCGGGAAACCGCTGCAGCGCCTGGCGCAGGTCTCTTTCCAGCTCGTTCTCGGCGGCGTGCTGGAAGGGAGTCGGCGGCTCGATCCTCGGCTGCGATATCGGCCACACGCGCGCGTCGTCGTTGCGCAGCAGGCGCCGGCGCAACAAGTCGACCGCGACGCTCGCCGCCGCGGTTCTCAGCCAGGCTCCGGCGTTGTCGATCACGACGTTTCTGCGCAAGGCGTTCCACAACCTCATGAACGTCTCCTGCGTCGCGTCCTCGACGTCGTGCAGGTTTTCAAGGACGCGCAGGCACACGCCGCGCACCAGGGCACGGTGCTCCTCGACCAGCCGCTCGAAGACCGGCCGGTCCGGTAAAGCCGCCTGACTGGACCTCGTTTCCATCCGTCTCCTGCATCGGCCGGGGTTGCGCCAGGATTCCCCGACAACGGTTTCCGGTAGGTCGGCGCGTCAGTCGACGACCGAGACGACCTGGAGGCGCACGTCGCGGTCGCGAAGATCCTCTCCCTGGAAGCTGAACGATGCGGTCGCTCCGTCCACCGAGTCGTAGTTGCCGCCGACGATGGTCCCGGGCATGCGCACCTTGATCTTGAACGACTCGTCGCCCAGGTCGTCGGTGTGCCCCATGTCGGTGAGATGGCGTTCGAGGCGTTCCAGGACCGCGTTGCGCACCTTGAGCGGCAGGCCCGCGGAGTCGAGGCTCGAGGTGAGCTGCTCGCGCAGCCGGGCTCGCATCTCTTCTTCCAGCTCCTCGAACGGGTTCTCGCCCTTGAGGTGGGACGGCTGCCGGTCACGCTCATCGCTCAGCCTGCGGATCATCGACAGGCGCTCGGCGCTCGCCGGCTTCAGCGCCGCCTCGACCACCGAGTCGACGATGCGCTTCCATTCCTGCGTCGGCAGCGACGAATCGGAGTGCACGTAGATCTCGACAAGGGTGCGTTCGACCAGGGCGCGATGAGTGTGCACAAGGGCGTCCTGGACGAGCTTCACGAGCTGGTTCCACTGAGCATCCGTGAGATTCTTCGAGTCCTTGACCGCCTCCTCCAGCTCCTTGGGAGTGTTCCTCTGAAGCCATTCCGCGAAGGTGACGTTGCGGTAGTCGCGGCGATGGAAGACGCGCTCCAGCAGGTACACCCTGCGGCCGCCGCGGCGCTCGATCCGGAGCGCGGCGCTGCGCGTCGAGTAGGCGTCCCGGTAGGGCTCGTTCTCCGGCGCAAAAGTCTCTGGAATCTGTGAAATGTCCCCGAACGTCGCCTCCACTTCGAGGCGCACGTCGCGCGGCTTGCCGTCCTGATCCAGCCATGGATTCGCGCCGGCCTTCTCCTGTGCAAGGGCGCCGCCGGTGTCGGGTCCCACCCGAGCGAGCCACTGTTCCGTGTCCTCGTTGCGCGCGCTCCACACTCCCGAGAGCGGCACCGGATAACCATCCGCCAGGTCCTGCATCTGGCTCCCGTGAGCGGCGACGACCACGTGCACCGAGCCGTCCGCGTTCACCTCGATCACCTCTTCGTTCTCGAGGCATCCGCACAGGAGCAACGCCAGGGCCCCGACGATTCCATTGCGCATCAGTCCACTCCTCTTCAGCATCCCGCGCCCGCCCTGATTCTGCGGCACGACACGCGTTGTTGATTGTCACTTCCCACTTCCCACTTCTTACTTCTTACTTCTTACTTCTTACTTCAAAAAACCCCCACCGTGCCCCCCTTGTCAAGCAGGAACTCCTGCGCCATCGGGTGGAGCGCTGCAGGAGGGCGCGGCAGGTGGATGCCTCTTTCGCTCTCCGATCAAGGCACTTTCCCTGACGCACTACCCACCCGATCAGAGGACAACCAATTCTCAGGCGCGGGACGAGTGAAGGACTCTGTCGAGGGCGGAGAGCAGGTCTTCGAGGACGGCGGGGGTGTGGTCGCCCATGTGGCCGATGCGGAAGCACTTGCCCTTGAGCTTGCCGTAGCCGTTGCTGATCTGGAAGCCTTCGTTCTTGAGGGCGCTGGTGAGCCTGCCGACGTCGAGGTTGCCGGCGTTGACGTTGGTCACCGTGGGTGAGAAGTGGCGTTCGTCGGCGAACAGGGTGAGATCCCGCTCCCGCGCCCAAGAGCGCGTGCGCGCGGCCATCTGTGCGTGGCGCACGATCCGGCTCTTCAATCCCTCCGTCTCGATCGCCTCGAGTTGCCTGTCCAGCGCGAACAGGTGCGGGATCGACGGCGTCGCGAGGGTCTCCTGCTTCTCCAGGGAATCGAAGGCGCGGCCGAAGTCGAGCAGCCAGCCTCGGCCGGGCGTTGTGCGCGCCCGCTCGAGAGCGCGCGGCGAGATCGCGTACACGGTGAACCCTGCGGGCAGCGCGAGGCCCTTCTGGGTGCTGGCGAACGCAAAGTCGAGGCCGCTCTGGTCGAAGGCGACCGACGAGCCCGCGAGGCTGGTCACCACGTCGACCAGCACCAGGACGTCGTCGAACCTGCGCACGGCCCTTGCAAGCTCGGCCAGCGGATTCATCAGCCCCGTCGATGTCTCGTTGTGGGTGATGGCGACCGCGTCGTATCGACCGCTCTTGAGCGCCCTCTCGAGGTCCTCCGGCAGGTTGGCCCTGCCCCATTCCACGGAGAGCGAGTCCGCCTCCTTGCCGCAGGCGATCGAGATGTCGCGCCAGCGCTCCGAGAATGCGCCGCAGGTGAGGTGAAGAACGCGCCGGCACACAAGGTTGCGGACCGCGGCCTCCATTAACATCGTCGCCGGGCAGGTCTCGAACAGCGTGGGGCCCTGAGTCTCGAACACGAGCTTGAGGCGCTTTCTCACCGAGCGCACGATCTCCTTCATCGCCTCGCTGCGATGGCCGATCTGCGGCCGCGCGAGCTGCGCGAGGATCTCGGGTCGCACCTCGGTCGGCCCGGGGATGAAGAGGATCGGATGGTCAGGTTTCATGGAGCAGCTCTCGCGGCATGGGCTCAGGTGCGTTGCCGGCTCGCTACGGATTCTCCCGCGTCTCAGATCAATGGCGGCAGGACGACTGGACTTTGCCGCGGTTCACCAGGTGAACTCCCTTGTCGAGCAGCGGCCCAAGGTGGTTCTCAGTTCGCAGCTCAGCCTTCTCTGCATCCGTCAGAGCTAGGCTCAGAACAGGAGCAAGGCTCTCGCACGTGAGGAACACGTGGCTCCGCCGCGCGACCTCCTCGCGGCGCGCGACGCCGCCGTACCCGATGAACAGGTCCACGACGTCCAGCGCTTCGAGGTCGGTCGCGCCGTCGCCGATGAAAACGGCGCGCTCGGTCTTTCGCACGATGCCGCGCACGATCTCCCTCTTGCCTCCGCGGCGCGCGAGCGGACTCTCCTGGTCGAACCCGGTGAACGGTCCGTCCGCGCCGAAGTAGAGCTCGACCGCGTGCACGCGCGAGCGCGGCACCCGGAGATGGTCGGCGAGAGCGACCACCGCCTGCAGGATCCCGCCGCTGACGACGTGGACCTCCTTGTCGAGGAGCTGCAAGGCGGCGATCACGTCAGCCGCATCCTCGACGACCTCCGCGACGTAGCGTCGCCCCAGTCTTTCCAGGTCCGCACGCGTCGGGCGGATCTTCGCGAGGCGCAGGCCGTAGACCTCCTCGAGTGGAATGCGGCCCTCCATCGCCTCTCTCGTCAGCCGTTCGATCTCCCCGCGACAATCGACCGCCAGCTCCTCGATTCCCTCGACCCTCGACAGCGTCGAGTCGCAGTCGAAGAACCATTGGGAGAACGGGGGCGAGGTCACGAGGGGTCAGCCCTGCGCTGCGCGGAGCGAGGCTCGCGGGAGCCTGAGTGACATCCTAGGAGGCCGCGCCGAGATCCGCGGTCATCTCACGAACGAGCTTCATGTTGCCCCAGCGGATCGTCAGGGTGAGCTTCATCGGATTCTTCTCGTCCTTGCCGAGCAGGATCAGCAGGTTTTTCTCCAGATCCTGCTCCTCCGACACGGTCAGCGGCACCTTGTACAGGACCGGCGCGACGTCCGACTGGAACGCATCCATCTTCTGCTGTCTGGCCTTCGCGGAGTCGATGAACAAAAGCTCCCAGGCCTTGCCATCCGCTGTTCGACTCGCCGCCAGGAAGTACTCCCCCGGGCTCACGCTGCGATCGCCGATCTTGAGGGCCACGTTGGTGTCGAGCGTCGTCCAGTAGTCCTTCCCGAGCCGGACGTTCTTGCCCTTGGTCATCTCGTCGAACTTCACCGGGTCCGAATACTCCTCCTTCCACACCGGGCGTCCGTAGTGGATCGCAACCTGCCCGGGGCTCATGTTCTTGCCTTCATCCCAGTAAAACACGCGAACCAGGCTGCGCGCCTGCGGCTCTCCTCCGCCGAAGGCTGCAAGCTGCGCAGAAGCCGAAGGGCCGAACACCAACCCGATTGCACCGACTGCCATCAATTCACGGAACATCATCGAATCCTCCTTGGGGGGTCGCGAGCGCGCGACTGGCGCTCCCGACGATCAGACCCAGACATTAGCGCAGGGAGAACGCGGATGTTTCAGCCCTTCCAGCCGCCGACACTTCTCGCGACCGCCCGGCGGCGGGGCGGCGGACATCTTGGACGACGGGATCGGTGGTCGGCGAGCCGCGGCCCTGAAGTCGCACACTGGTTTCCCCTGACGCTACCGTCGGTACATTGGTCCGACTCACGGGCGAAGAGGTTCTGGATGCCGACGGAGGTGGTCACGTGAGTGAATTGCGCGCATTGTCGCTGCTGCCGTTCGTCCCAAGCGGCGAGGACTACGATGCCAGTCGTCGTCTCTTCGCTGACCTCGGCTTCGAGGAAGTATGGGAGAACAACGGCTACGCTGGGTTCCGCAATGGCGATGCGCAGTTCATCCTTCAGAAGTTCGACGTCAAGGAGTTCGCAGAGAACTTCATGGTCAGGCTGAACGTGAAGGACCTGGACGTGTGGTGGCAGGCCGTCTCACACAAGCAGCTCGAGAAGAGCTATCCCAGGTTCCGGATCAACCCACCGGCTGAGTTTCCGTGGGGGCGAGAGGTCAACTTCATCGACCTCGCTGGAGTGTGCTGGCACGTTGGAACAGACTAGAAAAGATCGCCCGGTGCCGTTGCGCCGACGGTGGCTGAGAATCCGAGCAATGACTCTCCCCTTCACCTCCGACAAGCGGGGGCAGGCACCCACACCGCCGTCGAGCATGTGATCCAAGATAGGGGTGCGTAACCGCAGTCGACGCGGAACGACTTCAATCGGGGAGCTTCCTGCGCGGGTCGTAGATCCGTGGAGGGGCTCTCCCTTGGCGGGCTCCTGGGGACGGCGCGTGACTTCTCAGCCGCACGATGCGCTGGCGAAGGCGACCTGTTGTTCTCGGTGGGACTCTGGACGGGCTCGCCCTGCCTGTTGTACCTGCTCCTTGAACACCAGAGCCGCTACGACTCTCTCATGCCGCCGAGGCTCTTGATCTACCAGGCGCGAGTGATCGATCGTTTCCTGAAGGAGCACCCCGACGCCCGCGGAATTCCTCCCGTGCTCACCGTCGTGCTGTTCCACGGCAAGGGCGGCTGGCGTGGGTCGACGCAGATCGCCGATCTGTATGAGATCGACGACCCGACGCGCGCCGTATTGAGCGACCTCCTCGTGCAGTTTCGATTTCTCGTCGATGATCTTGAAAGGACTTCCGACGAGTCGATCTGGGCGCGCCGAGCTTCCGAGGCCGCTCGATTCGCCTGGTGGTTGATGAAACATGCACGCGGCCTGAAAGACGAGATCCACCAGATCCGACGCTGGGCAAAAGAGTTCCAGTCGCTGTGCCGCGCCCCCGGCGGCGAGACCGCCTTGGAGTACCTGCTGAGCTATATTCTCGACCAGATCGAAGGCCTCGATCCGCAAGCGGTTCGTGCCCTCTTCGATTCCCTCACCGAGCCTGGTTCACTGGAGCACGCCATGACCGAGAAACGACTCGTCACCATCGCCGATCATCTTCGCGACGAGGGGGTGAAGCAGGGCCTCAAAGTCGGGTTGCTCGAGGGCAAACGGCAAGCGCTGCTCAGCCAGATCAGAATTCGCTTCGGAGCCCTGTCCGAGGATTACTCGAAGCGCTTGTCCTCTGCAGATGAGCACCTCGTACAGCACTGGACCGAGCGGATCCTCGACGCCGCGAGCCTCGATGAGCTGTTCGAAGACTGATCGATCAAGATCGCGACGATGAGTTCGGGCCCTCTGGATGGACACCCCTTCAACTGCTGCTCTAGCCCGGATCATCCATGAAGATCATGCACAGTCGGTCGCAACTCGTTGTCTCAAGTCTGCTTGCAATGGTTTTTTGAGTAGGTTTTTTTGAGAGGTGCCGCTTCGCGGCACCTACGGTCGCTACGCGGCCGGGCTAGACCTCCAGAGTCACCGCCGTCACGGTTTCGACCTCGGGCAAGGTGCGGAGCCTCGCGAGGACCGGGGGCGGCACCTCTCCGTCGACGTTGAGGATGCCGATGGCGCGGTCGCGCCTTGGACGCTCGAGGCCAAGCTGCAGTCGCGAAATGTTGACTCCGGCCTCGCCCAGGAGCGTCCCGAGCCGCCCGATCACTCCGGGCACGTCCCGGTGGCGCGTCACCAGGAGGTGGCCTTCGGGAATGGCGTCGAGCAGGAAATGGTCGAGCTCGACCATGCGCAGATGTCTCAGCCCGATCAGGGTTCCGGTCGCAAAGCAGGGCTCGCCGCCGACCGAAAGCTCGACGCGCACCAGGTTGACGAAGTCCTTCTTGAGCGTCGAGTGCGACGCCTCGCAGGCGATGCCCTTCTCCCGGGCGATCGCCTGTGCATTGACCGGAGTCACGGGCGACGCGCACACGTGCCGCAGCGCCCCGATCATCGCCGCCACCTGGATCGGAAGGGTCTTGTGCTCGCCGACCTCACCCTGCGTGACGACCCGGATGCTTTCGAGGTGTCCGGGATGGAGCTGCATCAGCATCGACGCCAGCCGCTCTCCCAGGGTGAGGAACGGCGCCAGGAACTCGGCCTCGGATGGGTGGATGTGCGGTACGTTGACGCCATTGACCACGGTGCCGGTTTTGAGGCACTCGACCACCTCGCGGGCGATGTCGATGCCGACGGCGCGCCGCGCCTCCTCGGTCGAGGCGCCCAGGTGCGGGGTCAGGATCACGTTGTCGAGCTTGAGGAGCGGATGGTCCTTCTCGATCGGCTCCTGCTCGAACACGTCGAGCGCCGCGCCCGCAATGCGCTTCTCCTGAAGAGCCTTGAGAAGCGCCGTCTCCTTGACGATGCCGCCGCGCGCGCAATGGATCAGCCGTGAGCCCGGCTTCATCTGGGCGAACGCCTTCTCGTCGATGAGATGTTTCGTCGAGTCGAGCAGAGGCACGTGGATCGACACGAAGTCGCTCTCGGCGAGCAGCCGATCGAACGGCACCATCAGCACCCCTTGGGGCGCGCGCTCCTGCTTCACATAAGGGTCGAACCCGAGAACGCGCATCTTGAGGCCGAGGGCGCGGTCGGCGACGACGCGGCCGATGCGTCCCATGCCGACCACCCCGAGCGTCTTGCCGGTGATCTCGACTCCGCTGAAGCGGCTCTTCTCCCATTTGCCCTGGCGGATCGAATGGTCGGCCGCGGCCGCGTTGCGCGCGAGAGCGAGCATCAAGGCGATCGCCAGCTCGCCGGTCGTGGTCGCGCCCGATTCGGGGGTGTTCATCACCACGATGCCGCGCGCCGTCGCCGCGGCGACGTCGATGTTGTCGACGCCGATACCGGCGCGGCCGATGACGATCAGCCGATCCGCCCCCTCGAGAGCCTGTGCCGTCACCTGCGTCGCCGAGCGAACCACGAGAGCGTGAATGCCGGGAAGAGTTTCCTTCAGCGCCGAGGGCGTCAGTCCGTTCTTCAGCCTGACCTCTCCTGCGGCGCGCAGGATCTCCATCCCTTCTTCACAGATCTCGTCCGCAACCAGGATCCTCGTTCCACCCGACATGACACCCCTCCATCATCGACCCGAGTCCACATCGAGAAGGCAAGCGCGCCCGCGTCCCTTCCCGTCACCGGATCCGCGGCCGCGGATACTGTCAGCAATTGTCCGCAATTGTCCGCGCCACGCGGCGCCACGATGAAATCCATCGATGGCTCCTTCCGCCTCGATCCGCCAGGCACTACTTCTACGGCCTGCTAAGCTTCCGTCCCCCATCGTTTTCAGAGATCCCCAAGGAATCAAAGAATGAGCCACCTTCTGTCGTTCGCTCTCGTTCTCGGCCTCTCCCCCTGCGCCCAGGAGACCCTGTCCGACGAGGAGGTCAAAGTGGCCGTATCCGAACTCGACCAGGCGCTCGACGGCAAGGACGAGGACGCTCAGATCGACGCGATCCATGCGGTGGTCGACCTGGTTCATCCCGACGTGATCCGGCGGCTCGACGACGAGCTGCGCAGCAGGAGTCGCGCGGTCAAGTCTGCGGCGATCACCGCCCTCGGCCACATGAAGCACAAGGATGCGCTCAAGGCTCTGCATCGCAGCTACGAAGGCGACCAGGAGCTGCGCGAGGACGAGGGGCTGTTCGTCACCCTGCTGACCGCGATCGGCCGGCACGGCGACGAGTCCTCGGTGAGCCACCTGCTCGACAAGCCGTTCGACGAGCTGACCCTCGAGACCGGCAGAGCGCGCATCTTCGCGCTCGCCAACATCCGCTGCCGCGCATCGCTCGAGGGCCTGATCAAAGCGATGAGCAAGGGCGGACCTTCGCGCCGCGTCAAGGGGGAGGTCGAGTATCCATTCATGCCGTTCTTCCGGACCGCGCTCACGGTCCTCACCGGAGCCGACCAGGGCGCGACCAAGGAGGCATGGCAGGAGTGGTGGCGCGAGAACGACAACAAGCTCAAGGTGAGCCCCGAGCCGCCGCCGGTGTACGCCCACACGCGCCGGCAGTGGGAGGAGTTCTGGGGGGAGCCGTACTCGACAAAGGGTTCGGCGACGAGTCCCGCGAAGGGCAATCCCGCGCCGCAGTTCCAGCCGATCACCCACCCGACGGAGGAGCAGGTCGCGGCGGCGCTGGCCGAGCTCGAGACCGCGTGGAAGGAGAACGACGAGCTGGTGCAGACGGTGGCGATCGAGCAGAGCTCAAGGTTGATCGACTCGCGCGTCATCGAGAGCATCGCCAAGGGCTGCAAGGCGCGCTCGCCCGCGGTCGCAGTCGCGGCCATCGACGCCCTCGGCTGGATGCGCCACCAGGACTCCCTGAAGGTCCTCCACGAGCTGTACCAGAAGAGCGCCAACGTCCGCAACGACGACTACCTGCTGCCCCGGCTCCTCAAGTCAGTCGGCCGGCACTGCGACCCCTCCTCGATCCCGATCCTCGCGGACAAGCGCTTCAAGAACGACAGCCGCTCGGCGATCATCGCGCGCATCGCAGGCCTTGCTCGCATCCGTCACAAGGACTCCGTCGCGGCATTCATGAAGGCGATGAGAGAGGGACCCAGCGGAGTGTCCCGCGGACGGCTGGGGCCGGCAGGTTCCGCACCCCCGTACATGTCCGAGGTCTCGCTCGCCTTGCGCATCCTGACGGGAGAAGACCTCGGGACCTCGAAGCAGGCGTGGCAGGACTGGTGGAAGGACCACGAGAAGACCTTCGAGGTGCTCGACCAGCCACCACCCCTCAGCGACCCAATCCGCGAGACTCTCGAGGAATACTGGGGCGAGAGCTACGGCCAGCCGTGAACGAGCCTCGACACGGTTCCACCGGCGGCCCCCACACAAATTCGACTCGATCAAGCGGACGGGCCGCGTCTTGCTCGATCTCGACGATCTCCTCGGCGCTGTCGTGCAAGACCCTTGACCACCCAACGGATGGTTACCGAGTGACCAGATCGCTGCGCGGATCAGTGTGCGGTCCGCTTTTTTTACTGCGGCGATGGATCGAGCGGTACAGGCTTCGTTGCCCTCGGGTGCTCTCGACAAGTGCTGCTCCGAAGATCTGGCCTTGTCGACTGTGGCAGCCTCACTTAGGCTTGCGCACCTCTGGGACAGGAGGTCGGCAGACTAAAGCACGCAGGCGCCGTCACGAGTCGAGGAATTGACCGACGGGTCGGGCGTGGACATGAGGAGGCGTCAATGAAAAACGCGAGACTGGCCTTGAGCTTCGGAGCCGTCGGATGGCTCTGGTCGATCTCATCGGCCTCGGCGGATTTCCCCGACCGCAACGTGACCGTCCTCGGCAGGTGGACGAAGAGCGGCGTGGATTTCGCAGACGTCTGGGGATTCGCGACGGCCGGCGGCCGCGAGGTGGCGATCCTCCTGCGCACGGATGGAACGTCCTTCATCGAGACGACCGACCCGTTGAATCCCGTCGAGCTCAAGTTCATTCCCGGGACTCACGATTCGCATCGCTCGTGCAAGACTTGGCAGGGCTACGCCTACCTCGTCACCGAGGGCTCCGGCGGGATGCAGATCGTCGACATCAAGGACCCCGACGACATCCAGCTCATCACGACCTGGGGCGGCCATCTGTGGAGCCACTCGCACAACGTGTTCATCGACGTGACGGCGGGCCTCGCGTTCGCGTGCGGAACCGACAACGGCATGGTCGTCGTCGACGTCAACGATCCTCTGAACCCGGTCCACATCACCAACTACTCGAGCTACGTACACGACGGCTACGCGGCGAACGGGATGGCGCACCTCGCGCTGATCAGTGAGGGCACCTACCGGATCCTCGACATCTCCAACCTCCCTGCGCTCGTCGAGCTCGATTCGATCTCAACTCCCGCCAGGGGATGCCATACGACCTGGGTCGACCCGCTCGACACCCTGTGCATCGCCTGCGACGAGAAAGGCGCGCAGGGACACATGGCGGTGTACGACATCACCGACCCGACCAACATCTCTCTCCTGTCCGAGTTCGAGGCGCCGACCTCGGCCTCGATCCACAACGCCTACCCGGTCGGCGACACGGTGCACGCATCCTGGTACCAGCAGGGCTACGTCGCCTGCAACATCTCCGAGCCGACGCGCCCGCGCTACCTCGGCTCCAAGGACTTCGGAGACGACCGGATCTGGGGCGTGTATCCGTTCCAGCCGTCCGGAACCATCTACCTCAGCTCGATCAGGTACGGACTCATCGTCGTTCGCCTCGACGCGCTGATCATCGACGCCGAGCCCCACGAGGACACGTTCGACCAGGTCGGCCCTTACCGGATCCTCGTCCATGTCTTCAGGACTCGGGAGGTCGCGCCCCCCGAGTCCAGCGTGCGCCTTTTCCATTCCTTCGACGGCGAGACGTTCCAGGGCACGCTCATGCGCCCCACGGGCAATCCCAATGAGTACGTCGGCGAGATCCCGGCGGCGGCGGCGCCCGCGATCATCTCCTACCACATCGAGGCAGGAAGCGGCATCGATCACGCGCGCTTTCCCGCAGGGCAGGATCACGAGCTGCACTTGCGAGTCGGCAAGGTGACGACGCTGTACGCGACCGACTTCGAGGCCGACGACGGCTGGAGCCACGGCGCCGATGCCGGCAGTGACGACTGGCAGCGAGGCCTGCCGCTCGGCGAGAGCAACGATCCCGGCTACGCGCACTCCGGCCAGAACGTCTACGGGACCGAGCTTTCGGGTGCGTACCAGCCCTCGAGCCGCCGCTGGCTGCGCTCACCCACGATCGACGTCGCCGGCCAGGCCAACGTTCGTTTGCGTTATCGACGCTGGCTGTCGGTCAAGCCACGAGAGGAGGATCGCGCGTCGATCCTCGTCAACGGAAACGAGAACTTCGTCAACCCGAGCGGCGTGAAGCACGTCGACCGCGAGTGGGTCGAGCACGACCTCGACCTCTCGGCCCATCTTTCCGGGCAGGACACGGCGCAGATCGAGTTCCTCCTCGAAACCGGGGCCACCCAGACTCAAGGAGGCTGGAACGCCGACGACCTCACGGTGTACGCGCTCGGGCCCGCCGGCGGCAGCTCACCTTCGTGGCTGCTGGCGATCGATGCGCCACAGTCTCTCAAGCGATCCGACGGAGGCAGCATCGACGCGGGACCTGAAGACGTCGTGGCGTTCGACCCCTGCACCAACGCCTTCGACTTGTTCTTCGACGGCTCCGACGTCCTCCCGGCGGGCGCCGACATCGCGGGCCTGCACCTTGAGGCTGACGGCTCGCTGCTCCTGTCGTTCGAGAGGTCCGTGCGCATCCCCCTTCTGATCGACGGCCCCGAAGGAGATCTGGTGCGCAGGGCCGACATCGTGAGATTCGTGCCATCGAACCTGGGGGAGAGCACCCAAGGCTCCTTCGAGTTCTACTTCGACGGCAGCGACGTCGGCATCGGCGGGAACGCGATCGACGGAATCTCCCGCAGCGGTGTCCGGCTGATCCTGTCGTTGAAGACGACCCAGGTCATCGCCAACGTCGGCACGGTCGTCGACGCCGACTTGATCTCCTTCCGGGGACTGTTCTTCGGCAGCGAGACCTCCGGGAGCTTCGATCCTTATCTGTGGGGGTCCGCCGTCGGCCTCGACGAGGCGTCCGAGGGAATCGACGCGGTGGCGCTCGACCCGGGCTCCCTGTTGCTCTCGACGCGCGGCGATCATCACGTCCACGGTTTTTCAGGACAGGACGATGATCTCCTTTCTCTCGACCGCGCCACCAATCTGTTCGACGTTCTTGTCGACGGCCTTCTCGCCGGCCTCGACGCCAATGACATCGACGCCCTCGCAGTGATTCAGTGATTCCAGGATCACGCGAACACGAACCGATCAGGCTCGACCTCTACCCTCCAACGAAGTCGAGGGAGTCGATGTCGAGACTCTGGATGTCGGGGATGAGGCCGTCGAGGAGCAGGCTGAAGGTGAGAGCCAGAGGGTCGAAGATCACAATGTCGTCGTCCTGACCCTGCAGCCCGCCCGCATCGAAGTTTCCACGAGTGCTGAGGAGAATCAGCTCCCCCGAGAATCCCAGGCCGTCGACGCCTTCGGCGGCCGTGTCCAGGCCGACGGCGGAGCCGTCGAGGTGCAGGAAGAGCTGGCCGGAGGTGTTGGCCCCGGTCTGGAATCCCTGGAATCGCAGCAGATCCTCGTCGCCGACGTTGCCCACCCCGCCGATCACTCCGGGAAGCCGCAGCGACATGAACAGCGAAACGCCGTTCTTTCCAATGGCGTCGATCTTGTTCCCGGAGAGGCCGACGTCGCTGCCATCGAAGTAGAAATCGAACGAGCCGGCCGTGTTGTCGCCCAGGCTCGAAGGGTTGAAGCGCACGATGTCGCAGGGTTCGACGAGGTCGCCCGCCGGGCCTCCGGACAGCCCGGGTATGGTCGTCACTCGGGAGAACGAAAACAGGAATGAGCCGCTCGCCTCCCAGTGGAACGCAGCGATCTTCGAGAGGCCGACGTCGCTCGCGTCGAGAAGCGGCGCGAAGGCGTTGAAGGAGGCGTCGTACAGAAGAACGTCGTCCGCCTGGGTGCTGATCGGAGCGCCGTCGAAGCCGCTCACGGTTGCATCCTGCGCGAACGAGACCAGGATCGACGGCGGCGGAGTGGAATCGATGTCCCTCAGGGAGTACACCTCGACGTCGTCGATGTTCCAGCCGCCGAGCGTCGGCGCCGAGCCCGTCCGCAGCCGGAACTCCACCTGCACGGACGGAGCACTGTCCGCGACTTTCGAGATGTCGAGGTCGTGCAGCATCCAGTCGTGATCGACGAGCCGTCCATTCGGAGAGAATCCGTTGGTCCAGACGATCCTCCCGTTGATGAGGATGCTCGCCAGATCCTGCGGGGCACTGCGCACTCCCAGCCACCGGCGGTAGCGCAGGCGCAGTCCGGTGTTGCCGGAGGGATCGATCGCCGGGGAGCGCAGCCAGCGTTCCGAGCCTGCGACGGCCGCACCGGCGAGCGACGTCCCCCAGACATTTGCACCGGAGAACGCGGCGTCCGGGTCGGTCGAGACCTCGTCGCTGCCGCCGAGGGCAAAGTCGTCGGAGCCGGCGCCGGAGCCGTGGCTCCAGCCCGCGGCGCCAGCTTCCAGATCGTCGGCGAAGATCGCGGTCACCTCGCCCACGCGGAACGCGAAGGTGTTTTCTTCTGCATCCGGAGAGCGGTAGGCACGTGCACCGTTGTTCGCCCCGAAGTGGTAGCGAACCACGCACGGTGCCTCCTGGCCGGGAATCTCTCCAAAGTATTCATCCGCAATGCCGGTCGGGCGCATCGGAACGCAGCGCTCGGTGGGGTCCCTGTCCGTCGACCAGCAGATTCTCAGCAGTGAATCCGGAGATTCCTCGAGGATCCGCGTCATCCGTGTTTTGATGCGGTAAGGCCCGTGCTCGTCGAGCGTGTCGGCGAACGGTTCAGGGTGGAATTCGAACGGATCGAGGCGCAGCACCCACAGGCCGGAGTTGACCGAGGCCATGTAGATGCTGCCGGAGGGCTGGAACGGATAGCACCCGGGCGTGAGCCCGGTCTTGTAGCCGCCGGCAAACCTGGGATTCCTCGGGTCGAGGGCGTCGATTGCCACGTATCCTTCGCCGTACCACGCACAGTGAATCACACGTTCCGCCACATAGGCATTGTGGATCGTCTCGTTGACCGGCGACCGGAACTCGCTCAGGTAGCGGATGTCGGCGGGGTTGCTGATGTCGTAGAGCGTGAGGTGGCCTTTGGAGGTCTCGTCGCAAGTGATACCGAGGGTCTGGGAGATGTCGGCCCAGGTGGTGTGGGTACTTCCGCCCGGGGTCTGTACCCGGTCGAGCTCGAAGTACTGCGCGGGACTGGTCACGTCGAGGATCCGGTACTGGCCGGCGCGGATGACGGAAAGGTGGGCAAGGCCGTTGGCCGCGTGCGAATCGTGCACGTATTCATAGTAGGAAGCAAGGTGCACCGGTTTCAGCGGCTGGTTGATGTCGACGATGTTCATTCCGGCGTCGGTGCCGTTGACGTACATGATTCCCGCCGTCGGGTCGATCGTCATCGTGTGCGAGTGCGACCAGTACTGGTTTCCCCAGTGCTTGGCCACCTTGATGTCGTTGAGATCGGACAGGTCGATGATGTCCGTCCCCGGAAATCCTTCGGCCGTCATGAAGCAGTAGTGGCCGAAGGTGCACATGTCGCGGGCCGGGCCTCCCGCGCCGGGGATGTACCTGAGCAGGACGGGGTTGTACGGATCGGTCGTGTCGATGAAGGACAAGCCGTCGTTGCGGCCGAGGATCGCGACCTCCCGGCCTTCCGGAGACACATAGCCCCAGACATCCTCGTGGCCGACTCCCTGGGGGCTGTCCGAACGCGACAGGTAGGTCACGTGCTGCTGTGGAAACTGCGCATGGGCCACGGTGATGCAGGACCCGACCCAGACGGAAAGCAACGCGAAGGGTGGGATCATCGGGTGGAAAACGGGGTGTGTGATTCGGATCATCGAAAAGTCCTGGTTGACCGTCTGGAGACGCCTTCGAGCGAAGCGATCCCGAAAGAATACTCCGACGTTCTAACCAGATCGTCGCTTCGCGGGAAGGGATCGCCGGTCGCGGGAGCGGAGCATTCTGTCCGATCCCCTCGTTCGAGCGAGCGCTAAGGGTTCGTCCCGAAATAAGTGCACCGTTTCGGCGAGCCATCGGCGAACGCTGGCTAGCCCGGACATTCATGAAGATCATGCGCAGTCGGTCGCAACTCGTTGTCTCATGCCTGCTTGCAATGGTTTCTTGAGGCTTCGAGCAGGTCGAAAGTGTGTTCATGAATGAACACACTGTTCCATGAAGGAACCGGGCTAGGTTTTTTTGAGGGGTGCCGCTGCGCGGCACCCACGGCCGCTACGCGGCCGGGCGCGCCGACGCAGGCAACCTTCTTGGATTCCGAGGAGGCGCAACAAAGCCAGCGGCGGCGAGGTTCGGCGAAACGGCGCAGCCATTTCGGGACGGGCCCTTACGCCGCCCGCCGGGGTCAACGGTCAAGGCCGCCCGAGGACCCTCTCTCGTTCAAGTCGATGCCATGCGATTGCAGGGTCTCGATCGCAAGAGCCTCGATCTTGGGGTCGCCAAGCCGCATCAACACCCGACCGAGCAGAGAACGCGCGGGGCTTCCCAGCTCGCACACTATCTCGAGCGCGTGGAAGCCGCACGGCGCTCCGCTGGGCTCGGCCTACTGACCCAGTAGCAGAGTGACGGCGTCACCCTCAAAGCTGGATGCGGCAACATCGACCCTGCCATCCTCGTTGACATCGCCGACGGCGAGGTTGTACGCACCTCGACCGGCGTGGAATGGCGAGCCAGGAGCCGGTACGAATCGGACGCCGTCGCCAAGAAGAACCGCGATTTTCGAATCGAACGGCGCGGCGCGGCTGTTGACCAGTGCCGCGACGAGATCGGCCTTCTTGTCCCGGTTGACATCGGCCACGACTACCGCAAATGCCTCCATTCCAACGTCAAGTGGTGAACCTGCCGCCGTCTTGAACAGGCCATGGCCGTCATTCAACAGGATGCTCAGATGATTGCGGTCGGCGTGGCTGAGAAGGATGTCGAGGTGTTGATCGCCATTCACATCAGCGAGCGTGCCGATGCGAGCACCCGTTGGTACAGACAAGGACGGCGCCTCCTCGAAAGCGCCCTTTCCGTCGCCACGCCTGGTCACGACGGAGCCAGGTTCAAGCGTCGGCCCACCGGTGCTCGCGGTCACGATGTCTAGAAGTCCATCGCCGTGTACATCACCGACGGCGAACGAATACTGGCCTTGACCCGGCTGTTTCAAGACCGGTCCCCGGGAGAACGCTCCTCGACCGTCGCCGAAGAGGATCTCAAGGGTATCCCGCCGCCCGTTGGCGGTGACGATGTCAAGCCTGCCGTCGTCGTTGACATTCGCTAGACGAAGGATGGGCTTGTAGCGCTCGACAGACTCAGTCACGGCAAAGGGAGACCCGGCTGCCGGGCTGAAGCCGCCTCTGCCATTGCCCATGAAGATGTGGACGTATTCTCCGGTGCTGTCTCTGCTCGTCACGCCCAGGTCAGGGATTGCGTCGTTGTTGACGTCGTCGACCGCGACCGTGCTTGGCTCGAAATCGAGATTCATCGGGCCGGCCTGAAGCTGCACAAAATGACCTTTCCCGTCGCCAAGCTGTACCGCCACGTTTCGCTGCAGCAGATGCTGGGTGAGCAGATCGAGATGCCCGTCGCGATCGACATCAACCAGGACCACCCGACCCGATCCCGGACCGACCTTGACAGGCGAGGCGGGCGCGAACGCGGCGCCTTGTGCCAGAACCGGAGCGGTCGAGCAGATCCAGGCGAACATCGCCAGCGGGACGTCGAGCTTGTTCATGGTACGCGTTGTCATGGGTCCGCCTCTTTCGTTGGCTCGCAGCTCCTCCGGAATCACGTTGAACGTGCGCATGGTACGGTCTCCTGGGCTTCTGAATGCCCTTCAGTCTACGGCGGACTCGCGGCACCTGCCTCGTCGCCACAGAATATCGTGTACCTGCGAGCGCTGCCGCAAGGACTTGGGACATTGGGACGTGCGGATGATCCCGTCGCAGCCAGCGGCGCCTACTTCCCGTCCCATGATCCCGTGTAGTTCTCCTGCCCGGACAGCGATATCGGCGGGAACAACGGCACGGTTTCGCTCATCATGTAGTCCGCCGGCGCATCACGCGAAAGGTCGAAATAAAACGACGGGAACACCCGCTCGTTGACGTCGAGCTTCCAAAGTTCCTCCGGCAGGAGCTTTCCAGGCGTCGCGCTGGCTTGGAACCCGTGGGTGCGGTGCGACGGGTTGTAGGACATCAGCGACTCGCTCGTCTGCATGTTCCAGCCGTATGCGTCCGCGTGTGACAATCCAAACGCGTGGCCGATCTCGTGCTGGAGGCAAGCCTGGAAGCCGACATCCGCGGTCAAGTTCTCGGCGGCGAGGATCACGATGCCTCCGCCGCAGTTGGCACCTCCGTTGATCGGAGCACCGCCGCCCTTCGGACGCTCGCCGGTGCCGCAGAAAAGCACTACATACACGTAGGGACAGGTGAAGCGGTCGACGCCATCGTGCTCGAACAGCTCGAGCAGGGCTGCCTCCGAGCCCTGGCCAGGGGAGTCCAGGTATGCCGATGCGTCCCGTCGGCCTCGCATCACGAACGGCAGCCCGCTGTCGACAAGCTCAAACGTATCGCGGTCCAGGAGGAGCTCGCGGTATCGGTCTCGGCACCACTGCAGATGACGCCGGAGAAGCTCTCGAGACTGTTCGCCGGGAAGCTCCGCATCCGTCGGCACCAGGAAGACCGGCTTGACCCGAATTCGCGTCGATCGATCCTCGATCGTCGAAGCATCATTCTTTGCACTGTCAGGCGTGAATGGGCCTCGGTCCGGGCTCCCGGGCACTCCCCTGCAACTGACGAGCAACACCCCGACCATGCTCAAGAGCCATGCGGTGGATTTCACACGAGCACCGTATCTCATCGGCCCAACGCCCAGCATCAGCGGCGGCGCGCAGCGCCGTCCGTTGCATGCCGTTGTTGGGCCGCGCCGTCCTACTCGAA
>Ga0247727_10005730_pt1 | contig 24898 bp, 27 predicted proteins | sample WisWelCaveWW1625_FD_202498 | JGI IMG/M metagenome (GOLD analysis project Ga0247727, IMG submission 202498) | Biofilm microbial communities from Wishing Well Cave, Virginia, United States - WW16-25 | ecosystem: Environmental > Aquatic > Deep subsurface > Groundwater > Cave microbial mat | place...
CTCCTTCCAGGATTCTTCCTCTTCCCCTCAAGGCTCTTCTCTTCTTCTTCCTCCTTAAGGGCTCATTTCACGTGAGACCGCCAGTCTAACTTCCCCGGTGTGCCACTTCAGCCGAAACACTACAATGGAGCCTTGAAAACCACAGGCCCCGCACCGGCCCATCAGTCCTCCCTTTTCGCGGACGTAGTCGTGGTAACTCGGAATTCCAGCAATCATGGTCTGGTTCACTTTCTTGTGAGAAGGTACTTCCACAGCTAGCCGACCGACCCCTCCATCTGGAGCTCGATCAGCTTGTTCATCTCGACCGCGTATTCCATCGGCAGCTCTTTGACCAGCGGCTCGATGAACCCGGAGACGATCATGGTCATGGCCTCGTGTTCGGAGATGCCGCGGCTCATGAGGTAGAAGAGCTGTTCGTCGCCGATCTTCGAGACCGATGCCTCGTGGCCGACCGAGACGTCGTCTTCGTCGATCTCGATGTACGGGTACGTGTCCGAGCGACTCTTGGGGTCGAGGATCAGGGCATCGCAGACGACGTTCGACTTCGATTTCTTCGCGCCGTCTACGATCTTCACGAGGCCGCGGTAGCTCGCGCGGCCGCCGTCTTTGGAGATGGACTTCGAGATGATCCGGCTCGACGTGTGCGGCGCCCCGTGGACGACCTTGCCGCCGGCGTCCTGGTGCTGGCCCTTGCCGGCGAACGCGATCGACAGGATCTCGCCGCGGGCGCCCTTGCCGAGCATATACACCGACGGGTACTTCATCGTCAGCTTCGAGCCGAGGTTGCCATCCACCCATTCCATCAGCGCGTCCTCGTGCGCGACCGCCCGCTTGGTGACGAGGTTGTACACGTTCGACGCCCAGTTCTGGATCGTCGTGTAGCGGCAGCGGGCACCCTTCTTGACGATGATCTCGACCACCGCCGAGTGCAGCAACTCGCTCGAATACGTCGGGCCGTGCAGCCTTCGACGTAATGCACCTGCGCACCCTCATCGACGATGATCAGCGTCCGCTCGAATTGGCCCATGTTCTCTGTGTTGATGCGGAAGTACGCCTGCAGCGGCACGTCCACCTTCACGCCTGGCGGCACGTAGATGAACGATCCGCCCGACCACACCGCCGAGTTCAGCGCGGCGAACTTGTTGTCCGACGGCGGGATGAGCGTGCCGAAGTATTCCTTCACCAAGTCCGGATGCTCTTTCAGCGCCTGGTCCGTGCCGAGGAACAGCACGCCCTGCTGCTCGAGTTCCTTTTTCAGGTTGTGATACACGACCTCGCTGTCGTACTGTGCCCCGACGCCCGCGAGGAATTTCTTCTCCGCCTCCGGGATGCCGAGCCGATCGAACGTCTTCTTCACGTCGGCCGGCACGTCGTCCCAGCTTCGCTCCGACTTCTCCGACGGCTTCACGTAGTAAAACATGTCGTCGAAGTTGAGCTGGGACAGATCGCCGCCCCAGGTGAGGTTCGGCTTCTGCCAGAAGATGTCGAGCGACTTGAGGCGAAACTCGCGCATCCACGCCGGCTCGTTCTTCATCTCCGAAATCTGGCAGACGACCTCGCGAGTCAGCCCTCTCTTCGCCTTGAAGACGGGCTTCATGTCGTCGTGAAAGCCGTACTTGTAATCGCTCACGCCCGCGTATGGGGCGTCTTTTGTGATCGTGGGTTCCGTGAGGAGTTCAGTGGCCATATTCTTACCTCCGAATCAGCAATCGGGCTGAGGCGTTGTTTTCCAAAAAAAAGCCGACGTGGTCGAACACCCAGAGGTATTCGACCACGTCGGCTTACTCGTCAACGGGCTCCCCAGCACGGCCGGGCTGCCCTTCATCTAGTCGTCCGACATCAGACTCAACATCCAGCGGAGCTGATTCAAAGACCAGGGACACTCCGCTACTGGCCACATCATACGGTTCGAACGGGGAATAGCAAGTACATTAATACTGTTTCTTGATCTTCGGATTTGACTCGATGATTCTCCCGTCGCCGTCCGCCTTGACGAAGTAGCTGTTGGCAATCTTCGGAGAAGCGGCAGTCTCACCGACGACGACATTCACTCGGTAGCGATCCTCCCAGAGTCGTCGCACTTGCACGTTGTACAGTCCGTCTGGCTTGCCGAGGGTGTGGATGACCTGTTCTCCGATGAAGACGTTCCTGGTGTCGCTTTTGTGCTTCTCCATCGCTTTGTCTTGTTCGGCTGGATCGGTCTTTGGCATTGTAGCCCTTTGTCAAAAAAAACCGACGTGGTCGAACACCCTGAGGTATTCGACCACGTCGGCTTACTCGTCAACGAGCCCCCCGGCACGGCCGGGTTGCCCTTCATCTAGTCTTCCGACTTCAAACTCAACTGCCCCACTGAGCCGATTTGAGTTCCGCTTAGGCCCCATTACCATTCGCATCATACGGAGCGGGACGGGGAAAGCAAGTCAATATCTTGTTCAACATTGGACTTGGATCTTCCCCGCCAAGGCCGCCAGGCTGGCCTCCGGCCACCCGTCGCACCTGGCGGATTGATGCGTCTGGGAGCTGTCCAAACTGGCTGGCCGCGACCCGCCAAAGTGACACGAAGCAGAATCCGCGAGCGGTGAATACTGTCAGTCTGACAGAGCTTACCGGCGAGCGACAACCTTCGTAAACGCGGCAGGTCTTTTCGCGTCAGGCACTTGCGTGAGCGACGTACGCCGGCACGAGCCTTGCTTTTATCGGCTACCGACAGCCGGATTGTTTGGTTTCACACCGTTGAATCATTGCTCCGTCGGCATCCTCATCTAAATGGACTGCGGCGGTAAGGAGGACGAACCAGTGGCGAAGCAGTTGGCCTACAGTGACGAAGCTCGTAAGAAACTGGCGGCGGGCGTGACCAAGTTGGCCAAGGCGGTCAGGAGCACGCTCGGCCCGCGCGGACGCAACGCAGTGCTCGACAAGGGCTGGGGGTCGCCGAACATCACCAAGGACGGCGTCACGGTCGCCGAGGACATCGACCTCGAAGACCCATTTGAAAACATGGGCGCGCAGCTTGTCAAAGAGGCCGCGTCGAAGACCTCGGACGTCGCCGGCGACGGCACGACGACCGCGACGGTGCTCGCCGAGGCCATTTTCAAAGAGGGCCTGAAATCGATTGCCGCCGGCGCGGACCCGATGGCCCTCACGCGCGGCATTCAGGCCGCGGTCGATGCCATCACGGCTGAACTCAAGAAAATGGCCATCTCCGTTTCGGTCGCGAACAAAAAGCAGCTCACCGAAGTCGCCACGATCGCCGCGAACAACGACATCGAAATCGGCCGCAAGATGGCCGAGGCGTTCGACAAGGTCGGCGCCGACGGCGTGATCACGATTGAAGAAGGCAAGAGCATGCAGACTGAGATCGAGTGGGTCGAGGGCATGCAGTTCGATCGCGGCTACCTGTCGCCGCACTTCGTCACGAATCCCGACGAAATGCTCTGCGAGCTTGAGAACCCGTACATTCTCATTCACGAGGACAAGATTCCGTCCGCCAAGAAACTCGTGCCGCTGCTTGAAGCTATCGCCAAGAGCGGCAAGCCGCTGGTGGTGATCGCTGAGGACCTCGAGGGCGAGGCGCTCGCGACGCTCGTGGTGAACAAGCTGCGCGGCATCATCTCAGGCGTTGCGGTGAAGGCCCCAGGCTACGGCGACCGTCGCAAGGCGATGTTGCAAGACCTGGCCACGCTCACGAACGGCAAGGCGTTTTTCAAGGATTTGGGCACCGACCTGGAAAACGTCAAGCTCAGCGAGTTGGGCCGCTGCAAGAAGATCGTAATCGACGCGGAGAACACGACCGTGGTTGAAGGCGCCGGTTCGAAGGACGCAATTCGCGGCCGTTGCGAGCAGATCAAGCGCGAGATTGACGAGACCGACAGCGAGTACGACCGAGAGAAGCTGCAGGAACGGTTGGCGAAACTCGCCGGCGGCGTCGCTCAGTTCAAAGTCGGTGCGGCGACCGAAACGGAGATGAAGGAGCGCAAGGCGCTTGTCGAAGACTCGCTGCACGCGACGCGGGCGGCGATCGAGGAGGGCATCGTGCCCGGCGGCGGCGTGGCGCTGCTGCGTTCGGCCGCGGTGATTCAAAAGCTCGATCTGTCCGACGACGAACAGCTTGGCGCGGGCATCGTGCTTCGCGCGATCGAGCAGCCGGCTCGCATAATCGCCCAGAACGCCGGCCTCGACGGCGGCATCGTCGTGAACCGCATTCGCCAGAGCAAGGACAAGTGCTTCGGCTACAACGCGGACAAGGAAGTGTACGAGGATCTCGTGGCCGCGGGCGTCGTCGATCCAACGAAGGTCGTCCGAAGTGCCCTGCAAAACGGCGCCAGCGTCGCCTCGCTCTTGCTCACGACCGAATCGCTTGTCGCCGACATCCCGGAGCCGGACAAGAAAGACGATCATCACGACGATCACGGTGGTGGCGGCATGGGCGGCATGGGCGGCATGGGAGGCGGCATGGGCATGATGTAATCGGCGGCGGGCGTCGTCAGGCTTCAGCCTGGCAGTTCGCTGGCGAGTCAGGCTAAAGCCTGAATTACAACACTCGAAACACTGATTGAATGATCGGAGGACATGGTGGCTGCGAAGATTCGACCCCTGGAAGATCGCGTGGTTGTCGAACCGTTGGAGGCGGAAGAGAAGACGGCCGGCGGCATCGTGCTGCCCGACACGGCGAAGGAACGGCCGCAGCGCGGCAAGGTGAAGGCCGTCGGTAGCGGCAAGCTACTCGACAACGGCAAACGCGCCGAGCTGTCCGTCGTCGTCGGCGACGAAGTCCTGTTCGCGAAATACGGCGGCACCGACGTCGAGGTGAACAACGAGAAACTGAAGATCATGCGAGAAGGCGATCTGCTGGCGAAGGTGATCAAATAATCGCACGATCAGCAAATTGCTGATCTCTGACTGCTGCGTTCTGGCCTCTGAATCCTGACCTCTGACTTCTGAACAAGGAGTTCTGGCGTGGCGAAGCAACTACTCTACGACGAAGCCGCTCGGAAGAAACTACTCGAAGGCGTCGAAACGCTGACACGGGCCGTGGCTGTGACGCTTGGCCCGACCGGCCGGCACGCCATCATTGAAAAGAGTTTCGGCGGACCGCTCGTGACCAAAGACGGCGTGACCGTGTCGAAAGAAATCGATCTACCCGACCCGTTCCAGAACATGGGCGCGAAACTCGTGAACCAGGTCGCGTCGAAAACAAGCGACGTGGCGGGCGACGGCACGACGACTGCGACGATTCTGGCCCGCGCGATCTACAAGGAAGGCCTGCGCATGATCACCGCCGGATCAAACCCGATGGCGGTCCGTCGCGGCATCGAAAAGGCCGTGGACGCCGCGGTCGAAAGCCTCCGCGAGCTTTCCAAAAAGGTCTCAAAGAAAGAAGAAATCGCGCAGGTCGGCACGATTTCGGCCAACAACGACCCGACGATCGGCAACCTGCTCGCCGACGCCATGGAAAAGGTCGGCAAGGACGGCGTGATCACCGTCGAAGAGGGCAAGACCTCGACGACAACCCTCGAATTCGTCGAAGGCATGCAATTCGACAAGGGCTACTGCTCGCCGTACTTTGTCACGAACACGAGCACGATGGAAGCGGTGCTCGAAGACTGCTACATCCTGATTCACGAGAAGAAGATTTCGAGCCTGAAAGACTTGATCCCGATCCTGGAAAAGACCGCTCAGGCCGGCAAGCCGCTCTTGATCATCGCCGAAGACGTCGAGGGCGAGGCGCTGGCAACGCTTGTCGTGAACCGGCTGCGTGGCGTGCTTCAGGTGTGTGCCGTGAAGGCACCCGGTTTCGGCGACCGACGCAAGAACATGCTTGGCGACATCGCTGTGCTCACGGGCGGCGAGTGCATCAGCGAAGATCTCGGGATCAAGCTTGAGAACCTCGACATCTCCGCGCTCGGCCGCGCGAAGACCGTCAAGGTCACGAAGGACGACACCACAATCATCGAAGGTCACGGCAAGAAGTCCGAAATCCAGAAGCGGATCGAAGTGATTCGCAACCAGATCGAACAGACGGCGAGCGATTACGACAAAGAGAAATTCCAGGAACGGCTCGCGAAGCTGGCTGGCGGCGTCGCGGTGATCGACGTGGGAGCGGCGACTGAAACGGAAATGAAGGAGAAGAAGGCCCGCATCGAAGATGCGCTGCACGCGACTCGCGCGGCAGCCGAGGAGGGCATCGTGCCCGGCGGCGGCGTGGCCCTGCTGCGAACGACCGCCGCGTTGGAAAAGGCTCGCGAGCGACTGAAGGGCGACGAGCGGATCGGCGCCGACATCGTGCTGCGTGCCCTCGAAGCGCCGATCCGTCAGATCGCCGAGAATTGCGGCGTGGACGGCTCGGTCGTCGCCGACGAAGTGCGCAACCGGCCCACCAACGTGGGCTACAACGCCAACACCGGCGAGTACGTGGACATGTTCAAAGCCGGCATTGTCGATCCGACCAAGGTCACACGCTCGGCTTTGCAGAACTCGGCCAGCATCGCCGGATTGATGCTCACGACCGAGGCACTCGTGACGAGCTTCAAGGAAGACGAGCAACCGAAGGTTGAGGGCGCGGTCCGCTGAGCGGGCACGCAATCGAGTTTCGTTAACGCGAATTCAACAATGGGCCACCTTCGCCTTCGAGCCGGGTGGCCCATCTCTTTGGCGAGGAGGGCGACGTGGAACGGGAAAGCTGGGCCTGACCGATTGGGGCGGTTGAACTAAAATGCTCTTAAGGAACTCACCGTCGCGAAGGCACCAGTCGCACCGTCACCCCGCGTCGAAAACCGGCAGGTATGATGGCCACGAAGCGCGATTACTACGAAGTGCTCGGCGTCGCCAAGGACGCAAGCGATGACGACATTAAGCGCGCGTATCGCCGGCTCGCGCTGAAGTTTCACCCGGACCGCAACCCGAACGACGCGGAGGCGGAACAGAAATTCAAGGACGCGGCTGAGGCCTACGAGGTGTTGAGCGACGCGGACAAGCGGGCGCGGTACGACCGCTATGGGCATCAGGGACTCTCCGGCACCGGCTTCCACGAGTTTCGCGACGCGCAGGACATCTTCGACGCGTTTGGCGAGATTTTCGGCGGCAGCATGTTCGGCGATTTGTTCGGCGGCCGGCGACAGCGTCGCGGCCCGCGGCCCGGCCGCGACCTTCGCTATCAACTCGATATCGATCTGGTCGAGGCGGCCCGCGGCGCCACGAAAGAATTCGATATTCGTCGCGACGAAGTCTGCAATCAGTGCGGCGGCGCCGGCGCGAAGCGCGGCTCGTCGCCGGTGAAGTGCAGTTACTGCGGCGGGCGCGGACAAGTGTTGCAGTCGCAAGGATTCTTTCGCATCGCGACGACGTGCCTTGGCTGCCACGGGCGCGGAACGCAAATCAAAGATCCGTGCCCGGACTGTTCCGGCGCCGGCCGCGTACCAGCCAAGCGGACGATTAAGGTGAACGTGCCGGCCGGCGTGGACACGGGAATGCGCATGCGCGTCAGCGGCGAGGGAGAGCCGGGTGACAACGGCGCGCCGCGCGGCGATTTGTATTGTTACATCAGTGTCCGCGAACACCCGCTGTTTCAGCGTGACGGCCAGAATCTGATCTGCCGCGTGCCGATCACGTTTACTCAAGCGGCGCTCGGCGCGGACGTCGAAGTACCGAGCCTGACCGGATCGCAAACGCTGTCGGTCGCGCGCGGCACGCAGTCGGGTGCGGTATTTCGGCTGCGCGGCCAGGGGCTGCCCGACCCGCACGGAGGTCGATCGCGCGGCGAATTGGTCGTCCAGGTCATCATCGAAACGCCGCGCAAACTCACGAAGCGGCAAGAAGAGTTGCTTCGCGAATTCGCCGGCCTCGAACACGTGGACGTGACGCCCGAGCGGAAGAGTTTCTTCGAGAAGGTGCGCGAGTTCTTCGTCGCCGACGAATCGAAGGACGAAAAACGCGAAGCCGAAAGTTCCAAGGAGAATTAAGGCGTGTCGAAGCAGAGCAACACAAACGAAAATCCAGCGGCGACCGCGGCGCGGCCATCCGCGGCCGAGGCAGACGCCGCGCTCGATGCGGCCACGGCCACGCCCTACGCCGCCACGCCGCCACCAGACGACGCCGATCAGCTTCGCAAGAAGGCGGCCGAGCGCGACGAGTACTTGAGCTTGCTGCAACACGTGCGCGCCGACTTCGCGAATTATCAGAAGCGGGTGAAAAACGAAATCGAGTCGAATCGCCGCTTCGCCGCGCAGCCGCTCATCAGCGAGCTGTTGCCCGTTATCGACAACCTTGAACGCGCGATGCAGGCGGCCGACTCCAGCGGCAACGTGGGCGGACTGCTCGACGGCATCCGACTCGTTCACCAGCAATTGCTCGCGGCGCTTGGCCGGCACGGCGTCCAGCCGGTCGCCGCGGCCGGACTGCCGTTCGACCCCGACGTTCACGAGGCGCTGCTCGAGCAGACGGCGGCCGACAAGCCGGACCGGACCGTGCTGCAAGAATTGCAAAAAGGCTACTCGTTGCACGACCGCGTGATCCGGCCGGCGCGCGTGATCGTCTCGAAGGCGCAACCGGCCGCGGCGAACACGCCGAGCGGACTCACAAAAAACAATTGAAACACGAGGCCTGAATGCCCACGTACGATTACGAGTGTGACGCCTGTCACCACAAATTCGAACACTTTCAAACCATGTCGTCCTCCGTGAAACGCAAATGCCCGAAGTGCGGCAAGCCGAAACTGCGTCGCTTGATTGGCGGCGGCGGGGGCTTCCTGTTCAAAGGCTCCGGCTTCTACATCACCGACTACCGCAGCGACTCGTACAAAAAGGCCGCCGAAGCGGACAAGAAAGCCAGCGAACCAAAGGCACCGGCTGAGAAATCATCCGGCGAAAAGTCGTCGAGCGGTGAGAAGTCGAGCGGCAAGCCAAAGCAGGAATGACTCGGCTATTCCAGAATTGAACTGATGCGTTCGGGTTCCGTCTCAATTGTTGTTTGCGATTTGATCTGCGCCATGCCCGAAAATATCTGCCCGATTTGTGGAAAGCCGCTGTCGCTGGTGGATGCTCCGCGCGGTCCGTTCTGTTCCGATCGATGCCGGCAAGTTGATCTCGGCCGCTGGCTGGGCGAGCGCTATCGCGTTTCCGCCAGCGTGACGGCACCGGCCGAACCGAGCACCGAATGGTCTGAACCGGCCGATGAAGATTGATTGCTCCGGTCTCGCGCGCGGCTATAATACCCGCCGATTTGGAAGCGACCCTTCAAAAGGAGCCGTTCATGGCTGAGGAGCAAGCCCCGCTGCGCGAAGTCCAATGGCGTCAGGTGTGTCCGTGGCTCGTGCTGTTTCGAGCGTTCGGCATCGCGATGGACTTGAAAAAGCTGCTCCTCGGCGCGCTCGGCGTGCTCGCGATGAGTGCGGGCTGGTCCGCTCTGGCCGGCATCTTCAACTACGCGGCCAAGGACACGGTCGCTCAACAGGTCGCTGAAGTCCAACACTGGCCGTGGGAATCGGATCAGTGGCCGGCCCACAAGGTCTCAGGCAACGAGCGCTCGCGCGAGTTGCTCATTGAGCTTGAAAACGCGCAGGTGAGCCTGACGGAGGCAGACCAGCGGACAATGGAGTCCCGCTTCGGAGCGAAGCGTGGCGTGGCCATCCTGGATGAGTTTGTGGAGAGTCCGCTGGGCACGCTCGGGCAACTGGCCAGGAATTGGCGATTCGTGCTGCGGCCGGTCATCGAGTTGAAGCGGCCGTTTCAGCACATTTTTGAACACGGCTTCGGTTTTGTGCCGGCGGTGTTCGCACTGGCGTGTGGTCTTTGGGCCGTCGTGGTCTGGGCGATCTTCGGCGGCGCGATTACCCGGATCGCCGCGGTGCAGTTCGCTCGAGACGAGAAGATCGGCCTGATGGACGCGCTGCGATTCTCCACCAGCAAGTTTCTGTCGTATGCCGGTGCGCCGGTGATTCCGCTATTCTTCGTCGCGTTCTTTACGCTGCTGTGCATGGCGGGCGGATTCATCAGTTGGCTGTTTGCTCTGGTGGGGTTGCCGGGGCTCGGAGCCATCTTTTCCGGTTCGCTCTGGGTGTTGCCGCTGCTGGCCGGCTTCGCGATGACGATGATCCTCCTGCTCTGGTCGATCGGCTGGCCGCTCATGCTCTCGACGATTAGTGCCGAGGGAAGCGACAGCTTCGACGCGCTCAGTCGATCGTACGCGTACGCCTTTCAACGGCCTTGGCACTATCTTTTTTACGCCGTCGCGGCAACGATCTACGGATCGCTCTGCTCGTTTGTCGTGCTACTCTTTGCCGATGTCGTCGTTCACGTGTCGCACTGGGCGGTGTCGTGGGGCGGCGGCAAATCGTTGCAATCGCTGCTCGATCAGATGTTTTACTATGCCCCGGAGGCCAGCGGCTGGTCGACGACGCTGAGCGCGGACAATGTGCCGACCGGCGCGAGGAAGCTCGGCGCCATCTTCACGGGCGGGTGGCTCTACGTCGTGTTCATGCTGCTCGTCGGGTTCGTCTACAGTTACTTTTGGTCGGCATCGACGATCATCTACTTTTTGCTCAGGCGCGACGTGGACAACACGGAGATTCAAGAAGTGTTTCTGGAGGGGGCCGAAGACGACTTCGAAATGCCGGCGAGTGGTCCGGCGAGCCCGGTGGTGACGCCGGCTGGCCCGCCTGCGGCCGGCGCCTAGCCGCGCGGAGTAGGCGTCGCTCGAATCATGATGCACCGCGGACCCGCGGCCGGTAACATCCAGACGCTGCTGCCACGCAACTTGATTTCGGCACCGGAGAATGAACGTGGACCTGTTTGACCTTCACGGCAAAGTGGCCGTCGTCACCGGCGGCAATGGCGGGATCGGGCTGGGCATCGCGCGCGGGCTGGCCGCGGCCGGCGCTGCGATCGCGGTCGCGGGACGCAGTCCGGAAAAAACGCCGCAAGCCGCCGAAGCGATTCGCAAGGATTTCGGCGTGCGCGCGGCCGGACTGCTCATCGACGTGACCTCCGAGACCGACGCCGCGAAAATGGTGCAGGCGACGATCGACCAACTCGGCCGCATCGACATTCTCGTCAATAACGCGGGCATCAACATCCGCAAGCCGCCGCACGAAATCTCGCTCGACGAGTGGCACAAGGTCATGGACTCGAATTTGACCAGTGTGCTGATTTGCTCGAAGGCCGTGCAGCCGCACATGGTCGCGGCCGGCGGCGGCAAGATCATCAACATCGGCTCGATGACCTCGATCTTCGGCGTGTCGTTCGCGCCGGCCTACGCGGCGAGCAAGGGCGGCGTCGTGCAACTTACGAAGTCGCTCGCCATCGCCTGGGCCCCGATGAAGATTCAGGTGAATTGCATTTTGCCCGGCTGGATCGAAACCGATCTGACGAACCGCGCGCGGCAGGAAGTGCCCGGCCTGTACGAGCGAGTGCTGGCGCGGACGCCGCAGGGCCGCTGGGGCAAGCCGGACGATCTCGGCGGCGCGGCGGTGTTTCTCGCGAGCCGCGCGTCCGACTTCGTCACTGGCGTCGCCCTGCCCGTCGACGCCGGTTATTCGATTATGTAACTTCGACGATGCGGTTCATTTCACACCACGATCGGCCAGAATTCGCCAAGAATGCGAGTCGCAGCCATGAGTAACAGCAACGACGACCGCGACGAGGAACGCGACTGGCACGATGACCAGCCGCATCCGAAAGTGGAGCAACCGGATCAACTGGATATGCCTGAGGCCGAGGACGATGCCGCCAAATTGCCGATCCGGCACCCGCCGCATCGCGGCCCGGCACCGCGCCGGCGCGGCACTTACCGGCCACCCAGCGAGCTCGACCGCGAGTAAATTCGTCCGAGATCGTCGGGCGAGTTTTGCGGCTACGCGAACAACTCGTTCACCGGTTTTCCCTCGTCCACGATTTTGATCGGCCGGCCCTGCGGCGTGACCATTTCGGTCGCCGGGTTGAGCTTGAGCGCCTTGCAAAATGTTTGGAAGAGGTCGGGCACGGAAACGGGCCGGTCGGCGACTTCGGTGCCGTTGTCGTTCGTTTTGCCGATCGCGCGGCCGCCTTTGATGCCGCTGCCGGCGACCAGCGCGCTGAATGCCTTCGGGTAATGATCGCGGCCGGCCTTGTTGTTCACCTTCGGCGTGCGTCCGAATTCGCCCATGCAAATCACCAGCGTCGTCTCGAGCAGGCCGCGCGATTTCAAATCGCGAATGAGTTGGGCGAGCGCGGGATCGACTTGGCCGGCATTCTGTGGAACCGCTTTGAAAATGTCGCCGTGGTTGTCCCAGCCGCCCTTGCGTACTTCGATGAACGGCACGCCGGACTCGACGAGCCGCCGGGCCATGAGCAGGCCCTGGCCGAACGAGTTGCGGCCGTACGCGTCGCGATTCTTGTCCGATTCATTTTTCAGGTCGAACGACTTGAGTTTCGGCGAGAGCACCATGCGGGCCGCCTGGTCGTAGAGTCCCTGCTGGCTCGCGGCGATTTCGCCCGCGCCGGCCTGACTGAGTTCGGCGTTCTGATCTTTCAGCAGTGCGAGTCGCCGGGCCATGCGCTCCTTGGAGACAGTCATCGCGATGTTGGCCGGCAGTTCGCCGGGACTGTTCACCACGAACGGCGCCGCGTGGATGCCGAGAAATCCCGGCCCGACCGTCTCGCCGACGCTCACGAAATTCGGCAACTCCGCGGCCGGCTCGCCGAGTTCCTGTGCGACGACCGAGCCAATGCTCGGGTACTTCAGCGCCCCACTCGGCGCGCGGCCGGTGTGAAGTTGATACGTCGCACGCTCGTGGTTGCCTTCTTTCGAGGTCATCGAGCGAATGATCGCGCAGTCCTTCATCAGTTCGGCCATCTTCGGCCAGTGCTCGGCGACCTTGATTCCCGGCGCGGCCGTCGCAATCGCCTTCGTCTTGCCGCCGTTGTCCGTGCCCGGCTTCGGATCCCAGGTTTCGAATTGACTCGGTCCGCCGCCGAGCCACACGAGGATGCACGCGGCGTTGCGCTTCTTAAGATCATCGGCACTCAGACCAACGGCGTTCAGCCAACCGGCGGCGGCGAGGCCCGCGCCGGTGACTTGAAGGAAGCGGCGACGGTCTACAAGGCCGTCGTGCGTCATGCCAAGCTGCAGCAGTATTTGGTTGTTCATTGTTTTTTCCTCAGCCTCCACCGAACAATTGCTCCGCATCATCGTTTCGTCGTGAACTCCGCCGAATTCACCAGCATCCAAATCAAATCCTCCGCTGCCTCGCCGCGCTGGCCGACCTTCTTGAAGTACGCCTTCGCGCGGCCTCGATCCGCGTCCGTCGGCTCGCGGGCGAGCATGCGCAGGTACGCCTGCTGGACCAACTCGTCGTCCGACTTGATCTTCGCCAACTCGCCCGCAACCTTCGAGACGCGCTGCTGCACTTGCGGGTTGTTCATGAGCAGCAGGGCCTGTTGAATCGAGCCGTCAATGTCTTCTTGTGGAATGGACGGGTCGAAGCTGAACTCGCGGGCGATGCGGTCGTGGGCCTTCACGTCGCCGAGCGTCTGCTCGACGATGTCGGCGACCTGCGTGCCGCGCAGCCGCGTCGGCCGCAGCGTGGCGAACCGGTCGGACGCCGATGCCGGCGTCTGCGTTTCGCGCTGGTACGACTGAGAATTCATGATCGTCCGGAATAGCCACTTGGGCTTGAAATCCATCGCGCGGAACGCGACCGCGAGCCGATTGACCATCGCCGGATAGAGCACCTCGCCGTCTGGGCCAAGGCTGTCCACTTTGTAAAATCCGTCGCCGAACAGTTCGTTCCAGACGCGGTTCACGTACGATCGCGGAAACCAGTAATTCTTCGGGTCGTAAATCAGATACGCCGCGACGGCGATTCGTTTGTCGTCGCCTTTCAGGTTCGCCTTCGCGTTTGGCGCCTGGCCGGTCAGAAACTTCGGCTTCATTTCGGTTTTCTTGGCCGGGTCATGCGCGTCGGGCATGTGGTATTTGTCCTTGGCGAAGAACGCGGCCATCTGATGGAACTGCTCGCGCTTCCACTGATCGAACGGATGATCGTGGCACTCCGCACACTGGATGTTGATGCCCATGAAGACGCGTGCCGTTTCGCTCGCCATCAACGTCGCGCTGCCGTCCTGCGCCAGCAGGAAGTTGTCGCGGCGTTCCTCCATCTTTTTGCCGTCCGCCATGACCAGTTCGGCGGCGATCGTGTCCCAACCGCGGTCCTTTTTGAATTGGTCGGCGAGCCAATCTTCGAGGGCCTTGCCGTCGATCTTCTTCGGCCCAACCGTCGAGTTGTACAACATCACGTCGCGCCAGTAGCGCGCCCAATTTCGTGCGTAGTCATCGCTGTCCAGCAGTCGGTCGATGAGCTTGCTGCGTTTTTTCACGTCATCGTCGGCGACGAATTCACGCACAGCCGTCGGTGACGGCAGTTTGCCGGTCAGGTCGAGGTACACGCGGCGGACGAACACCGCGTCGCTTACTGGCTCGCCCGGCGTGCGGCCGAGCTTGCGAAATTCGACGTTGAGCATTGCGTCCAGGTCCGACGAGCCGTACGAAAAATATTGCGACTTTGGCGGCAGCTCTCGGCGCAGCGCGGTCAGGGCTTGCTTCTTCTTTGCCGGCAATTCCGTGTCGCGCGGCGCGTCCTTCTTATCTTGTGCCGCGACGCTGAGCGAGCGCGCGACGATTAGCACGAAAACGGCCAACCACTCGATGTGGCGAATTCCAATTTTGCGTCGGTCCATGATGACTCCTGCCCAGCCGACTGACATTGGCTCTTATCTTAATCAGATCGCGGCACGGGGGGAACAGTCCGCGCAATCGGGCCGCGATTGCCCGTTGCCGCCCACAGCCCCGCGGAATATCCTCTGCCGTTCAGGCCAATCCCTCTGGAGAAACCGCATGGACCCGCGCTACCGAATTCACGACACGTCCGAGATCATCAGCCCAGGACTGGTGCTCTACAAAGAACTGATCGCCGCGAACCTGCGGCGCATGCTCGAAATCGCCGGTGGACCGGCGCGGCTCCGGCCGCACGTGAAGACGCACAAGATGCGCGAGGTCGTCGCCATGCAAATGGCCGCGGGCATCACGAAATTCAAATGCGCGACGATTGCCGAGGCGGAGATGGTCGCGTCGTGCGGCGCGCGCGACGTGTTGATCGCGTATCAACTCGTCGGACCAAACCAGCCACGGCTCGTGCGACTGATGAAGAAGTTTCCCGACTGCGAGTTCAGCGTGCTGGTCGATCACCCGTCGGCGGCGCGATCGTTGTCCGACGTCGTGGCGGCGGCCGGATTGCGGGCCGCCGTGCTGCTCGACATCGACGTCGGCCAGCATCGCACGGGCATTCCGGCCAGCGACGACGCGGCAGCGCTGTACGAACTCGTCTCCAATCTCACAGGCCTGCGGCCGGCGGGGCTGCACGTGTACGACGGCCACAATCATCAGCCGACGCCCGAAGAGCGCGAGGCGGCTGTGCGGTCGCAATTCGCCGAAGTCTCGCGATTCAAATCCGCACTCGAACGACGCGGCCTGCATGTGCCCCGCGTGGTCTAAGGCGGCACGCCGACATTTCCGATCTATGCGAAGATTGCGTCAGAGAATTCCGCCGCTGAGAATTCGACGATCGAGTGCTCGCCGGGAACGTGCATTTTCAACGACAACGGATACGGCAGCCGCTTCCCCGAAATGGGCTTCGAACGCGCCGCCCTCTTGCTGACCCGCGTCATTAGCCGCACGGCGCCGGACCGCATGTGCCTCGACCTCGGCTACAAGGCCGTCGCCTCCGACCCGAAAGGCGATCGGCTCGTGCTCCTTGACCTGCCGTCCGCGAAGCTCGTCCTGCAGAACGAAGAGCACCTGCTTGTCGAAACCCTCGACGCAACTCGCTTCCAACCCGGCGACGAACTACTCGCCTGCCCGACACACATCTGCCCAACGTGCGCGTTGCACAAGGAGGCGTACGTCGTCGAGGGTGGCCGCGTCGTCGCCCGTTGGTCGGTCGCGGCACGAGATCGGTGGTTGGAGGTGTGAGATCGTCCTCAGTGCGTCATGAACAAACGCAAACTGTTCTTGAAGGTTTTGTGCGGATCAAGCAACATTCGCTTTGGCGACGTCCGAACTCTGATCGAGGCTTTTTGCAGGGTTGGCCGGCCTTAGCGGATTGGAGTCCGGCGCGCCTCACCTTAATATTGAGCCACGAGACACATGGACATCGAAGCACAATTGCGAGCCTTGGAAGAGCGTGTTCAAGTCTTGGAAGCTGCGCACAAGGGAAACGTGCTCGGCAGACCGGATCAAACGGTCGTTGCCAGCAGCGTGCAGATTCGAGACGCGGTGGGTGAACTCGTTGCCCTGTTGGGACCGACGCCGCTCGGCACCGCGTTGATCCTCGGCGGCGCCACCCAAGGACACGTGGCCATACTGAATGCGGGCAAAGAGAGTGCGAATCTCCTGATGGGCACCGAGCAGAATCAATCGATGATGTCGCTCGGCGTGCACGAGGGCAAGCAAGTCCAACTGTCGATGCACGGCGAGACGGGTCACCCGACCGCGACGCTCAACGTGGTCAAGAACATGCCGGGCCTCAGTCTCAAGGACAAGGACGGCCACACCCGCCTCCGGCTGAATCTTCTGGAGAACGGCGTGTCCAGCATCCACTTTCAGGATCCGCAGGGCCGTGCGCGTGCCACGTTCATGGAGGACGGCTCCGGCGGCGTCTCGCTCATGTTCAACGATGCCGCTGAGAAAGTCCGCGCTACGCTGTCGCTCACCCGCGATGGCACGCCCGTGCTGATGTTTGCCGGCGAGGATGGAAAGATGCGAGTCACGTTGGCCGTCGAACCGGACATGATCGGGGCGCGGCTCTACGATCACGCCGGCAACCTGCGGCTCGCGATCGGCTGCGCAGAAGGCGGACATCCCAAGATCGCACTGATGAATGACGAGAAGAACGCACGCATCGTGCTGGCCGCGACCGACGACAATTCCGGCCTGCAACTGTTCGATTCCCACCAGGCAGGCCGACTCAACCTCTCGATCAACGCCGACGAACAGCCGTGGTTCTACATCAAGGACGGTGCCGGCGCGGTGCGTTTCAAATTGACCATGGCGCCGGATGGAAAGCCCGTGCTCTGCTTGTGCGACGAGCAGGGGCGGCCGTTGACGACCCTCGCCGGCGATGCCCGAGCCAGTGGGCTTGTCATTCACGACCCGAACGGCAAGGCGATGGCCACCCTCTGCCTCCACGGCGACAAGCCGCAAGTGATCCTGCTCGATGACCAGGGCGAACCCGTCTTCAACGCCCCATGATCCGGCCCGTGTCCTTCGCGTTCGCGCCTGTTCATGCCGTTCCGATGCTTGCCAGCAATTCATCCGGCGCAATCGGCTCGATGCCGTCGTAACGACGAAAATCATCGACGTTGAGCGTCACCAACTGCCTTAGTCCACGTTGACGCATCAGCGCTGCAATCCGTGCATCGTGAACGGAGACGCCGATGATGTGGTGACTCGATACGAGCGTCTTCCACTCCGCGTAACAGCCAGCGTCGTCAAACAGCAGCTCGCAGAATCGCTCGACGAACGCGACACGTCGCTTGACCTTCTCCACTGGTAATCCGTATCCGCCACGTGCCGTCGTCGGGCGCGTGCTGACATTCCAAAATTCCGCGATGTTCTGCGCAGTCGTGAAGATCCGCTCGCCACGAACCTTGAGCCGGACCACGCACTGGCGGATTGCGACGTGTGATGGATCACTCCGATCAAACAGCCGAAGCAGGACTCCGGTATCAAGAACGTAGGGCATCAGTCATGCTCGGCGTAGATATCAGCCCGCGAGAAATCGCGAGGAAGGGTCGGGCCATCGCTCACCAACTCGTCCAGCTCTCGCTCGAAGTCCGCAACGGAGAACGCGGGAAGATTTCCATTCCCTTCCGGTCTGACCAGTCGCCTTAAGTACTCGTCAACGGACAGCCCATTGGCCTTCGCCGCGGCTTGAAGTCCAAAGAGCGTGCTCTCATTCACAAGAATCTGTGGCATCGCTTTCTCCTTCGCTGACAGTCTATCACAACCACAGGCCAGAGTTCACGCACTTCTCCACACGCTCTTTCCCACCAAGCAGGCCGACTCAACCTCCCGATCAACGCGGACGACCATGGCGCCGGATGGAAAGCCCGTGCTCTCGTTGTGCGACGAGCAGGGGCGGCCGTTGACGACCCTCGCCGGCGATTCCAAAGCCAGTGGGCCTGTCATTTACGACCCGAACGGCAAGGCGATGGCCACCCTCTGCCTCCACGGCGACAAGCCGCAATTGATCCTGCTCGATGACCAGGGCGAACCCGTGTTCAACGCCCCATGATCCGCCACCGACGTTGCGTCAGCGCTTTGACCAGTAACCGGGACGCCGGCTCGTGTGCGCGACGGCAACGATGAGCAAATCGTCTTCGTTCGCCTGGCGGTAAATGACCTGAAATGGGTACCGCTTCATGAGGTAGAAGCAGTGGCGCGCGTCGCACGTGGGATATCGGTCTGGATTCTCTGCAATCGCCTCGAGTGCCTGGTCGAACTCGGCCTCGAACCCGTCGGCGGCTCTTTGGCTCCGTTCGGAATACCACCGCAAGGACTCGACATAGTCATCTTCCGCGCCTTCACTGATCAGCACGTCACCCATCGAGCCCCGCCTTATGTCGCGCGCGGATGCGCACTTCGGCCCAGGGTGTCGCCGACATCTCGTTTCGATCAAAAGCAGCCGAGCGCCGTTGGGCTTCGGCAATCCACTCCTCGGTCGGAAGCGGCCACTCCGACGGCGGGACCTCTTCCCAGAGCGCATCAAGCAAGCGGATTCGATCCGTCGGCGTCAGCGTTCGCGCCGCGTCAAGTACGTCGTGAAACGTTGGCATGATAACCTCCGCGTTGGGCTGATTAAGATTCAGCCTACGCCTCCGGACTAGACGCGTCAATCGGGAGTGCTGATCGTGATTGTTCGATCGCAGAACTCCCGCCCGATAGCTGCGCTGTAGTCTTCGACGCCACGGCCGCGGCTTCGAGGATTCAGCCGCAGCCACCCGTCCGCGTTGCTTTGGTCAATTGCCAGAGCTTTATCTCACACGATTCAGGCTTTCCGCCCGATAGGTCTCCGCTTGCAGAAGCGAGCGTTGAACCGTCCTTGGAGAATGCTAGGCACCAGACCCAGCTACTGTGCCCCTTGAGTATCGCGTTAATCCGTCCAGTCCTCACGTCCCACATCGTCACACTCCCATCGACGCCTCCCCCAGCCAGCGTTTTCCCGTCGGGGGAGAAGGCGACCGCTAGTCCCGTGCCTGATTGCTCGTGCAACATCAACTCACGCCACTGATACCGCGGCGCTTCAGCCACTTTCATGGAGCTTGTGGCAACACTCTTGCCGTCCGGAGAGAATACTGCCGAGATTACAGGGCCTGTTTCCTCCCAGAGAATTACGCGACCGCGGCCGGTTGTGAGATCCCACAGCCTAACGGTTTGGTCGTCACTACATGAGAGCAACGCCTTGCCGTCAGGAGAAAAGGCCACAGTCCAGACGCCGCTCTCGTGACCTTTAAGGGTCAGGCGCTCTTGACCCGTGGCGGCGTCCCACAACTTTATCGTCGCGTCCTCGCTCCCGGTAGCGACCGTGTTGGCATCTGGCGAAAACGCGACTCCGCGGATAGCCCCGCGATGCCCCTCAAGGAGTACTCCCTGCTCCCCCTTCGGAAGGCTCCAAATCTTTGCTTTTCGATCCGCGCCGCCAGTCACGAACGTGCGTCCGTCGGGTGCGAACGCGACAGCGAAGGTACGTCCCAGCGTGTCAGCGCGAATTGTCGCCGTCTCCCGGGCTGATTCAAGCGACCAGAGTCGGACCGTGCCGTCGAAGCTGGCGCTCGCCATCACTTTCCCATCTGGCGCGATAGAAATCGACCGTACGACTCCTGTATGCGCCCCAAGCGATGCTCGGGCGTCCCAGGAATCAGCGGCAAGTGCCAGCGCTTTCACGCGGGAAGCGTGTGTCGTGACGAGCATAACTAGCATCGTCAGCAATGTCTTGAGTACGAGCCGTGGGCTCGTTGTCTTGAGTGGAGTCATCATGGGATTGTGTCCTCAGTGTAACTGCGAGCACTATCCTGTCGCTTTCGAGGCCATGGTGTCGGTGTCAATGGCAGCCCGGCCGAACCGGGCCGAGCTGCCCAACTGTCGCGCTGTCGCAGTGGGTCACGGAGTGACCATTACAAACTGCGAACCCATGAAGCATGCTAGCGGTGCAGTTGTAGGTGTGCCGCCCGGGCCCGTGTAACTGTAGCTGGCCGAGACGTTGATGCTGACCATGTACCAACCGGGATTGACATTGATCGTCGTCGCCACGAATGCCCGGACTTTGACGTTGGTTGCATTTGGGACGTTTGGTGACGGGTCGACGAACACGGAAACGGCACCACTAAAGACCTGCTGACCGCTTCCGAGGTCAACGATCGTCATTTGCTTTGTATCGACCCGGTAGGTGATGTCGCTCCATGTCAGTTGCTGACCACCAACCACCGGCAAACCAACAATCGTTTCCACGGACCCGTCAACTGCGATTGCATGGCTCAATCCTCCTTGACCATCGCCGGCTTGAACCGCGCTGAACGGAAACCACATGCAGCCCCCGTAGCCTGACGTTGGAGCTCCTGACGGTTCGGACGTAGACGACAGCGGTTGCTCGCCAGCACACGGCGCACCTACTTCAATCGGTGGGCTGGCTGGGACGACTGGTTCGACTGGAATCACCGCCGCCTCGCTCGCTCCTGCGACATCGCAGAGGAGCGCTCTTGTCTCCAGTACGTCGATTACGAATCGTGTTGCGCGCGGCGGGCGATGCCGCGCTCGTCCCGTAGAGCTCGAGGGACTCTTCCCAAACAACCGGCGGATCGAACTGGTGATCATGGCGAACACTCCTTTCGAAGAAAGACACGGGCCGAACGTTCGGCGTCAGCGGGCCGAGCGGAAAAGTCCGGAGAACACCGAACAACCAAAAACCTCAAATGAAGTCAACGACTCTGACCCACCAAAAACCGTAGCTCGGCTCCGCTGGACGCCGTTGTTAGACGCCAAGCACGAGGTACGGTTCGACGAATTCGGCGACCGCAAACGTCACGACAAAAATCGGGAAGAACGCCCACCGGATTAAAAGGATGTCAAACCGAGTCGGCGACTGCGGCCGTCGCGCCATGATCGTGAAACTGACGACCCAAACGCCAGCATTGCGATCCCGCAGATTTTGGCGGTGCGCCCAAAGTCGAGCATCAGCAGACAGAGAATCGCCCAAGGAACCTGCTGAAGCAAGGCAAGGCGGAATGCAGGCCGATAGGAATCCGACACAGGAAGTTTGACTTCAACCATGTCTGGTAACCTCGGCGTCTAACGTTCAGCGTCAGCGGTTGCGGGGGGCGAATCGCCAACGAGCGTTGTACGCGGACAAAACTCTGAACAACCCAAACGGCCACGGGTGCCCAACGGTGCCCCCCGCAATCCGCTGCACGCCGTTGTTGGGCAGAATCGAAACTTGCCCATCCTGCATGCACATCTTGAATCGGCAATAGATCGCGACGAATCAGCCGCAAGGCCGTGTAGTAGTTCGTAGAAAACTCAGAAAATCGAGTTTCAGCGAACGGACCGGTGAAATCGTCTAGCTCCAAGAGTTGATCAAATCTCACGGTCGGCGGATCCTTGGCGAGCCCAGACCAATGTTGCTCGTACTCCTTCGTGACGTTTCGGAGATACGCCTCCATTTGTTGCAGACATTGTTCCAACTTAACGCTGGCGGAGAACGCACCGGGAAAATTTCCAGCTTCAATCTTCAGCCGTTCAAGCGCGAGTTGAACTTCATTCAGACGCAGCATCTGGTCCTGGTAGGCATCACGCCGATCCTTTGTCATTGACGGATTCTGATCGCCAAACTTCTTTGTTAGTCCACCAGTGCGCAACACGCGTCGTGCACGCTTGGCGTCCTGATAACTTGTGCTTACGCCATCGAGGAATTCTTGCCGGAAGTCCTGCAGGGCTTTGTATCCGCGCCGACGCTTGTCGAAACTGTTGATGAGCAAAGTAGCAAGGCCCCCGAGCATGATGACGAACAGAAACTGGAAGATCGCCTTGGACGCCTCAATGAGAATTGCTGCACGATCCTTCGCCTCAGCCTCGCCGAAGATTGCAATGATGAGGGCCAGAGCCAACGAAATAATTGTGGTGACGAGTAGGACTGTAAGCAGATTAGTAACCCACTTTGTCATGGACATTTCCGCTTTTGAGGTCGATTACGAGCGTACTCTTGAGAGCCTAGTCGCCCAACGTTGCGGCTAACCGGGCGGACGGGCAGAATCGCTAAACCGCCCCCGAACAACCAATCGCATTGTACGCGCACAAGACTCACGAGCAACCAGCAACTGCCCGTCCGCTCCGGTTCAGCCGCTCGTTAGCTGCTCGCGGAGGCGTTGACCATCCAAACTTTACGAACCCGCGGATGACGATGAACAGGATCACCAAACCTGGAATCAACGTGAGGAACGAAATCGCACCAGCAATCAGAGCCGGAAAGCCCTCAAGTCCACACGACTGGTACTCTGCATAAATCGTCTGTTCTCTATTCGAAAGTGCCGCGTCGCCGGATTCCACGTTGATCGTCGCGGTGTAATTTCCCACTGCGAACGGATGGAAGCGAGCCAGAAGAATCGGGTGATTGTCGCCCCAATGCTGGACTGTTCCGCCTTGGATTCGTTCGCGCAGCACCTCGTTGCCTGACTCGTCGGAGACGACGATTGTGGCGTCGAGGTCTTCGAGGACTCGTTCTGCAACTTTGGCTGGATGGATTGGCGGCGAGAGGTCGAGAAGCACCAGTTCGCCGTGAGAGCTCGCGCAAGTTTGGACAAAGGGCGTCCTGGTTTCTCCCGGCACCGAGAGATCGATACTCGCACTTATTGGCCGTGCGACCTGCCATTCCTTCAACTCACGGTTCTTGCGATGGCACGCAAAGCCGGAATGGGCCGACACTCCAAGGAGTGCGGCAGCAGTCACAGCTCCAATGATCCGGCCGATGGGCATAGAAGTGACCGTTGCAGCTAACGTTCAGCATCAACGGTTCGTGCGGTACGAGGCCACAAAACCGTGAACAACCAAAACGCATCACCGGAGCGACTGACTCCAGCAGACCAAACCGCCCGCACGAATCCGTTGCATGCTGTCGTTAGGCCAGGCATTATGGCTTCAACTCTTTCTTTTCCGTTTCTTCCTTCTCAGTCTTAGGCTTTTCAGTCGAGGCGGCCACTTGGGCAGCTTTAAGTTGGTCGAGGAGCGTCGCAGTCGTGATTGATCCCTTTCCAGTGACGCGAACGACTATCTCACCTTCTTTGATGTTGACCTTGGACTTTTTCGCGTCGACGCCGGTGATCTTGGCGAGGGCATCTTTGGCCTTCTTCGCGCTTTCTTCGTCCAGGTCACCGTACAGCACCACTGAAAGACCGGGCGGGCACACTGCTTTATGTGGAGTCATAGCGTTTTGCACTTTGGCTGCAGCGGCAGCTAGGTCGATGTCCTTGTCCGTCGGCGCAAGGATGCGGACAGTGTCGCCCTTCTTCTCCTTGTTTGGCACCAGCGGGCCCTTGAGCGTGTAGTAGATGACAAGCGTGTTCCCCTCCTTGGCGGCGCCCACAGTCTCTTTCTTCTTTTCGAGCTTAACGCCGCCTTCGGTCAGGGCCGCACCGATCTTGGCGGAACATCCGCCGCAGTAGACGCCATCAACATCGAGCGTCAGTTTCTGCGGCTGTTCGGCGAAAACTGCGCCGCTCACGAGCGCGGACGCGGCGAGAACGACGAACTTGTTCATTGTCGTACCTCCCGTGGCTTGGGGCATCGAACTTGTTTCGCCTCATTGTGACGGGCAACGAGGGCCTAACGTCACGCATCAGCGGTTCGTGCGGCACGAGGCCAAAGAACCATGAAAAACCAAAACGCCCGATCGAAGAGGCAGACTCTCGAAGACCAAACCGCCAGCACGAATCCGCTGCATGCGTTCGTTAGGCGTCTTAATCGATCCGCTCAAGGTTTTTCGCATCAAGCCGCCATGCCTTGTGTGCGTTCATCACAGCAACGAAGAGCGGATCTTCGCCCGTTCGGCTGGGAAACGTGACCAGCCAGTCATAGACCGTTGCTTGCGGCGGACAGTAGCTGCAAGCGTAGCCCATGTCGATGTCGTATTTGGAGATATCGATCTTTTCACGAGACAGGTAGGCCGCGGCGACCTGGATCGGTGCGACGCGCTCAAAGGTCCGCCGCCCTTGCTCGGAAAGACCCTTCACCGAAATCAGACGTGCCGAAACACGCTTGAGCGAACGGACCATAGTCGGGCTTGGCCGCTGAACCCCGAACCACACGTCCGCGCTCACGTGCGTGGCGTTCTCCTGTTTGTCATCGACCTTCAGGAGCAGGATGCACTTGCCGCCCTTTTTAAGCTCCGGCAGCCGGTCCTCCGGGTCAAACACGAATCGAATCACGTTGACCAGGATGGTTCCGCCCACCTTTCGATTCCCTCGCTGCTCACCCTTGATGAGTTGGGCGACCTTGAAGTCGGCCAGGTAATGGATCACCCCGCCTTCCGTACTCTCTCCAACAGGTTCGGACGTGAATTCGCCGAGCACGACGACATCCGACCTGGAAAGGTACATCACCAGCGTGTCGTCGCCACCATCGGCAAGCGCGACACCCGGGAACACACAGACCAGTGTGAGCAGTAACGTTCGCATGGACAGTCCTCCGAAGTACAGCCTAACAATCATTCAGCGGAAACGATTTCCGCCTAAACTGGTTGCGGTTTCCGTCTAAGTCGGGCACAATTCCTCGCGACCACGAGCCGCAACTGCGAGGATGGTGAAACATGCCAACAGGTTACCGA